>ENA-OYXI01000015-OYXI01000015.1-human-gut-metagenome-genome-assembly--contig:-NODE-15-length-106923-cov-13.054974_pt1 | contig 106923 bp, 103 predicted proteins | sample MGYA00244217_ERZ653421 | MGnify/ENA primary metagenome ERZ653421 (study PRJEB26926, sample SAMN06165148) | human gut metagenome | biome: ENVO:00009003; feature: ENVO:2100002; material: ENVO:00002003... | reverse complement strand
TCCTTAGCTACGGCCTTTGCCCGGAGGAGATAGAGGAGATCATGTGCTGCGGGGAAGTATGAAAAGATGCGAGTAGTAATGGTAGAAGTTGGGAGGAAAGCCTGTGAAATGGAATTGGAAGATAGCCTTGCAAGTATGCAGCGTGCTGTTGGCGGTCTTATTCAAGCTGTGTACGAACCCGGAGGACGAGACGCAGCCCTGATCTGCAACGAGGAGGGCAAGCTGCTGGGGCTGCCGCTGAACCGGGCGCTGCGGGATGAGAATGGAGAAATCTATGATGCCATCGCGGGGACATTCTTCATTTGCGGCGCACCGGCAGACAGCGAGAACTTCGCGTCTCTGACGGACGAGCAGGTTGATTACTGGCTGAAGCGCTTCGCCAAGCCGGAGTTCTTCGTCAGAGTCAACGGTCAGATCATCTGCGTCCCGGTGGAAGACCCGGGGCTGTAAAAGCAGAACATTACCCCGGTAGGGCGATATGCCTTACCGGGGCAGTGTTTTCGCGTTCTTTTAGCCTCTTTTGGGTGTGGGGAAGCTTCGTATTCGCCATCAGCTTCCCTCGCAACTACAGAAAAAGTTGCCCCGTATACTCACAAGAACAACATGCAGTCTGACCCGCTTAACAAGCACCTTGTGCTTAATACGGGCCATCCTTTTTCTGTTCTTGTTCGGTCAGCTGGACAAGAACACCTCGAAGGGGATAAATCTTATAAAAAGTATATGCATGGACATTTTACCCCTGGAGGCTTTTGCCCTTAAGTCAGAAACACCTATTCAACATTGTGCTGATCGCGGCTTTCAGTGTCTGCAGCGCATCATCATTTAAAATCTGGCGCATGGCATGCTCTGTCAGCAGAGACTTTAACTCCAGCAATGTAGGCTCATAATCACGTCCTTTTTTGATAATGCCTTTGCAAAATGCGGGGATGTCGTATTTACGGTTAACAGACGACCATCTGACAAGAGATGCGCTTTTTCCACATAGCCCTTCGACAGACGATTTGCTTGTATACGGGGAAGCCCACATCTTCTGATAAGTCATCAGGGAGATGTTCCAAGTCTGCCTGTTCTGCGTAATACGCCGTACTATCTCATCTACTGCGTCAGAGTGATCTTGAAAAAATCTTGCATACCCGCCCCTTTGCAAAACAGAACCTCGACGATAGCTATACAGGCGCTCCTTCTGAATAGTGAGGCAGTCGTCAGCTGCAGACCAGAGCAGCATATTGAGCCGGATCAACGGGAGATCATCGTCCGCAATAAAGTCAGTGGCAAGTACGTATTCCCACTCTGTAGCCTCTTCTTGGGACGCAATGGAGCGACCAAGGGTGATGGATAGGTATGTCCATGCTTCCCTGCAATGTGTATCATCTACGGTCAAGACCTGCATGATATTTTTGAGAAAACGTATCGCCGCAATGCGTTGAGCGGCAGTCGCTTTGTGGAATTTGCTGAGTGCAGACAAAAGTGTATCGGCCGTAATTTCGGTTGGCAGCCTGCCGCCATATCGCACATCGGCGAAAATGCAGAGAGCCAAAAATGGATTTGCGTATATGCCGCATTCATCCAGCATGGCGCTTATATAGCTGTAAGGCACATCAACCCTGCGGCCACTCATCACATGTGTATATTCATTTACAGAGGTTTGGAGCAATGCCGCTATGGAGTCACTATCGTATGCATAATCTTCATCATCGGTGGTAAGAAGATACTCTTTTGCCTCCCCCATCAGCCTCCTTGCAATGGAAGTCAAAGCGCGCTTAAGTCCTGCTTGATATGGCTTTTCTGCAAGAGTCCATAATCCGTCTATCTGCGACCTCAGGTGCTTACTGTCCTTAAAACGATCATATTGCCACATGTAGTATTTTTGCCGAAAATGGGCATTGGCATCTTCGATCATCTCATCTGTCCTGATGAAACTGACATAACGGCGAAATATGACTTCCACAAAAAAGCGGCAATCCTCTTCGCTCATAGAGGCCAGATACTGCAGGGCGGCAGGATCATCCTTGCCGAGAATGTCAGCTATTGCGGACTTATACGTTTGCGGAGGGACATCATCTTCGGCATAGGCAAATGTTACCTCTGACTGAATATTGCCTATGGCGCTGGCAACTGTTGTGGAAGAAGTGCCGCCAGCTCGCGCACGCTCTATGGCTTTTTCATGCAAGGCTTCCGAAAGGAACCGATAGGCATCGCGCATTTCCGACGGGGCATCATCGTACAGTGTTGGGTGTTTGCCTTCCACCAGATATGCTTTTCGTCCTGCCAGGTATTCACCATGTGTGGATACATAGTCCTGGTATTGCAGGGAGCAAAGCACATCCTGATCACAGAGAAGCGGGATCAGTATATCTCTCTTGTCAAGCACACTGGGGCTGTGCGTACTACATTCGGCAATCAAGGCAGTTTTGCAGATGAACCTGGATTCATCGTGAGCAGACTTGCTGCCCAGCATATTCAGAATTTCGGATTGAATTTCAGCTCGATATGCATCTATTTCCTTGTGAAGCTGGGAAGTAGATGCTTTTTCAGAAAGGAAAGTACAGTTCCCTTTTGGGGGAAAGCCTTGCCCAATAGGACGTATGTTGTCGAGCAGAATTGAAAAGTCCATCACAAACAACCTCCCCAAAAATTCTTGAAGAAAAACGGGTAAAAACAGGGCAAAACCTTATGACTAAAGGAGTTCTGCGGTTTTAAGATAGCGTTTTTACACCTGCCAACTGGTCAGCGAAGGTGGGCTATTGATGGTAGGATACCTCCTGCAAGGTGCACTTTGACAAAAATAAGCAGGAGGTAAAAATGGAAATTATTCGCGTTTTAACAGACTCAGGTCAGCCCGTCTTCCTCACCGAGGAAAATGGCCGATACGTCCCGATTCCAGACGATTTCTGGCGGCGAAAGATACCCAATTACCGGTATTTTACAGAAAACGGCCGGCAAAAACAGCAGAAAAAATTATTGAAAACTGCTGATGTAAAAACCGTCTGCGCAGAAGCGGATCAGCCACCGGCATGGCGGAAAATTCACAACGATGACGGCAAGCACCCGCCAACAGCGACGGACTGTCGCCAGAGGGTGGAAGCCCTGATGTCGCTGCTGGACGTGTTCCCCACACCAGAGGCCGGTGCGATGCTGTTGGCAACAGTGCTGATGGGCCTGCGTGCCGCAGACCTGAAGCAGTGCGAGCCATCTTTGCGGCCCTGCGTGGCCTTCCGTGGGCCTCCGCAGCTGGAGCCAACGATGAGGCGTCTGTTCAAACATATTTTACCGCGGAAACAGTGGGATGACAAGCGCTTTTCAATTCGGCGGGAGCGGGTAGTCGACCTGAACGATGCTGTCAGCTTGGTGGACATTTCGCGGATCAAGATCCGGGTGAACAAGTTGAAATCCATCTGGCTTCCACTTCCGCCAAAGAACACCGTGCTGCTGATTCTGCACGGCCGGGATACCACCTGGGGCAAGCTCAGCGATGACCTGTCCCAGGTCGGGGTGGTGTTCGTGAACGGCGTCCTGTCTGCCAACGGCTGGGGCGCGGCAAGCGTTCCGACATACAGCCTGACTGCCTGGGACGACGATCTTCTTGAGAAAGTCATCGCCAAATCACCGCAGGCGGCGTGGCTTTTGGGCTGGTGGTGGGGGACAAGCAGAGATGACTGGGCGCAGGATGTTATCCGCCGTGCTCATGTTCAGCTCGGAAACCCGGGTGGTCGCTTCCGCACCTTTGCCTACGAGCCAAAAGCTCTCTGCCGGGCGGTGGCCTATCAGGCGCTGCTGGACTTCGTGGCGCTGACCGGTGATCGCCAATGGCTGCCGCCTGATGTGGCGGATGGCTACCGGCAACGCCTACGGGATATCTTTGACCCAGTTTCGCTACCTCCCCCAACGGCACCCCGCCGGGCTGAGGACGCGAGCGCGTACCTTGAAATCTTACGGAAGTTTACCACGGAGCGTGCGGAGCTGATAGCCCCACTGGAGCAGCCTTATGTCCGCCCTCAGCGCGGTAAGATCGCGGCTGCGTGGCGCTGTATCAGCGGGGAAGAATATCTGGTTATGGAAGAATCGGTTTGGGCAGCATGGTATGCCAAAGCGGTCAAGGCTGACAACACCATTGATGCCGCGTTTCTCCAAAAGCCGAGGTGGGAACTCGAGCTGCAGAAGGTCCTGGGAACAACAGGTGTCATCAAGATGCCCAACACAGGGTATCGTTACCGCTACGACCTGCTGGCAAACGGCACCCGTGACACGACTTATGTGGTGGCTACACCGGCCAGGCTGATGCAGGAAACCGGGCAAGAGGCGGGGCAAAACGCCTCGCCCTCGGCAAAGCCAATTGCCGGAGCTCTTGCCGGAAACAATGCGAAAAACACGAACGATTTACGCGAGAAAGGCGGTGAATAACAATAAAAAACGAGGAATACACGCATGATGCGGCGGAAATGGAAACGACGCAAACCGCGGCAAACGGGGTAGTACCCCTTGCGGGAAATGATGCCATACATCCTTGCAGCGATTTGGCCGAGGCTGGGCAGCTGCCGCAGTCGCTACGATCTGCACCTCTGCGCCGCAGGCAGACAGAACTGCCAGAGCCCTTCAACGGACTTACTGCCGCGCAGACCGCCTTCATCGCTGATCGGGTCGCGTACTACATTGAAGAGCTGTGCCGTCAGCGCGGCGCGTCTGTCGACTTCGACTACTGGCGGAAGATCACGAAGAGTGTTCTTAAAGGTATCACTGACCGCAAGCCGCTTGTGTGCCCGGCACGGGCTGGTTCAGGAAAATCAACGTGGATTTCGGCGTTCCTGCTGGCGGCCTGTGAGCTGCGCTTGAACAATGACCCGCTGGCCGATGTGTTCAGCGTGTTGCTGGTGCTGCAAAAAATCGAGTCACTGAACGGTATCCGTGACACTGTTGCTGCCTGCTTTCCGAATGCGCCGGAAACGCTGGTCGTCCCCTTGCAGGGGTGGACAGCTGCCAGCCAGAAAGCCGGTTTCTGCAAGAACAAACAAGTCACATCCTTTGACCAGTGCCGGAAGGATAATTGCCCTTATGCCGCCTCGTGCGATGTGCTGCGTTTCGGTCAGCTGGCTGGGCAGGCGTTCGTACTGGGTGTCTCTCAGGCGCGGTTCGACCTCTTGCGGAAGGGCAATGCGCTGGACGGCCTTCTCTACCAGGACGAGAATGCCCACCCGCGCATCCTGATTTTCGATGAAAAATTTGAGTTTGCGCCCATCTACCGACTGACGCAGACCACATTGGACGCGGCCTCCAGCCAGCTGGAGCGGCTGATCACCCAACGCGACCTGAAGGATCGCCGGGTATTTGAGAAGCAACGGTGGACAACAACACTTTTGCGGCGCCCGTTCTCGCTGCTGCGGGAACGCACCTGCATCGAGTTAGACGAGACGACCAAAGCCAAGGCCGATATACCGTACGGACTTTGCAGCATGGCTGATGCGGACAGCACCGAGAAGGAGCGCTTTGGCCAGTTCCGGGACTACCTGAACGGGTCAGGCAGAGCCTTTCGGACACCGGCACTATCGGAGGCCGTCGAGGTTATCGACCGCCTGTATCGTGGTGAGTGCCTGTTCACGAAGCTGGGGGCGTTCACGATCCTCGGCGCGGACGAGCCGCAAATCAGCTTCGGTGATAGCTTGACGCTGGTGTTCGACGCCACCGCCCAAGTGGACGGTGATTACCAGTATTTGGATGCAGAGATGCTGCCGCAATCCAAGCCCCGCCATATGGAGAAGCTTTGCCTGCATGTGTACACCACCGCCGACATGAATGTGTCCCGGCTGGCCATGCGGAAGAGCTGGAAGCTGCCTGGCTTCTGTGCCCTGACGGAGGACATCCTGCGACGCTACGAGGGTAAAATGTTCCTGACCACCTACAAAGACCTGGCCGCGGAAATTCCAAAGCTCCTTGACCCGCAGGCGTTGAGCCGCCTGCTGCTGGATGGGGAAACATGTCCGTATTTCGGCGGCACCAACGGCTCAAATGAATTTAACACCGCCTCGTTGGTGATGCTGCTGGGCTATCCGCGTTTGTCCCCTCAGACATATCTGGAACGCGCCTTTGTGTATTGGGAGCGCTCTGGGATTCGGGAGCAGGTTCAGGAACAGATGGCCCAGTGGTCGCCGCTGAATGTGCAGCAGCGACCTGACCTCCACGCGCAGTTGCCGCTGACGATGGAGTATGAGGTTAGGCACTTGGCTGCACGGTTGGAGCAGGAGATTTACCGCTGCCAGCTGCGAAATGCGGTCTGCGATGAGGCTGTCCACGTGTTTCTGTTCGCTCCGTCACAGGAATTGCTGCACCGCCTCGCCGAACGGTTTCAGGGTGCGAAGCTGTGGTATGAAGACCGGATACCGGCCTGCATCGCCAGAGCGAAGGCCACTGCCAAGCAGTACGACGGCAATCCCACTGTCCATGCCCGTTTCGTGGCGTGGTTGAGCGGCTGGGATAGGGCGCCGACACCGCTGGACAGTATCCTGCGCGACGCAGAAATCGGTACGGAGAGCTGGAAAAAGCTGCGAAAAAGTGAGCGCTTTGCGCCGCTGCTGGCACAGTATGGTGCAGAGATGACCGGTCGTGGTCGGAACGTGAAAATAGAAGAAAAGTCGCAAAAATGCGCGTAAGGAGGATATCATGAATCACAACGACAACAGCACAAACTACAGTACCATCACCAACTTCGATAACCTTCCCCTGGCACTGACCGTACTGGAGGCCGGACAGGTGCTGCGGGTTGGCCGCAGCGTGACCTACGAGCTCGTCCGCTCTGGACAGCTTCGGAGTGTCCGAATCGGGAGAAGTATCCGAATTCCTCGCGACGCGCTGGTCGAGTACCTGCAGCTCGCAAGCTGACGGGGTGGGGGACACACCCTACCCTTACCAAACACATGACTTTGGAGGGAGAATATGGCAAACAACAAAAGAGCTGCCCACGGCAGCGGCACGATTCGGAAGAAGACCGTCACACGGAATGGTCAGACTTACGCATATTGGGAAGCGCGCATCACTACGGGCTACGATGCTGGAACCGGTCGGCAGAAGCAGCGTTCTGTTACCGGCAAGACGCAAAAAGAGGTGCGGGAAAAGCTGCAAGCGCTGGCCGTGGAGGTCAACAGCGGTACATATCAGGAGCCGTGCCGGATGACGCTGGGAGAGTGGCTGGACATCTGGGTGGAAAACTACCTGAGTGCCTGCAAGCCGCGCACACGGCAGATTTACGAGAGCGACATTCGGGTACATATCAAGCCCGTACTGGGGGCAGTCAGGATGGAAAATCTCCTGCCCCACACCGTGCAGACCTTTTATAACGCGCTGGCGTCGGATAAGCCTGACAAACCCGGCCTGTCGGCAAAGACCATCAAGAACATCCACGGCGTACTGCATCAGGCGCTGAAGCAGGCGGTTCTCAATGGCTATATTCGAACAAATCCATCCGATGCCTGCACCTTGCCGCGAGGGCAAAAAGCAGAGATTAAGCCGCTGGATGAGGATGATGTGGCTGCTTTTATCCGGATCATTCAGGGACATCCCTTTGAGGATCTCTTTCTGACCACGCTGTTCCTTGGCCTGCGGGAGGGCGAGGCACTGGGACTGACCTGGGATTGTATAGACCTTGACAACGGCGTGATCACCGTGAACAAGCAGCTCCAGCTTCATCAGGAAAAGGGTCTTGCGGCCTATGCGCTGGTTCCCACCAAGAATAGTCGCAGCCGCACATTGGTGGCGTCTCCTACGGTGGTCGCCCACCTGCGTCATCGCAAGGCGGAACAGGCACAGCAGCGTCTCATGGCAGGCTGCGCTTGGGAGGACAACGATTTGGTGTTCACCGATGCCCTGGGGCATCACCTGACAAAGCCGACAGTCTACCGCCACTATAAGAAAGCGGTCGCGGCGATTGGCCGTCCGGACGCCCGTTACCACGATCTGCGCCACAGTTATGCCGTAGCCGCCATCAGCTCCGGCATCGACATCAAGACGGTACAGGGCAACCTCGGTCATGCCACGGCTGCCTTCACGTTGGATGTCTATGGCCACGTGACCGATCGCATGAAGCGTGAGAGTGCCGATAAAATGGAGGATTTTATCCGCCGTGTTTCACAGGGATGAGCGTCACAGCAACTTCTTTGTTGCGCAGAGCGGTGAAATCGGGTATAATAGGAAAAAACGTGGAAGGAGGCAGGCCATGCGGACACTGTATCACGGCAGCCGGGTGACGGTCGAACAGCCGGAAATACGCATTCAGAAGTTCCACAAGGACTTCTATTGGGGCTTTTACTGCACAGAATATGAGGCACAGGCTGTCCGCTGGGCCACGCGGTTCGGCAGCGGTATCGTGAACGTCTACCGGTTCGAAGAACAGCCGGGACTGTCGATCAAGCGCTTCCCTGAGATGAGCGATGAGTGGCTGGACTTCATCGTGGCCTGCCGCAGCGGTGTACCCCACAACTACGACATTGTGGAAGGGCCGATGGCCGACGATACCATCTTCAACTATGTGCAGAGCTATACAGATGGCGAGATCAGCCGCGCCGCCTTCTGGGAGCTGGCGCGGTTCAAGCATCCCACCCATCAGATCAGCTTCCATACCGCCAGAGCGTTGGCGGCGCTGACCTTCGAGAGGAGTTATGAGGTACATGTGTGAACGAAACCACAGCGGACTGTTCTTCACCTGTGCTTTGGTGGAGCAGCTGGGCCGTGACCTGAAGCTGAAACGCTGCGACGTGGTAAAGGCGTTGGGCTTACAGGGCGTGCAGATGATCCTGGGCCATGCCGATGTGTTCCACTGCGAGCCTATCGAGAAGGTGTCCGACGATATGCAGCAGCACTTTGCTCTGCCCCACGGCCAGTTCGATAACGTGGCAGCGGCCAGATACGCCGTGCCGGATGTGTGGGCAATGGGCAAGGTATACGCTCGCCTGATCGAGGATGTGTCCGGGCAGGATGATGTGGCAGAAATGCTGGTGGCTGTATATACCTCGTGGATCGATGAAAAGCTCTGCGATTATAACTCCTCGTTCTACTATCAATCCCGTGACTACATCGCGGAATGTTACCGCACAGGTCACGTGATCGATGCATGAAAATGGGCCTCTGATGTCAGCGCATCAGAGGCCTTTTTCATCGCTAAAGGGAAAAAATAAGGGAAAACAGAAAATCCGGACAAAAGAAAAACCTCGTAACCGGCATGGTTACGAGGTTTTCATCTGGAGGTGACACCCGGATTTGAACCGGGGAATGAGGGTTTTGCAGACCCTTGCCTTACCACTTGGCTATGTCACCGAACCATCAGTCCGTTAGTCAGTATACTATACCGGCGGGCGTTTGTCAAGCACGAAACTGCATTTCCTGCCCATTTCTTTTGCCGTCCCGCCGCAGAAAAAACGGCGCCCTGCGGAACGCAGGACGCCGCGCATCACGCTTACCGCAGCTCCGGCAGCACCGCCAGCAGCACCAGCGGTTCCGCACCGTCGTTGTCGATGCCGTGGCTGTGCCCCTCCGGACAGTAGTGGGTCATACCGGCCCGCAGCGCCACGTCCTGCCCATCGTCATGGCACACGCCGCTGCCGGACAGCACATGGATGATCTCACAGTTGCCCTCGTGGGTGTGCAGCCCGATGGACGAGCCCGCCGGCAGCGTCAGCGTCAGGATGCGGCCCATGCCGTCCTGCACCGCCGTGCGTACCTGGGCCTCCCCCGCGCCGCCCTTGAAATGGGGCACCACCTGAGCCGCCGACTTGTCAAAATCCAGTATCATAGCGCCCTCCTCAGCTGCGGCTCTGCCGCATTTTCTCATTGATGGCCTTGCCGGTGGGCGTCACCGCCAGACCGCCCAGCGCCGTCTCACGGAACTCCACGGGCATCCTGCGGCCCACCTCGCCCATGGCGTCGATGACCTCGTCCACAGGGATACGGCTGGTGATGCCCGCCATGGCCATGTCCGCCACGCTGACGGCATTGACCGCGCCGATGACGTTCCGCTTCACGCAGGGCACCTCCACCAGACCCGCCACAGGGTCGCAGACCAGCCCCATCAGGTTCTTCAGCGCCATGGCCACGGCGTGGCCGATCTGCTGGCCGGTGCCGCCCCGCAGGGCCACCAGCGCACCGGCCGCCATGGCGGACGCGGTGCCGATCTCCGCCTGACAGCCGCCGGACGCACCGGCGATGCAGGCGCGGCGGGCAATGATCGCCCCGATGCCGCTGGCCACATACAATGCCTCCAGCAGCTGGTGCTGGCTGATCTCCTCGTACTTGCACAGGGGCAGCAGCACTGCCGGCAGCACGCCGCAGGCTCCCGCCGTGGGAGCCGCCACGATGCGGCACATGCAGGCGTTGGACTCCGCCATGGACAGCGCCTCGGCGATGACCTCGCTGACGTAGCCGCCGGACATGGCCTCGCCGCGGAAGCAGTACTGCCGCATCTTCATGCCGTCGCCGCCCACCAGACCGCTGACGCTGCGCCGCCGTCCGGTGTAGTTGTCGGCGGCGTCCGCCATGGCCTGCCACGTCAGCAGCATCTTGGCCATGGACTGGTTCCGCGACACCTGGCGGTCGTCCATGTCGGCCTCCAGCACGATCTCCCAGAAGGGCTTGCCCTCCTGCTCCATATGCTCAAAGATCTCCTTCATCGAATCCAGAGACATCTTCATCCTCCTCCTTGTCGTAGTAGGTTATGGAAAGGATACCCGGCAGCTCCGACAGGAACGCCACCTGATGGGGCTTGAGGTGCTGGTCCGTCTCGATGACCATCAGCGCGTCGCCGCCCCGTTTGTGGCGGTACAGGCTCATGTTGGCCACGTTGACCCGCAGCTGGCTGAGGATGGAGGTGACGGCGGCCACGGTGCCGCTGGCGTCCTCGTTGCGGATGACCAGCGTGTTGTACATGCCGGTGAAGTTCACGTCGATGCCGTCCAGCTTATTGACCATGATGCGCCCGCCGCCCAGAGACGACGCCTGCATCACCAGATCCTTGCCGTCGGCGGACCAGGCCTCGATGACGGCGGTGTTGGGGTGGGCGTCCCGCAGCTCGATCTCATCAATGGTGTAGGTGAGGCCCGCCTTTTTGGCCTCGTCAAAGGCGAAGGGCAGCCGCTCGTCGTCCGGCTTCATCCCCAGCAGACCGCCCACCAGCGCGCGGTCAGTGCCGTGGCCCGCGCCGGTCTCGGCGAAGGAGCCGTACAGGTGGATGGCGGCCTTTACCGGCGGCGTACCCAGCAGGGCGCGGGCAATGAAGCCGATGCGGGCGGCGCCCGCTGTATGGGAACTGGACGGCCCGATCATCACGGGGCCCAAAATGTCGAAAATATCCAGCATGGGAAAAGCTCCTTTCGTGGGATAAAGCGCTGAGATTTCCCCCTATCATAGCACACATCCCACGGGAAAGCGAGAGGGAAAACAAATATTTTCTGCATGATACGGCGTGTCCTCCCCGCCGCTCCGGCGGGAGGGGAGGGATCGGCGGCCCCTGCGCACCGGCGCTGGCGGTCCGCAGGGGAGGGGGAAAAGAAACTTCTTCATCATGAACTGCGTTTGCCGCATTTTCCGGCGGAAAACAGCAAAAAACCCGCTTGCCACGTCCGCGCCGCCGTGCTATCATACGGGTGACATAACAGTGGAAAGGAAATGGAAATATATGGAACTCACTCCGTTGAAGCTGCATCCTGCGTACAAGGAATACCTCTGGGGCGGACACCGCCTGCGGGCGGCCTATCACAAGGAGGACGCGCCGGAGATCACGGCGGAGAGCTGGGAGCTGGCCCAGCGGCCGGAGGGTGTGTCCGTGGTGGAGGGCGGCACGCTGGCGGGCCGGACGCTGGACGATTTGGCGGCTCTGGACCGGGAGGCGTTCTGGGGCAAAAACTGCGCGGATATGCGGGAATTCCCGCTGCTGGCAAAGCTCATCGACGCCCGGAAGGACCTGTCCATCCAGGTCCATCCCTCCGACGAGACGGCCCTGCGGGACCGCGGCGAGGCGGGCAAGGCGGAGATGTGGTACATCGTGGACTGCGACGAGAACGCCGGCATCTACTTTGGCTTTGCCCGCGAGATCACGGCGGAGGAGTTCCGCCGCCGCGCAGAGGACGGCACCATTTGCGAGGTGCTGAACCGTGTGCCGGTGAAGAAGGGCGACGCCTTTTTTATCCTGCCCGGCACCATCCACGCCATCTGCGCCGGTATCCTCGTCGCCGAGATCCAACAGAACTCCAACACCACCTTTCGCGTCTACGACTACCGGCGCCGCGGCGCCGATGGGCAGCTGCGGCCCCTGCATCTGGACCGCGCCGCGGCGGTGCTGCGCTATACGCCGATGGCGGCGCGGGTCTGCCAGCCACTGAGCGTCACGGCCCATGCGGGCTGGACGGAGACGGCGCTGTGCGCCTGCGACTACTTCTCCGCGGCGCGGCTGGATGTGGAGACCCGGGCGGCGCTGACCTGCGGCGGCGACTCCTTCCGGCACCTGCTGTGCGTGGAAGGGGAGGGGGCCGTCGTCCACGGCGGCGTCCGGTATCCCCTGCGGCAGGGGGACTCCTACTTCCTGCCCGCCGCGTTGGGAGACTACGCCGTGGAGGGCCAATGCCGCGTGCTGCTGAGCCGCGTGTGACCGCAACAGACGGTTGCTTGTCTGCGGCGGCGATCTGTGCTACATTGATGGTACAGCAAGGAGGATTCTCTATGGATACGAAGGATATGATACGCAGGCTGAGAACGGAAAAGGGTCTGTCACAGGATGAGCTGGTGGAGAAGCTGTTTGTCACCAGACAGGCGGTGTCCCGCTGGGAAAACGGCGAGACCACGCCGAATACGGAGACACTGAAGCAGCTTTCCCGGCTGTTTGATGTCTCCATCAACACGCTGCTGGGCGCGCCGCGGCAGCTGGTCTGCCAGTGCTGCGGGATGCCGCTGGAGGATGCCGCCACCAGCAGGGAGCCGGACGGCGCCTTCAACGAGGAGTACTGCAAATGGTGCTATACCGACGGCACGTTCAAGTATACCAGTAAGGAGCAGCTCATCGACTTCTGCGTGGCGCACATGGCCAGCGAGAGCTGGCCGGCGGAGCAGGTCCGCGCCCACATGGAGGCCGTGGTGCCGAACCTGAAGCATTGGAAAAAGTGAAGCGGTGACAGAAAAAGCCCCAGCCGTAATGGCCGGGGCTTTTCAGTCGTCGGGGCTCAGTTCAGGAAGTCCTTCAGCTTCTTGGAGCGGGAGGGGTGGCGCAGCTTCCGCAGGGCCTTGGCCTCGATCTGGCGGATGCGCTCACGGGTGACGTTGAACTCCTTGCCTACCTCCTCCAGTGTGCGGGTGCGGCCATCCTCGATGCCGAAGCGCAGCTTCAGCACCTTCTCCTCACGGGGAGTCAGGGTGCTGAGCACGTCCACCAGCTGCTCCTTCAGCAGAGTGAAGCTGGCGGCCTCACTGGGTTCGCTGGCGCCCTCATCGGGGATGAAGTCGCCCAGATGGGAGTCCTCCTCCTCGCCGATCGGCGTCTCCAGCGACACCGGCTCCTGAGCAATTTTCAAGATCTCGCGGACCTTGTCCACGGGCATGTTCATCTCCTCGCTGATCTCCTCGGGGCTGGGATCGTGGCCCAGCTCCTGCAGCAGCTGGCGGGAGACGCGGATGACCTTGTTGATGGTCTCCACCATATGGACGGGGATGCGGATGGTGCGGGCCTGATCGGCGATGGCGCGGGTGATGGCCTGCCGGATCCACCAGGTGGCGTAGGTGGAGAACTTGTAGCCCTTGGTATAGTCAAACTTTTCCACGGCCTTGATGAGGCCCAGATTGCCCTCCTGGATCAGGTCCAGGAACAGCATGCCGCGGCCCACGTAGCGCTTGGCGATGGAAACCACCAGACGGAGGTTGGCCTCGGCCAGCTGCTGCTTGGCGCGCTCACCGGCCTTCAGCTGCTTTTTCAGGGCTGCCATCTCATCCTCGGGCAGGGTCTCGCCGGACTCCTCCAGCTCCGCCAGACGCTCCTTTGCTTCGCGGCCGGCGCTCATGGCGGTGGCCAGCTCCACCTCCTGATCAGCGGTGAGCAGGGGGACCTTGCCGATCTCCTTCAGGTACATGCGGACGGGATCGTCGATGTTGAAGCTGTCCACCAGCGAGTTGGGGTCGACCAGCTCCTCCTCCTCGATCTCGGCGATCTCCTCCATGGCGGGCTCGCCGTCCTCGTCGGGCAGGGCGGCCAGGAAGTCCTCGGTGCCTACCTCGATGCCCAGCGTCTCCAGCGAGTCGTAGATAGAGTCCATCTGGTCACCGTCCAGATCCATCTCGTCCAGTACGTCGGACAGCTCGCCGGCGTCCAGACGGCCCTTCTTCTTGCCCTTGACGAACAGGTCCTTCAGCTTTTCGTTGGCGTTGAGCAGCGCGGCGGCGGGCAGGGCGGCAATGGCCTTTTCGTCCAGCTTGCCCCTGCTGGCCACCGGATGCTTGCCATCGTCTGCCTTCTCGGGATTTTCCGCGGCCTTCTCCGCCTTGACGGCGGGCTTGGCACTTTTGGCCTTATCGGCGGACTTGTCCTGAGCCAGCAGGGCGTTGGCCATCTCCTCCAGCTCCTGGGCGGTATATTTCTCGTCAGTCATGTTCGCTTTCCTCCGTAACCTTTTTTATCTTTATATGTATCGCGGGCGGCAGCCAGCGCGTCCATAGCGCTGCGGCCGCTGCGTTTGACACCTTCCTCGCGGATGATGCGGATATAGTCCGCCAGCGCCTGAGGCGCGTTGGCCGTGGACTCCGGCTTTTGCAGGAGGGTGGTGAGGTGGCTCATCTCCTCCGGCGTCAGGCTGGCGCTGAGCGCCGCCATGCTGCTGCCGCTGCCGCGGCAGCGCCACAGCTCCCCGTAGATGCGGCCCAGCAGGGGGGAGGAGAATTCATCCTCCCGCAGCGGCGGCTGGTCGGGGAACAGGCTGTCGTCCTGCATCAGCAGGCGGATGACGCCCTCCTCCGCCATGGCGCTGCGCAGGTCGTCGTAGCGGATGGCGCGGTCCGCCGGCTGGAGCGAACGGGTCAGGTTCAGCTCCTGCCGCTCCCGGGCCTTGCGGTCCCGGGCGGCGCGGCGCTTGAAGGCCCGCTGCACCTCCAGCTTCATGGCCTCCGGCGACAGGCCCGCCGTCTGGGCGGCACGGTTGGTGTATACGTCCCGCTCCACGGCGTTTTCCAGACGGCACAGCTCCTCGGCCATCTCACCGGCGTAGCCGATGCGGCCCTCGTCGGAGGTGAGATCGTAGCGGGCGGCGATCTGGGTCATACGGAACTCCACGCCGTTCTCACTGCCGGACAGCAGGTTCTCGAAGGCGGCGGGGCCGTAGTTTTTGATGAAATCGTCGGCGTCCTGCTTGGTGGGCTTGCCGTCCACCATGCGGTTGGGCAGCTTCAGCACCTTGACGCTGAACTCGGAATTGTTCAGCAGCTCCAGCGCCCGCTGGGTGGCCAGCTGACCGGCGTTGTCGTTGTCGTAGCACAGCACCAGCTCCTTGGTGAAGCGGCTGAGCAGGCGGGTCTGCTCCACGGTGAGGGCCGTGCCCATGGAGGCCACGGCATTGTCAAAGCCAGCCTGATGCAGTGTCACCACGTCCAGATTGCCCTCGCAGAGGATGATGTTGGGCCGCTTGGTTTTTTTTGCCAGATTCAGCCCGTAAAGGATACGCCGTTTACTATATGTAATGGTCTCGGTGGTATTCATGTACTTGGGCTCGGAGTTGTCGATGACGCGGCTGCCGAAGCCCACCACGTCGCCGCGGGTGTCGATGACCGGCAGCATCAGGCGGTTGCGGAACTTGTCGTACAGGCGGCCGTTCCTGCCGTTGACCACCAGACCGGCGGCCAGCAGCTCCTCCTTGGTGTAGCCCCTGCGGGTCATGGCGGTGAGCAGGCCGTCCCACCGGTCGGGGGATGCGCCCATGCCGAAGCGGACGGCGATGCTTTTCCGGATCTGCCGCTTGTCCAGATAGGCCTGCACCGCCGCGCCCTCCGGCGAGCACAGCAGGTCGTAGTACCAGCGGGCGGCATCGCGGTTCAGCTCCAACACACGGCGGCGCAGCCGGTCCGCGCCGTCCTGCGGGCCGTCGTCCTCCGGCACCGGCAGGTTGGCCCTCTTGGCCAGAAACCGCACGGCCTCGGGAAACGTCAGGTTCTCGATCTCCATGATGAAGTTGATGACGCCGCCGCCCTTCTTGCAGCCGAAGCAGTGGTAGATCTGCTTGTCCGGCGATACGGAGAAGGAGGGGGTCTTTTCGTTGTGGAAGGGGCACAGGCCAAACAGGTTGCCGCCCTTGCGCTGCAGGGCGACATAGCCGGACACCACGTCCACGATATCGCTGCGGGCGATGAGCTCGTCCAGAAAGCGCTGGTCAAACACGAAGCGTACCTCCTCTCCGGCAGAATGCAGGCTTGCACGGGGCCGTGCAACATTTCTCACAGTAGAGTATACCGCAAAAATCGGCGGCTTCCTCTTTTTTTGCGAAAAAATTTGAAAAAACCTGCTGCGGGAGGGACGGATACCTTATATAATATAACAGGGCGCGGGCGGCGCAGGGGGGTGCGGTGCGCGTCTGCGGCGAGCAAATTGTTACGAATTGTCCGCGCGTGCGGCGGCGCGGCGCGGAAAAATGCCGCGTTTTGGCGGGAAATGCGCGGCAAGAGGTGTAATTATTATATTATTTGCGCCATGACGCGCAGAGTACGCGAAAAAGTGGGCATCGATGGAGGTGTGTTTGCTCCTGAAAAGTTATGGATATTCCGTGAACTGCGGAAAAATCGGTACATTTCTGAAAAATTAATCCTTTTTTAACATTTATTTATGAGTTTTTTCGCATTTTTCGGGGTCAAGTCCCTTGATTTATTTCGCGGATATGGTATACTGTCACCGTGAAAGGCGAACCGGACCTTCCGGAGCCGGCTCCGTGGTGCAAGCTGTCGGAGACGGGGAAGGCGGGGATGGGAAACCGATCAAAAAATTTTTTATGGAGGAAACAAACATGAAGAAGATCATCGCAACTGTTCTTGCTATGGTCATGGCCATGGCTCTGTGCGTTACCGCTTTCGCCGCTGTGAAGTACACTGCTTATGACAAGACCGGCAAGGAAATCGCTAAGGACGTCACCTATGAGACCTGCAAGGCTACCTACGACAAGAAGGCCGGCGACGGCATGGTCGCTCACTATGACGTGACCATGAACGGCGTGACCAGCTACTATGTTGTCGCTGCTGATGCCAAGACCTATGACCTGAAGCTCACCACTTCCGGCAAGGCCCCCCTGTACCTGGTTCAGGTCGACAGCCCCTACTATGTTGCCAAGGCCGTTGCTTTCAAGGCTGTTGGTGATGGCTGCGGTCAGCTGGACGTTGACACCGACGAGACCTACTACACCTCCACCAAGGATGATGTCGTGACCTACTATGTGGCTGACAAGAAGGGCGCAGTGAACGTTCTGGTCGACAACAAGCTGGTTGCCGTCACCGTCCTGGGCGACGATCTGGAGCTGGTCGCTCACGAGTGGGAAGCTACCAAGTACGACAAGAATGACAACGCCACCCAGTACACCTGCAAGAACTGCAAGACCGTTGCCACCGTGTATCCTTCCAAGGATGCCGCTACCGCTGATGGCAAGAAGAACGTCGCCGTTCTGGACAACGGTGACATCATCGGCTTCAACTTCACCGCTAAGGGTGCCAACGCTTCCACCACCACCGATGGTAAGGGTTCTCCCAAGACCTTCGACGCCGGTGTCGCTATGTACGCTGGCATGGCTCTGATGAGCGTCGCTGGTTCCGCCGTTGTGATCGGCAAGAAGAAGGAGTTCTAATTAGAACTTAGTTCTGAACCAAAAAAGAAAGACCGCTTCGGCGGTCTTTCTTTTTTGCGTACTGGGAGACGCTGCGCCCTCACGCGCCGCCCGCAGCGACCCGCTGATTTATTTTCAAAAGGAATGTTCCGCGCTTCCGAGCGCGGAACTCTCCCTGCTGGAGGCAGATACAGCAGCGCAGGCGGCGGCAAAAAAATTGTGAGGTCCGGCAAAAAAATATTGATTTTTCCGGTGCTGTCCTGTAAAATATAGACGACAATCCAAGATTGGTAGCTGTAAGGAAGTGCTTCGCGCACGGGCTGCAACTATCACTCGGCAGAAGCTTGAGTGTTTCGGTCTCCTGAAACGGGGGACTGGGGCACTTTTTGTTATTCCGCCGGGGGAAAGCCATCCCGCAGGGGAGGCAGCACCGCCGCAGGGGCGCGGCGCGGGAAGCATGGCTGCACAAAATGGGGAACACAACAGAAGGAACGACTACGAAAGAGGAGGAGCTTGCAGATGAATCTGATAACAAACGGACGGCTCATTACCCGCGATGCAGACGGGAAGGGCTATTATGAGCACGGTGCGGTGGCCTTTGAGGGCACGAAGATCGTAGAGGTGGGCGAGGAGGCCGCGCTGCGGGCCAAGTACGCTGACGCCCACATCATCGACGCCAAGGGCGGCGTCATCATGCCCGCGTTTATCAACGCCCACACCCACATCTACTCTGCACTGGCCCGGGGCCTGAGCATCGTGGGCAACAACCCCACCAACTTCTATGAGGTGCTGGACGGCACGTGGTGGGCCATCGACCGCCACCTGATGATGGATGGCACCCGTGCCTCCGCCACGGCGCTGTATATTGACAGCATCAAGCAGGGCGTCACCACCGTTTTCGACCACCACGCCAGCTACGGCGAGATCCCCGGCACCCTGTTCACCATCAGCGAGGAGAGCCGCCGTCTGGGTCTGCGCTCCTGTCTGTGCTACGAGGTCAGCGACCGCGACGGCGAGGAGAAGTGCCTTCAGGCCATCAAGGAGAACGCCGACTTCATCACCTACTGCCAGAAGCAGAACGATCCCATGCTGGCGGCCATGTTCGGCGGCCACGCGCTGTTCACCATCAGCGACAGAACCTTCGACCGCATGGCGGAGGCCAACAACGGCCGCACCGGCTACCACATCCACGTGTCCGAGGGCATGAACGACGTGTACGACTCCCTCCAGAACTACGGCCGCCGTCCGGTGCAGCGCCTGCAGGATCACGGCATTCTGGGCGAAAAGACCATTCTGGGCCACTGCATCCATGTGAACACCGCCGAGATGGACATCATCAGGGAGACGGGGACCATGGTGGTGAACAACCCCGAGTCCAACATGGGCAACGCCATCGGCATCTGCCCCGTATTGCAGCTGTACAAGCGGGGCATCCTGCTGGGTATGGGCACCGACGCCTACACCAACGACATGCTGGAGTCCCTGAAGGTGGCTCTGTGCTCCCAGCGGAGTCAGAACTGCCTGCCCAATGTGGGCTGGTGCGAGGTCACGGATATGCTGTTCAAGAACAACGCCAGGATCGGCGCACGGTACTTCCCCGATGAGCTGGGCGTGCTGAAGGCCGGCGCGGCGGCGGACATCATAGTCATGGACTACAAGCCGTTCACCCCGTTCTCCGACGAGAACATCGACGGCCACATGATTTTCGGCATGACCGGCCGCCAGTGCCAGACCACCATCGCCGCCGGTAAGGTGCTGATGCTCGACCGCGTGCTGGTGGACATCGACGAGGAGGCGGAGAACGCCCACATCCTGGAGGCCGCCAAGAAGCTGTGGGGCGACCTGAACCACAGGGTGTATTGATGACGTGAACCGACTGCCAGAGCGGAAGACCCTGCGGCTGTCCCAATATGATTACAGCGGGAGCGGCGCATACTTCGTGACGGTCTGTACTCAGGAAAAACGGTGTACGTTAGGCCGTGTTGTAGGGGGCGGCGTCCTCGACGCCCCGCATGTACAGCTGTCGGAATATGGGGATCTTGCCCAGCAGATGTTGTTGGAAATGAGCGCGGCGTATTCGGATATTGCCATTGAAAAATATGCCATTATGCCGAATCACGTCCATTTTATCGTTGCTATCCGGAATTGCAGCGGGCCGTCGAGGACGCCGGCCCCTACGAATGCGCGTCTGCCGGCTTTTATCTCCACATGGAAACGATTTACGAACAAGCGGGCGGGAACTCCGCTCTGGCAGCGTAGCTATTACGACCACGTCATCCGCGAGGAGGCAGACTATCTCCGCATTTGGCAATATATCGACCAGAATCCCGCCCGCTGGGCGGAGGATGAATACTACCAGGAATCACCACAAAGGAGGATGACCTATGTCTGAGAAAATGTATCCCATCCCGTTCAAGTCCCTGATGAACTGGGTGGTGGAGGAATACGCCGCGTCCGGCGAGATCTTCGGCGTGCGCAAGGCCTATAAGGCCACGGGCAAGAGCCTGCCCATCTTCGGCGAGCGCATCGAGACCCCCTTCGGACCCGCCGCCGGTCCCAACAGCCAGCTGGCCCAGAACATCATCGCCGCCTATATGGCCGGCGCCCGGTTCTTCGAGGTCAAGACCGTCCAGAAGATGGACGGCGCCGATCTGGCCGCCTGCGTCCCCCGCCCCTGCATCCTCGCCAACGATGAGGGCTATAATCAGGAGTGGTCCACCGAGCTGACCGTGCCGCAGGCCATGGACGAGTACATCAAGGCGTGGTGCGCCCTGAAGGTGCTGAGCCGCGTCTACGGCTTCGGCGATCCCGATGGCTTCGTGTTCAACATGTCCGTGGGCTACGATCTGGAGGGCATCAAGGGCGAGAAGGTCAACACCTACATCGACGGCATGATGGACGCCAACCGGACCGCCATCTTCGGCGAGTGCAAGGCGGTTTTGAAGGAGCTGTTCCCCGCGGAGAGCGACTATATCGACGGTATCTCCCCCCGCGTCAGCCGCAGTGTCACCGTGTCCACGCTCCACGGCTGTCCCCCCGATGAGATCGAGCGTATCGCCAGCTACCTCATCTCCGAGAAGCACCTGCACACCTTCGTGAAGTGCAACCCCACCATCCTGGGCTACGAGACGGCGCGGCGCACGCTGGACAGCATGGGCTACGACTACATCGTGTTTGACGAGCACCACTTCAACGAGGATCTGCAGTGGGTCGACGCAGTGCCCATGTTTGAGCGGCTGCAGGCGCTGGCGGACAGCAAGGGGCTGGAGTTCGGCCTGAAGCTCTCCAACACCTTCCCCGTGGACACCACCCGGGGCGAGCTGCCCAACGACGAGATGTACATGTCCGGCCGCAGCCTGTTCCCGCTGACCATCGAGATGTGTCACCGCATCTCCCGTCAGTTCAAGGGCAAGATGCGGATCTCCTTCGCCGGCGGCGCGGAGTATTTCAACTGCGACAAGCTGTTCGCGGCGGGCATCTGGCCCATCACCGTGGCCACCACCATCCTCAAGCCCGGCGGCTACAACCGGCTGTACCAGATGGTGGAGAAGGTGGAGCCCATGGCGTATAAGCCCTTTGCCGGCACGGATACGCAGGCGATCTGCGATATGAGCAGCGCCAGCCACACCGATGTCCACCACGTCAAGCCTATCAAGCCCCTGCCCAGCCGCAAGAGCGAGAAGAACGTGCCCTGGATCGACTGCTTCACCGCACCCTGCAAGGGCGGCTGCCCCATCGCGCAGGATATTCCCGAGTATATGGAGCTGTGCAATAAGGGACTGTACGGCCCGGCGCTGAAGCTCATCACCGAGAAGAATCCCCTGCCGTTCATCACCGGCACCATCTGCGCCCACCGCTGCCAGACCAAGTGCAGCCGCAATTTCTATGACGAGTCCGTCCGCATCCGCGACACCAAGCTGCTGGCGGCCCAGAAGGGCTACAACGCTCTGATGGCCTCCATCAAGCGGCCCGCCAAGGTGGCGGGCAAGCGCGTCGCCATCATCGGCGGCGGCCCCACCGGTATCGCTGCCGCCTACTTCTGCGGCAGAGCCGGTATCGAGACGACGATCTTCGAACGGGAGAGCTGTCTGGGCGGCGTACCCCGCCACGTGATCCCCGCCTTCCGCATTGCCAACGAGGTCATCGAGAAGGATATCGCCCTCATGGAGCAGTACGGCGTGGAGGTGAAGTGCGGCGCGCCCGCCCCCTCCGTGGACGAGCTGAAGAAGATGGGCTACACCCACATCCTGCTGGCTGTGGGTGCGTGGAAGCCCGGCAAGCTGGACATCGCCGGCGACGTGGCCGGCGCCATCCAGTGGATGAAGGGCGTGAAGGCCGGCAACATCGGCGTGGCCGGGAATATCGCCGTCATCGGCGGCGGAAACACCGCCATGGACGCGGCGCGCCTTGCCAAGCGCGGCGGCGCGGAGCACGTGACGCTGGTGTACCGCCGTACCCGCAAGTATATGCCCGCCGACGAGCATGAGCTGGCGCTGGCGCTGGCCGACGGCGTGGAATTTGCCGAGCTGTCCGCCCCCGTCAAGCAGGCCGACGGCGTGCTGACCTGCGAGAAGATGGTGCTGGGCGAGGCCGATGCCTCCGGCCGCCGCAGCCCTGTGGGCAGCGGTGAGTTCTTCCACATCCCCTGCGATCTGGTGATCTCCGCCGTGGGCGAGCAGGTGGATGACGCGCTGATGGCCGCCAACGGCATCGAGCTGGACAAGAAGGGCCGTCCCGCCTTCCAGACCAATGTGGCCGGCGTGTACGCCGCCGGTGACGCCAAGCGCGGCCCCGCCACCGTGGTGGAGGGTATCGCCGACGCCGCCGCCTTTGCCGAGGCGGTCATCGGCGAGGCCCATACCTACGATATTCCGGAGCAGGCCTACGTCACCAAGGCGGACGCCGAGGCCAAGAAGGGCATTCTGGCCATGAGCGGCTGCGTCTGCTGCGAGGGCGAGCGCTGCCTGCAGTGCGCCACCGTGTGCGAGAACTGCGTGGATTCCTGCCCCAACCGCGCCAATGTGGCGATCCGCATGGCCGACGGCAGCCACCAGATCGTCCACGTGGACAAGATGTGCAACGAGTGCGGCAACTGCACCCAGTTCTGCCCCTACGCCTCCGAGCCGTGCCACGACAAGTTCACCCTGTTCCAGACCGCAGAGGACATGGTGGACTCTCACAACGCCGGTGTGCTGTTCCTGGGCGGCGGCAAGGTGCGCGTCCGCACCTTTGGCGAGCCCAAGGACTACGATCTCGACGGGAAGAACGACCTGCCCGCCGATCTGGAGAAGCTCATCGTTACCATCCGCGACAAGTACGGCTATCTCTACAACTGAGCCGAAACGCCAAAAAAAGAGACACCCGAGAGGGTGTCTCTTTTTTGCGGTATCGTCACGCCAGCAGGGTGCGGTCGTTGTCGTATTCGCGGCCGCTGACCTTGCGGAACATGTCCATCAGATCGGCCACGGTGAGCCTGGCCTTCTCCTCGCCGGAGATGTCCAGCACGATGCGGCCATTGTGGAGCATCAGCAGGCGGTTGCCGTAGCGGATGGCATCCCGCATGTTGTGGGTGATCATCAGGGTGGTCAGGTGGTTCTCCTGCACCAGCCGGTCGGTGAGATCCATGACGCGGGCGGCGGTCTGGGGATCCAGAGCGGCGGTGTGCTCGTCCAACAGCAGCAGCTTGGGCCGCTGGAGGGTAGCCATCAGCAGCGTCAGAGCCTGCCGCTGGCCGCCGGAGAGGGTGCCCACCTTGGTGGTGAGGCGGTCCTCCAGACCCAGCCCCAGCTCCTTCAGACGGCGGCGGTAATCCTCCCGCTCGCTGCGGCGGATGCCCAGACGCAGGGTGTGGCGCTTGCCGCGGCGCACCGCCAGCGCCAAATTCTCCTCGATCTCCATACCGGCGGAGGTGCCCATCATGGGGTCCTGATACACGCGGCCCAGATAGCGGGCGCGCTTATACTCCGGCATGCCGGAGACGTTGACGCCGTCCAGCTCAATGCTGCCCTCATCTGGCTGCCATGTGCCGCAGATGGCATTCTGCATGGTGCTCTTACCGGCGCCGTTGCCGCCGATGACGGTGACGAAATCGCCGTCCTGCAGGGTCAGGTCCATGTGATCCAGCGCCACACGCTCATCCACGGTGCCGCTGTTGAAGGTCTTGGTGATGTTACGCATTCTCAGCATGACGGGAGCCTCCTTTTTTGATACGGGAATTGGTACGGATCTGATCGCGGACATGGGGCACACCCAGGAATACCGCCACCACGACGGCGGAGAACATTTTCAGAAGGTCGGTGTCGAAACCGGCGAAGATGATGACCTGATAGACGATGTAGTAGATGACAGCGCCCAGCACCATGCCGCCCAGCTGGGCGGCCATGTGGCCGCCATGGCGGCCCAGTACGGCCTGCCCGATGACCACGGCGGCCAGACCGATGACCACGGCGCCGCGTCCCATGTTCACATCGGTGTAGCCCTGATACTGACACAGCAGGCCGCCGGACATGGCCACCACGGCGTTGGACAGCGCCAGACCGATGACCTTCATCAAGCCGGTGTTCACGCCCTGGGCCCGGCTCATCACGGGGTTGCAGCCGGTGGCGCGGAGGGCGCAGCCCAGCTCAGTGCTGAAGAACAGGACCAGCAGGGTCACCAGCACCGCCGCCCAGCCCAGCAGCACCGGCAGCGCGGCGGGGATGTTCATCTGGGTCAGCAGTACGTCGATGCTGCGGGCCGGCAGGGCTTGGTTCGCCTTGCCAAGGATCTTCAGGTTCACGGACCAGAGCACCATCTGGGTCAGGATGCCCGCCAGAATGGGCGGGATGCCCAGCAGCACGTGGAGCAGGCCCGTCACCGTGCCGGCCAGCAGGCCGGCCAGCACGGCGCACAGCATGGCGATCCATGGGCTGTGGCCCGCGAGCAGCAGCATGGTACACACCGCCGCACCGGTGCAGAGGGAGCCGTCCACGGTCAGGTCGGCAATATCCAGAACTTTATAGGTAATGTAAACGCCGATGGCCATCACGCCCCAGATCAGGCCCTGGGCCAGCGCGCCGGGGATCGCATTCAATAGCTGTGTCATGTGGGAACACCAGACCTTCCTGTTTTTGGTTTATTCCATGGCGGTGTAGCCGTCGGGAACGGTGATGTTCAGGGCTTCGCACATGGTGGGGTTGTACATCTTGGCGGCGGGGGCGTAGGCGATGGCCATCTGGGAGATGTCAGCTTCACCGGTGAGGATCTGGGCGGCCATCTCACCGGTCTTGTAGCCCAGATCGTAGTAGCTGATGGAGAGGGTGGCCACGCCGCAGCCGGCGCAGATGCCCTGTTCACCGGCCACCACCGGCGTACCGGCATTGAGGACGATGTTGCCGATGGTCTCGGTGCAGGAGGCGGCAGTGTTGTCGGTGGGGATGTAGATGACATCGCTGTCGGCAGCGGCCTTGGTGGTGACGGCGGCCACATCGTTGGAGTCGGCGAAGGAGTAGCGCACGCAGGTAATGCCCTTACCGGTGAGGTATTCCTCCACCACCTGGATCTGATACTCGGAGTTGGGCTCGGCGGAGCAGTACAGCAGGCCCACAGTCTTGGCCTCGGGGAACAGCTCCAGGATCATGTCCGCCTGCTCGGTGAGGGGCGCCAGATCGGAGGTGCCGGAGACGTTGCCGCCCACGGTGCCGTTGAAGTCCTTGAGGCCCAGCGCCACGCCGTACTCGGTGACGGCCGTGCCCAGGATGGGGATCTCAGTGGTGGCGTTATACGCGGCCTGCAGGGACGGGGTGGCGTTGGCCATGATCAGATCGACCTTCTGGGAGACGAAGGTGTTGACGATGGTGGTGCAGACATTCTGGTCATTGGCGGCGTTCTGGACGGAGATGTCCACGTTGTCCGCGCCCAGCTTCTCCTGCACGGCGTCGATGAAGCCCTGGGTGGCGGCGTCCAGCGCATCGTGGGTCACCAGCTGGCACACGCCGATGGTGTACTTTCTGGCGGCGTCGTCACCGGCAGAGGTGTCGGTATCGGAGCTGCCGTTGTCGGCGGCGGGCTTGCTGCCGCAGGCGGCCATGCTCAGACACATGGCGGCGGCGAGGAGGGCGGTCAGCAGCCGCCGGGTGGCATTTCGTTTCATCTTGGGTTCCTCCTGATCGTGATTTTGTGAAATTGGGATGCAAAAAAGCCGCCCCGTGGACTTGTGGTCCATAGGGCGGCTTTCATGTCGTTCCGTCTCCGGCGGAGAGCGGCCTTTCTGATCAGCAGCGTTTCTGGGCATCACAAATCGCTTTTACTTCATCCGTAAAGGTAAAGTAAAAGTAAAAGCTATATGCGTATGCCTGATACTGCTTCAACATGTCCGGCGTTCTCCTTTCCCGAAGTTTTCTGTAACTTACCACACGCGGTACGGCGGCGTCAATTGTCATTTTTGCCAAAAAAGTCCATTGAATCCGTCGGTAAAATGACGCTTTTTCGCTTTGTGGTGCTAAAGTTTCCGGTAAACCTACCTGTTTTCGGTATTTTTTGCCCGCCTTTTTTGTCGGGGATAACCTACAAGGCGTATTGGCGGTCAGCCCGCCATGATCTCGAATTTCAGCACGCCCTCGGCGGAGGAAGCCCGGGCCATCAGCTCCTCCAGCCCCTCGACCATGTCGCTGGTCTCGGCGGAAATGGTGACGCCGGCGCAGCCGTTGGTGGGGATGGTCTGGTTGATGGTGAGAATATTCGCGCCGGAATTGGCAAAAATAGACAGGTAATTGGACAGCACGCCCGGAATATCCTTGAGCAGTGCGTAAAACGTGATGATATGGCCCGCCCGCATGTTCTGAAACGGCTGCACCGCATCCTTATACTTATAGAAGGCGCTGCGGCTGATGCCCACGAGGCGTGCGGCCTCGCCCACGGTGTCGGCCTCGCCCACCTGCAGCATACGCTTGGCCTCCGCCACTTTGATAAAGACCTCCGGCAGCGCCTCCGCAGAGACGAGATAGTACTTTTTTTTCTCCATGTTCCCTCCAATGTGTCCGCGTAATGCGCACATTTGTCTAATATGAGTTATGTTATCACGGTAAAGCGAAAAAGACAAGAAAAATTTTGTAAAAATTCTGTGAAAGGGAGGTACGGCGATGGAGCGAAGGCGGGAACAGGTACTGGGTCTGCTCTGGTGGGCGGCTATGGCGGGAGTGAGCTGGCTGGTATTGCGCTACGCGCTGGTATGGCTGCTGCCGTTTCTGCTGGCACTGGGCGCTGCGGCGCTGCTGGAGCCGCTGATCGTCCGTGCCCAGCGCCGCCTGCACCTGCGGCGGAGCTTTACGGCGGCGGTGCTGACGCTGGTGCTGGTGGGCGGTGTACTGGCGGTGCTGATCGCGCTGGCGGTGCAGGTGGTGGAGCAGGCGGTGGCGCTGGTGTCGTCACTGCCGGAGCTGCTGGCCGCCCTGCCGGAGACCATGGCGTCGCTGGAGCGGCGGCTGGAGGGCTTCTGCGCTGCCTGTCCCGATGGGGTGCGCCAGACGGCGGAGCACATGCTGGACAGCCTGCCCCGGCGGGCGGCGGAGCTGGCGGGGCAGGTGTCCTCCGCCGTTTTACAGGGTGCGGGCCGCGCCATGGCGGCACTGCCGCGGGTGCTGCTGGCCTGCGGCACCACGGTGCTGGCGGTGTTCTTTACCCTCAGCGCCTATCCGGCGGTGAGGGGCTTTTTCCGGCGGCAGCTGGGATCGCGGCTGGAGCGGGCCAGGGGAGTGAAGTCCAGCGTGTTCGCCACACTGGGAAAGTGGCTGAAGGCGGAGTGCATCCTGCTGGCGGTGACGTTTTGCCAGCTGCTGGCGGGACTGCTGCTGATGCGGCAGGAGTACGCGCTGCTGCTGGCGGCGCTGATCGCCCTGATCGACGCGCTGCCGGTGTTCGGGACGGGGACGGTGCTGGTGCCCTGGGCGGCAGTGGAATGCCTGCTGGGCGCCGTGCCCCGGGGCATCGCGCTGCTGGCGCTGTTCGCGGTGATCTCCGTGGTGCGCAGCGTGCTGGAGCCCAAGCTGATGGCGGCCCAGGCGGGACTGCCGCCGCTGGCGTCGCTGTGCGCCATGTACGTGGGCTTCTGCGCCATGGGCGTGGCGGGGATGGTGCTGGCCCCTATGGCGCTGATGCTGGTGAAGCAGCTGCGGGACGGCGGCTATATCCGGCTGTGGAGGTAGTTGCCACCAAAAAAAGATAGTGGTATAATACCATCAGTTAACAAGGGCAAACACGCCTGTCAGCGCGGCTTTTCGGCGCTTTTTGCCCTTTTCACCTTGGCGGGCACATGCCCGCCTGCGTCTCAAAAACCAAAAATCACTCGAAAATCCATCACCGACAGGTGCGAAGCAGTTTTGCCCGTCAAAACCGTGTTTGCCCTTGTTAACTGATGGTATCCCCAAAAGACTACAAAAGAAACAGGAGGGCCCTGAGATGAGAATTTTGTTCAAGAACGGCACCGTGGTGTCCGGCAAGGGCACGCGGCGGGCGGACGTGCTGGTGGACGGCGAGAAGATACAGCGGGTGACCCGTGACATCCATGTGGACGATGCGCAGGTGGTGGACGCCGCAGGCATGCTGCTGCTGCCCGGATTCATCGACGCCCATACCCACTTCGATCTGGACGTGTGCAATACCACCACGGCGGACGATTTCGCCTCCGGCTCCAGGGCGGCGCTGCGGGGCGGCACCACCACGGTGGTGGACTTCGCCTGCCCCAACAAGGGCGAGACGCTCCACGACGGCCTGCGGCTGTGGCATGAGAAGGCAGACGGCAAGTGCGCCTGCGACTACGGCTTCCACATGACCATCGACGACTGGAACGACACCATCGAAAGCGAGATCGACGACATGTACGCCGAGGGCATCTCCTCCTTCAAGATGTATATGACGTATCCCGCCATGATGATCGGCGACAAGCTGATGTATAAGGCGCTGAAGAAGCTGAAGGAGAAGGGCGGCATCTGCGGCGTACACTGCGAGAACGCAGGCGTCATCGACGCCCTCATCGAGGAGAAGAAGGCTGCCGGCGAGCAGGGCAGCGTGGGCTGCCATCCCCGCACCCGCCCCGATTTTCTGGAGGCGGAGGCCGTGGGACGCCTGCTGCACATCGCCGAGGCCGTGGATATTCCGGTGGTGATCGTACATACCACCAGCGCCGCGTCCCTGCGGGAGATCGAGGCGGCGCGCCGCCGCGGCCAGAAGGTGTACGTGGAGACCTGCCCCCAGTACCTCATTCTGGATGACAGCGTCTACGACAACGAGGACTGGTTACAGGCTGCCAAATATGTCTGCGCACCGCCCATCCGCAAGGCGGCGGACCGGAAGACCCTGTGGCAGGCTATCCGCCGCGGCGAGGTGCAGACGGTGTCCACCGACCACTGCAGCTTCACCACAGCCCAGAAGCTGGCGGGAAAGGACGACTTCGCCGCCATCCCCGGCGGTCTGCCCGGGGTAGAGACCCGGGGCGAGCTGATCTACACCTTCGGCGTCACCACGCGGAAGATCAGTCTGGCCGCCATGTGCCGCGTGCTGGCGGAGAACCCCGCCCGCCTGTACGGCATGTTCCCCCGCAAGGGCATCATCGCCGAGGGCGCGGACGCGGACATCGTGGTGTACGATCCCCAGGCAGACCACGTCATCCGCGCCGAGGATATGGTGGGCGCGGCGGACTACAATCCCTACGAGGGCGTGGTGACCCGCGGCTCCATCAGACAGGTGTGGCTGCGGGGCAAGCTGGCCGTCAACGAGGGCCGTGTGCTGGCGGGGCCGGACGGCAAGTACATCCGCCGCGGCAAGTGCAGCCTGTAAGAGGGGGCGGACCATGCTGGACAAGACCCTTGGCTATGTGCTGTGCTGCCAGTCGCCGGCGCTGTTTCTGGCGGCACTGGTGCTGATCATCCACTATTTCGCGGCGCGCCGGAAGCACCGGTTCAAGGCGGTGCTGAAGCTGCTGCTGGGCATCGTGTGCGCTGTGGGCGGCGTGGTGCTGTATTATCTGGGTATGTACCACGAGTACTTTACCATCCGCGATTTCTACCGGATCCGCCTGTCGGGCTGGATCGGCTTCGGCATCGTGGCGCTTCTGACGCTGGCGTCGCTGGTGCGGGCGTTCTTCGCCGCCGCCGATGCCCGCCGGGAGGAAAAGGCCGCCATCCGCGCGGAGAACCAGCGTCTGGCGGCGGAGGCTGCCGCGGCGGAAGCAGCCGCCCGTGACGCGGCGCGTCAGCAGGACGCGGCCCCTGCTTCGGAGCCGCCTGCACCCGTGCCCGACGCAGCTGCTCCCGCGCCGCAGGAGCCCGCGCCGGAGCCGGCAGGGCCAACCGCCGCGCCGGAGACAACGGATGTGCCTCAGATATAACACATAAAAAGAGCGCTGTTCCCGCGGGAACAGCGCTCTTTTTATGTGTGCTCAATGCTCGCCGCAGCCGAAGGTGGGCTTGGGCGAGGGATGGGATTGCTTGCCGGTGATCTGACTGGGGACGATCTTCACGACCTGCGTGGCGGCAAAGCACCGTTCCATGTAGGCGGCAAGGCCGCCCATACCCTTGGGATCCAGCGATTCTACCAGCAGGAGCAGGGCCTTGGTGCGCTCGCCGTCGTCGGTGACCACCTGCGCCTGCCCCCGCACCACGGCGGAGTCGTAGGCTGTATCAAATTCGTTGGGGACGATGGACATGCGGGACACGGCGGTGAGGCAGACCTGGGGGTTCGTTTTCAGGACCTCCCACTTCTCACCCGCACCGGCGCAGTGGAAATACAGGACCCTATACGTCTCGTCGGCCACATGGTTGATGGGCACGCAGTAGGGCGCGCCGTCCGCACCGGTCATGGCCAGCGTGGCGTAGGGTGCTTTTTTCAGTACCTCCCAGGCAAAGGCTTCGTCACGTTCGAGATCTTTCAGACGCATGGCAATACCTCCTTATTTCAGATGCAGAATATGCTTGTAGTAGGGCCACAGGCCGGTCTTTTCCGGCCACAGCGGCGCCAGCTGGCACAGGTCTGTGCCGGGGAAGTTGTTGCCCTCGATGATGGCGGGGCCGTCCGGCGTCACCGCCATATCCCAGCCCACGTGGCCCACCTGGGGGAACACCTGAGCGGCCTCTTTGGCCATGGCGATGGCCTCCGGCACCATGGGCAGCTGGTAGCCCACCAGCGGGATACCGGTGTCGGGATGGGTGTCGTAGACGTGGAAATAGTCGTCGGTGGCGGGGGTGCTGATGCGCCCCGTGTCTACATCCACGCGGGCGAGGATGCCGCCCTGACCGGAGTTGTCGCAGACGCTGCCGCCGGTGCCCATCTTCACGATGATGTAGGCGATGGTGACGTTCCCGTTCACATTGTCGGTGACGATGCGCATGGTGTTGACGCTGTTGGGGTGGAGGCGGGCCATGTCGGGGTGTTGGATGAGCTGGTGCTCCAGTACCACCAGCTTGTGCTCGCGGATATAGGCCAGCATGGCGTCGGGGGACGCAAAATCCGCCACCCGCAGGCGCTCCACACCGCGGCCGCAGTCGCCGTGGTTGATCTTGGCGAAGATGTACTCCTGCCCCGCCGCGAACTCTGCCATCTGCCGGGGCGTGGCGGTCTCGCCATTCAGCGTCTCGCGGCGCAGGAAGCGGCGGAACGTCTCGTTGAACCTCAGCTTGTCGTCGAAATCGTCGTGAAAGGCGGGATCGTTCATCAGGTCGGAGATCTTCCGGTTGCGCACGCGGGTGAGATAGGTGTCCCGCTGTTTGCCGGTGAGGTCGTAGAACCCGTACATGGCGTAGTCATAGTACCCCGCACCGTAGCGGGCGGCGCACCAGAGGATGTCGAAGAACGTGTGGACCTTGCTCTGTCCGCACTTGTCCTTGACGACGCCCAGAATGTAGTTCATTTTCTTCCACCGCACGCCGGTGAGGACGCGGGCGATGTACTTGATGTTGGGCATGGAAAAACGCTCCTTTCCGATGGTCAGCGGCGGCTGAGACGGCGCAGCGGCGCGGTGATGAGGCTGCGCTCGTACCGGTTCAGGCCGAACAGCCACATGCACACGGCGTAGACCGCCACGAAGATGAGCCCCGGCGGGATCAGCTGCCAATAGGTGGTGGGATGGACCTTCACGGCCAGCAGCACCGCCGCCACGGCGGGCAGCAGCATGGCCGGTATCAGATGGAAGATGTGCCGCCAGAAGGCGGGGATGTTCAGCCCGATGCGGCGGTAGTAGTACCAGTTCATCAGGATGACGTTGCCCGCCAGCGTGGCAATGGCGGTGCCGATGGCGGCGCCCAGCCCCTGCCATTTCATACACAGGGGGACGGAGATGGCGGCGTTGCCCAGCGCCACCCCCAGATATACCAGCGAGCGGAACTTGTGCATGTTCTTGGCCCGCTGGATCTCGATGCCCACAGTCTGCACGTTGGTCCACAGGCAGGAGAAGAACAGCAGCAGCGTGGTCCAGTAGTCGATGGCGAACTTTTCATCGCCGCCCCACAGCACCACAAAGGACTGCCCGATGGCCACGAAGCCCAGCAGGATGCCGCCCAGCAGGATGAACTGCAGCCGCCCTACGCGGGTGAACAGGGCGTCCAGCGTCCGCATGGGCTGCCCCTCCGCCACCAGCCGGTGGACACGGGGCGTCATGACGTTGGAGATGGCGTTGCCGAAGGCCAGGTAGAACGTATTGAGCTGCGCGGCGATGGTGTAGACGGTGACGGCGGTGGTGCCGTGTATCCACGTCAGCAGCAGCCGGTCGATGGACCAGTTGAAATTGTCCACCACGATGCCCAGAAAGACGTACAGCGTGAAGCCGAACATCTCCCGCAGCAGGCCGAAGTCGTACCGCCGGAAGGAAAACGGCATTTTGAGCCGCGTCAGGCAGTAGCCGATGTTCAGGATGCCGCTGAGCACGGTGAAGATGAGGGATACCACCGTCAGCGCCACGGAGCGGTAGCCGATGATGAGCAGGGGGATCATGATGAGGGGGTTCAGCACCTGCTTGCCCATGGCCACGATCTTCTGGAACAGATAGTGCTCGTTGATGGTGACGTGGGACTCGAACACGCTGATGGGGAACGTCAGCGCGGCGTTCACCGTCATGATGCGCAGCAGCTTCTCCGCCAGCGCGATCTCCTCCGCCGTCAGCTTCTTGCCGAAGATGACATCGCAGTAGGAAAGCCCGAAGCCGATGACCAGCACCGCCGCGCCCAGCACCAGATAGGTGATGAGGAACATGCCGTTCAGCTTGGCGCAGCCCTTTTTGTCGCCGGCGGCGCGGAAGCGGGAATAGTAACGGACATAGGCGCTGCCCAGTCCGAAGCTCAGCAGATTCAGATAGGAGATGATGGGCAGGACGGCCTGATAGACGCCGAACTCACTGTCTCCCAGCCGGTCCAGCATAATGGGGGTATATACCAGCGAGATGATGGTGCTCAGCGCCATTGACACGTAGGACAGCGCGGCACCTGCCCGTATCTGGTTTACCTTCAAGGCACCGCCTCCTTTCGCAGAATGACACTTCATTATAGCCCATCCCGCCGGCGGTGTAAAGCGGGAACCGGAAAAAGATGGTTCCCATACGGGAGATTTTCTGGTATAATTGTGACAAAAAAGGACGGGAGGGGCAGACATGGCCAATAAAAAGCTGAAGCTGCTGTATCTGGCGCAGTACCTGTGGGAGCAGACCGATGAGCAGCATCCCGGGACCATGCAGGAGATCATCGCCTATCTGGCATCCTGCGGCATCAGCGCCGAGCGCAAGAGCCTGTACGACGATCTGGAGCTGCTGCGGCTGTACGGTATGGACGTGCAGTCCGTCAAGGGCCGCAGCTTCGGGTATTTTCTGGGTGAGCGGGATTTCCAGCTGCCGGAGCTGAAGCTGCTCATCGACGTGGTGCAGGCATCGCCGTTCCTGACCCGGGGCAAGAGTCTGGAGCTCATCGGCAAGCTGGAAAAGCTCACCAGCCGTCCCAACGCCCGCCAGCTGCGGCGGCAGGTGTACGTCATGGACCGCGTCCGCACCCATAATGAAAAGCTGTACTACGCCGTGGACGGCCTGAACACCGCCATCAACGACGGGAAAAAGGTGACGTTCCGCTATTTCGACTGGACGGCGGCGGGCGGCAAGGCCTATCGCCGCGGCGGCGCGCTGTACGAGGCGGACCCCGTGGCCCTGTGCGTGGACCGCCACTACTATCTGGTGGCCTATGACCCCGCCATCTGCGACTACCGCCACTATCGGGTAGACCGGATGGAGAACCTGACGGTGACGGATACGCCCCGGGACCCCCTGCCGGAGGGCTTCGATCTGGGCCGCTACGTTCGCCGCATTTTCGACATGTACAATGGCCGCACCGAGACGGTACACCTCCGCTTCGACGGCGGGCTCATCAATGTGGTGATGGACCGGTTCGGCGCCGATGCCCACCTGCGGCCCGACGGGCAGAGCGGCGTGGCCGTCACGGCGGAGGTGGAGGTAGGGCCCACGTTTTTCGGCTGGCTGTTCCAGCTGGGGACCCAGGCGGAGATCACGGGGCCGGACACGGTGCGGCAGGAGTTTCGGGACTACTGCGCCGCCGTGCTGGCCCGCTACCAATAAAAAAGTCCCGCATCGCAAGATGCGGGACTTCCTGTATTTTTACACGGTGGCGTCCAGCGGGATGCGCTGGCGGCCCACCTGCACCCAGTGGACGCGGACGGCGCCGGAGTCCTGCTCCGTGGCGCAGAAGCCCACGCCGTCCATAGCGCCCTCTACGGGGACGCCGCCGCTGAACAGGGCGGCGAACCGGCGGATGTAACCCAGCAGGTCGCGGATAACGTTGACGGGGAGATCCGGCTCCAGATAATCGAAAAACTTGTGCATGGCGTGTACCTCCTGCGATCGGAATATATCGTTTCCTTGTTCCAGTGTGGCCATCATACAGGAGGAAGTGTCCCGAAAAACGGACAGTGGCGCGGCGGGGTTGTGCTTTTCGCCGCGTCGTGATACAATACTCCCAATAGAAACAGATCGGGAGGCGTATCGCCGTGACAGAGACTGTGAATAAGCCCCAGCTGGCGGCGCGGGATCGCTGCACAGGGTGCGGCGCGTGCAGCAACGGATGTCCCAAGGGGGCCATCCGCATGGTGCCGGACAGGGAGGGGTTCCTGTACCCCCAGGTGGAGGACGGCTGCGTGCTGTGCAGCCACTGCACCCACATCTGCCCTGTGCTGAAGCAGCGGGAGCCCCGCACGGAACCGGCGGTGTTCGCCGTGTGGAACCGCGATGACGCGGCGCGGCAGGCGTCCACCGCCGGCGGCGTGTTCTCCGCTCTGGCGGAGTACGTGCTGGAGGGCGGCGGCGTGGTGTTCGGCGCGGCGCTGGACGACCGGCTCCGTGTGACCCACACGGCGGTGAAAAACGCCCACGAGCTGCCTCGCCTGCGGGGCGCCAAGCCGGTGCAGAGCGACATCGGCGAGACGTACCAGCAGGTGCGGCTCTATCTGGATCAGGGCCGCCAGGTGCTGTTTTCCGGCACACCATGTCAGGTGGACGGCCTGTACCGCTATCTGGGGGAGCATCCGGAGCGTCTTGTGACCTGCGATGTGGCGTGCAGCGGCGTGTGCAGCCCCGGGGTGTGGGCCAGACTGGTAAGCTCCATGGCCTACGTCAAGCAGCACCGCCCCGTGGCGGTGGAGTTCTGCGGCAAGCTCAGCGGCGATCAGGAGCGGCGCTTCCGCGTCCTGTTCGAGGGCGGCGGCCGCTACGATGCACCGGCTCCCAAGTCGGAGTTGGGCCGCGGCCTGACCCGCGGCCTGTTCCTGCGGCCTGCCTGCTACCACTGTCCCTACGCCGGTACGGATCGCACCGGCGACCTGACGCTGGCCAATTTCGCCGGCGGCGACCTGCCGGTGGAGGAGAAGCGGAAGGGTGTGTCCCTGCTGCTGATCAACACCGCCAAGGGCGCCCAGATATTCGATGTCCTGCCCCTGCACCGGCAGGCGCGGACGCTGGAGGAGGCGGCGGCCTGCGACGCGGCCCTGCGCCAGCCGCCCACGCTGACGGAGGAGCGGAGCAAGTTCTTTGACGCGCTGGAGCAGCTGCCCTTCCAGCAGGTGCGCACCCGCTATCTCTCGGCGGTGCAGCATCGGGAGGGCGTGGGACAGCGTCTGCGGGAGCTGCTGCACCGCGGCGGCAAGGAGAAGAAGTCATGAAAACACTGATGCACACCTGCTGCGCTCCCTGCTCCGTGTCCTGCATCCGGCAGCTGCGGTCGGAGGGCATCGAGCCGGTGTCCTACTGGTTCAACCCCAACATCCACCCCTATCAGGAGTACAAGGCCCGCCGCGACACGCTGATGACCTACGCTCCCGCCATCGGCATGGAGCTCATCGTGCAGGAGGATTACGGCCTGCGGGAGTTCTGCCGCCTGATGGCGGAGGATCTGGATCACCGCTGCGGCAAGTGCTACCGCCTGCGGCTGGAGCAGACGGCGCGGTACGCCGCGGATCACGGATTCGAGAGCTTCACCAGCACCCTGTTCGTCAGCCCCTATCAGGACCACGAGCTGCTGCGGCAGACGGCGGAGCAGCTGGCGGCGGAGTACGGTGTGGCCTTCCTCTATCGGGATTTCCGGCCGGGCTTTCGGGAGGGCCAGCGGCAGGCCCGTGAGCTGGGCTTTTACATGCAGAAATACTGCGGCTGCGTGTTCAGCGAGGAGGAGCGGTACGCCAAGGCCATCGCCCGGGACATGCAGGAGCCGGAGAAGCATCTGTGAGCATATCGGACGCGGGAGGTCTGTCCCGCGTCCGTTTTTTTCATCTCAATACGGAAGAAATGTCGAAAATGCGGTGTACTTTTCCTCCCGCGCATGGTACACTTTCAGTATAGATTCCTATGGAGGGAGACTCCGTAAAACAGGCGAACGAGCAAAGGAGGAGACACATGAAACGTGTGACAAAGAGCGTGACCGCGCTGCTGCTGGCGCTGGTCCTGTCGCTGACGCTGCTGCCGGCCCAGGCGCTGGCGGCGGACACCGCGCCGGCGCAGACTACCTATATCGGGTCGTATGTCAACCCCGCCTATGCCGGCAAGATCGGCATTCCGCGGCGGCAGAGCACCCTGTCCGTCCAGACGGCGCAGATCACCCAGCCGAAGAAAGCAGGCACCGTCTACACCAGCGAAGCGGCGGCAGCCGCCGATCTGCGCAAGCAGATGGTGTCCCGCAGCGAGGAGCTGGTGGTCACTCTGCGCAGCGCCAGCGATGATGTGGAAACGATTGCCTTAAACCTGTGGAACCTTGCCCTGGACCACGTGGAGGGCAGCGGTACCACCGGCGACTATCTGCGCTGGCAGCATACGGGCATGTCCGGCAGCGTCGAAGGCGAGTCCCTCGATTCGGGCTATCGGTATACCTTCACGTATGTCCCTGACACGAGGTACTTCGACACCATCTGGTTCACCACCAACGCGCAGGAGAAGGCGCTGACCAATTACATCCAGAACACCATCCTGCCCCAGCTGTCCCTGGGCGGTAAGACCACCTACCAGAAGGTGCAGGCCATCTACAACTGGATCACCGCCAACGTCAAATACGATTACAGCCACATGAACGACCCCACCTACTGGCCGCAATACACCGCCTACGCCGCGGCCGTCCAGAAGAAGGCTGTGTGCCAGGGCTATGCCAACCTGTTCTACCGTCTGGCCAATGACGCGGGCATCGACTGCCGTATCATCACCGGCAAGGCCTACAACGGCACCCAGACGGAGGATCACGCCTGGAACATCGTCCGCATGGAGGACGAAAAGTACTACTGTCTGGACGCCACCTGGGACGCGGGCCTCAAGCCCGAGAACTATGAGTACTTCCTGAAGGGCCTCACCAGCTTCAGCAGGGATCATCGGGCGGAGACGGACAAGCTGAACACCCCCTACTGGACCCAGTACCAATCCAGGACCTCCGCCACGGATTACAAGGCGAGCAGCACCCAACTGCCCGCCCCCACCGTTACTGGCGGCAACGATGCGCAGGGCCGTCCCACCCTGAAATGGAACGCCGTCACCGGCGCGGCCAAGTATGAGGTGTACCGTGCCCGCAGCAAGGACGGCGATTACATCAAGTATTCTACCGTCGCCGGCACCAGCTACACCAACACCGACTACATCGAGGACGGCAATACCTACTATTACAAGGTGCGCGCTCTGGATGCCAACGGCACAGCAGGTGCGTGGAGCAGCGTGGTCAGCGTCACCTACAAGCAAACTCTGCCCGCCCCCACCGTCACCGGCGGCAAGGACAGTCAGGGCCGTCCGACCCTGACATGGAAGGCCGTGTCCGGCGCAGCCAAGTACGAGGTGTACCGTGCCCGCAGCAAGGACGGCGATTACATCAAGTATTCCACCGTCACCGGCACCAGCTACACCAACACCAGCTATATCGAAAACGGCAATACCTATTACTACAAGGTGCGCGCTCTGGATGCCAACGGCACGGCAGGTGCGTGGAGCAGCGTGGTCAGCGTCACCTACAAGCAGACTCTGCCCGCGCCCACCGTCACCGGCGGCAACGACGCGCAGGGCCGTCCTACCCTGAAATGGAACGCTGTCACCGGCGCGGCCAAGTACGAGGTGTACCGCGCCCGCAGCCGCAGTGGTGAGTACATCAAGTATTCTACCGTCACCGGTACGTCCTACACCAACACCAGTTACATCGAAAACGGCAATACCTACTACTACAAGGTGCGCGCTCTGGATGCCAACGGCACGGCGGGCGCATGGAGCAGCATTGTGTCCGTGACCTACCGCAAGCCTGCCGCCGCTACGGTGGCCAGCGGCAAGTGCGGCGACAGCGCAGCGTGGAAGCTGGACGCCGAGGGTACTCTGACCATCAGCGGCACCGGCCGGATGTACGACTATGAGTGGCCTGCCGACAGGGGTGGGACTACGCCGCCCTGGCTTGCCAACAAGTACAGGGACAGCATTCGCGCCCTCCGCGTGGAGCAGGGGATTACCTATATCGGACGCTGCGCCTTTGACAGCTGCGGCAATCTGTCTGATGTGACACTGCCAACCAGCCTGCGGATCATCGGACAGTGCGCGTTTAACGACTGCACCGCCCTGCGGAGCATCCAACTGCCGGAGGGGCTGACCACCATCATGGAGGATGCCTTCAACGCAGCGGGGCTGGTGTCCATCACCTTCCCCTCCACCCTCGGGGAGCTGAGAGACGGCGCATTCATGAACTGTGAGAAGCTCCAGAGTCTGCGGCTGCCGGAGGGGCTGACCACCATTGGGGTTTGGGCGTTCTACTGCAATCCCAACATCAGCAGTATTTATATCCCTGCGTCTGTTACAACGATCGGGGAGGAGGCATTTATTTACTACAACAATCTGACCACCGTGCGCTACGGCGGCAGCCAGAGCCAGTGGAATGCGGTGTCTGTGGCCGCCAATGCATTTCCTGATGGCGTTCGTTACGTGTACAACGTCAATTGACTGCCACACACAAAAACAGGACCGTTCACATGGAACGGTCCTGTTTTTTCATATTTTCTTTACAGGAAAAACTTTCGGTGCAGGCTGCGGCGCAGGGGCTTGCACACCGCGATGACCAGCAGCATGGCGCCCAGCACGGTACACACCGCCAGCGGGTAGAACGACCACAGAAACGTGTCGTGCAGCCGGAACGTCACATTCAGCAGCCACTCCACCAGCACGGCGTAGCCGCCGGACAGGATGAGCCCGCCGCCGCAGATATACAGTGCGCCCGCCGGCACGTACCGCAGCAGCGCCACCACCGCCGTCACCAGCACCATGGCTGTCCCTGTCACCGGCAGGGCGAAGCTCATGAACCAGTGGCCGTGGGTGGCGCAGTTGATATACAGCAGGTACACGCCGATGACCACGAAGTCCACCGGCACGAAGATCACAGGGTTGGGCCGCTTGAACCACAGGGGCAGCACCACGGTGGTATACAGCAGCACCAGCCCGCCCACTACATAGCCGGACCATACGATGCCGCCGCTGAGCCGCCAGTCGCACAGCACGGAGATCACCGCCGGCAGCAGAAACAGTACCGTCAGCACGAACAGCACGCCCGCGCGGCTCACATCCTCTACGCGGGGGCTGACATCCGGCGGATACGGGCTCTCGGCCTGCCCGCAGGGCAGATCGGGGTGGAACACACGGGTCCCGCACAGAGGACACACCTTTTCGCTGTCGGCCAGCTCCACGCCGCATTTGATACAATACATTGTTTTCGCTCCTTTCCCGTGTCAGCGCTGGTTGCTCTCCACCTTCACGTGGAGCCCCAGCTGCCGCAGCACACGGTAGAAATACATCTCCAGCTCCGGCTCGCGGATGCTGCGGATGCAATTGATATACATGGTGCCGTTCCACGTCACCACACCGCAGTTGTGGGGCGCGGCGGCCTGCACACCGATGATGAAGTCCATCCGCCGGACGTAGGGGGCCATGGCCTCCGGCAGCCGCACGTTGCCCAGATTGGACAGACACAGGCAGGATTTGCACTCGCCCACGGCGTCAAACACCGCCTTCATGGCGATGTTCTTGATGAACAGCGGCATCACCCGCAGTACGGGGGACTTCTCACTGGCCACATTGGCGGCGAACTTGGCCCGCATGGTGCGGCGGTTGTTCTCCAGCCCCATCCGGTGGTGTACCTCGCCGCACAGCTCCTCGAAGCTGCACTCGCCCATGCGGGGGTCCAGCTCGGGTGTGATGTAGGACGCAAAGTTCCGCAGCGTCCGGCTGGGGAACAGGCTCCGCAGGTTCACCGGCACCAGTACCTTCACCGGCTTGCGCCGCCGGGGGTTCCGCACCTTCTCCACCTGCAGGTTCAGAATGGCCTGCATCATGGCGGCGCACAGCAGCTCCGTCACGGAGATGCCCCGCGCCTTGGCGCAGGCGCGCACCGCATCGGCGGACAGCATCATGGTAATGAGGTTTTTGTAGCCATCCCGCTCCGCCGTGCCGCTGAGGTGGTAGGCGGTGGCCTCCTTGCGGCTGGCGGTGACGTCACCGGCATAGTGCAGGAAGCTGTCCTCCAGCTCCTCAGGATCCGGCTCCTCCAACCGGCCCAGCACCCCGTTTTCCGCGGGGATGGCCACGCCGTACTTCTGGGTCAGGTACTCCGCCAACAGGGTTTTCAGGAAGATGAGCCCGCCGGTGCCATCGGTCAGGGCGTGGAAGAACTCCACGGCGATGCGGTCGCGGTACACCAGCACGCGGAAGGCGCAGCGCCGCACCTCCTGGAAGGGTACATGGGCCAGCGGGCAGCTTTTCTCCTCCTGAATAGGCGGCGTGTGGGGGATCTCCTCCAGATAGTACCAGAACACGCCCCGCCGCAGCCGCACGGCGATGGAGGGGAAGCGCCGCACCGTCACGTCCAGCGCACTGCGCAGCACCGCCACATCCACCGTCTCCGTCAGTGTGGCGGACAGGCGGAAGAAGTTGTTCCAGTTGCGGCGCTTGGCGGCGGGGTAGATCTTGGCGGCGTTGTCCAGCCGCATCCACCGCAGGCTCTGGGCGGGGGAGAGGTTGCGGGTCAGGAAGTGGTCGATGGCCTGAAAATCCTCGGCCATGTTCTCCTCCAGACAGTACAGCACATAGGCGTGCCACCGCTCCGGCGCGATGTGCAGCTTGCTGCGGCACCCGCACTGCAAGAGCTTCTCGTGGAGCAGCCGGGCGTCGTCCAGCATCACCTCGTCGCCGCCCACGAACAGCAGGGACGGCGGCAGCCCCGTCAGATCGCCGAACAGCGGCGAGCACAGCGGGTCGGTGGGATCGTCGGTGTAGCACTTGGCGTAAAACTCCAGCAGCGCCTTGGTCATGGAGGGGTCAATGTCCTTGTGCTCCTCATAGGACGCACCGGAGCCGGTGAGATCGGTCCACGGCGAAATGCCGATGAGACCGCAGGGCAGCTCCATTCCCAGCTCCTTCAGCTTCAGGCACAGCGCGTAGATCAGCCCGCCGCCGGCGCTCTCGCCGCACAGCAGGATCTGCTTGGGCCCGTAGCCCTTTTTCAGCAGATAGCGATAGGCCTCCAGCGCATCGTCCAGCGCGGCGGGGAACCGGTTCTCCGGCGCCAGCCGGTAGGCGGCGCAGAACACCCGAACGCCGCACTCTGACGCCAGCGTGGAGGCAAAGCCCTTGGCATACTCCAGACTGCCGCAGGTATAGCCGCCGCCGTGGAGATACAGAATGACGCCGCTGCGCCGCTGGTCCTTTGGCATGACCCACGCGCCCTGAAAGCTGTCAAAGGCGTGGTCCTTCACCAGTACCTCCCGCTTGTGGAGGGCGGTCATCAGCTCGCCCAGCTTGTCCTGCCCCTTGCGGGTCACCTCCAGCGAGCAGTTGGCCACAAAGGGCTTGAAGAAATTCAGTTGTGAGCGGACTAACTTTGCCGACAGTTCCATAGGCCGCGTTCCTTTCGCATATTACTTCAAACCCATATTATACCAAACCCGTCAAGCCCTGTAAACATGCAGACCCTGCATCCGTCCCGGAAAGCGCCGCACGCAAAAAAAGAGGCATCCGAAGATGCCTCTTTCCGTCTGTTTTGCTCACTCCTTGGTGTGTACGTTGATGAACTCCGCCCGCAGCTTGGAGTAGAGGATGGTCTGGCTGCTGTATAGCCCGCAGTAGCCGGACAACACGTAGCTGATGGCGCAGGCGATGGCAAAATACAGCATGGCGTCGGCGCCGAACAGCTCCACGCTCAGCACCACCGACGCGATGGGGCAGTTCACCGCGCCGCAGAACACGGCCACCAGCCCGATGGCGGCGGCAAAGCCCGGCGGCAGGCCCAGCAAAGCCCCGGCGGCACAGCCGAAGGTGGCCCCCACGAAGAAGGAGGGCACCACCTCGCCGCCCTTGAAGCCGCACCCGATGGTGACGGCGGTGAACAGCAGCTTCAGAAGCCACGCCCACCCACTGGCCTCACCGGTCAGGGCGCGGCTGATGACGTCCATGCCCGCACCGTTGTAGTCCGTGGTGCCCAGCAGCAGCGTCAGCGCGATAATGACCGCACCGCCTGCCGCCGCACGGAGATAGCTGTTCTTCATCAGCCGCTCCGCCAGATGCTCCGTGATGTGGAGCCCGCGGCAGAACAGAATGCTCACCAGGGCGCAGAGGATGGCCAGCACGACCACCAGCAGCAGCGTCCAGCCGTCCAGCGCCGGCATGACTACGGTGAAGCGGGTGGGCGGCACACCCATCCACAGTGACACCAGATACCCTACCATGGCCGCCGTGATGCAGGGGACAAGCCCTGCGTAGTACAGTACGCCTACACTGATGACTTCCAGCGCGAACACCGTGGCGGTCAGGGGCGTGCCGAACAGGGCGGAGAACACGCCGCTCATGCCGCACAGCGTGGCCAGGGGCAGGTCCTTCTCCCCCAGATGCAGCAGCCGCCCCGTGCGGTAGCCGATGCCGCCGCCGATCTGCAGAGCCGCGCCCTCGCGTCCGGCACTGCCGCCGCACAGGTGGGTGATGACGGTGGACACGAAGATCAGCGGCACCAGAAGCACCGGCACCTCCTTGCCGAAGTGTACCGACTCGATGACGGCGTTGGTGCCCCTGCCCTCCAGTTTACATAATTTATACAGCCCCGCGATGACGAGACCGCCCGCCGGCAGCAGATACAGCACCCAGGGGTGGGCCAGCCGCACCTCCGTGGCATAGCTGACGCCCAGGTGGAACAGCGCGCCCACCACGCCGCCCACGCCGCCTACCAGCCCGCCGATGACCAGCCATTTCAGCATGGCGTCGGCGTACAGCCCAATGCGCTCCAGATATTTCCGCAGCCCTTCCATATTCCACTTACCGCCTTTTCTCTCTTGTTCCGGGGCCTGCGTCCGCAAGCCCGCAGCACGGTATTCTACCATGTTCCGGCGGGACTGTCAAACCGCCTATGGCGGACAAATATTCTTTGTACGAAACTGAAAATTTTTCAGGCACACTGACATATTTTCGTTTTCCCTGTTGATTCCGCCGAAGCTTTGCCGTATACTATACATTAGCAATAGCAAAACGAACAAAGAAGGACCAATCAACCATATAAACAGGAGGAAAACCAAATGAAATACGGTCGTACTTTCAATTTCTCCGCGGGCCCTGCCATGATGCCGGAGCCCGTCCTGGAGGAGATCCGCGATGAGATGATGAACTACCGCGGCAGCGGCATGTGCGTCATGGAGATGAGCCACCGTTCCAAGGTGTTCCAGCAGATCATCGACGAGGCCGAGGCCGATCTGCGTGACCTGATGGGCATCCCCGATAACTACAAGGTGCTGTTCATCCAGGGCGGCGCCACCCTGCAGTTTGCCGCCGTGGCATGGAACCTGATGAAGAACGGCAAGGCCGTCTACATCGAGACCGGCGCCTGGTCCAAGAAGGCCATCGCCGAGGCCAAGAAGTACGGTGAGGTCATCGTGGCCGCCTCCTCCAAGGATAAGAATTACAGCTACATCCCTGACTGCTCCGATCTGGACATCCCCGAGGATACCGATTATGTCTATATCTGCGAGAACGAGACCATCCACGGCGTGACGTGGAGCAAGCTGCCCAACACCAAGGGCCACGTGCTGGTGTCCGACCAGTCCTCCATGTTCCTGAGCAAGCCCTGCAACGTCTCCGACTACGGCATGATCTACGCCGGCGTCCAGAAGAACGTAGGCCCCGCCGGCATGGTGGTGGTCATCATCCGCGAGGATCTGATCCGCGAGGACATCGACCCCAAGATGCCCGTCTACATGAGCTATAAGACCCACGCTGACAACGGCTCCATGTACAACACCCCCAACTGCTGGGCCATCTACTGCTGCGGCAAGGTGTTCAAGTACCTCAAGAGCATCGGCGGCCTGGAGGAGATGCACAAGCGCAACATCGCCAAGGCCAAGGTCATCTATGACTTCCTGGATCAGTCCAAGATGTTCAAGGGTACCGTGGAGCCGGAGTTCCGCAGCCTGATGAACATCCCCTTCGTCACCGAGAGCGCCGAGCTGGACGCCGAGGTGGTGGCCGCCACCAAGGCCGCAGGTTACGACAACCTGAAGGGCCACAAGTCCGTGGGCGGTCTGCGCGCCTCCGTGTACAACGCCATGCCCATCGAGGGTGCTGAGGCGCTGGTGGAGTTCCTGAAAAAGTTCGAGGCCGAGCATACGAAGTAACAACTTGCAAAGGGGATGTTAAGTCCCTCCCACCGGCTGATCTCTGTCGCCGGTGCCGCCCGGAGCGGCTGAGCCGTGGTATTTCTGCCGCATACACGGCGGGGCAAATACCCGCCGGCAGGGCGATGCAGGGGGGCGTCCCCAGCGTCCCGCCCCGACAAACATCAACAAATTGTAATAGCAAAGGAGAATATTACCATGCGTATTCTGGTTACTGACGGTATGGACAAGACCGCGATGGCGCAGCTGCGCGAGATGGGTCACGAGGTGGTGGAGCAGTTCTACGAGCCGGATCAGCTGGGCAAGGCCCTGCGTGATTTCGACGTGGTGGTGGTCCGCTCCAAGACCAAGGTCCGCGCCAACCACATCGACGAGGCCAAGGGCAGCCAGCTGAAGCTGATCATCCGCGGCGGCGTAGGCGTGGATAACATCGACGTGAAGTACGCCGAGGCCAATGGCATCGCCGTGAAAAACACCCCCAAGGCGTCCTCCCAGTCCGTGGCGGAGCTGGCCATGGGCCACATGTTCGCCTGCGCCCGCTACATCTCCGATGCCGGCTACACCATGCGCAACGGCGAGTGGAAGAAGAAGGAGTACGGCAAGGGCATCGAGCTGCAGGGCAAGACCCTGGGCATCGTGGGCTTTGGCCGCATCGGCCAGCATCTGGGCGTCATGGCCAAGGCCATCGGCATGAACGTCATCGCCTTCGATATTTTCCACATCCCCGGCATCGAGGAGCAGCTGGGCATCCCCTATGTGGAGATGGACGAGCTGCTGGCCAAGTCTGACTTCGTATCCGTCCACGTGCCCGCTGTGGACGGCGGTGCGCTGATCTCTGCGGAGAACATCGCCAAGATGAAGGACGGCGTGGTGGTCATCAACACCTCCCGCGGCACCAATGTGGACGAGGCCGCTCTGCTGGCTGCTCTGGAGTCCGGCAAGGTCCGCGCTGCCGGTCTGGATGTGTACGCCGACGAGCCCGCCACCAACAAGGCGCTGTACAGCCATCCCATGGTGTCCTGCACGCCGCATATCGGCGCTGCGACGGTCGAGGCTCAGAAGCGCATCGGCGCTGAGATCGTGGACATCATCAAGGCCATGTAACTGCGCTGCGACGCTGCCTATCCAGCGTCCGTGCATCCAAAAAACAACCTTAAAAAATCAGCTGCCTGTGGGGGCAGCTGATTTTTTATGTACTTTTCCGCGCCGTTACTTCAGCACGATCTGGTTGTCCGCCGCGCCGAAAATGTCCTTCCACGCGGCGTCCACCTTGCTGCCCTCGCCGCGGAACCACTGGCTCTCAGCGTCCGCGGTCAGCTCCTCCTCCGGCGTCTGGCCCAGGATCAGCAGCGCCACATAGTCGCCGCTGACAAACAGACGGGCCTGACCCACTTGGGCCTGGTTCATGCTGTAAAGCTGGCTGTAATCCTCCACCTGCGCAAACCGTTCCTGCAGCAGGGCGGCGGCGTCCTTGGCGTAGCCGTCCTTGACCTTCAGCACCACGGCGGTGCTGGGATTCACGGCGCTGATGGAGCTGCTCTCCGAGACGCCGCTGTCAATTTTTGACAGATCCAGCCCGAAGTAGTCGGACAGCCAGCTCTGTTCATCGGTGACATCGCACTCGTAGCTGCCGCCAAGGGCGGTTTTCAGCTTGTCCAGCACCTCCTGCGCCGTCAGGTCCACAGTCTTGCCGTTATCGTTGTTCTCGCCGCCGCAGGCCGCCAGAGACAGCACCAGCAGCGAGGCCAGAAAAATCGTAAAAAATCTCTTCATGATGAAGAACCTCCGTTTTTTGCGGTGTTTTGCGCCGGACAGCGCGCTTTATCCGACATCTATTAGAGGGACGGATCGCGGCAAAGGTTCCGTATCATGAAAAAAACGCGCTCCGCGCCGAAATGTCCCGATTTCGGGACACGTTATCCGCTATGCTGGAAGGCAGAAAAGGAGGTGCGCACTATGACCACGATCTCTATCCTTTGCACCATGTGCGGTGCGGCGGCTCTGTCCAGGGGCATCCTGAGGGCCATCGAGTATATCGGCCGGTAGCTGACCGTTGACAACTGCCCATCCGTTCTATATAATATTTTGTGTAAAAATTTACAATATCTACCGATATACGGGGCGATATTACGTAATAAGCATTATTAGAACGAGAAAGGACATGTCATGGATATTTTTGAAAAATGCTATGCCCCTTCGCTGGCCAGTGAGCTGAAGGAGAAGGGCGTCTACCCCTATTTCCACGCCCTCCAGTCCCGTCAGGACGTGGAGGTGATGATGGAGGGCAAGCGCCGCATCATGCTGGGCTCCAACAACTATCTGGGCCTGACCACCGACCCCGTGGTGGTGGAGGCCGGCATCAAGGCGCTGGAGCGATACGGCACCGGCTGCTCCGGCTCCCGCTTCCTCAACGGCACGCTGGAGATGCATCTGGAGCTGGAGGACGCGCTGGCCAAGTTCCTGCGTAAGCCCGGCATCGTCACCTTCGGTACCGGCTTCCAGTCCAATGTGGGCATCATCTCCGCGCTGGTGGGCCGCCACGACTACGTCATCTGCGACCGTGAGAACCACGCCAGCATTTACGCCGGCTGCCAGCTGTCCTACGGCAAGATGCTGCGCTACCGGCACAGCGACATGGCGGAGCTGGAGAAGTGCCTGCAGAAGGTGCCGGAGACGGCGGGCGCGCTGATCGTCACCGACGGCGTGTTCTCCATGGGCGGCGATATTGCCAAGCTGCCGGAGATCTGCGCTCTGGCGGAGAAGTACGGCGCCCGGGTCATGGTGGACGACGCCCACGGTCTGGGTGTGCTGGGCGAGGGCGGCCGCGGCACCGCCAGCCACTTCGGGCTGGAGGACAAGGTGGACGTGTATATGGGCACGTTCTCCAAGTCGCTGGCGTCTCTGGGCGGCTACATGGCCGCATCGGCGGAGGTGGCGGAGTATGTGCGCCACGCCTCCCGCCCCTTTATCTTCTCGGCGTCCATCCCGCCGGCCAACTGCGCCACGGCGCTGGCGGCGCTGCGGCAGCTGGAGCAGCATCCGGAGCTGCCGGAACGGCTGCGCAGCCTGAGCCTGTACGCCCGCAAGGGCCTGACGGAGCGGGGCCTTACCATCCGGCCCTCGGCGCTGGAGGCCCCCACGCCCATCATCCCCATCTACACCTACGAGACGTACCGGACGCTGCGGGTGGCGGCGGACATCTACGACCGCGGCGTGTACGTGAACCCCACGCTGCCGCCGGCCACGCCGGAGGGCGAGGCCCTGCTGCGCACCAGCTACATGGCCACCCACACGGAGGCCCTGCTGGACGAGGCTATGGACATCATCGGGGAGGTAATGGCAAATGAGTAACAAGGTCGCAGTTGTCACCGGCGGCACCTCCGGCATCGGACGGGCCACGGCGCTGGCGCTGAAGGACGCAGGCTGTACCGTGTACGAGTTGTCCCGCCGTGCACAGGGCGTGGAGGGCCTGCACCACATCTCCGCCGACGTGACGAAGGAGGAATCGGTCCGTGCCGCCGTGGAGCAGATCATGGCCCGGGAGGGCCGCATCGACATTCTGGTGAACAACGCCGGCTTCGGTATCTCCGGCGCGGTGGAGTTCACCTCCACGGAGGACGCCAAGTCCCTGTTCGACGTGAACTTCTTCGGCATGGTGAACATGAACCGGCAGGTGGTGCCCATCATGCGTGAGGCGGGCCATGGCCGCATCGTGAACCTCAGCTCCGTGGCGGCGCCGGTGCCCATCCCGTTCCAGACCTATTACTCCGCCACCAAGGCGGCGGTGAACGCCTACACCATGGCCCTGGCCAACGAACTGCGGCCCTTCGGCGTGACGGTGTGTGCCGTCATGCCCGGCGACATCCACACCGGCTTCACGGCGGCCCGCCGGAAGATCGGGGAGGGAGACGACATCTATCAGGGTCGCATCAGCCGCTCCGTGGCCCGCATGGAGCACGATGAGGAGACCGGCATGGACCCCGCCAGAGCCGGCGGCTATGTGGCCAGAGTGGCCTTGCGGGAGGGGAGCCACCACCCGCTGTACGCCATCCGCATCGACTATAAGTTCTTCGTGTTCCTGACCAAGGTGCTGCCCGCCGGTGCGCTGAACCGGCTGGTGTACCTTATCTACGGCAAATAAAAAAATGCCCATCCGGCGTATGCCGGGTGGGCATTTTTCAGCTTACATGAATTGACACAGCAAAATAGGGAACAGGACGGCGGGCATCATGTTCAGGATGCGCAGCTTCGTCAGGCCCATCACGTTCAGGCCGATGCCGATCAGCAGCAGGGAGCCGGTGAACGTCAGCTCCGCCAGCACCGCCTCGGTGAACAGCGGGGCCACCAGAGAGGCCAGAATCGTCACCAGCCCCTCCACCAGCAGGACGCTGCCGCCGGCAAAGGCCACGCCGATGCCCATAGAGCTGGCGAAGGCCACCGCAGACACGCAGTCGATGATGGATTTGGCGAACAGGATGGTGTGGTCGTTCTTGAGACCGCTGTCCAATCCGCCCATCACGGCCATGGCGCCCACGGCGAATACCAGCGTGCCGGTGACGAAGCCCTCGGTGATGCGGCCCATGCCGCTGAACTTTTTCTGGAGCCACTCGCCCATCCGTTCCACGGCATGTTCGATGTTCAGCAGCTCGCCCACGATGGTGCCCAGTATCAGGGACAGGATGGGGATGAGCTGGTTATTGCTGGATGACAGACCGGAGATGCCGATGCCTATAGCGAGCAGGGCGGCTGCGGTCAGCAGTGTTTGCTTCATGCGCTCGGGCATCAGCTTACCGCCGAAGGTGCCCGCAAGGCCCCCGACGACGATGGCAACGCCGTTGACCAGTGCGCCTGTGAGTATCAAGGGATCATGCCTCCTCCATGCAAGAGGTCGCGGATCACCACACTGCCCATCAGCAGCCCCGCCGTGGCGGGGACCCAGGCCACACTGGCAGGGACAGAGCGCCGCCCGGGAGGGGGCGCTTCCAGCTGCTGCGTTTCGGCGGGCTCCTCCGGACTGTACACCACCTTCAGGCGGCGGATGTCACGGGCCCGCAGCTCCCTGCGCATCACACGGGCCAGCGGGCAGCCGCTGGTCTTGGAGATGTCGGTCACCTGCAGCAGCGTGGGGTCCAGCTTGTTGCCGGTGCCCAGCGCCGTCAGGATGGGGATGCGCCGCAGGCGGGCCTGCTCGATGAGGTCCAGCTTGCAGCTGACCAGGTCGATGGCGTCCACGATATAGTCGTAATGTGTCGAAAAGAAACGGTCGCGGTGGGCGGCATCATAGGTGGCGCAGATGGGGTGGACCCGCAGCTCCGGGTCGATATCCGCGCAGCGGCGTGCCGCTACCTCCGCCTTGGACTGGCCCACCGTGGAGCGCAGGGCGTACAGCTGGCGGTTGATGTTGGTGACGGATATGGTGTCCTGATCCACCAGCGTCAGCTCGCCCACGCCGCTGCGGGCCAGGCACTCCGCCGCGTAGCTGCCCACGCCGCCCAGACCGAATACGATCACGTGGCAGCGCCGCAGCCGCGCCATAGCGTCAGCGCCCAGCAGCATCTGCGTCCGCAGAAAGGCCTCGTTCACGGTGTCAGCCAACGTACTTCATGCCGGACTGCTGCTCCGCGGCAGCGGCCTCCGCCAGGGAGGAGGTCCAGTCGCTGTAATCATTGCTGGACATGGCATTCTCCACGGAGACCTGCCAGGCGGGGACATCCTCGCCCACGAAGTACATGACGTGGTAGCCGGTGTAGCTGCCCTCGTTGTAGACGATGCCGGTGTCGCCGGACTTGCGGGCGGGATCGAAGCACCAGTCGTTGAACTCGGAGACCATCTGACCCTTGGTGATCTTGGTGTACAGACCGCCGTTGGTGTTGGAGCCGGTGTCGTCGCTGAGCTCATTGGCCAGAGCGGCGAAGGCATCCTCGGTGCCGCCGTTGGCCTGCCACCGGGCCAGAGCATCCTCGGCCTTGGCCTTGGCCTCATCCTTGCGGGTGGCCAGATCGGTGTCATAGGTATCGGAGCTGGAGTCCAGATCGGAGGTGCTCACCTGGAACAGGATGTGGCGCACGTCCACGGTCTTGTACTCCTGACGTCCCACAGAGTGGAACACCACCACGTAGCTGTTGGGATCGTCTGTCACCACAGCGCTCTCGCCGGAGGTGCGGGCCTTGTCGAATACCCAGGTGCTCAGGGCAGAGCCGTTGTTGGAGCCGGCGTCCACGCTGCTGTAAGAGCCGGTGCTCTCATAGTCGGCGGCGATGACGGACAGGGACTCGCCGGCCTGATAGCGCTCCAGCGCAGCGGCGGCAGCCTCGGCAGCGGCGGTCTTGGCAGCCTCGGAGGCGGCCTCGGTGGGCTGGACGGTGTTGCCGTCGGCGTCGGTGGTGGAGTCGGCGGTGCCCTTGAAATAGATATACTCATAGGAGGCCACGTCGAAGTCGCTGCTGTTGGCCTGATAGTACTCCTCCAGCTGGGACTCGGTGTAGCTCAGCTCATCCTGATAGTGCTGCATGTAGTGGGTGGCGACTTCCTCCAGCGTCATCATCTTCTTGAAGGTGCTGACGGTCATGGTGCTGCCGTAGGCCAGCTTCAGGTAGCTCTTCAGGGTGTAGCCCTGCTCCTTGGCGCCGGCGGTGATGTTGTCGATGACCTCGTTCACCTCGGCGCGGATGTCGTCATCCTCGCCCATGCCGTTGGCCTCGGCCTCCTTGGCGGCCATGACCTGAACGGACAGCTGACGGGTGGCGTAATCACGGAAGAACTGGTCCCAGGTGATGTCGCCCTCGTCCGTGACCTGCAGCAGCATCTTGGCGGTGTCGCTCATGTTCTGCTTGTCCATGGCCACAGAGGTGTCGATGCCGTAGAAGGAGCTGTAACCGGAGTTGATGATGCTGTTCTTGATGCCATAGTAATAGTAGTTCATCTGGGCGGCGGTATAGTTCTCGCCGTCCACGGTGATGGCGGTGGCGCTGCGCTCCAGCACGCCGGAGTTCACCACCACCAGCAGGGCGGCCACCAGCACGAACACCACCGCGATGGCGCCGTACAGACGGTTGGCCTTGCGCTGCTGGGCCTTCTCCTCCGCCTCACGGATGGCTTTGGGGTCCTGAATACCCTGGCTGGCCAGATCCTGGCGGTTCTTCTTTTCTCTTGATGCGCTCATTTGCTTCATTCCTCTCAAAAACGGGCATAATACGCCCTTGGTGATAAAATGCCTGCTTATTATACAGGATTACGCGCCGTTCCGCAAGGGGCAAGCGCAGGGAATTTATGAACATTCCGGAAAGATACGGGCGCTTCTGCCGGAATATGGGCGGCGGAAGCGGCCCCGCAGAGTGGGCGGCGCGGCCCTTTTCGGACAAAACGAAGCGCCCCTCCGCGCAAGGCGGAGGGGCGCTCAGCGATGGGCAGCGGCCGCGTTATAACCTGCACAGCTCGCAGGTGGGTTGTCTCCAACTGACTTTACTGCTTCCAACTTCCGGCCGCATACAGCAGCGGGGAGGCCTGCAAACCATCCGTTGATCCGACATCCCCTATAACCAATGTCAGGATAAAAAAGACCGCTGCCCATCGCTGAGGGCGGGCGCGTGGCCGTGCCCGCCGGACTCTATGATATAGTGTACCAGCTCCGCCCGTCGAATACAGGCGGAAGCCAGACGCGGAACGGTTTTCTCAGTTGTCGCCGTCCTCGTCGTCCATCAGCTGCTCCATAAACAGGTCGTACACGCGGTTCAGCTCCTCGTCACTGTCCAGTGTGCTCAGCAGCTCCTCACCGTTTTCCGTAATGGATTTCAGGATCACCAGACCGAACTCCTCGGCGGCAGCTTCATCGGCCTCGTCATCCACCGTAGGGAAGAACGCCATGTACGTCTGGCCGTCCACCTCAATGGCGTCCACGTACTCCAGCTCGATCTCGTTGCCGTCCTCATCGGTCAGGGTAATAAAATTGGGGCCGAATTCCTCACTCATGGGAGATCCTCCTTCGATGTTGTCGTGCCCCTACTATAACGGTTTCCACGGGAAAATGCAAGTGCGATTCTGCCGCGTTTTCCGGCGTCTGGGGACTGAAAACCACCGGAAACGGGGAAAATAAAGGGATTCAGCCCTTCCAAACGGGCGATTTTTGCGGAAATAGCAGGTTTTCGGGAGTTGACAGGCATGGTAAAATAATCCGTATAGTGGGTTTTTATAGGGCTTTCGTGGGAAAGTCCGGTATTCCGCCCACCAGTAAAACCAACAGAGAAAGGAAGGTGCCCTGTAATGGATGAACGCAGACGCAGACAGGCTGCCGGCCGCACGGACCGGACGCAGAGCGCCCGAGAGATAGACAATAACGGACAGGAGCGTGCTCCCCGCCGCCGCGGCTGGCACACCGCCGGCCGCGTCATCGGCACGATCCTGCTGGTGATGGTGCTGACTATGGCCATTTTTGCCGGTATTTTCAGCGCCTACATCAACAGCAGCATGCGCGGGAACGTCGAGGTCTATCTGGACGAGTTTGAGTCGAAGGTATCCACAGAGCTGTATTATCAGGAGCCATCCACTGAGGAATGGACCATGTACCAGACACTGTTTCTGGATTCCGAGAACCGCATCTGGGCCAACCTGGACCAGATCCCCAAGAACCTGCAGGAGGCTGTGGTGGCCATTGAGGACAAGCGCTTTTACAAGCACCACGGCGTGGACTGGTACGGCACCGCCCGCGCCATCCTCAGCACCCTGTTCGGCGGAAATGTCCAGGGCGGCTCCACCATCACCCAGCAGCTGGTGAAGAACGTCACCGGCGACAACCAGAACACCGTGAAGCGCAAGGTCACGGAGATCTACCGCGCTCTGGATCTGGAGAAGCGCTACGAAAAGGACGAGATCTTGGAGGCGTACCTCAACGAGGTGTACTTCGGCCGCAGCTGCTACGGCGTGGTGACGGCGTCTCTGACCTACTTCGATAAGGACGTGTCGGAGCTGACGCTGGCGGAGTGCGCCAGTCTGATCTCCATCACCAACAACCCCTCGCTGTACGATCCCCTGCGGGCGGACTGGAGCCGTGAGAACAACCGCGAGCGCCAGCTGCTGGTGCTGGGCGCCCTGTATGAGCAGGGTACCATCGACCAGACCACCTACGAGGCCGCCAAGGCCGAGGAGGTGGTGTTTGCCGACGGCTACACCATTCAGGGCAACTATGTGGGCAGCGATGAGAGCAAGAAGAACACCACCGGCGACACCACCGGCGACACCACCGGCGACACCACCGGCGACACCGCCGGCGGCGATACCCAGGAGGATACCCAGGAGTCCACCGCCACCGCCAGCCAGTCCTACTTCACCGACGCGGTCATCGACGACGTGGCCTCCGCTCTGGTGGAGAAGTACGGCCTTACCGACATCACCGATGCCAACGGCAAGGTGACCACCGCCTTTGAGCAGGGCGTCAACATGGTCTACGGTAAGGGCTACAAGATCTACACCACCCAGAACCCCACCTACCAGAAGATCGCGGAGGAGGTCTGCTCCGATACGTCCAACCTGCCCTACACCACCACGTACACCGATTCCTACGGTGAGACGAAGACGGAGCAGCTGCAGGTGGGCATGACCATCGTGGACCCCTACACCGGCTACGTGGTGGCCATGGTGGGCGGCGCCGGCGTCAAGCAGGTGGACCGCGGCTGGAACTGGGCCACCAGCGCACGGCAGTGCGGTTCTGCCATCAAGCCCGTGTCCGTCTACGCCCCCGCCCTGGATGACGGCACCATCAACGGCGCCAGCGCCATCGACGACTATCCGGTGATGGTGCTCAACGGCTCCGCTTACCCCAAGAATTCCAACGGCCGCTACATGGGACTGACCCCGCTGCACACCGCCATCGCACGATCCACCAACACCTGCGCCGTCCGCGTGGTGCAGGAGTACGGCACCGGCCGGTCCTATGACTTCATGACCAACAAGCTGGGCTTCACCACCCTGACGTATCAGGATTCCCAGCAGGTGGGCAACATGGGTCTGGGCGGTCTGGACCGCGGCGTCACCACCGAGGAGATGGCCGCCGCCTTCGGCGCTTTCACCAACCAGGGCGTCTACACCGCGCCCCGCACCTTCATCCGCGTGGAGGATCCCGACGGCAACGTGGTGCTGGAGAACGAGGCCAAGTCCTCCGTGGCCATGAAGGACACCACTGCCGCGCTGATGAACAGCCTCCTGCAGGAGGTAGTCAACGGCGGTACCGGCTATGAGGGCCGGATCAGCGGTATGCACGTGGCCGGTAAGACCGGTACCACCAACAACGATCAGGACCGCTATTTCGTGGGCTACACCCCGTATTACAGCTGCGCCGTGTGGGTGGGCTACGTCCACAACCAGCGCATCGTGGCCAGCGGCAACCCCGCGGCCTCCATGTGGCAGAAGGTGATGAGCCGCGTCCACGAGGGGCTGGAGGACAAGGACTTCTTCAGCTGCTCCGGCCTGACCTACGTGTCCGTCTGTGCCGACAGCGGCCTGCTGGCCACCGAGGACTGCGCCCTGGACTGCCGCGGCAGCCGCGTCTACTCGGCGCTGGTGGCGGCGGACAACGCGCCCTCCGCAAGCTGCAACCTGCACACCAGTCCCGATTATACCGTGGCCTTCGAGGATGAAAACGGCGAGACCACCATGGCCAGCGGCTCCATCCTGAACTACGAGCGCCAGCGCTTGCCCGGCTACGAGGATCTGGAGGCCGAGGACGACTTCATGCTCCTCTACGGCGGCACCAGCGGCGGCGATGATGATTGGGGCGGCTTCTTCGGCGGCTCCGATGACGACGACGATGATGACGATGTTCACACCAGCTGGTGGGGATAAAACACAAGCAACATGAAAAAAGAGCGCGTTCCCGCGGGAACGCGCTCTTTTCCGTACATTTGAGGGGCAAAAAAATAAAATGCCGAAGCCCCTTTTCAAACGCCTCAGCCTGTGTTATAATAGAACAAACATTCCATTCTGAGGGGGCGAGGGTATGGCGGATCGGGTCATTTTCCACTGCGACCTCAACTGCTTTTTCGCCTCGGTGGAGCTGCTGGACAAGCCGGCACTGCGGGAGGTGCCGGTGGCCGTTTGCGGCGATCCCGCCTCCCGCCACGGCATCATCCTGGCCAAGAACGAGCCCGCCAAGCGCAGGGGCGTCCAGACGGCGGAGACGGTGTGGCAGGCCAGGCAGAAGTGCCCGAACCTGATCCTGCTGCCGCCCCACCACGGACTGTACGCCCAGTACTCCCGCCGTATCAACACCATCTATGGGCAGTATACCGATCTGGTGGAGCCCTTCGGCATCGACGAGAGCTGGCTGGACGTCACCGGCAGCCTGCACCTGTTCGGCGGCGACGCCGGACAGCTGGCGGACGACATCCGCGCCCGCCTGCGGCAGGAGGTGGGGCTCACCATCTCCGTGGGCGTGTCCTTCAACAAGGTGTTCGCTAAGCTGGGCAGCGACTACAAAAAGCCCGACGCCACCACCGTTATTTCGCGGGAGAACTGGCGGGACATCGTGTGGCCCCTGCCGGTGGGGGACCTGCTGTTCGTGGGCCGCGCCGCCCAGCGCACATTGGGGCAGTACGGCGTGGAGACCATCGGCCAGCTGGCCGCCTGCAAGCCGGAGATGCTGGAGCAGCTCATGGGCAAGATGGGCGCCCAGCTCTACCGCTACGCCAACGGGCTGGACGATGCGCCGGTGCGCCCGCAGCATCAGCGGGAGCCGGTGAAGTCTGTGGGCAACAGCACTACGTTTCCCGAGAATCTGACCCGCTGGGAGGAGATCCGCAGCGGGCTCCAGCTCCTCAGCGACAGCGTGGCGGGCCGATTGCGGAAGGAGGGGCTGTACTGCGGCGGCGTGGCCGTGGCGGTGAAGGACGCCCAGTTCCGCACCGTCAGCCGCCAGATGCGGCTCGGCGCCCCCACCCATCTGATGCGGGACATCTTCGAAGCGGCGCAGGAGCTGACCCGCCGGATCTGGAAGGCGCCCACGCCGGTGCGGCTGCTGTCCGTCACCGCGCTGTATATCACGGACAGCGCCGATTCCTACCAGCAGCTGGACCTGCTGGCGGGCGACGCGCCCCTGCGGGACCAGCGGCAGGAGCAGCTGGAGAGCGCCATGGACGCCATCCGCGGAAAGTACGGGCGGGACGCCATCGCTTTCGGCCGCGGCGGCAAGGTGGGCTGGAACAAGGACGAATGACCCTTTACAAAAGGGCCGGTTTTGGATACAATACGAAAGGTAGGTGACGGCCGTGGGCCCGAGACAGATGTCCGTGTGCTTTTCCGGCTATCGGCCGGAGAAGCTGCCCTGGGGCGGCGACGAGTCCGACCCGAGGTGCGCGGCGCTGAAGAAGCGGCTGTACGACGCAGCGGAGAGCGCCTGCGCGGAGGGCTACCGCCACTTCATCTGCGGCATGGCCCGGGGCGTGGACCTGTACGCCTGCGAGGCGGTGCTGCAGCTGCGGGAGAAGTACCGCGATGTCACGGTGGAGGCCGCCATCCCGTGCCCCAGCCAGCCGGAGGGCTGGCCGGAGGAGGAGCAGCGCCGCTGGCACGATCTGGTGGACCGCTGCGACTACGAGACGGTAGTGCAGGATCACTACGACGCGGGCTGCATGCAGCGGCGCAACCGCTACATGGTGGACCACGCGGCCATGCTCATCGCAGTCCACGACGGACAGTCCGGCGGCACCCGCCGTACCATCGAATATGCCCTGCGCCGCAGGCTGGATGTGGTCATCCTGCCGCCGGTGGAGGCGTGAAAAAGGAGTTTTGACCATGACAACGTATACCTATACCCCCAAGGGCGTCTGTTCCCGGCGCATGACTGTAGCACTGGAGGACGGCGTGATCCGCGATGTCCGCATCGAGGGCGGCTGCAACGGCAATCTTCAGGGCATCAGCCATCTGGTGATCGGCATGAAGGCACAGGACGCCATCGACCGTATGCGCGGCATCCGGTGCGGCGGCAAGCCCAGCTCCTGTCCCGACCAGTTGGCCATGGCCCTGACTCAGGCGCTGGAGCAGGCCGCTCAGCAGGGCGCGTAAAGACGTATAAAAAAGATGACCGCACCGGCGGTCATCTTTTTTATACGCTTTTGGGAATTTTATTCGGTTTCAGGAAACAGCGTCCACGGCCAGCGCCGGGGCGGGGGACAGCTGACATCCACCGGCTTGCCGGTGACAGGATGGGTGAACGCCATGCGGTGGGACCACAGGGCCGTGGTACACTCGGCCTTGCTGCCGTAGCGGATGTCGCCCAGCAGCGGCAGACCGCGGGAGGCGAACTGCACGCGGATCTGGTGGGTGCGTCCGGTGTGCAGCCGCACCTGCACCAGCGTCAGCTCCTCTGTGCGGCCCAGCGCCACGTACTCCAGCGATGCCTCGCGGACGCCCTTGCGCATCCGCTTCACCACGTAGCTCTTGTTCCTGGACGCGTCGCGGAACAGCAGGTCCGTCAGCGTGGCGGCGTTCTCCTGGGGATGACCCCGCAGCACCGCCAGATATTCCTTGGTGATGCGGCGCTCCGCCACGGCGGCGGTGAGCTTGCCGGTCACCTCGCGGCGGCGGGAGAACAGCATGACGCCGCCCACCACCTTGTCCAGCCGGTGGATGGTGGCGATATAGTCCGGCTGGCCCAGCGCCTGATAGTGCTGCCGCAGCAGCGCTGGCATACAGGCCCCTGTCTCGCTGTCCTCCGACAGCACGCCCACGGGCTTGACGCACAGGACCAGATACCGGTCCTCATACAGGATATGTACGTCCTCCATGGCTCAGCGGCGGCGTCCGCGATAGGCATGGTGGCGGTAGCGCCTGCCGGACCGGCCGTAGCGGCGGGTGCGGCCGTACAGCCGGAACCAGACCAGCACGGCGATGATCAGCAGCACCACCACGATGGTGATGATCTTCACGGGGGTGCGGGAGAAGAACTGGCCGATGTTGTACTTGGCCAGCAGGAAGCTGCTGGCAGACACATCAGCCACGGCCAGCAGGGGAACGGTGACGTAGTCCACACCGTCATAGCTGATGGTGATGGTGCCCAGCTGATCGCCGGCGGCCACGGGGGCGTTGACGCTGTCGTTGTCCAGCGTCACAGTGCGCTGCAGCTGATCCAGCTCCAGATCGTTGGGAAGCACCGCCTCAGCGTTGCTGGCGGGGTGTACCGCTACGGTGGACACCTCGTTGCTCAGGGCCACCGGTACCTCGCAGATCAGCTCGTTGGACTCCAGCACCGTGCGGGCGGAGAAGTTGTCGAAGCCCCAGTCGAACAGGCGGGCCGTCTCGGAGAAGCTCTCGGAGCGGGTGCCGCCGGTCTCGGTCTTGACCTCCTCGCAGCCCAGTACCACGCTGACCAGTGTGCGGCTGCCGCGGACGGCGGAGGATACCAGACACAGGCCCGCCGCAGTGGTAAAGCCGGTCTTGATGCCCTGTGCGCCGGAGTAGAGGTAGCCGGTCATACGCCAGTTGGAGATGAGGGCGTTGGTGCTGTGGAGCTCCCGCTCCGTGTCGGTCATGTTGGTGGCGGGGACAGTGTAGGCCTTGGTGTTGACGATGGTCATGAACACGTCGTGCTTCATGGCCTCGCGGGTGATGAGATAGATGTCCCACGCGGAGGAATAGTGGTTCAGATCGGACAGACCGGTGGCGTCGGCAAAGTGGGTGTTCACGCAGCCCAGCTGCTGGGCCCGCTGGTTCATCTGCTCCACGAAGGCGTCCACGGAGCCGGCCACGGCCTCGCCCAGGATGTTGCACGTCTCGTTGGCGGAGATCACCAGCATACAGTACAGCAGCTGCTCCACCGTCAGCGTCTCGCCCACCTTGATGTCGGCGGTGCTGCCGTCCTCCACCATGCCCTTCATGGCGGACTCGGTGGCGGTGATGCCCTGGTCCATCCGCAGCTGGCCGCGGTCCACGGCCTCCAGCACCAGCAGAGCGCTCATGACCTTGGTGATGCTGGCCATGGGCAGCTCCTCGTGGATGTTCTTATCGTACAGGACGGTGCCGCTGTCGGCATCTACCAGAATGGCGGCCTTGGCACGGATGTCGGGGTCCTCCAGCGCCAGCGCCTGCGGGGTCAGCAGGGTACACAGCAGACAGGTCACGAAAAAAACGGATAAAAAGCGGCGGATTTTCATAGGATTTTTTCTCCATCTATGTTATAATAGCAATGTGTAAGGCGGACAGGCTGTGCCCGCCGGAATGTACGGCATTCATTATACGCGAAAACGTGGGGGGAGTCAACTGTGGGCGGACGGATAAAACTGTCAAAAACAGAGACCTTTCTGCTGGCGCTGACGGCGCTGTTTCTGGTGACGGCAGTGTCCGTGCGCCTGCTGACGCCCCGCGCCGCCGCGTCGCAGTATACGGTGGAGGCCCTGACGCCGTCGGAGGAGACGGAGGAGAACAGGGTGAATATCAACACGGCTTCGGCATCGGAGCTGGACGCGCTGCCCGGCATCGGACCGGTGCTGGCCCAGCGCATCATCGACCGCCGCACGGAGCAGGGACCGTTCACCTCGGTGGAGGAGCTGCTGGAGGTGGACGGTATCGGGCAGGCCACACTGGACGGCCTGCGGGAGTTTATCACGGTAAAGGAGACAAAGGAATGAAAATATTGGTCGTGGACGATGAAAAGCTGCTGGTGAAGGGCGTAAAATTCAATCTGGAGAACGAGGGCTACGAGGTGACGGCGGCCTACGACGGCGCCGCCGCAGTGGAGCTGGCGAAGAAGGAGAATTTCGACCTCATCGTCATGGACGTGATGATGCCCGGCCTGTCCGGCAGCGAAGCCTGCATGCAGATACGGGAGTTTTCGGACGTGCCCATCATCATGCTGACAGCCCGCAGCGAGGACAGCGACAAGCTGATGGGCTTTGCCTGCGGCGCCGACGACTATGTGACCAAGCCCTTCAATATTCTGGAGCTGAAGGCCCGCATCCGCGCCCTGCTGCGCCGCGCCGGCGGTCCCGCCGCCCAAACCCCCCAGCGCGCACCGCTTCTGACGGTGGGGGACCTGAGCCTGGACACGGAGGAGCGGGTGGCCATCCGCGATGGAAAGACCATCGACCTGACCGCCAAGGAGTACGACCTTATCGAGCTGCTGATGAAGAACCCGCGGCGGGTGTACAGCCGCGAGAGCCTGATGGATCTGGTGTGGGGCTACTCCTACGCCGGAGATTACCGGACGGTGGATGTCCACATCCGCCGCCTGCGGGAGAAGCTGGAGCCGGACCCTGCCAGGCCGGTGCATATCATGACCAAGTGGGGAGTGGGTTACTATTTCAAGGGAGAAAGTCAGCCCACCGTCTGAGACGGTGCGGAGCAAGATCTCGGCGCTGGGCCGGAGGCTGCGGAGCAGAGCAACGCTGCAGTTCAAGTTCAGCCTGAGCTATATTCTGGTGATCGCGGCGGTGCTGATCCTGCTGAACTCCTACCCGCTGCTGGTGTCCCAGAACCTGATGGTGTCCTCTACCCAGGCCAACCTGAGAAGCACCGCCAAGGTCATCGAGTCGGCGCTGATGGGTCTGGAGCAGCTGACGGAGGAGAACGTCAGCGCGGCCCTTTCGGGCCTGAACGAGGCGGGCGCCACCCGCATCATGGTCACAGACAGCGCCGGCCTTGTGGTGTACGACACCCGCCAGGGCAACGACGCCGTGGGGGAGTACGCCCTGTACTCCGTGATCGCCTCGGCCCTGAAGGGCAGCGACACCTTCTACTGCCGCTATGACGGCGAGGCGTTCCTCAGCCGTATGGCCACGCCGGTGGTGTACCATAGCCAGACGGTGGGCGCGGTGTACGCCTACGACTACGACACGGAGCAGGCGGCGCTGCTGCAAAGCTTCCGCAGCAACCTGCTGACCATCTCCGTGATGATCGCGCTGCTGGTGACGGGCCTGAGCATCATGCTCTCCCGCATGCTGACGCGGCAGATCAGCGGCCTTCTGCAGGCCATCCGCAACGTTCGCGAGGGCGCGTACAGCCACCGCGCCGATGCCAGCGGCACCGACGAGATCGCCCAGATCGCGGCGGAGTTCAACAGCCTCACCGACCGGCTGCAGACCACGGAGAACGCCCGCCGCCGGTTCGTGTCCGATGCCAGCCATGAGCTGAAAACGCCGCTGGCAGGCATCCGCCTGCTGACGGATTCCATTTTGCAGACCGACAACATGGACCCTGAGACCACAAAGGAGTTCGTTACCGACATCGGCCGGGAGGCGGAGCGGCTCAGCCGCATCACCGAGAACCTGCTGCGCCTGACGCGGCTGGACGGCGGCGTGGTGCCGTCGGCCTACCCCGTGGCGGTGGGGCCGGTGCTGCAGCGGGTGGAGCGGATGCTGGGCATGGTGGCCGCCGAGAAGGGCGTGGTCATTTCCGGCGCAGTATCGGAGGACGCGGTGGCTCTGGCCACCGATGACGACGTACACCAGATCCTCTACAACCTGATGGAGAACGCCATCAAATACTCCGCCCCGGAAAACGGCTTCGTGCGGGTGGAGGCGTCTGTGCAGGACGGACAGGTGGTCATCACCGTTACGGACAACGGCATCGGCATCCCCGATGAGGACCTGCCTCACATCTTCGACCGTTTCTACCGCGTGGACAAGATGCGTTCCAGAGAGGTGGGCGGAACCGGTCTGGGACTGTCCATCGTGAAGGATACCATCGAGGGACGCGGCGGCGCCATCTCCGCCGGCCACGGGCCGGATGGCGTGGGCACGACGTTTACCGTCCGTCTGCCGCTGGCGCAGCGAGAGGAGGAAGCATGAGAGGGATGAGACATTTCCTGGCGGCGCTGCTGACCGCGGCGCTGCTGCTGAGTCTCGCCGCCTGCGGCAGCACCAACTCTGCCGGCCAGCTGCGTCTTTACTATCCGGCGGAGCTCAGCACCAAAAGCCGCAGCACCGGCGGCGGCGACGCCATCGCCAGCGTGCAGGTGGACTGGCAGCAGATCGGCGGCGATCAGCTGGGCCGCCAGCAGCAGGCTCAGTACATCATGGAACAGCTGCTGGGAGCGTGCAAGGCGTCGGGCTTCACCAGCCCCGTGCCGGACGGCACCGCCCTGCGCAGCTGTACCGTCACCGGCGGCACGGTGTCGGTGGATCTCAGCAGCGAATACGACCATCTCACCGGCATCGACCGCACCATCGCCGACTACTGCATCACCCTGTCGCTGCTGCAGCTCACTGGCATCTACGCCGTGCGCATTACGGTGATGGACGTGTCGCCTGCCAACCATGAGGAGGTCTACACCTCGGCGCAGGTATTGCTCACCAGCCCCGAGGACATCGTGCGCACCGTAGAGGTAACGCTGTACTTCCCCGATGAGTTGGGCAACCTGACGGCGGAGGAACGGCGGCTTACGGTGTACGAGGGCGAGACCCCGTCGGAGGCGGTGGTGAAGGCTCTGACGGAGCGGCCCATGGACATCTATGCAGGGCTGGAGCGCCTGCTGCCCAAGGGCTTCACCGCTCTGGCCGCCAGCGTAGAGGACGGCACCTGCTATCTGAACCTGCCGGGCAGCGTGGTGTCCCTGCTGCCGGAGGACAGCCAGAAGCAGCGCATAATGCTGGAGGGCCTGGTGAACTCCCTGTGCTCGCTGGAGGGCGTGGAGCAGGTACAGATTTTGCTCAACGGCGACTACCAGATGCTGCTGGGCACCCAGCCCGTCAGCCGCCCGCTGCTGCCCACGGAGTAAAATGTGACAGAAACAGGCGTCTGTGCATGGCACAGACGCCTGTTTGCCGCAAAATATCCCAGACGCGCCGAAAGCCGCACCATCGTGCGGCTTCCTGACGATTTGAGGATAGAAAGGAAAAGCAATTCATGTTATGAATCACTGTGGATATGATACACGGTAAGACTTTTTTTGTAAAGCGACAAAATCTCATATTTCCATTAGAGAATGTCATATATACATAAAACCCATGGAGCCGGACAGGATAACAGGGTTGCCATGGCGCGGCAAAAGTGCTATCATAATGGGGCATTATGTCACTATGATAATTCGTCATGATGGGAGGCAGAGCTATGGACACGAAAAAGCTGGCGGCCTTGGCGGCGGCGGTGCGGCTGGGCAGCTTCACCCGCGCGGCGGAGGAGCTGGGCTACACCCAGTCCGGCCTGACCCACATGATGAACAGTCTGGAAAAGGATGTGGGCTTCCCTGTGCTGGTGCGCAGCCGCAGCGGTGTGCGCCTGACCCCCGCGGGCCAGCGTATCTTCCCACTGGTGCAGGAGTGTTTGGCGGGGGCGGAGGCGCTGGAGCACGAGATCCTGCTCATCAACACCCATCAGGAGGAGAGCGTCCGCGTGGCGGCCTACGACTCCATCGCCCGCCACTGGCTGCCGGAGGTGATCCAGCAGTTTCGCAGGAACCAGCCCGGCATCGGCGTGGACATCCAGATGGGCAGCGTACAGGAGGTCTACCGCTGGGTACAGGAGGGCCGCGTGGACCTGTGCTTCGCCAGCCGTCAGGAAAGCGTGGCGCTGGACTGGATACCCATGCAGGACGATGAGCTGCTGGCTATCCTGCCGCCGGACTACGACAACGGCGGCCGCAGCGCATTTCCGGTGGAGGAGTTCACCGGCAAGGAGTTTCTGATGCCCTCCATGGGCTTTACACTGGACATCATGCGGGTGCTGAATCGCCACGGCGTCACGCCGCTGATCCGCACTACCCAGGTGTCGGACAGCGTCATCCTCTCCATGGTAGAGCACGGTCTGGGCGTCAGTATGCTGTCGCGCCTGGTGCTGCAAGGGCGTCAGGGCGGCGTACAGGCCCTGCCGCTGGCCCCGCGGGCCGTCCGCGAGCTGGGCATGGCCTCCCGTCCCCGCAGGGAGCTGCGCCCCATGGTCCGGCGGTTCATGGACGAAGCGCGGGAAATGATCGGGAAAACGTAACACTTGTGAGGATTTTATGCTGGAATTTCAGGAACTGACCGTGAAGGAGGGCGCGCGACTGCGCCCGTATTACGAAACGTGTGATTACCGCCTGTGCGAGTACTCGCTGGGCGTGAAGCTGATGTGGCGGGACTACCTGCACCCCTGGTTCACGGAGGCGGCGGGCTGCCTTATCATCCGCAACTGCATCGAGGGGCAGTACGTGTTCGACTACCCCATTCTGGGACCGGAGGGCGACGCCGGCGCGGCTCTCACTGCCATCGAACAGTACTGCGGCGACAAGGAGCTGCCGCTGGTGCTGTCCGTGGTGCCGGAGGACAAGGCGTCCCAGCTGGTGCTGCGCTACCCCCGCGTCACCGTCATCAGCGAGCGGCCGTGGAAGGACTACCTCTACCACACCGAGGATCTGGCCCAGTTTGCCGGACGGCGGTACAGCGGCCAGCGCAACCACATCAATAAGTTCCGCCGCGACTATCCCGATGCGGCGTTTGTGGCGCTCACCGATCCCAACGACCCCCGCCTGACGGCGTTCTGGGCCGACTACGAGGCGGAGTTCCACAAGACCGGCCCTCTGGCCAAGCAGGAGCTGGCCCTGGCCCAGGAGATGTTCTCCCTGCTGGACACCGGCTGGTTCTGCGCCGGCGGTATGCTGGCGGAGGGCCGTCTGGTGGCCGTCAGCCTGGCGGAGAAGTGCGGCGGTACGCTGGTGAACCACATCGAGAAGGCACTGTACTCCCACGCAGGCGCGTATCCCGCCATCGTGCAGGCCTTTGCCGCCTGCTACGGCGACGGCTGCGACTGGATCAATCGGGAGGACGATGCCAGGGACAAGGGGCTGCGCACCTCCAAGCTCCAGTACCTGCCGGCGGCGCTGGGCGGCAAGGTGCGGCTTCAGGTGGGCACGGAGCTGGATATCCTGAAGCGGGTGCCCTCCCTGAAAACGGAGCGCCTGACCCTGACGGCCCTGCGCCCTTCGGATCGGGATGCCTACAACGCCCTGTGCCTGGACGACGACCGCAATCGCTGGTGGGGCTACGACTACCGCACCGGTCTGGGGGACAAGCCCCTGACGGAGGACTATTTTCTGGACGCGGCCAAGGCGGACTTCGCCGCCCGCCGCGCCGTGAACTTCGCTGTGCGCCTGAAGGGCAAGCTCATCGGCGAGGTGGTGCTGTACCGCCCCGACTTCCGCGGCGGCTTCGAGCAGGGCTGCCGCATCGCGCCGGAATACGCCGGTCACGGCTATGGCACCGAGGCCTTCGCCGCCGCGGCGGACTGGGCGCTGTACCATCTGGGCTTGCAGCGGGTGGTGGCTAAGTGCTTTAAGGAGAACGAGGCGTCCCGCCGGATGTTGTCGTCCTGCATGCGCCCCAACGGCGAGGATGATACGTATTACTATTTCGAAAAGCTGGTCTGACCGCATAACCCCACGCACCTCTGCGCACAATGAGCGCGGAGGTGTTTTTTATGCTTTATGAAACGCTGACGGATCTGCTGAACAACGACCCCGCCGCCTACGAGTATTTTTACGCCCTGCCAGCGGAGATGCAGACGGCCCTCCGGCAGCAGGGGAACGTCCACTCCCTGCCCCAGCTGAAGGAGGCCGCCGCCGACCAGCAGCTCCAGCGCAGACCGGGCGCGTTTTGAACAGTACGCGGACACAGCCCGCGCCCATCACGCAAAAAGAGACGGCAGAGCCGTCTCTTTTTCGCGGTTAATGGATTTTCTGCTGGATGCCGTGCAGCAGCCGGATGATCTCAGAGAATCCCAGCAGCACGGTTCCGGACAAGAACCCAGCTATCAAGGAAATTATACCATCGTCGATCACGCCGTTGCTGGCGCCCACCAGAAATAGAAAGGCGCCGCAGCCCTCCCTTTTTCATGTCGTTTTACCGCTGGTACTCGAACTCCAGATCGTACATGCTGACGATGTCGCCGTCCTGAATGCCCATGTCCTCCAGCGTGTCGAACAGCCCGCTCTGGCGCAGCATCTTGTCGAAGTACAGCCGGCTCTCGTAGTCGGAGAAGTTGATGTTGCCCATGAGCCGCTGGAGCCACGGACCCTCCACCAGCCACGTGTTGTCCTCCCGCTCGATGTGCAGCGGCTCGGAGGTGTCGATGACCGGTGGCTTGGGAACGTACTCCGGCTCGTACACCGTTACCGGCGGCAGCTCGCTGAGCCGCTGGCCGATGCGCTGCACCAGTTCCCGCGTGCCCTGATGGGTGGCGGCGGACATGGCGAAGAATTCGTAGCCCAGTCCCTCCACATGGGCGCGGAAGGCGTCCAGCTGCTCCGTGTCCGCCAGCAGGTCCGTCTTATTGGCCACAGCGATCTGGGGACGGGTGGCCAGCTCGGGGCTGTACTCCCGCAGCTCGGCGTTGATGGCGTCGAAGTCGGCGATGGGGTCGCGGCCCTCGCTGCCGGACACGTCCACCAGATGCACCAGCAGACGGCAGCGGTCAATGTGCCGCAGGAAGTCGTGGCCCAGACCGGCGCCCTCGCTGGCGCCCTCGATGATACCGGGGATGTCCGCCATCACAAAGCTGACGCCCTCGTCCACGTACACCACGCCCAGATTGGGGTACAGGGTGGTGAAGTGGTAGTTGGCGATCTTAGGGTGGGCCTTGCTGACCACGCTGAGGAGCGTACTCTTGCCCACGTTGGGGAAGCCCACCAGTCCCACGTCCGCCAACAGCTTCAGCTCCAGCACCACGTCGTGGCTCTCTCCGGGCAGACCCGCCTTGGCGAAGCGGGGTACCTGACGGGTGGGGGTGGCGAAGTGCTGGTTGCCCCAGCCGCCGCGCCCGCCCTTGCACAGCACGAAGGGCTGGTCATCGGACATGTCCTTGATGATCTCACCGCTCTCGGCGTCCCGTACCAGTGTGCCCCGGGGCACACGGATGGTCAGGCTCTCGCCGGCCTTGCCGGACTTGCGGCCGCCCTGGCCGTCCACGCCGTTGGCGGCCACGTATTTCCGCTTGTAGCGGAAGTCCATCAGCGTGGACATATTGTCGTCCACCACCAGGATGATGGAGCCGCCGTCGCCGCCGTCGCCGCCGTCGGGGCCGCCTGCCGCGATATACTTCTCACGATGGAACGCCACCGCGCCGTTGCCGCCGTTGCCGGCCCGCACGGTGATCCGCGCCTTATCAATAAAACCAGTTGCCATGGTGCTTACCTCACAGTGTTTGAAAATATACCCGTATTCTGCCCTATTCTACCGGAAAACAGCCGCCGCGTCAACAAAAAAGCTCCCGCCGAAGGCGGGAGCCTTTGCTGCGTGTTTACTCAGCGGGGTAGACGGAGACCTGCTTGCGGTCCTTGCCCAGACGCTCAAAGCGGACAACGCCGTCAGCCTTGGCGAACAGGGTGTCGTCAGTGCCCTTGCCCACGTTGGTGCCGGGGTGGATATGGGTACCGCGCTGGCGCACCAGAATGTTGCCGGCCAGCACGAACTGCCCGTCAGCGCGCTTGGGGCCAAGACGCTTGGACTCGGAATCACGGCCGTTCTTGGTGGAGCCCATACCTTTTTTATGGGCGAAGAACTGCAGAGAAATGTTCAGCATAATTCAGTACCATCCTTTCTGTAAGATACTTTCGCGGGAACAGGAGACGTTACGCCTCCATGACTTCGATATGATCCGGATACTCGTCGTGGAGCTGGGCCAGATAGACCATCAGACCGGTGAGCAGGTTCTGACACGTGCTCTCCGCCGTCTGCGCCAGCCCGCCGGGCAGCCGCAGGGAGATGGAGGCGTCCCTCTCGTTGACTTTCACCGCGGCACACAGTCCCATCACGTCGTTGACGGTGGCTTCCACCAGCCGCACGGCGCTGGTCACGGCGGCGCAGACGATATCCTCGCCCTCAGCCGCGTAACCGCTGTGTCCCTTGGCATCAAAACCAATGATGCGCGATTCCTCTGTGAGGAATGTAACGGTGGTCATCCTGCCTTAGAACGTGATCTTGCCGATCTCGACCTTGGTGTACGGCTGACGATGGCCCTGCCGTTTGCGATAGCCCTTCTTGGGGGTGTACTTGAAGATACGGATCTTCTTGCCCTTGCCGTTCTTGACGACAGTGGCGTCCACCTTCGCGCCCTCCACCACGGGAGTGCCGAACTTGGTGTTCTCACCATCCACGATGGCCAGAACCTGATCGAAAACCACGGAATCACCAGCGTTGACGTCCAGCTTCTCAATGAACAGAGTGTCACCCTCGCTGACATTGTACTGCTTACCGCCAGTCACGATAATAGCCTGCATTACTTGTTGCACCTGCCTTTCCTTCATTACGGACTCGCTGTCGGGGGCGTCCGGACGCGCCGAAACTTGAAACCCATTCAAAGCGGCTTATCAAGTATAACAGCGGATATTCCGTTTGTCAACAGAAATACCCGCTGTTTCTGAAAAAAATCCTTATTTTCCGGTGGGATAGACCAGCTTTTCCACGTTCCAGTCCGCGATGACCTCTGCGTAGTACCGGCAGCAGTCCCGAGCCAGCGCCACGTCCAGATTTCGGTAGTTGCCGCACTCCGCCGCCGATTTGCCGGGCATCTCACCGTCATAGGCCGCGCCCCGGGCGAACACCTGCTGCACCAGCGCCACCGCCTCCGATTCCGAGAGCTGCGCCCCGTCGAACAGGAAGTAGAAGCCTGTCTGGCAGCCCATGGGCCCGAAGTACACCACCGCGTCCTTCCGGGGAGAGTTTCGCAGCAGCGTGGCGATGACGTGCTCCACGGAGTGCATCTCCGCGTTGGTCAGCAGGTCGCCGGTGTTGGGCTTCTTGAACCGCAGGTCGAACGTCACCACGTTCCCGTCGCGGCGGCTCAGGTACAGCCCGAGCACCAGCACATTGTGGTCCACGGTAAAGCTTGCGATACGTTCCATGCTTCAGCCCTCCAGCAGACACTCCGCCAGAGGCAGAGCGGTCTTGTTCAGATCCCGCATGGCCTGCGGGAAGTTAAAGTAGAAGTCGTGGTGTGCCAGCACGCAGTCAGACACGGATTTCAGCGCCAGAAATTCTACATCGTTGCGCCAGCACACCTGGGCCGCCGCGCAGCCCTCCATCTCAATGAGCAGCGGATGGAACGTGTCGGCGATCCAGCGGGCGCGGTCGCACTCCGTGGCGAACCAGTCGCCGGTGGCCACGCTGCCCACGCGGTAGGCGATGCCCATGCCGTCCAGCGCGGCGCGGGCCTCGTCCTGCCGCGCGGTGGGAAAGTCCATGCGGTTCACCGTAGAGATCAGCCCTACGGGGTCGCCGATGCCGGAGGTATCCATATCGTGCTGCATGAAGCGGTCCGGCAGCACCAGCGTGCCGATGGGCAGGTCCTCGAAGCTGCCCGCCACGCCGACGTTCATCATGAGGTCGGGGTGGTACAGGTCGATGAACAGCTGGGTGGCCATGGCGGCGTTGACCTTGCCCACGCCGCCGCAGCAGGCGATGATGTCCTCGCGGATACGGTAGAACGATACCCCCGCCTTTTCCTGAAGCAGCGGCGTCTCCTCCGTCAGCATACTTTCGATCTCGCCCTTCATGGCGTACAGCAGTCCGATGCGCATGTTGGTGTCCTCCTGAAAATTACATTAGTTTATATTGAGATGAGATTTGTCAAGGGTATTTTCCGGATCAAAGGAAATTGAGGCGAAAGGGCAAACGGGACGGGGAAATCAGATCGACAAACTGAGATTTATAAAACCATTATCAATGTTCCTGCTGTAATCAGCATACATCCAATCAGGGATTTTGCAGTAAATTCTTCATGTAAGAAGATAAATGCCAAAATTAATGTAATAACAACACTTAATTTATCAATCGGAACTACTTTTGAAGCTTCGCCCACTTGCAATGCCTTGTAATAGCAAAGCCACGAAGCACCCGTTGCAAGCCCGGATAATATAAGAAAAATCCAACTCTTTTTGCTGATTTCAGCAATTCCACTCTGTGCATTTGTGAGAAATACCATTCCCCAAGCCATTGCTACCACAACAACAGTTCTGATAGCTGTTGCAAGATTTGAGTTGACTCCATCTATGCCGACCTTTGCCAGTATAGAGGTAAGTGCTGCAAATATTGCAGACAGTAATGCAAATATTAACCACATACAATATTACCTCCTCAAATTCCGATTTGTCAAATCGTTGCCCAGTATAACACACACGAAAGCTGATAGCAAGCAGCCGGTAAGGGCGCACTTACTCGCCGCCTGTCTAAATACAATGACCCGCGGCGGGAAAAGCTGACCTTGCGTTGCAATCGTTTGTGCTTTTGTGGTAAGATGGAAAAGAGGTATTCCGCGCCTCGGGCGCGGGTCGTTTCTCGCGGCTTCGGTCGCGCACCACGCAGGGGCTGGCGTCCCGACGGCCCGTTTTTTGTCCTTCGATTGCGGGCTGCACCCGCGTCCTGCATGTTTGCCTCCGGCGGGAATATTTCGCGCTCCGGCGCGACATCCTTTTACCCTCGGCGGCAAAAGGATGCAAAAACGCCGCCAAAAACCAACGGTTTTTGGATTTCCTTTTGTCTGATTGCAGCCGCGGTACAAAAAGGTTCCGCAAGCGATTCGTTGTACGACGAAATGCGCCGTTCTAAGTCTCGCGTGATACACAGCTGCGGTTTTCAGCGTACCCCGACCGCGCAGAAAAATGTTCCGCAATTCCATACAAGATCGCACCAAGGAGGACAACTATGTCCGTGACAGGCATCATTTGTGAATACGATCCCCTCCACACCGGCCATGCCTGGCTGATGGCCCGGGCCCGGGCGGCGGGCGCTTCGGCGGTGGTCTGCGCCATGAGCGGCAATTTCACCCAGCGGGGCGGTTTCGCTGCGGCGGACAAACTGGCCAGGGCCGAGATGGCCGTGGCCTGCGGCGCGGATCTGGTGCTGGAGCTGCCCACCGTGTGGGCCATGTCCACGGCGGAGCGGTTCGCCTGGGGCGGCGTGGAGGTCCTGACGCGCACCGGCGTGGTGACGGAGCTGCTGTTCGGCTCAGAGAGCGGCGACATGGCGGCGCTGACGCGGTGCGCGGACTGTCTGGATAGCGAAGACTTGACGGCGGCGCTGGCTGCCGTGCCGGAGGACGGCCGCACCTTTGCCGCCCGCCGCCAGCAGGCGGTGGAAGCGCTGCTGGGACCGGCGGACGCGGTACTGCTGGCCAGCCCCAACAACACGCTGGCAGTGGAGTATCTCCGCGCCATCCGGCGGCTGAAAAGCCCGCTGACGGCCCGCACGGTGCGGCGCACCGGCGCACAGCACGGCGAAGCGCCCTGCGGCGGCTTCGCCTCGGCATCGTACCTGCGGCAGCTGCTGGCAGCGGGGGAGACGGAGCAGGCGGCGGTCTACATGCCCCCTGCGGCGGCGGACATCCTGCGGCGGCAGCGGGCGGCGGGACGCCTGACAGACCCGCAGCTGTGCGAGCGGGCCATTCTCGCCCGCCTGCGGACCATGGAACCGGAGGACTGGCGGCGGCTGGACGGCGGCGGCGAGGGGCTGTACCGCCGGATGTACCGGGCGGCCCACACCGGCGTGACGCTGGCGGATGTGCTGGAGGCGGCCAGGACCAAACGCTACCCGCTGGCGCGGCTGCGGCGGATGGTGCTGGCGGCGTGGCTGGACCTGCCGGAGCCGCCGGAGGAGCTGCCGTACCTGCGGGTACTGGCGGCCAACGGCGTGGGGCGACAGCTGCTGCGGCGGATGCGGGACGCCGGCGCGCCGGTACTGACGAAGCCGGCGGACGCGGCGGCGCTGGGGCCGGCGGCACAGGCGCTGATGGCGGTGGAGAGCCGCTGCACCGACCTCTACGTGCTGGCACGGCCCGATCCGGCCCAGACCGGCCCGGGACAGGAGCTGCGGTCCGTGCCGGTGATGCGGTGAGAAAATCAGGAAGTTCCTCATGAAGCAGATCCGGAAGAAAAACCGGAAATTGATCGGAAGTAAACCGGAAATAAAAAGCCGTCCGTTCCACGATGGAGCGGACGGCTTTTGCTGTGCTTTTACAAAATGGGAACGGCTGTTATTTCCGACCATATTCGGCAGAAAGGGGAAACGGCGCGTTCGCGTCAGGACTGCTCCTCCACCTCGTAGCCCTCGCGGCGGAGGCTGGAAATAATTTCCTGGATATGGGCCTTGTCGCGGGTCTCCAGCGACAGCTGCACCACGCAGGAGCCGATGGCGGCGCGGGTGTTGCGGCGCTCATGATTCACGTCCAGCACGTTGGCACCCAGAGAGGATACCACCTCCAGGAACGACGCCAGCGCGTGGGGCTGGTCGGGCAGGACGGTGGAGAACGTCACAGTGCGGCCCTCCTTGGCAAGGCCGCGGGTGAGGATGCGCTCCAGCATGGTCACGTCCACATTGCCGCCGGACAGCAGGGCACAGACGGTCTGGCCCTCGATGCTGGCCTTGTGATACATGGCGGCGGCGATGCCAACCGCGCCCGCGCCCTCGGCCACCAGCTTCTGCTTTTCCAGCACCGTCAGGATGGCGCTGGCGATCTCGCTCTCCGTCACCGTCACCACCTCGTCCACGTACTGGCGGCACATGTCGAAGGTCAGGTCGCCGGGGGTCTTGACCTTGATGCCGTCGGCGATGGTGTCCACGCTGGAAAGCGTGATGATCTCGCCTTTTTTCAGGGATTCCGCCATGCTGGGGGCACCGGCGGCCTGGACGCCGATGACGCGGCAGGCGGGCTTCAGGTGCTTCACGGCGTAGGCGAGGCCGCCGATGAGACCGCCGCCGCCGATGGGCACGAAGATCACGTCCACGTCCGGCAGCTGCTCTAAAATTTCAAGGCCGAGGGTGCCCTGACCTGCCATGATACGGTAGTCGTTGAAGGGGTGGATGAAGGTCAGACCCTGCTCGTCCCGCAGGCGCACCGCTTCGGCATAGGCGTCGTCGTACACCCCGGGCACCAGCACCACGTTGGCGCCGTAGCTGCGGGTGGCTTCGATCTTGGAGATGGGCGCACCCTCGGGGATACAGATGGTGGCCCTGATGCCCATGTCGCGGGCGGCGTAGGCCACGCCCTGAGCGTGGTTGCCGGCGGAGCAGGCGATGACGCCGCGGGCCTTCTCCTCGTCGGAGAGGGTGGCGATTTTATAGTACGCGCCGCGGAGCTTGAACGCACCGGTCTTTTGCAGGCAGTCGGCCTTGAGGTAGAAGTCGCAGCCAGGGACGATGCCCTTGGTGGACACCACGGGGGTGCGGCTGATGACGGGGGCCAGCACCTGCTGGGCGTCGTGGAGCATATCCATCGAGATCATGGGGAAACCTCCTTTATCACATTATCCAATTATCCAAACAGGAGCGGCGAGACGCCGCGATTTACTGCGCGAAGCCGGACACCAGATCCGCCAGCACGGCGGCCATGGCGTCCAGACTGGCGGCGGGTATCCACTCCCGCACGCCGTGGAAGTTGTAGCCGCCGGTGGAAAGATTGGGGCAGGGCAGCCCGTCCCAGGACAGCCGCGCGCCGTCGGTGCCGCCGCGGATGGGGACGCACAGCGGCGTCACATCGTTTTTGCGGAAGGCATCCTCTGCCCGATGGATCAGGTCCATGTGGGGGAGGATCTTTTCCTTCATATTATAGTAGCTGTCGGTGGTGACGGCGGAGGCGGTGCCCGGGCCGTACTGGGCGTTGATGGCGTCGGCGCAGCGGTGGAACAGGGCCTTGCGGGCCTCGAAGCGGTCGCGGTCGTGGTCGCGGATGATATAGTGGAGCTGGGCCTCCGTCACGTCGCCGGACATGGCGTGGAGGTGGAAGAAGCCCTGATAGCCGTCAGTCTTTTCCGGCACCTCGTCCGTGGGGAGCATGGCGTGGAAGGCCATGGCCACGGTGGCGGCGTTGACCATCACATCCTTGGCGCTGCCGGGGTGGACGCCTACGCCGCGGAAGGTGACGTCGCCGGAGGCGGCGTTGAAGTTTTCATACTCGATCTCGCCCAGAGGGCCGCCGTCCACGGTGTAGCCGTAGTCGCAGGCCAGCTCCGCCACGTCCAGACCGTCCACGCCGCAGCCGATCTCCTCGTCGGTGGTGAATACCACGCGGACCTCGCCGTGGGGGCGGCCTTCCAGCAGCTCCACGGCAGCCATGATCTCGGCGATGCCGGCCTTGTCGTCGGCGCCCAGCAGGGTGGTGCCATCGGTGACGATCAGCTCCTCGCCGGCGTGGGCGGACAGGCCCGGACACAGGGACTCCGTCAGGGAGACGGCGTCGGACAGGGGCAGGTCGCCGCCCTCATACCGGACGATGCGGGGCTTTACATTCTCACCGGAGGCGTCGGGGGATGTATCCATGTGGGCGATGAGAGCCAGCACCGGCGCGGTGACGCCCGCCGCGGCGGGCAGGGTGGCGATGACGTTGCCGGCGCCGTCCATGTGGGCACCGGCAAGACCCAGACTCTCCAGCTCCGCCAGCAGGACGCGGCCCAGATCCTTCTGCCGCTCCGTGGAGGGGGATGCGCCGGTGTGCTCGTCCGAGGTGGTGTAATAGGTGACATAGCGCAGGAAACGGGAACGTACGGTCTCCATGGTGATTCCTCCTTATGGGAAATGATTTCTGTCACCAGTGTAGCACATCCGGCGGAGGGCTGCAATGGGGAAAGCGTGTTCGCCAAAAAACGCCAAATTTCGGTGAAAGGACTTGCGGGAAAGCGCGGAACCGTGTAAAATGACGATGTATGCCATTTGGCGGCATCTATCATCGGACGGGCAGCACGGCTGTCCGCAAGGGGGAAATCAATGTGAAGGAGAAAAAGGACCTTCACAGGAGAATGGAGCGGTGGGAATTCGTCTCACTGGGCCTGCTCCTGTACGACGCGCTGGCGGTGAATGCCGCCTACTTTCTGGCGCTGTGGCTGCGCTATGACATGCGGTACAGCGCCATCCCGCCGGAGTATCTGGCCGCGTTCCTGCGGTTCGCGCCGGTGTACACCGCCGTGTGTCTGGCGGTGTTCTTCCTGCTGCGGCTGTATAACAGCCTGTGGCGGTTCGCCAGCTTCAACGAGCTGGCCCGCAGTCTGGGAGCCACGGCTATCACCTGCGTGTTCCGCTGGGTGGGCATGAACGCCTTTGTGTGCCGGATGCCGGTGGCCTACTACGTCATCGGCGCGCTGGGACAGTTCCTGATGGTGACGGCCATCCGGTTCGCCTATCGGTTCATCCGCCTGCTGTCCGCCAGCCGGCGGAAAAACGCCAGGGCGGTACACAACGCCATGATCATCGGGGCGGGCGCCGCGGGACAGGCGGTGCTGCGGGAGCTGAAAACCAGCGAGGCGGCAGACGCCGTGCCCCGCTGCATCATCGACGACGATCCCAACAAGTGGGGCCGCACCATCGATGGCGTGCCGGTGGTAGGCGGCCGCGAGGTCATTGCGGAGACGGCGGAGCGCTACGGCGTGGACCAGATCCTCATCGCCATCCCCACCCTGTCCATGCAGGAGCGGGGCAGGCTGCTGACGCTGTGCAGCGAGACGGGGTGCCAGCTCAAGACGCTGCCGGCGCTGTACCAGCTGGCCAACGGCGAGGTGTCCTTGAACAAGCTGCGGCCGGTGGCGGTGGAGGACCTGCTGGGGCGGCCGCCCATCTCCGTGGAGATGGGGGAGATCTTCGCCCAGATCCAGGGCAAGACCATCCTGGTGACAGGCGGCGGCGGCAGCATCGGCAGCGAGCTGTGCCGTCAGATCGCGGCCCATGACCCCAAGCGGCTTATGATCTTCGACATCTACGAGAACAACGCCTACGCCATTCAGCAGGAGCTGCGGCGGAAGTATCCGGCGCTGGAGCTGACGGTGCTCATCGGCTCCGTGCGGGACAGCAGGCGTATTCAGGCGGTGTTTCAGGAGTACAGGCCGGAGGTGGTGTTCCACGCGGCGGCACACAAGCACGTGCCGCTGATGGAGGGCAGCCCCAACGAGGCCATCAAAAATAATGTGCTGGGCACGTATAAGACGGCGTTCGCGGCCCTGAAGTACGGGGCGCGGCGGTTTGTGCTCATCAGCACGGACAAGGCGGTGAACCCCACCAACATCATGGGCGCCAGCAAGCGGCTGTGCGAGATGGTGGTGCAGGCCATGGATCGGGTCAGCTGCACCGGCGAGTACGGCCTGCTGCCGGAGCTGGGGCGGGGCGAGGAATCCCACAGCGACATGCAGGGAGGCACACGGTTCGTAGCGGTGCGGTTCGGCAACGTGCTGGGCAGCAACGGCTCGGTGGTGCCGCTGTTCAAGCGGCAGATCGAGACCGGCGGGCCGGTGACGGTGACGCATCCCGACATCATCCGGTACTTTATGACCATTCCCGAGGCGGTGAGCCTGGTACTGCAGGCGGGGGTCTATGCCAAGGGCGGCGAGATCTTCGTGCTGGACATGGGCGAGCCGGTGAAGATCGACACGCTGGCGCGGAACCTTATCCGCCTGTCGGGCCTGCGGCCGGACGAGGACATCCGCATCGAATACATCGGCCTGCGGCCAGGGGAGAAGCTGTACGAGGAGAAGCTGATGGCGGAGGAGGGACTGGAGAAAACGGCCAACGACCTCATCCACATCGGAAAGCCGGTGCCGTTCCGGTACGAGACGTTTTTCGACGGGCTCACGGCGCTGAAGGAGGCGGCGGAGGCCAACTGCGGCGACATCGAGGAGCGGGTGGCGGCCATAGTCAGCACCTATCACCCCCAGCGGGAAAGCGAATAACAGACGGCGCGGCCGCTCTCCATTCAGGGGGGCGGCCGCTGTTGGCATAGGGACTTGCCGCAGGGGCATACGCTCATGGAAAAGGGAGGTATGCGTGTATGATCTCTGCATTTTTGCTGCTGCTGTGCAACAGCCTGTTCCTGTCGCTGCACCTGTCCGGCGGCACGGGGTCCTTCCCCAAGCCATTGACTGCCGCCCAGGAGCGGGAGTACCTGCGGCGGTGCGCCGAGGGAGACATGGAGGCACGGAACCTGCTGGTGGAGCACAACCTGCGGCTGGTGGCGCACATTATGAAGAAGTACTACACCCAGGCGGATGACCAGGAGGATCTGATCTCTATCGGTACCATCGGGCTCATCAAGGCGGTGAACACGTTCCGCGCCGACAAGGGTATCCGGTTGGCTACGTATGCGAGCCGGTGCATCGAAAATGCTATACTATCGCAGCAGAACAATCGGCGGTTGAGGTGGAAAAGCCATGAACCTTTTGGGGCAAAATGGTCTATGTATTACTTCTGCGCTTTCAGGTGCTTCACGGCGGCGTCTACCAGTTCCAGCTTCTGCTCCGTGGAGCAGGGCAGCTTCCGGACATTTTTCAGCACCTGACCGGACTGGAACTTTGCCAGCTCCCGTGCAAGCTCCTGCTGCGCCTGCGGTGATTTGGGAAAAATCAGAAATACTTCCATCGCTGTCCCTCTTCCCGGAGAGTTTGATGGTTCACTTTATGCGTGATTTCGGGCGTATATGTAGACGCTTCGCACATTGCGCATGTCAAATGTTCCAAATACTATGTGCAAACCGGGATACTGGATCCGGTCATCTATGCGGCGGAATAATGTCAGGAGAAATCGCTTTCTGAAAAAAATGCTGGTATGAGCCGGAAAAGAGAGGGAGTGCAGATGCACTCCCTCTCTTTTCCATATGCTTTTATCCGGATATGTTATCCCTGTTTCTGCTTCTGGCGGAGCGGCCGCCGTTGAAGGCGGTGCTCCCGGATATCATCACGCCCCGTACTGCGGTGAAAAGGCGCAGTGCCTTTTGAATATGCCGTTTATGAAGGATCTGATATCCCCTAACAATCCGTATTTCCCTGCGCGGATTTGATCCTCCGATACATCTCCTGCATCTGCCGGTCAATTTCGGCGATCTTGCCCGCGCATGCAAGCATCTCCTCGTTGATGCCCTCCGGCAGCTTTGTCTTATCTACCTTATACCGGATATCGTGCTCTAAACTGGCCCAAAAGTCCATAGCGATCGTGCGGATCTGGATTTCCGCAGTTACCAGCTCCGTCCTGTCTGACAGATACACCGGTACCCGGATATCCAGATGTAATGAGCGGTATCCGTTATAGTTTGGTGTGCGGATATAGTCTTGCCTTTTGATGATCTTGACATCCTTCTGCAGCTCCAGCATCTCCGCCACCCGGTACACATCGTCGATATAACTGCACACTACCCTGACACCGGCGATATCATTGATGTGCTCCCGCGCTGCCTCGATGGTCAGCGGCAGCCCTTTATTCAGCAGCTTGGCCGCAAGGCTTTCCACAGACTTTACGCGGCCTTCAATGTGGTGGATGGGGTTCCTCGCATAGAGCACCTTGAACTCATTGTTCAGTATTTCAAATTTCAGCGACAACTGCTTTACAGCGGAATCATAGAGGTTCTGCATGAGCTGTATCTCATATGGATCATTACAAAGTACTGCTCGGAATTCTGTTCTTACCATTTGCTTGTTGCCCTCCCTTTTTAATTTCGCCCTCCGAGGCCCAGACAAAGGCGCTCCATAGCGGGCGGATGGCGGCTGAGCTGATGCTGCGCTCTTTTCAGTGTCCAGAATGAAGCGATCTTGAGGATTTCTTCCTGCACGCCTTCTTTTATCGGAACAGCAAAAGACTGACCTTCGCTACCTGGCTGACGAAGCGGATCATCTCCTCCTTGCTGTACTTGTCGTAGCCCTCTACAATAACATGCATCAACCCGTTGGAAAGATGTGTATACATCATCTCCAACTCGGTTTCACTGGCCTTCGGCAATTCCCTGTGCCAATAAGCAAGGCTGCCCGGTTTTGCCAGAGCGATCATTTTCGCAATGACAGCCGAACTGGTATTCCCCAGAATGAGTGTCCGGCAGGCTTCCTGATTTTGATCGACCATGGCATAGAGGGCTTCGATCAGAGCCGCCACATCAAAGGAGTTGACATATCGGAGGGATTTCTCGAACTCATCAATGAGCTCATTCTCAATGCTCTCCAGCAGTGCAAAGCAGTCGCTGTAATGGGTATAGAAAGTAGCCCGGTTGATCTGGGATAGTTCGCAGAGCTCCTTTACTGTGATTTTATTGACCGGTTTCTCCTTCAGCAGCTTCAAAAAAGACTGCTTAAGTATCATCTGTGTATAGCGTTTCCTCGCATCCAGTTTCGCCATCCGGAAATCTCCCTCAAAAAGATCATCACGTTCCTCAACACACCGGCGGGATGTGTTGATTTAATTTCAGCTGTACAGTAAGTGCTGATTGTTTCTGTTTTTCACTTCAAGTATACTATACTTGTGAAAGATAATCAACACTTGTGCAATTATTTTGAGAGGAGGCTTTTTGAATGTTTGATAAATACCTAATTACAGGCGCTACCGGCTTCCTCGGCAGAGCCGTTGCGGCGGAGCTGGTACGCCACGATGCTCAGGTGCGTGCGCTTGTGCTGCATAACGACCCCTATATCAGCCTGCTCCCGAAGGAGGTTCGTACCGTCGCCGGCGATGTGTGTGATAAAAGCTCTCTTGCGGACTTCTTTGCGGACGCCGACAGCCGTACCTGTGTGATCCACTGCGCAGGCATTATCTCCGTCGCGTCCAGACCCGGCCCGAAGCTCTATCAGGTCAATGTGGGCGGCACATGGAGGGTCCTCCGTCAATGCATGGAGCACGATGTGGGAAGATTCATTTATGTCAGCTCCGTCCATGCCATACCGGAAAAACCGAAGGGCTGCGTTATCACGGAAAGCGCTGACTTCTCTCCGGGTCTTGTAGACGGCGATTACGCAAAGAGCAAGGCGGCTGCAACCGAACTGGTCTTTGACGCGGCGGAGCGTGGGCTGAATGCCGGCATTGTCTTTCCCTCCGGCATCATCGGACCGGGTGACGTACAGGGAGGGAGTTTTACTTCCATGGCAAGGTCTTTCCTGGCCGGAAGGCTGCCCTTTGCCGTTCGCGGCGGGTATGACTTCGTGGATGTACGGGATGTTGCAAAAGGCATTCTGGCCTGTTCCGAAAGCGGAGAGCCCGGCAAGGGCTACATCCTGTCCGGCCACTACATTACGATCCGTAAGATGCTTCAGCTTGTCGGAAAGGCCGCAAAGCTGAAGTATCGCCCCGTCTGCCTTCCATTGAGTCTTGCAAGGTTGGCAGCTCCATACTGCGAACGACGGAGTCTGAAGGATCGAAAGCCGCTGTTTTTCACCCCCTATTCCGTTGCCGTCCTCGCCTCAAACGGGCAATTCAGCCATGCCGCCGCATCGGAACGCTTCGCGTATCAGCCGCGCCCCATGGAGGAGACTTTGCGGGACATGGCAGTCTGGCTTATGGCGCGGAAGGAAAAGGGTGAGCTATGAGTTCGCCTCTGCGTCATGATGCCCCGCCTCCTGCGTAAGGAGCGAGCCGCCCGCTGCCATAAAGGATATCTTGACGGACCTGCTGCGGGAGGACGCTCTCAGGAGCGTCCTCCGCTTCCTTTCCCGTCCGGCAGGAAAGAGTTGCGGCGGGCGGCGTTTTATGCTATATATTTAAATATGTTAAAATGTGTCTGCGGATACAGCCTGAAGAAAGCGAGGGCCTTGCCTCTTGAAAGCGACCACCAAGCATCTGCTGCCGACGGTCTTCGTGTTTACGGCAATCGCCATAGCCTATGCCTGTCGGATGCTGGCGAAATTCGACATCGGCGGCCCCGCCGTGAACCATATCCGGACAGCGCTCTATCTGCTGCTTTTTACCCTGTGGGGCTTTTCCCTTGACCGGCGCATTATCCAGCGGCAGGCGCTGCACTGCCTGCGGCTGACGGCGGCGCTGATGCTGCTGTGGCTCATACTGCGGACGCTGAAATACAGCTTTGTCACCGGCCTGGCGGCGGGGCGGTACATATGGTATCTCTACTATCTGCCGATGCTGTTCCTCCCACTGCTGTGTGTGTATATCGCCCTGTCCATGGGAAAGTCAGAGGACTACCGCCTGAGCCGAGGGACCGGTATGCTGTCGATCATCCCTGCGGCACTGTTTCTGCTGGTGATCACCAACGACCTGCATCAGCAGGTATTTGCCTTCAAAAGCGGCGTCCCCGGCTTGCCGGTTTCCGGCACATATTCCTACCGCCCGCTGTATTTTATCTGCCTTGGCTGGATGGTGGTCTGTATGGCTTTTTCCCTTGTCTGCCTGTTCCGAAAGAGCCGTATCCCAAGTGGTGAAGGAAAGCGGATAATGCCGTTTGTGCTGGGCTGTGCGATGCTCCTGTACGGTATTCTCTATCTGTCGGGTATTCCGGCTGTTCGGTGGTGGTTCGGCGATATGAACGTGATGTTCTGCCTGCTGTATGCCGCCATCTATGAAAGCTGTATCCGCTGCCGTATGATACCGTCCAACACGGGATATGTGGAACTGTTTGAGGCCTCAACGCTGGCGGCCTGTATTGCGGATCGCAGCGGCCGGATCGTCCTGCGCTCCCGTGCCGCAGGTGAGGATATGACCTGCCCGCAGGAGGGGCAGCGGATCGTTCGGCCCGATGGCATGCGTATTTCCTCGGCGCCCATCAGCGGCGGCTACGCCGTTTGGCAGGACAATGTGCGCCAGCTGGCGGAGCTGCGTACCCGGCTGAATGCGAACAAGGAGGAAATGGAGCGCAACAAGAAGAAGCTGAAGGACGCCTATCTTGTGCAGAAAAGTCTGCATGAGCTGACGGAAAAGAACCGCATATACAATGAACTGGAGGCAAAGCACAGCAGGCAGACAGCCCAGATGCGGCAGATGCTTGCCCAATGCGAGAGATCCGGACCCGCCGAGAGACGAAGCCTGCTGAAGAAGGTGCTGCTGCTGGGCACCTACATCAAGCGCAGCGCCAATTTGTACTTCCTCAGCAGCGAGTACCAGTGGCTGCCGCAGCAGGAGCTGCGGCTGACGGTCGACGAAGCCGTGCGAGCCTTGACCGCCTGCGGCACGGAGTGCGGCGTGATCTATCGCACAACGGAACCGATGCGCGCCTCTGAGGTCGTGCGTCTGTTCGATCTGCTGGAAATCGTCGCGGAGACCACGGTAGACGATCTGCACTCACTGTTTATCTCCGTTTCCGACAGCGCGATGGATCTGTCGGTGGAGTGCGCCGCCGATCTGTCGGCGATCGCCTCCCCGGAGGTGACGGTGCGGCAGGAGGACGGCTTGTGGCTGATCCGCACAGGGATAAGGGGGCGGGAGGATGCATAAGCTGAGACGCTTCGGGTTTAATGCCATCAAGGAGAGCTTTGACCGGCTGCCCACCGCCGTATGCTTTTTTGACCGCTCGGGCGGCATCGTGCTGTGCAACCGGCAGATGTATCGGCTGAGCCAGTATCTGCTGAACAGCGATATGCAGTATCTGGAGGAGCTTCAAAAGGCGCTGGCCTCTCCGCCAAAGGGCATAATGCCCATTGCCAGCACGGAGAATACCTACCGCTTTCCGGACGGGCTGGTATGGAAATTTGAGAAGGCGGCCGTGACCGACCGATATGGGGAGACGTATATACAGCTGACCGCCGCAGATGTTACGGCGCTGCACCGGGCGCTGGAGCAGCTGGCCGAGGATAACCGAAGGCTTGAACAGGACGCGGAAAAGCTGCGGCATCTCTCGGAAAACGTGGCGGCGGTGGCGCGGGAGAGGGAACAGCTTGCCGCCAAATCCGCCATGCACGATAGCCTTGCCGCCTGTATTACCGTCACGAAGCAATATCTGGCCGGAGACCTTGGCGGCATCAACGCAGACGTTGTGCTGCGGGAATGGGAGAAAAGCATTGTTTTTCGTGACGCAGAACGCTTGCCGGCAAGGGAGGCGCTGTATGAAAGCGCGGCCGGCAGCGGCGTGGCCATCAGAATAAGAGGCACAGAGCCGGCGGGAGGCGCGGCGGATCTGATGTATGCCGCCATGCAGGTCTGCCTGAGCAACGCCATACAGTACGCGCAGGCAACCGAACTGATCGCCAACATCTGGGAGGACGGCGACAGATATACCGTCCTGATCCGAAATAACGGAAAGCCGCCGGAAAAGACCATCACAGAGGGCGGCGGTCTGTCCAATCTGCGCCGCAGGATCGAAAGGATCGGCGGGACCATGACGGTGCAGAGTCTGCCGGAGTTCGCGCTGGTGATAGGAATACCAAATCGGGAGAATTTGGAGGAGGGGAACGAATGGCTGTCAGAGACATATTGATCGTTGAGGATCAGGCGCTTGCCAGAATGTATCTATGCTCCTGCGTGGAAAAATGCGCAGACTGCCGGGTGGCGGGCACGCTGAATCGTGCTGATGCGGCGCTCCGGCGGTGCGGCGACAGTCATATCGACCTGATTTTAATGGATATCTGCACCGAAAACGACTCGGACGGCTTAACCGCCGCTGAGGAGATCAAGAAGATCTATCCCCGGATCAAAATTGTGATGGTGACCTCCATGCTGGAGGGGCGGTTTCTGGCGCGGGCAAGAAAAATCGGCGCCGACAGCTTCTGGTATAAGGATTCCCCTTCCGGCGATCTTGTTGGCGTGATCGAGGGGACGCTTTCCGGAAAGAGCTATTGGCCGGACAGCACGCCGGCAGTGCAGCTGGGGAACACTCTTTCCTGCGGCCTGTCCGATCAGGAACTGGAGACGCTGCGCCTGCTCTGTGAGGGGCAGACCAACGCCGAGATCGCCGCGGGGATGAACGTGGCGGAATCCACAGTGCGCACCTATATCAACCGGATGCTGGAGAAAACCGGATACCCCAACCGCAACCGGCTGATGGTTGCCGCTGTCAGCAAGCGGCTGGTGGTGCCGGGGAGCCTGTTCGGCACGGCGGAAGAAAACTGAACAGGAATACGTGCATTCACAGCATCATCCGCAATCAGCGGCCCTGTCTGTCCTCACTTTTGTGGACAGACAGGGCCGCTTTTCCGTGCTACAATAGCAACATAGAATGGGACGCGGTAAACCCGTCGGATATACAGGAAAGGGAAGAGGGATGGCACAATGCGTAAAATTGTGATCGATATGCAGAATTATCTGTTTGCCGACGTTGTGGCGGCCGCTTTCAAAAGCTCTGACTACGATATCGAGGTGATCCGTGCAGAGTCCCCAAGGGACACCGTGGAGCTGTGCCAGATATACGAGCCCTTTGTGCTTGTGATGGAGGTGACAGGGTATGCCCCGTGGAAGCTCGGCGAAAGACTGAGACTGCGCGGCGAGGTAAAGGCGCTGTGCCCCAACTGCAAGATCGCGCTGATGGTGGATGCCAACACCGAACGACAGACGGCAAAGGACATCCGGGACGCCAAGAAGGACGGGCTGATCGATCAGTTTTTCTACGGCTCCATGCCTGCCGAGTACCTGATGGATCAGATCTATGCTATGTGAAGGAAAGAGCCCGCAATGGGATATTTCATAAGCAGCTACAGGAACCTGCCGGATCGGGCAACGACGGAAAGGAGAAAATGTTATGGCGAACAAGTGTGGAATTTGCGGCGCGGACATCAACCTGATGCAGACCCAGAAGCTGGCGGACGGCAATTGCATCTGCCGAAAGAATTGCAGGAGCAGGGGCTTCAAGGTGTACGACTATGTGCATGGCAATCTGCCCGGCGTGAAGGCGCATCTGGATCAGGTGGCGCGGGGGACGAAGCTGTGGGATCACTACTTTGTGCCCCGTCTGAAGACAAAGGATAAGAACCAGAAGCTGACACGCTTCGGCGCAAACCTGTATGTGGCGGAGGACATCGGGCTGGTGGCCTTTACACAGGTGGACTACAAGATCCTGATATTCGGCAAGACCACACGGGCCTGCGTGTACCGCATCGCCGATCTGCGGAACTATAAGTATGAGGAGCAGATGGTGAAAAACGGTGACAAAACCGAGAAAAAGTCAACGGTGCGGATGGTCTTTATCAACACCGCGGGCATGAACGCCTTTAACCTCGAGGTGAACAACTTCAAGGAGTATGAAAAGCTCAGCAAGTATTTCGATACGCTCTTCGGCGTGCAGAAAACGCTGGGCAACGCCGCCAACACGTGGAAGCAGCAGATGACTGCCATCAAGGACGTGGCCTCCGGACTCAGCGCTGCCATGCGGGGTGAGGAGGACGCCGGAGAGAAGGCGGCCGCCACCATCAACTCACTGGACGCAGCAGTCTACGGCGACCGCACCGAGTGGATCCGCCGGGCAGACGCGGCCCTTGCCGCGTTTAACGGATAAAAGTATTTAGGAGGCAGAAATCATGAAAAAGCAGTGGCTCAGCATGATATTGGCCCTTTGTATGGTGCTGTGTCTGGCGCCCGCCACGGCGCGAGCGACAGAGGATAAAACGGGTACGCTGAGAGTTCGCACAGAGGTGATAGGCCTGCCTGATGGCGTCAGCGCGGAAGGAAAGACGTTTACCTTCAAGGTCGGTATGGTATTACCGGGTGGGATCTCATATCAGTCTACGCCCCTGGTCATCACCATCGGAGCGGATGGGAGGACCGGTGAAGGCTTGATGGAGGTTCCCAGTGGGTGGAAGTATCTCGTGGTGGAAACCGCACATGATGACATAGACGACTATCGGTTGGATTATGTGACGTACCCCGGCGGAGGTTACAACGAAAGCAAGCTGGTGTGGGTGTATGAAAATGCTGTATCTGAACCGATTTACGTGAACAACGGCTTTGAAGAATTGGCAAATTCGGAGATCAACTCGCTGCCTCTGACGGTTGCCGGGTATGCACTGGATGCAGATGTATCCGCTGTCACGGTCGCGAAAATGGAGACGGGGGTTACGATCCAATCATTTAAAATCAAACAGTATAATGCTGCTGCGGGCAGTTGGGATGATCTGACCTCCGGGACTTTTCAGGCCGATACGAAGTATGCAATCGAGATATTCCTCGGCAGAGTTGCAGGGTGCGATTCCACCGGGCTTACAAGGGATAAGGTGACCGTAAACGGGAACGAGGTAAGCGTCTTTGAGAATCCATCGACTGGCGATATGCGGGTGTTCCACGAGCTTGAGGTGCTGAAGGTCGTCAAGAAGGTGGATCACATTGAGATCACAACACCGCCTACCAAGACCGTGTACAATGCCGGCGACAAGTTCGACCCGAAGGGCATGGTGGTCACTGCGGTTTACGAAGATGGCACCAGCGAACCCATTACCAACTATATCATATTCCGCGGGGATAAGCTCGTTCAGGGGCAGGCGGATGTGACGATCCAGTATGACGATGGCAGCGGCAGCAGCAATATCAGGGTCAGGCAGTCCATCGAAGTGAAGCCGTATGAGGGAGATCATAAGCATACCTACGGTAATTCGTGGTATTCGGATGATACCAGCCACTGGCATCAGTGCACCGCTGAGAAGTGCCCGGCTCTGAGCGACAGCACAAAGGATCTGGCGTCCCATACCTTCGTGTGGAGGGTAGACAAGGCGGCCACCGCCACTGAAACCGGATCGAAGCACGAGGAGTGCACCGTCTGCGGCTTTGAGCGCAATGAAACAGAGATCCCCACGCGGCACGGCGGCAGACCGGACACCAAGCCGGACGGCGGCGCGCAGAATACCGCTACATCCCCCAAGACGGGCGATGCGGGTATCGCGCTGTATGCAGGGCTGTCCCTGCTGGCGCTGAGCGGCAGCGGATGGGTCGTTGGCAAAAAGCGCAGAGGAGAGAAGTAAAATTCGCTTTCCGCAGGCGGCAGGGATCGTTTCGCCCTGCCGCCTGCAGAGATGGTGCGCCGGGTACGCTTTGACGGCGCAGGCAGCCGGGACACCTTATTCCGCGGTATTTTTCACGAAAGGGTGAGACTCTAACATGAAAAGAAGAATCGTTTTGTGTCTGTTGGCGCTGGCGCTCCTGTTGGTGACAGGATGCACGCAGGAAAAGGAAGCGGAACCACTGACCGTAACGCTGTGGCACGTCTATGGCGGCGAGGTGGATTCCCCGCTGAACGGCTTGATCGAGCGGTTCAACAGCACCGTGGGCGCAAAGCAGAACATCCGCGTGAAGGTGGAGCTGGTCAGCAACAGCGGCAGTATTCATAAAAGCGTGCTGGCCGCCGCCAACAGCGACCCGGGCGCACCGTCGCTGCCGGATATGTTCGTATCCTATCCCAAGACGGTGCTGGCTCTGCCGGATCAGAGCATATTGGTGGACTATCGGGATTATTTCAGCGAGGAGGAGCTGGCGGCGTTTATCCCTGCCTTTCGTGAGGAGGGGATGATCGGCGGGCGGCAGGCGATTTTGCCCCTTGCCAAATCCACGGAGGTGCTGTTTGTCAACCGGACGCTGTTTGACCGGTGGGCAGCCCAGTCCGGCGCCAGCTATGACGATTTGACTACATGGGAGGGCGTTTACGCGCTGGCAGAGCAGTACGCCGCGGATACCGGCAAATGCTTCTTTGTCCACGACTACCACTTCAATTATTTTCAGGTGGGCGTGGAGTCTCTGGGCGAGGACTTTTTTCAGAATGACGGCGTCAGGTTTGGTCCCGGATTCGAACGGGCCTGGGAGCCGTATGCCCGGGCAGGTCTGACGGGCGGTTTGTGGCTGTACGACGGGTACGCCACGGAACCGCTTCGCACCGGAGATGTGGTGGTATCTGTGGCATCTTCCGCCAGCGTGCTTTACTATTCCGACACGGTGACGTATCCGGACAACACCTCGGAAAAGGTGACGATCACCTCCATGCCCTGCCCGGTGTTTGAAGGGGGCGACAAGCTGGTGATGCAGCGCGGCGTGGGAATGTGTACCGTGAAGTCTACCCCGGAACGGGAGCAGGCGTGCATCACGTTCCTTAAATGGCTGACCGAGCCGGCATGCAACGTGGAATTCGTCACCAGCCTGGGCTACATGCCGGTGACGCAGGAGGCATTTGAGAAATATCTGCCCGATGCCGTGGAAAAATTGAGCGACCCGCTGTATGTGTCGCTGTATGAGACATATCTGCAAATGCAGGAGGCGTATACCTTCTGCTACCCGCCGCAGATGGAGAATTATCTGGATCTGGAGACGCGGTTTGAGAATCTGGTACGGCTGAAGCTGACGGCAGGGCGGACACAGTATCTGGAGGGCGGCAATACGCTGGACGCCCTGATCTGGGAGACTTTAGAGAGTTTTAAGCTGGATTACGGCACGTGAAAGAGGAAGGCACATGCGATCGATTCGGAATGCGATTCAAAATTCGTATGCAGCCAGCCGCAGCATGGCTGTGCGGCTGGTGCTGTATTGGTTCATAATGGCGCTGCTGCTGGTGGCGGCCATCCTGTCTATCCTGATGGCCACGGGCGTGCTGTCCCATCCTGCACGGCAGCTGGCCAGCGCCCTCGACATTCAGCAGAAAAATACATATGCGGCACTGGATGCGCAGATGGATGAGCTGACAGCCCACAGCGTGGCCATATCGGAAAAGCTGGGACGGGAGCTGGACACCTTCCTTGCGGCCAAGGGCATTCCCTTTGACGCGCTCAACGATGACCCGGCCACCATCGCGGAGCTGGAAAAACGGCTGTACGCGCCGCTGAGCAGTACGTTGAGCGCCGCCTCGTGCAGCGGGATATTCTTCTGCCTGAATGTGACCGCCAACACAGAGCTGCCCAACGCGGACGTGCTCAGGGCGGGACTGTATCTGCGCTATACAGGGCTTCAGCCTACGGTAGCCTCGGAGCAGGATGCGGTCTGCTTTCGCGGCGCGGCAGAAGCGGCGCGGGGGTTACGGCTTCAGATGCACAACCGCTGGAATCCGGAGCTGAATACCGCGCTGATCCCCGGCAGCGAGAGGGTTTCCGCCAGTCGGGTCGAGCGTCCGGCGGAGGGCAGCCTGTGGGTAAAGCGTACAGAACTGCTGGATACATGGGAATATGTGACGCTTCTGTGCGTGCCGATCCTGGATGGCAGCGGCACCGCGCGGGGATTTTGCGGCATGGAGATCAGCGACCTCTATTTCAGCCTTTCCCACGATACCGTGTCCAGCGCCTATGGCAATATGCTGACCCTGCTGGCGCCCATCGACGGCGACAAGCTCGATCTGTCGGGGGCTATGCTGGGCGCTACCAATGGTACGCGCCTGACGGCCGAGGGTACGCTGCATATCAAGCCGGGGAAATACTATACCGTCTACTCCGATGGCAAGGAGTCCTATCTGGGGCGGCACCGGCTGCTGGACGCCGTCACCTCGGACGGCGTTCCGCTTGCTGTGGTGACGCTTGTGACAGCCAACGCCTTCCGCAGCTATGAACGCAACTCGCAGATCGCATGGTTTTTGGGATCGGTATTCTTTTTGCTGGCAATGCTGGTTGCCGCAACCGTGCTGTCCCGCCGCTTCGTCAAGCCCATCAACGAGAGCCTTGCGGCGGTCAGAGGCGGCACAACGGAGGTGGTGGCCTCCGGTATTTCGGAGATCGACGAGCTGCTGACCATGATCCGCACCCGGCCGGCGGGCGCGCTGCCGCCCGATGTGGAGGCGCGGCTGTGCGGCTTTGCGGAGAGGGCGGGTACGCTGACCGGCATGGAACGTACCATCCTGCAATACTATATGGACGGCTATACCGTCAAGGATATTCCTGAGCTGGCACATATCAGCGCCAGCACGGTAAAGACTCATAACCGCAATCTGTACCGAAAGATGGAGGTAGATTCGTTCGATGAGCTGAAGGTGTATATTGAACTGTTCGCCAGCTGCGGCCGCAGTGGTGAGCTGCTGAAAAGATAAGAAAGACGATAGCAGAGTGCACAATCCAAGTCACATTGGATTGTGCACTCTGTCTACGCCTAAGGGCGATTTTCACGTTTACCGGCAAAATTCACCCTTTGGGTAATAGAAATTTTACGTAAAACCACATATAAGTGTGTATATAGCTGAGCGTGAGTACGGGAAAGAACTGCGACGTAAGCAAGGAGGGACTGGAATGCGCCGCATCATTAAAGCGTCCATGGAGGACAGATCCTCTATGGAAAGGTTTCAGTTTTCATTGCGCTGTGCGGTATGCGGCTTCCTTTGGGAAAGTCAGCCGGTGTGCTTCTCCAAGGCGGGGATGCAGCCGGAGAGCGAAGGAAAGCGCGTGATTTTTCAGGCGCTGTACCGGCGGGAGCGAGAGGAAGCCTTCGAGTGGGCCGCCACAGAGGCGCTGGAGCATTTCAGCCTGTGTCCCATTTGCAAACGGCTGGTTTGTGACCGGTGTTTCCTGCTGGGCGAGGATATTGACCTGTGTACGGACTGTGCGGCGTTCTTACAGGAGAGCGGCGAGCCGGTAGAGAGCTCATTCACAAAACACGGCTGAAGCGGAGGAACTGCCTATGAAATGGAAGGGCTGGATAGGAGGTGTGCTGCTGGTCATGATGCTTTTCGGAACGCTGGGCTGCGGTAAAAAACGCGGCCCTGTAACCGGCGGTATGGTGGACGGCCCCGGCATGATGTATACGCCGGAGGATCAGAGCCCCTTTACGGGGAAGTGGCAGAGCCGGGACGGCAGCATCGTCATGGAGGTGGAGAGCAGCGACCCGTTTGAGAGCTCCCGCATACAGGTGTTTGTGGACGGCGAGCTGGATTTCGAGTCTGATATGTGGGTGTATCAAACCGGAAGCGTGAAGCTGACGCAGGAGCACAAGAGAATCCTCATGACGGGGACGTTCAGCGGCCTGACGTTCAATCACAAGGAAAACGCTTTCCGCATCCGGTACAGTGACGACAGCGGCTTGAAATGGCTGACGAGAGACGGCGCTGCGTGCAGCGAGGAGGATGTGAGCTTCTCTTACGAGCCGCAAACACCGCCGCCCGCGGCGTGGAGCTGTCCCGCCTGCCATGCAGAGAATGAGGGCGGCTGCTGTACCAGCTGCGGCATGGAGAAGCCGCTGACCTGCGAAGCCTGCGGCTGGCAGCCGGCAAACGAAAAAATCCCCGCCTACTGTCCCGAATGCGGCCTCCGCCTCAAGTGAGACGTGCCAATATAATGTAGAGTAAAGATAACACAGAAACACTAAAAAAACAGGAGGAGACATGATGAAAAGATTGAGAAAGCCTGCGGCGCTGCTTCTGGCGCTGGTGATGGCGCTGACGCTGGCGGCCTGCGGCGGCAAGGGCGCCAGCAAGACAAACCCCGCCGTGGGCAAGTACATCGGTGAGACGGTCCTGTCCTTCGATGAGTGGGTGCCCATGGACGAGGTGTATGATCTGGGTGACAACTACATTGAGCTGAAAGAGGACGGTACGGGCTGCTTTATGCTGGACGGCGACCCGACGACCATCGACTGGAAGCTGGATAAGGACGGCGCCCTGACGCTGGACAGGGACGGAGCGATCTGCAACTGCACGCTGAAGGACGGCCTGATCACGGTGAATGACTACTTCGGCTTTGACCTGCAGCTGACGTTCCGTAAGAGCGGAGGCAGCACCGGCGGGAACACCGGCGCGGATGAAATGTCTTTGGATGACTTTGCCGAGGTATACGGAGGCGACTGGCACGGCATGGCGGGTCTCACCGACGCCACCGGCGCATTCGAGGAGCTGAACGATACCGCCCATGAGATCCTGGCGCGGCTGGTGTTCGACGGGAACGGAGACTGTCAGGTCTGGCTGGCCATGTATCTGGAGGGAGAGAACGATTTCAACTTTATCGACACGTATGCACGCGTCGTGCCGGATGACGACACCGGTCTGGAGCTGCGGGGTACGTTCATGGGCGGCGAGATGCAGGACGGCATCCTGTCCGTGGACGAGACCGGCGCACTGTATGTCAGCTGCGAGGTGGATTCCGACCTGGTGGACGGCTCTATCAGCCTGCTGGCCAATCTGCGGCATTTGGACGACGAGAACTGGACAGACGAGGACTACATCCCCATGCCGGAGAGCGCCGTGGAGTATTATCGCGGCATGACCTTTATGGAGATCGCCAGCACCTTTGAGATCGACACCAGTCTGATCCCCGATAACGGCAGCGGAGACGCCGCCGCTGCCATCTCCGACGGCGGCGACAACGGCGGTCTGCCGGAGAACTATCCCTTCGAGCGCACCACCTCCAACGGCGAGGGCGAGTACGGCAAGTCCAATCCCGATGCCACCGGCCGGGCGGATCTGGCCACCATGCAGAAGGTGCGTCAGGAACTGTGGGACATGGGTTCCTCCGAGTCCTCGAAACTGACCTATGACGACATCAAGGCCATGCTGGGCGGTGAGGACGGCATCCCTCATACCGGTATGGATGAGAAGAGCTGGAACAGTGAAAAGCACGCCTACGGCTGGTACAACGGCGAGGGTGACTACTACGTGCTGTACTTCGTGGTGCGTGACGGCGACGAGTTCTACACGGCCGCCACCTTCTCCAGCAGCGTGAGAGGCGACAGCTGACGAACGGTACGGAAATCAGAGAAAGGAAGGACGAGATATGCAAGTGACATTGAATGCACTGCCCGCTTCGCTGGCAGAGTTCCGGAACCTGTCCCTGAACACCCCGGACGAGGTGGTGGCGGGCTTCCTGTGCGCATTGAACCTGTATGTAAAAAACCCCAATGAAGGTGTGGAGGCCATGAACCTCCTGCGAGGGCCCCGTCCTATGACCCCCTATGACAGCCAGTTCCTGCGGGATCGTCTGCGGGGCAAGGAATATCTGCCGCTGGCGTATTTTGCCGGAGCCACGCCTCAGAACAGCTATGTGCCTACCCAGCCTTATGTGCTGAACGTGCTGGCCGATCCCCGTCCGCAGGACATTGAACCGGGCTATCTGCGGCTGTTCATCGCCACACCCGGCGCGGACTCGCCCCGCCCCATCAAGCTGCGGCAGAAGCCCTCCACCGGCGAATGGTTCCTGTGGGAGTATTCCAGTCCCCTCAGCGGCATCCGCATCCCGGCCGCCCAGGACCCCTGGGCCTGAGCCGTGAAGCGGCGGTGGTATCCGCTGGCGCTGCTTCTGGCGCTGGCGGTGAGCCTGACGGCCTGTCAGGTGGAGTTCATCCCCCGCGGGCAGCCGGAGAACAATGGCGGCACCACGATAGACACACCGCCCCTGCCCGGCGGCGACACTGATCCGGTGGATGTGACCGACCCGGTGGGCGGAGATGAGGAGCCCTCCGGCGGCAACACGGACTACACCATGGAAAAATACCGGCGGTATCTGGAGGGTGAGTGGGCCGGCGTGGAGGGCGAGATCGAGGGCGATCGGTATAAGCTGGCGGACGAGGAAATGTCCCTGACGCTGACGTTCATGAGCGCTGACGGCGTGACCGAGGACGGGCACGGCACATGGAGCATGGGTGCATGGTACGAATATACCGACAGCTATGGCAACCACGAAAAGCTGGATGGGCTGCACGTGGAGTTCCACAAGGGACCCATGTACTACGGCTGCGCCAACGAGGAGTGGTACGCGGAGCTGGTGGGTGGCCCGGAGAACGTGGAGTACACCGTGACCGTCATCGACAACAACGATCTGGAGCTGTACCGCTATGTGAAGGATTCAGCCATGGTATGGTTCGTCAGCTGCGAGCGGTCGGACGGCCGGTGGATCGAGGAATAGCAACGGTTTTCCATTATAGGCGGAAATAAATACAGAGAAAAGGAGATTACATAACTATGGGACTGATTAAAGCGGCATTGGGCAGTGCGGGCGGCGTACTGGCTGACCAGTGGAAGGAATACTTTTATTGCGAGGCACTGCCCGAGAACGTGATGGCTGTCAAGGGTCAGAAGCGCACCTCCGGCCGCAGCAGCAACACCAAGGGCAGCGACAACATCATCTCCAATGGCAGCGTCATCGCGGTGGCCGATGGCCAGTGCATGCTCATCGTGGATCAGGGCAAGATCGTGGATATGTGCGCCGTGCCCGGCGAGTACACCTATGACCAGTCCACCGAACCGTCCATTTTCGTGGGCGATCTGGGCGAAGGCATCAAAAACGTATTCAACAACATGGCCAACCGCTTCACCTTCGGCGGTGAGGCTCCCAAGGATCAGCGTGTCTATTACTTCAACACCAAGGAATTGATCGGAAACAAGTATGGCACCGCCAATCCCGTGCCCTTCCGCGTGGTGGATCAACGGGCCGGTATTGATATTGATGTGGGCATTCGCTGCTTCGGCGAGTACAGCTATCGCATCTGCAATCCCGCCCTGTTCTATACCAATGTGTGCGGCAACGTGGCGGAGGCCTATACCAGAGACAAGCTGGACGGCCAGCTGAAAACCGAGCTGCTGACCGCCCTCCAGCCCGCCTTTGCCAAGATCGGCGAGGATGGCATCCGCTACTCTCAGCTGCCCGGCCATACCATGGAGCTGGCAGACGCACTGAACGAGGTCCTCAGTAAAAAGTGGCGTGACCTGCGTGGTATCGAGATCGTTTCCTTCGGCGTGTCCAGTGTGACGGCGGACGAGGAAGATGAGAAGATGCTGAAGGAACTGCAGCGGAACGCGGCCTTCATGGATCCCACCCGCGCCGCCGCTCATCTGGTGGGCAGTCAGGGCGATGCCATGAAGATGGCGGCCTCCAACACGGCTGCCGGCCCCGCTATGGCCTTTATGGGCATGGGAATGGCCGGTCAGGCCGGCGGAATGAACGCTCAGAACCTGTTTGCCATGGGCCAGCAGCAACAGGCCCAGCAGGCGGTGCAGCCCGCACCTGCCGCTCCCGCCGGATGGACCTGCTCCTGCGGCCACAGCGGCAACACCGGCAAGTTCTGCGCCGAGTGCGGCCAGCCCAAGCCCGCCCCCGCCGGCGAGTGGAAATGTGCCTGCGGCGCGGTGAACACCGGCAAGTTCTGCGCCGAATGCGGCCAGCCCAAGCCCGCCAGCGACGAGTGGACGTGCGCATGCGGAACGGTCAACAAGGGCAAATTCTGCGCCAACTGCGGTCAGCCTCGCCCCTAAAGCCATGAAGAAGATGATCGTCATTCTTATCGCGGGTGTTGTGGTGGGTATCACGATCTCGGGTCTTTATAAGCACTTTGTCACCGACCGCATAATGGACGGCGGCGGCATGGAGAACGAGTTTGCAAACGCCTTTCGGGATGGCGACACGCTGAAGAGCATCCGCTGGTCGCAGAGTGCCTCGAACTACGACGACTGCTTCCGCTTTGATCTGGAGGAGACGGACGGTGCGTATACCGTCTCCGGATGGTGCATTGACACCGAGGGCAGCCGAGAAAGGGTAGAGCGGATAGACGCGCCCCTGACACCGGAGCAATGGGCGGAGGTGGAGGCGTGCCTTCGGGAGAACTGGCATCAGCCGCCCGCGGCCTTGCCGGAGGGGATGCTGGTCCTTGACGGGGCGGAGAGCTACCTCTACATCACCAGCCAGAGAGAGGACGAGATCCTCACGGCAGAATACAACGGCGAGTATGAGGACGCCCTGAGGACGCTCCTGCGGGAGCTCCTTATAGGCACGTCCGCGGAGTATGCGCCGGCAGAGGAGGAGTAAGAGCACCGTTACCCGGCAGCCTCAGACGCAGGCGGATCACTACCCGTTATGCGGCGTGAAGCGCGGCGGCAAGAGCCTCTGTCAGGACCGGGGAACGCCCCTGTGACAACAACAGATCACCGTCAGCCGGCAGGCATACTGCCGGCCGGTGATAGCGTTAGGAAAGGAGAAAACAATGAACGATTACTACGATTATTACACTTACAGCAGTCCCCCTACCTTTAACCCGCTGCCCACCATTATCTCTCTCGTGTTGTGCATGTTCGTTCTGGTGTGCATGTGGATCGTTTTCCGGAAAGCCGGTAAGCCCGGCTGGGCAGCCATTGTTCCCTTCTACAATCTCTATGTGCTGTTTGATATCACCTGGGGCAGCGGTATGCGCTTCCTGCTGCTGCTGATCCCCATCTACAACATCATTCTGGGCATCCAGACACAGGTTCGGCTGGCCAGGGCATTCGGCAAGAGCGGCGGCTTTGCGGCGGGACTGGTTTTCCTGCCCTACATCTTCATCCCCCTGCTGGCTTTCGGCAAAGAAACATATCAGGGCGTTCCTGTCAAGGCGGCCCCCTATCAGAACAATCCCTATCAGCAGGGCGGCTATTCCCAGCAGCCCTATCAGAATCCCTATTCCCAGCAGCCCCAGCAGGGGCCCTATGGCGCCGCGCCTCAGCAGGGCTACCAGCAGCCGCAGTATAACGTGCCCCAACAGGGCTACCAGCAGCCCCAGCAGTCTCAGTATGCTGCGCCTCCCCAGCAGCCCCAGCAGTATGCGGCCCCTCAGCAGCCTGTTCCTCAGCAGCCCCAGCAGTATACGGCCCCTCAGCAGCCTGCCTCTCAGCAGCCGGAGCAGACCGCTGCCGCTCCCGCTTTTTGCCCCAGCTGCGGCGTGAAGAGCAGCGGTGAGAAATTCTGCCAGAATTGCGGCGCACCTTTGCACTGATCCTTCCTGCCATAGCTGGACGGAATAACAACTGACGATGTAAAAGAAAGGAAACCTATCATGAAAAAATCGATTGCACTTGTATTGGCCATGTTGATGACGCTGTCCCTCACTGCCTGCGGCGGTGGCGGCGGCAGCAGCGATAAGGGCGGCGCTCTGCCCGGCATTGATATGAAATCCACGGATACACAGACCGTGACCTCTGACAGAGCAACGCTGGAAGTGCTGAACGAGACATTCTTCACCTATCTGGGCGGTCTGAACTACTTCACTGAAAGTGATGCACAGTCAAAGCTGACCTATGCGGACCTGAAGGAGCATATCGGCGTGGATTGCTCCGAGTATCGGTATGAAGAGGAGTATCAGCGCGGTGTATACACCTGGTACGCCGCCGAGGATGACGCGTGCTGCCTGTCCCTGTTCTTCGGCGACAACGGCAAGCTGATTGCTGCCGGCGCGTATAACCTCAGTCTTTGATCGACACTGGCTGACCGTATTATCTGAACGCCATTTTCCACGGGAGCGGCCCAAAGCCGCTCCCGTAGCGGAAAGGAGAGAATAATGGCATCCCAAATTACCAACTATAAATGCCCGGCATGTACCGGCCCCCTGCACTTTGCAGGCGCCTCCGGTATGCTGGAATGTGATTTCTGCGGTGCGAAATATGACGTGGCGCAGATCGAAGCCCTGTACGCGGAGAAAGAGGCCAAGGCCGTGGCCGCCACGGAGCAGGCTAACGCCAAGGCGGAACAGAACCGCCAGAAAATGGCGGAGATGGAGTCCCAGGGCTGGGATACCTCCAGCCTCAACAGCGACTGGGGCGCGGAGGCCGACGGCATGAAGACCTATTCCTGCCCCAGCTGCGGCGCGGAGCTGATCTGCGACGCCTCCACCGCCGCCACGTCCTGCCCCTACTGCGGCAATCCCACCGTGGTGCCGGGCCAGTTCAGCGGCGCGCTGAAGCCGGACTTCGTCCTGCCCTTCAAGCTCAGCAAGGAGGACGCCGTGGCCGCCCTGAAGAACCACTATAAGGGCAAGCCCCTGCTGCCAAAAGCGTTCACCAATGGCAATCATATTGAGGAGATCAAGGGCGTGTATGTCCCCTTCTGGATGTTTGACGGACAGGCAGAGGGCACCGTGGACTACGAGGGTCATATCACCCACGTCTACGAAAGCGGCGACTACGAGATCACCGAGACGGAACACTATGACGTGCGCCGCGGCGGCTCCATTTCCTTTGAAAAGGTACCGGTGGACGCGTCCAGCAAGATGCCTGACGACCACATGGACTCTATCGAGCCTTACGATTATAAGGAGCTGCGTGCCTTCTCTACGGCGTATCTGCCGGGTTTTCTGGCGGATAAGTACGATGTAACGGTGGAACAGAGCTGCGAGCGGGCGGACGGACGCTGCGCCGCCTCGCTGGAGGGCGCGCTGCGCCGCACCACTACGCAGTACGACGCCTGCATCACCAAGGGCAAGGATATCCGGCTGCGCCGCGGCAAGGTGCATTATGCCCTGCTGCCCGTCTGGATGCTGCACACCAAGTGGAACGGCAAGGATTTCCTATTTGCCATGAACGGACAGACCGGAAAGCTGGTGGGCGATCTGCCTACGGATATGGGTAAGTTCTGGGCCATCTTCGCCGCCATTGCCGCACCGGTGAGTGCCATCGCGGCGGCAATACTGATGCTGATGTAAGGAGGGCGGCTGAGATGAAAAAAAGAATTTTGACATGTCTGCTGGCCCTGCTGGCGGTGCTGACGATGATGGTTCCCGCGTGGGCGGAGCAGACCGAGGATGACATCTTCATTTACGACACGGCGGGCCTGCTGAACGAGGACGAGTGGCTGGAGCTGGAGATGCTGGCCGATGAGATCTCATGGCGGTATAGATGCGCCGTGTATATCGTCACCGTGGAAGACTATGAGGACTACGGCAGCGATCCCTACGACGCGGCGGCCAATATCTATAATGAAAACGACTTTGGTATCGGAGAAGGCCGGGACGGCATCCTGCTCCTGCAAAGCACATGGGGCAGAGATTACGGCCTGTACATCCGGGACGGTTATGCCAACAGCATGGTGGGCAAATATGCCCGAACGCTGTTGGAGGACGCCTTTCTGGACGACTTTGCCGATGACGACTATCGAGGCGGCTATGAGGATTATCTGTCCACCTGTGCCGACTTCTTTGAGCGGGCCGCCCAGGGACATCCTGTCCGCAAGCCGCTGATCAAGGTGCTGCCTCTGGCGCTGGGCATCGGATTGGGGCTGGCGCTGCTGGTGTGCCTGGTGCTGAAGGCAAAAATGAAGTCCGTTCGTCAGGGCGCGGAGGCGGACGCCTATGTGACCGCCGAGGGCCTCAATCTGACGGAGCAGTATGACCACTATACCCACACCACTGAGACCCGCCGGAAAATTTCCAGCGACAGCGACAGCGACAGCAGTAGCCACTCCGGCGGCGGCGGCTCCGGCTCCAGCGGTAAGTACTAATACTACGCGGCGGAAGGAGGAAGCGATGAAAAAGAACCCCATTCTCTGTCTGCTGCTGGCTCTGGCGATGATGGTATCGCTGACAGCCTGCCAGATAGAAATTCCCGGCATTGGAACCGTGAATATCAACGACGGCAGCAACACAGGCAGCCACGCAGGCGGCAATACGGGCGACGATACGGGCAGTGATCATACGATCCACACGGGAAACGACAATGACGACTCCCTTACCCTGCTGCGGAAGAATATGGCAGAGGTGCCGGACTATATCTTCGCGGTGGCCTACATCAGCAGCGCGGCAGGCGGTCCGGACGATTTTGAGCTTCCGATACAGGAGTGGGTGAGTGAAGCGGCACCGGAGCTTTGTGCCCAGTATCCTTTCGTCCGGAATATTCCCCGTGAACGGGTGGTGGGCAGCGGCGGCAGCCTGTTCTGCGTGGTGCCCCGTGATCCCAATGCGTCTGTGGCGGTGAACCGCATCCAATGGAACGAGAAGACTGGCGGCTATGACAACGTCGAGGTGCTCTACCGCAGTGAGAGCGGCGAGCCGATCCTGGTGTTTGCCTGCGCCGACATGGGGGAGTCTATCGATCCCGACACCGAGGTGATCGTGACCAACAGCGGGGAGGAGCCGCTGAAGTGGTATCCCTATTATGGTATAGTGGCGCTGCCCTACTCTTCTGAGGACGGCCGTGAGCTGGGTTACGACTTTACCGTTTACACCGGAAACGACAGCATGGATGGCGGCGATGTGGGCGACGACGGCATGTGGACGGCCCCTACGGCGGAGCAGCTGGCCGCGCACGTCTGGACGTGGCAGGGCGATCTTGCGGAGCAGCCCGCCATGGCCACCATGTCCCTGACACAGGGCAGCGGCGCGGAGCCGGGGCAGATCACCTTCACATGGTGGTATACCAAGGACTACGGCGATCCGCAGGAGATCTATGAGGGCAGCTGGTCCCTGACGGACAGCGGAGAGTATATAGATCTGACCATGACCCGCAGCGGCGGCCGGCAGTATACGAAGGGCGAGGCGCCCACCACGGTGTCGGGTATGTTCCCGGTGCAGGTACCCGCGGCCTTCGATGTCTTCCCGGTGCTGAATGTGAGCGGCGGAGGCGGCGCCTACGGGTTCCCCATCCAGCAGTTCCCCTACGAGCTTCTCATGTTTAACCCCGCACAGGGATAAGTGACAACAAAACGCAGGAAGGAGGCGACCCATGCGTAACAATGGGAAGAAACTGGTCAGGCTTCTTGCAGCGGCGCTGCTGGCCTTGGCCATGACGCTGCCCCTGACTGCCTGTCAGGTGGAGATACCCGGCGTGGGGACGATCAACATCAACGACGGGAATGCGCCGACCGGCGGGAATACGCCTGACGGAGGCGGTACGGACGGTGACGGTATGGACGGCGGCGAGCCGGGGGCCTACGACGACTCTCTGGACCTGCTGCGGCAGGAGCTGGATGAACGGCAGCAGGACGAGCGCTTCGCGGTGGCCTATATCGGCGATATTGACGGAGATCTGAGTGATCTGGCGATCCCGCTGCGGGATTGGATGAATGATAAGGCACCGGGACTGTGCGCGCAGTATACATTTATCCGGAATATCCCGCAGGAGCGGGTGGTGGGCGATAGGGGAAGCCTGTTCTGCGTGGTGCCCCGTGACCCCGACGCTACCGTGGTGGTGAACCGCATCCGGTGGAGCGAACAGAAGGGCAATTACGAGACCATTGAGGTGCTCTACCGCAGCGAGAGCGGCGAGCCGATCCTGCTGTTCGTCTCCTACGATCTGGGGAAGACTCCCTTTGAAACCACGGAGCTGCTCTTGACCGACAGCCATTCCGATACCCTGAGCTGGCTCCCCACCACCGGAGAGGTATCGCTGCCCTACGACTATCAGAATGAGAAGAACCTGGCCCTTGACTTTACCTTTTACTCGCAGGAGGGGAACGATGAAAACGACGGCAGCGACTTTGGCTGGACCTGCCCCGACGGCTCCCAGCTGACGCAGAAGCTGTGGGTGTGGCGGGGAGAGGCGGATAAGCCCGCTATTGCCACCTTGGAGCTGCACGCCAACAGCAGTCAGGAGAACGATTGGGGCTCAGGCACCTTTACCTGGTGGTATGAGAGTGACTATACGACACCGGAAGAGGTCTATGAGGGCGACTGGGGGCTGACCGCCAACGGGGAATACTCCGGCGTGCTGACACTGGATATGACCCGCACCGGCGGCAAGAGATATCAGCCCGGCGAGACGGAGCGGCTCATTCATGACAGCTTTATTGTTCAGGTGCCCATGCTCTTTGCGGACTACAACTGTCTGGCCGTTGACAAGGGTACGCACGGCTCCTATCTGCCCATTCAGATGGAGCCGGAAACGGTGCTTTATTTCTATCCCCAGTGGACGGAGTAAGCGTGTGTGAACACGGGAAGGAGACGACGTCATGCGTAATAATGGAAAGAAACTGGCCAGACTGCTTGCGGCGGCGCTGCTGGCCTTGGCCATGACGCTGTCGCTGACAGCCTGTCAGGTGGAGATACCCGGTGTGGGGACGATCAACATCAACGACGGGAATACGCCGACCGGCGGGAATACGCCTGACAGAGGCGATACGGACGGTGACGGTATGGACGGCGGCGAGCCGGGAGCCTACGATGACTCTCTGGACCTGCTGCGGCAGGAGCTGGATGAACGGCAGCAGGACGAGCGCTTCGCGGTGGCCTACATCGGCGATATCGACGGCAAGCTGAGTGATCTGGCGGTCCCGCTGCGGGACTGGATCAACGATACGGCGCCGGGGCTGTGCGCCCAGTATACCTTTGTTCGGAATATCCCGCAGGAGCGGGTGGTGGGCGACAGCGGAAGCCTGTTCTGCGTGGTACCCCATGACCCCAACGCCACCGTGGCGGTGAACCGCGTCCGGTGGAACGAGGCGAAGGGCGATCACGATACCGTTGAGGTGCTCTACCGCAGCGAGAGCGGCGAGCCGATCCTGCTGTTTGTCTCCAACGATCTGGGGACTGTCCCCACCGATACCACGGAGCTGCTTTTGACCGACAGTCATCCCGATACCCTGAGCTGGTATCCCATCCCCGGAATCGTGGCGCTGCCCTACGACTATGAGAACGACCGGAAGCTGGCCTATGACTTCACCTTTTACCCGCAGGAGGGGAACGACGGCTTCGGCAGCGACATCGGCTGGACGTGCCCCACCGGCTCCCAGCTGACGCAGGAGGTATGGGCGTGGGATGGCAATACGGATAAGCCCGCTCTGGCCACTCTGGAGCTGCACGCCAACAGCAGTCAGGAGGGCGATTGGGGCACGGCGACCTTCACCTGGTGGTACGAAAGCGACTTCGTCACACCGGAGGAGGTCTATACAGGCGACTGGGGACTGATCGGCAACGGGGAATACTCCGGTGTGATCATGCTGGATCTGACCCGCACCGGCGGCAAGAGATACACGCCCGGCGAGACGGAACGGATCATCCACGATGGCTTCATCGTGCAGGTTCCCATGGCCTTTGAGGACTATACCTATCTGTCCATCGACAAGGGACAGCACGGCTCCTATCTGCCCGTTCAGATAGAGCCGGACACGGTACTTTATTTCTATCCCCAGTGGGGGTGATGCGCGTGCGTGAACACGGGAAGGAGACGATGCCATGCGTAAATGCTGGAAAGGGCTGGCGGTGATCCTTGGGATCACGCTGGCGGCCCTGGCTTTGTTCACTTGGCGCGGAGCGCGCCGGAAAAATAACGACGAATAATGGAGGTAAAACACATGAAGAGAAGCAGAAAAACCTTATTCGCCCTGCTGTTGGCCCTGGTTATGGCACTGGGGCTGACCGCCACCGCATGGGCGGCGGAGGTGGTACCCACCGACACGGTCAATTTGGAACTTACCATTACGAAAATGGTGGAGCAGACGGGCAATGTAGCGCCTCCCGCGGAAACCTTCAAATTTGTATTGGAGGATGTGGTAAACGAGGGGGAAACAAAGCATGACCTTGCCTATTATGGCATCGAATTGCTGGATGACCTGACGATATCTACCGCTACTGGCAATACGGTTGAAAAAACCCTTAGATTCAAGCTTCCGGCGTCTAACTTTGCCGAGCACCACTGGATTCCCAGCAGTAATTCGGGCAGTGAGGATATTGCCCGGTATAGAAAGGTCTTCCTTCTGGCAGAGCAGAACGACGGCAAGGCGGGATGGGAGTATTCTACTAAAAGCTATGAATTGGTCTTCACATATGACATCAGAGACGGGGATATGGATCTTGATGTCTATCTGCCTGGGACTGATGCAAGAGAGTCGGCTAAATTCACGAACATCTATACCGAGAATCTTACTACCGTTGAGGTTCCCTTCACCAAGACGGTGAAGCTGGGCGGCCATGCCGGTCCCGGCAAGACGGACTTTACGATTGCGGTGTGTGATGTGAATGCCCATGACTTGTCCTATTACACGGGTGTGAAGTACACCGCTGCCGTCACCACTAACGGTGCGGGCGACTATGACGGCAAGCTGATCATCAGCGGCCCGGCGGGGAAGGTCAGTGAGTTTGTCAGCGAGGGCTTCTACGTCCGTGAGGTGAACGATGGCCTTCCGAAATGGACGTATTCCGATGCGGTGTGGTTTGTGAGCTCCGAAGGGGAAATCTTCCCCGCCAGGATGGAGACAACAGACAATGGGGATTTTTATGATGCGATCAACAATGCCGATGCGGTAGGCAAGATGACCTTTGAGAATATTTATACCCGCAGCGGCTCCTCTCATACTACCCCTGATGAGAAGCCGACTTCCTCTCCCAAGACCTTTGACGCCGGCATGGCGTTGTACGGCGTAAGCGCCCTGCTGTCGCTGACCGGAACCGCGCTGGTCATCAAGCGTAAAAACGGCTGATTGATCGATACGCAGTTCGTCTGAGACCGATCCGCAAACACCTCATCTTAAATAGCCATAAGGCGGCGGACAGGTGATGTCCGCCGCCTTATGGCGCGTATTCCTCCTTGCGGAGATACCTTTGTTTGTCAGCCCATATCGGCGGCCAGCGCCTTGTCGATTTGGGCTTGCAGTGCCTCCGCCTGATTCTTTTCCGTAACAGCACCCACGATGGGATCGCCCACGATATTGCCGCTGCGGTCAACCACATAGGTGGTGGGGTATGCAAAGATGCTGGCGGTGAACTTGCCTGCCTCTCCATCGGAAGCAAAATACACGTTCTGATAGGTCGCGCCCTTCTTGGCAAGCACATCCTTCGCCTCCGCGATCGCTGACGCATCGCCGTCCAGCGTGAAGGTGTTGACGCCGATGAGGGCGCCGCCCTTCTCCGCAAGCTCCTTGTTCAGAGCATCCAACTCACCAAGCTCTCCTACGCAGGGATTGCAGGTGGTAAACCAAAAATTCACAACGGTGACGGCGTTGCCGGAAAACAGAGTGCTGCTGTCCACATCGTTTCCGTCCAGATCTTTACCGGTAAAGGCGGGGAACTTCTGCGCGGTGCTGCCGTCATCGGGCGGCGTGGTCATGTCGCTGCCCGCCGGTACGCTCATGCCGCCATCCTCTGCGGGCGTCCCGGATAAGCTGGGGAATTTTTCCTCCAATGCAGCCAGCCGGTCCTCGATATTTTTGATTTCCGTGGCTTTTTCCTTCAGCAGCTCGTACTCCTCGTCGGTGAACTGCTCCTTGGAGGCTTCAATGGTGCTCAGCAGAAATTCGCCGTAGTTTTTGCCGTTCTCCGTCGTGGCCATGCCCTTGTCGGCGGACAGAAAGAGCTTCTCCCACAGCTCGGTGTTCTCTGCCTGGATGGCGTTCTCCTGTGCCATCAGCTCATCGTACAGCGCTGCCGCCTCCTCGGCGGTCTGCGGCTCCTTGTCCGTGTCCTCATTCCTCTCCGCCTGCTTCGCGCCGCAGGCGACCGTACCGGCGGCCAGCACCAGCGCCAGCAGCAGTGTGATGATTTTCTTTGCGTTCATTTTGTTTCCTCCGTTTTTAATTCATTTGCAGGTTCTTTTTTACCGTCTCCAAAGCCGTAGCGGAAGCTGACGGCGCTGGTGGGACAGGCGCGGACGCACATCCCACAACGGATGCACTCGGTATGGTTGGGCGTCTTTGTCACGTCCACATCCATTTTGCAGGCCTTGGCGCATTTCCCGCAGGAGACGCATTTGCTCCTGTCTACCTTCATCTGGAACAGGGATACCCTGTTGAACAGCGCGTAAAACGCTCCCAGCGGGCACAGCCACTTGCAGAAGGGCCGGTAAAATACGATACTCAGCACGATCACTGCCAGCAGAATACTGAATTTCCAGGTAAACAGGCTGCCCAGCGCCGCCCGGATGCCGGAATTGGCAAGGGACAGCGGAATGGCGCCCTCCAGCACGCCCTGGGGGCAGAGGTACTTGCAGAAGAAGGGGTCGCCCATGCCCACGTCGTTCACAAGGAATGCCGGCAGCAGAAAGACCATCACCAGCAGAACGGCGTACTTCAGGTATGTCAGGGGCCTCAGCTTCTTTGTGGAGAGCTTCTTCGTGGGGATCTTATGCAGCAGCTCCTGAAACCAGCCGAAGGGACACAGAAAGCCGCAAATAAAGCGCCCCAGCAGAACTCCCAGCAGAATGAGAAAACCTGTGATGTAATAGGAAAAGCTGAATTTGGACGAGCCTACCACTGCCTGAAACGCTCCGATGGGGCAGGCGCCGGAAGCCGCCGGACAGGAATAGCAGTTCAGCCCCGGCACACAGACGGTTTTCCCCGCGCCCTGATACAGTCCGCCCTTGAGGAAATTCGGCAGGTGCAGGTTGGTCAATAGGGCTGCCCCCGCCTGTATCCAGCCCCGAAGGCGGGACAGGGCCTGTGATACATTTGAAAACTTCTTACCCAATGCCCACACACTCCAGACATAATTTGATGGCCTTGCTCAGTACCGACGCCGCCTCGCCCCGCCAGACGCCGAAGCACAGCATGGCGGCTCCCGCCAGCAGCAGCGTGACTTGCGCCGCCTTTTTTCCGTGGTTCAATTTTCATCACCCTTCCTGTTTTCTGCTGCCATCATAGTACAAAAGAGTTAAAGTCTCTGTTAAGAACGGAAATTTTGCGCAAACATTATTTGCTTTTGCGATAATAATGAACAAGGTGGAATTTTATCATCGCCCCGCTGAAGATGCAAGGCTTCGGCCGTGTTCTCTATCAAGCTTACGAAACGACGTGAGGTGCCGTTATGAAAATGAAGGGCAAGCCACAGGCGAAGCAATATGTCATCTACTCCCGCAAGTCCAAATTCACCGGCAAGGGCGAGAG
>ENA-OYXI01000012-OYXI01000012.1-human-gut-metagenome-genome-assembly--contig:-NODE-12-length-110298-cov-24.049264_pt1 | contig 110298 bp, 95 predicted proteins | sample MGYA00244217_ERZ653421 | MGnify/ENA primary metagenome ERZ653421 (study PRJEB26926, sample SAMN06165148) | human gut metagenome | biome: ENVO:00009003; feature: ENVO:2100002; material: ENVO:00002003... | reverse complement strand
TCTACACCTATTAAGTCGTCGGCAGCGTCAGATGTGTATAAGAGACAGATATTAGCATTGCAGTCTAATGTTAGCGAAATACGGATTCTATTGCAATAATTCAATATTTGTTTTATTTCTATTTTTAGACTTTCTATATCTATATTTTTAGTAATTACTACAGATATAACTCTTGCACCAGGCTTGTCATTCAACAAGCGTTTGCTATCTATGCATTTTAAGAATTTCGAATTATAATTTATGGCATCACATTCTCTAGGGACAAATGAGCAAATATTATCAGTTGTACCATTAGTAAAAACAGTAACACGCTGAAAAATACACTGGAGTTGTTCAGTAATTTGTGTAAATTCCGGATGTAACGTTGGTTCACCACCCATAACTCGAATTCTTTCAACTCCATTCTCGCGCAAATAATGCGAAAGACCTATAAGTTTACGAGAATCCATAAAAGCTGACTCTGAACGAATGCTTTTATTAATGCAGTTAACACAGTGCTCATTGCATTTATCTGTTAGTAGTACTCTAATGCTTTTCATATTTACTTTGTATGATTGGGCATCTCGGATCTCCCATATTCATAGCTCCGAAATACTTATTTGAATAACTAGGACAACCGCCATTACACAATAACTTATATCTACAGGTATAGCAAGGTGATTTTTCGCTGATTTCTATTCGACTTCTGATTACTATTCTTTCAATTATGCTATCAATAGGTTCTTTGAATAAGTTACCAATAACATTTTGAAAGCATGTACATAGTTGAACATTACCCTCTGGCGTAACATACAGTTTATCGCGTCCTAATCCACAATTACTATGTATTGCATCAATATTGTTCTTACTTAGAACATCTTGATATTTATCCCATAAATCAAAATAGAATAATTTCTTTATATGGACGCGAAATTTGCATAATGGAAGAAGTCTATCTACAAATTGATTCCATTCTTCATAAGGTATAAGCTTACTACTATCACAATCAACAACTTGTTCTGGTGAAACTTTCCAGTGATGAAATGACATAGTATTCAGCAACTTAGCCAATTCATTTATGTACACAATATTATCCTTTAAAACTGTGGTTGATATAGTGATGTGATTACTATACTTAGCAAGAAGTTTGATATTTTCAAGGCATTTACTATAAACGCCTTTACCACGATATCTGTCATGGATATACTGAGGACCATCAATAGAAACCTGCAAATAAACATTTTTTACTAGATAAGGCTTTAACTTATCCAAGCAATTATTGTTAAATGTGCCATTACTATTGATAATTACTCGTTTAAATTTGTCCATAGAAAACATTAGCATCCTGAAAAAATCAGGATGCGTAAATGGTTCTCCCCCTGTTAGGACTAATGAACTACCAGGATATGCTTTAGTCAAAATCTCGCAAGATGAGATAAAATTATCTATTGACACAAAATCAGTATTCTTCAATGTTAAGTTTCTCCTTATACAGAAACTACAATGAAGATTACAATTTTTAGTAATAACGTAATATATATCCATCTCTTAATTATCCACCAACGTCTTGCTCAGACCATGCTACAGGTTCTTTTACTGTCAATGTTTCCATGATCTTGATATTTTGCATCAACCAAAAATCCAAATCACTCTCACTTGTATTATCTATATTACAAGTGTTTTCTTGAGATTCATTCGCCTCAAGAACATCGACTTCACTCTCTGCATAATGATTATAATCCTTCATAAGCTTAAAATCGAAAATTAAACATATCGTTAAGTACTAATATTCTCTAGTAGAACAAACCACCTAAGAGAAATAAATCCATGTCGCAGAAATAATTATTATTATAACTATGTCCCTTATCCTTTATATTACCTTAATTCCGCAACACTATAAATTTTAACTTTTATAATATCCTGAGCAACAACAAGCTTTTGCTTTGGCAAGCGGCAGAGCCGAGCGGCCCAGGATTTTGTCATGTCAGAATTTTCACTTATCTTAGTGTTGCAAAATCAAACAAGCAAAAATCTGATATGACATGGCAAAGATAGCAATAAAATCTGAGAAACTCACTCCTTTTGGAGGAATATTTTCAATCATGGAGCAATTTGACTCCACATTGTCATCTGTAATCGACTCGACCCTCAGTCTAAGGTGTAGATCGTTCGGTTATCGGTACAGCGAAATCATCCGTTCTCTCATGAGTATTTACTTCTGTGGTGGCTCATGTACCCCAGGATGTCACTACTCATTTGATGAACCATCTCTCGCTTCATCCGACACTTCGTACTTGTAGCTCTGACACTATCCTCAGAGCGATAAAGGAGCTGACGAAAGAAAACATTTCAGACAGATTTTGGATAACGCCTGCAACTTATGGGTATGATACTGCGTATTGCCTCAAGTCGCATTGTGGGGCAAGGGAATGTTGTGGGCTGAAGTGGGGATTTCAGTTCTAATTATCAGCAAATTCAGTAACAAGTGGACAATGTACACGCAAGAAGGAGGTTGAAGGGCTTAGTTGCGGATTTGGGGATAAATATAAAGTGAGAATTAATCATGTAGAAAACATGTTTTATCGATACCATATATAAAAAATGGTACCGATTACATGTTGTTAATTGTTATCTTATTATTTCTTTCGCCCCAGGCATCTTCTTATACACAAATCCTTCACCACCAGGGAAGTAAGCTTCGAATACAATGCTGAGAAACAGGGCTATGTCCTTACGCTTCTTGCCAATCTTGAAGAAAGCAGAGCTGGCATAAGTCATGAGGTCGGCTTGGCTGCACTTGGCATTGACGGCTATGCTGACTTTAGGTATTACAACCTGGTCACGCTCGGCAAAGGCAATGGCACAAGCGTTGATGGCCTCTTGCTCTTCTTTGCTGAACACGCTCATCTTTGCTGCAAACCAGTCGAGTGCTTCTTGCACTTTGTGTTGTTGCTCTTCATCCACGGCTTTCGACATTGCTGCTGCACGTTCCTGTTCAAGTTTCTCTACCGTATCCTCAAGCACCGCCACCTTTTTCTTCATGACATTGTACTTTATCATATTCGCCATGACGAAGCAATAGCAACACACAACGACGATGAAAACAAGCACGGCTTGATAGCGCAGCTCGTCTACTATGTTGTTCAGTCCTGCAATGTAATGACTCATCATTGGCACTGCCATCAACGACAGCGCAGCACCGACATACATAAACCTTACTTTCGCCTTGTCGCTTATGGGCGATATGCCTACAAACAAGGCAAGGACGAGTGACAATGCGCAGAAGCTGAGTGCTAGTAATGCTGTTCCCATATTATATTCTATTTTTTAATCTTTCAAACAAGCAAGCGGTATGACTCTGACTCCGTCTGGGCGTGTGTAAGCCATGCTGCCACCTGTCATGACAATCATCAAATCGGGTTCGCGCAGCGGCACTTGCTTTTCTGTCTCATTATGCACTTGAATAAGTCGTTTAATTTCCAAAAGATGTTTGGCTCCTTCTTCTATTTCACGGCTACCAAGCTTGCACTCTATCAGAGCATAGCGTCCATCGTCAAGATGAAGCACCAAGTCGGCTTCCAGTCCGTAGCGGTCGCGATAGTATGACAGGCGGCTATCGTGAGAGGCTGAATACACCCTAAGATCTCGTGCGCACATTTGCTCAAAAATAAAGCCAAATGTCTTTAATTGAGTCATTAAGGATTCTGGTGACAGGTTGAGTAATGCGACTGCAACCGATGGATCACAGAACGCTCGTTTGGGTCTGCTTTGGATTGTTGTCTTGCTCCTTATGGAAGGGCACCAAGCCTCTATGTCCTGAATGACAAACAGTTTTTCCAATGCCTCGATGTAGCTTTCAAGCGTAGGTCTGGTACATTCTACATCATCAGAAGCAGTAACGTCTGCCAATATGGATGTGGTTTTCGCCAATGTAGAGATGTTGCGTGCGTATGATTTCATTATCAGGTGCGCCAACTTCTGATTTCTCTTTACTCCATCTATGCGTGATATGTCATTCTTATATACAGACTTTACATACTCTTTGGCAACAAGTAATTTTGACTTGTCGTCACCTAAATTCAATGTTGCTGGCCAACCTCCTCTGCATGCAGCAAATATGATTTCTTCCATTTTTAGTTCCGAGGTAGCGAAGATTTCTTCTTGAGGATTGTCGAACATCTCCATCAATGATACGCTGCCGTTAGATTCACCATATTCCCACAGGCTCATGGGCAGCATCTCCATCCGGGAAATACGCCCTGTTCCACTATGATGGATTTTACTGTCGTCAATAGCGTTAGACCCTGTCAATATGAATTGACCAGGCAAGCCACGCTCATCAACCTTTGTGCGCACTGCATCCCATAGCATTGGGGCATCTTGCCATTCATCTATCAAGCGAGGCACTTCCCCTTCTAATAAGAATGAGGGCTTGGTAATGGCTGTAGCCAAATATTCTTCACGATGGTCAGTATCTTGTAAACTAATAACACTATTGGCCAATTGCTTGGCAGTGGTGGTCTTGCCACACCATTTTGGTCCTTCAATGAGCACTGCTCCCATTGCTTTAAGATGCGCTTTAAGTCGCAAGTCAAAGACTCTATTTAGATATGCCATATTCGATTTTGTTTTATGCTGCAAAGATACTCATTTTAATTTGATTACCAAACGTATTTTAAGTTTTTGATGTATTTTATTTTAAGTTTTTGTTGTAATCCATTTATAATTTTTGAGGTATTTCATTTGTAGTTTTTGAGGCGTTTTGTCATGTGTTTTTGTGGTAAAGCACTACCTTTTAATAAAGTAGGCTGCACCTCGGAAATAAAAAAAATGTGATTTATTTTTGTTTTTCTCTCCATTTGCACTACCTTTGCAGCAGTTGAGTGCGTGTTTGCTTATCGTTGCTTATTTCCATAATTGCAGCACATTTGCAGCACGTTCACGCAGATGGCTTGTTTTAATAACGGTTTGCATTTCGAGGAGGTGAAGTAAACTTGACTTTTAAGAACAGACATTCTGAATAAGAATAAATAATAAGGCGTACAACCGAAATCTTATAGAGATCGGTTGTACGCCTTTTTTGTTACACGGACTTGTGTATCTTGTTCAGCATTTATGTATCTTGTTCAGCATCTCCGTCAAGTTGCGGGATGACTGGAAGATATTTTGTTACTGGCTGGAAGATATTTATTGTGGCTGGAAGATAGGCTGGAAGATATCCAGTTCTCAAGTTTATCTTCCAGCCTTTATTGTGTTTACAGTCAGAGTGTTGCGCCGATTTTGGAAGATATGGTAGATTTTTTCACGTGCAGAGCTATTGTGTGTGTAACAGCTTCACTTCTTTCCGTGAGGTCTATGAAATTTTCTCCGATGAACGCAAATGTAGTATTTCTTTTGGTTTCTTCTGCGTCCTTGGTATGGTCATTTTTGGCTTGGTTATCTTCCTTTCGCTCGATGTTCACTACCATAGGACGAAGTAATCTAATGTTCCCAACATGGCTTGTGGAATTCATTTTGGAAACAACAAACCCACTGATAATCGGCATTTCTACTGAAAATCAGTGGGTCTGCTTATTCTGTTGTCAATTTTGATAGAATGAATTATAGGTTTTTCCCCATTTCATCAATAAGGTCATCTTTTTCCTTATCTATCTTTTCCCATTCTTGACGGTCGCGCTCATGATCTTTTTGCATTTTTCGCATCTTTTTTTCATCTCTATGAGCTTGTTCAACTGTACCTTGTTTTCGACCATCGGTTTTACCCATTTGGTAAATATGGCTTGTTCCTGGCATATCTTCAGTGATTGTTTCTTTTACAGACTCACTTAAACACTCTCTAAAAGATTTGCCAGTTTCTTTTTTCTTTTGAATAGCATCAATAATGTGCCCTTCTATCATGCTACCAGCGCCTCCGAGCAATCCTTTCTTTATTAGACGTTTGAATCCCATAACTATAATTTGTTTTCTACATCATCCAACAAATCCTCATAAGCTTGTTTCTCTTCATTCCAACGCTTACGATCATTCTCATGTTGTTGATGCATATTATTGAATTTCTTTTCATCTCGAGCTGCTTGTTCTGCTGTACCTTCCTTTTTGCCTTTTGAATGCCCAACAGATTCTCCCACGGCATAGGCAGCACCACCAACAGTGGCAGCACCACCTCCAATTAGGTATTTAGTACCGTGTTTGGTAAAGTGCTCAACCACAGCCTTCCTCAAAGTTGTCGCGCCTTGGGCAATTACTTTTCCTGCGACTTCTAATACAGGAACTAAAAGTTTATCTATCATATGTTGAATATATTATTTTTTGATTCTATTATTTTATCCCATTCATTGAATATAAATTCTTCTTTAATCTTCATAATGTATTTGGTGTCTGTAATCAAACGATAGACAGTAACCAAAAATCCACCTAAGTCGAAATTCTTGATAGCATTTTCATCTCCTGCATAAGCCCTAACTGCTGTTTGGACAACATCAGAAGTTGTTGCAATCATATTTGAGTACAGAATTATCTTTCGGGTTCTAACATTATAAAGTTCCTTGTCAAAATCCGTTTCTGGGTTATAAAAGAACTTATGTATTGCTCCAATTATCATATTTATCATTATTGACATAGAAGCAGATTTCAGTGTTCTTCTCAGTATTTGAGTGTCATATAGATAATCTAGATAATCATACCCATCTTTATAAATGCTATAAGCCTTATCTGAATCAATCAAACTAAGGAAAGGAACAGGTAGTCCCATTTTTGTGTATTTGTCAGAGGCTAGGTGAAGACCCTGCGAAAATAATGCAGCATAGAGCCTGTGTTTATCTTCGCCTATACTTTCAAAAGTATTTTTGAATACGCTCCAGTTTGTTGTTCTTTCCTTCCAGCAAAAATTTGAGTCCATGTCAACACCGTATGATTCTATAAAAGGAATTCTTAAAGACTTCTCGCCAAGTTTGTATTCTGGACAAATTGTTATCGTGTCACTGATAATGTTAGCCACGCCAAATACCCAACCCAAAATTGGATCGTGTCCGAGTGTCTTAACACGATGTTGACCACCATGCATATTTCTTTCATTAAAACCTTCTCCAGAATGACGTGTTGCGTCATAAGGCACTTTTATTGTAAAAGCTATCTCTTGCCAAGAACGATAACCCTTTTCGCTTTTCTTTGACTTCCAGTTTTTATGTTTCTTCTTATACGCCTCAATTTCTTCTTTTTCCATGTCCTTGATAATACCATCGTTGTGGTCGAGTCGGTCTTCATCAAGATATTTTTCTTGAAATTTTGGTAGCATGTATATTCTAACAAGTTGCAAAGCTGTAGCCAACATCAGTATAGAAACATCAGTTTTTGACATAGATGTTCTTTCTTCGAAAGTTTTATCTAATCTTTTAAGTATAGACTCAGCATTATGTAGAACACTGACAACACGCTCTTCTTCTTTGCAATGTTCTTCAATGTCCTTCCAAATGCTATCAGACTTAGCCTTTATTGCGGATCTTCGTTTTTTGAATTCTTCTTTGTCCATAGGAATAAGTTTTACTCATTAATATCTCCATCAATTACAGGAACTGTCATAGGCATACTACCCTTATTGGTATAACTGTATGTTCCTACTCTTTGAGGATTCTTGACATTAACAACTTGGTCGCTGTAGTAATTCTCGCCAAGTATTATGGCAGTATTGCCATTGTACCACTTGTACTCTTTGTTTGAGATTTCGTTTCCATTCATATTCAGGAAGTGATAGGTGGTTGCATATCGTCTGTTCTATATTGTCTTCGCTGATGAATGATCTCATAGTTCAATAATTAGATGAGTCCTTTTTCTTTGAGCTTTTTTATCATTGCCAACTCTTCTGGAGTGGCTTCTGGAGTTTTAGGAGAGTCTTCCTTTCCCTCATATTCATCTACCCATGCCTTAAGCAGACTTTTGATAATCTCACATACCTTTGTGTCGTTGGCGTCAATATTGGTTAGGTTCCATTCGTCAAGGGTAGAGTCGCCAAGTTTCTTGATAATGGCAATCTTTGAATCCTTATACCTATCCTTCTTTTTTGCGAAGTAATTATTGCTTGCGGAGATATTGAGTTTCTTTTCTAAAGGCAGTTTATTGCCGAGATGTTCAAGTTTCTCATTTGCTTCTTCTTCGTTAAGAGTATAATATTTTGAATCCCATGTCTGTGGAAATATGTGCTCTATTTCCCAATAGCCAGGAAGAAGATCTGTCTGTGTATTCTCTTGATAAGCAAGAACCTTCAGCAACATTCTTACCATATTTTTGTGTGGAGCAATAATCAATTTGTCTGTTCTAGCCTTCTCTGCATTTACAGCATATTCATCTTCAAGTTTCTTTTCCTCAAAGCCAGCATAGAACTCAGGATGACTGTTGTTAATAATCTGCACATTAAGTTTCAGAATATCAACTTTTACAGCATTAATGGTTGGTACTTCAAGGTAACGAGTCAAAAGCATTACATAGAGTTTTCTTAGGAACTTCAAGAATATCTCCTCAAAGTTTGCTTTATCCTTATGCTCCATAAAGAATATAGAAACAGGGTACTTCCAGAACTCGTTAGTATATGATGAAAGGCTGTCAAGAATCTTACGTATATCCATATTCTGACTCCACTCTTCACCATCAACAGCCTCACGTCCATTAATGACTTTCCATAATTGGAGGTTTGCAGCCAGGTCATCAATTACCTCTGGAGTCAGACGATTTTTGTTCTTATCCAGATAATACTTTCTTACACCAGGAGTTGTTGATTTGTCATCCTTTTCTCTGGCGCGCATATAGAACATGTTATAGTAGAAAAGGGACTGTATGCTTTCATTTACCTTTTCGGCATCAGTCTCCAGTTTCTTCCACTTGTTGATAAATGCCTTCTTTCCTGTATCGTCAAGCTTCTTGTAGATATATGACTTGAATATATCGGCATCAGACAGCGGAAGACCCCTGTTGTTCAGCGTATTGAAGATTGTGAGTGCCGTCTCTTGATCATCCGCTGTTATAGGTAACAGGATAGAATAGTTCAGCAAGGCAAGCACGAAATGGTATATCTGGTTAGGGCTGCTTTGCGACTTCTGAATGTACAGTTCTTTGAACTTATTATAGTTCTTAGAGTAATTGTCCTTTGCATTCTTATCAGCTTCGCCACTTTCAAGAATGTTGCGAAGGATAAGGTTTCCTGAATCTGTAACAACTTCAGACCTTAGCAATATCTTGCTTCGATCTTCCTTACCTGTCATTTCGTTCTCTTTCCAGAGTGCAGGTTTGATTTTCTGAATAAAGTTGTTTACCTCGTCTGTCTTGTTGTCCTCTTTCTCTAACATTGAGAATACAGCACGAAGTAATAAGAACAAAGAGGTTATGCGCTGCTGACCGTCAATGATTTGGCGTTCTCCATTCTCCTCGTATGACACTACACACCCTAAGAAATAATTCTTTGCGCCATCACTATGCGTGCGTTCAATGGAAAACTCCCAGAGGTCTTCAAAGAGAGTAATTATCTCATCGTCCGACCAAGAATAAGGACGTTGATATTCAGGAATAACAAATGGAATCTCCTGACCACTCGTGAGCAGTTGGAGTACATTTTGTTTGTTGACATTTATATTTGCTGTAGCCATATTTGTTCGTTCTATTTAGTTTTTTTGATTTTTTTTGTTTTTGGTTTATTTCTTTTCGTACTTCTCTGTTTTTGAGAAGTATTGATTATCAGTACTTACAAAAATATCAGCAGAGTGTCAAGAATAAGATTATGAAGAATGTAAATGTATTTGTTTTCATTGTGGCGCCGGTGCAAACTTATCTATTATTCTCTAATCTTATCAAGCTATTCTCTCGCCCCAGGCATCTTCTTATACACGAATCCTTCACCACCAGGGAAGTAAGCTTCGAATACAATGCAGAGAAACCGTGCAATGTCCTTACGCTTCTTACCAATCTTGAAGAAAGCGGAACTGGCATACGCCATTAGGTCGGCTTGGCTGCATTTGGCACCGCGATCAACGACAGCGCAGCACCGACATACATAAACCTAATCTTTGCTTTGTCGCTTATGGGCGATATGTCCACAAACAAGGCAAGGACAAGCGACAACGCGCAGCAGCAGAGTTCTATTTGCCCCAAGAGCAATTCTTTCTTATTCTGTTTTATCTTATTTTTTCTTATTGTTCTCCAAAGCCTTTTTCTGTTCACTTGCCAATCTGCGTTCAACCTTCTTTACATCTTCTGCAGGAGGAAGGTTCTCTGGAACTATACCACGCTGCACAAGCATATCTCGAACAGCAGCATTGTTGGCAATATGCTCTTGGCTTATACGACTTTCTCCTTGAAGGTCTTTGGTCTGTACATTCACGCTCGTCATTTCTGCCGCAAAATCTTTTGCTTTGATACTGATAGTGGGGAGGAAATCTGCCAATGGTCGTTTCTCTGGGATTCCCATGCGTCGCTTCAGCGTTGCAGTATTCAAACGAAATAATGCTTGGTCTCCCTTGGAGCGTATCACTGCAAAACTCTTGTCATTCACACCTCGTTCATAAAGTACGCCAGAAAGTTTACGCTCTGTTTCCTGTAGTTTAGCACGTGCCTTAACTCTTTCAACTTCAATAAGACGCTGTTCTATAAGTTCTGCACGACGAGTTTGCACAGCAAAGTAAGTTTGCGCAAATGCTATCTGTGGCTTGCGAGGGTCGCCATTTTGAGCAACAAGGTAGCAAGCATAGCGTGTTAGCATAATGTCATCTATCTGACGCTCAGCACCTGAACCAAGTACAACCATTTTGCTGACGTCAGCAAAATGGTCTTTTATATCATGACCTGCATTTTTGCATGATTCCTTTGCTTTATCAATGACTTTCAAGAAATTACGCCATTGGGTATATCCCAATAGAGAACATAATTCTCTTGCGCTCCAACATTCTATGCCATTTGTAACACATGATACTTGTTCAAATTGAGAGAACAATGCTTGTATTTCTTCTTTTTTCATTCTGTTTCGTTTTTGAATTCTTCGAATCGCACTAAGTCGGTCAATTCTACATCTAATATTTTGGCAATCTGCATCAGATTACCTAAGTCTGGTTGACTTGAATTGGTGCACCATTTTGATATGGTTGTTTGGTCTTTACCTAATTGTTCAGCCAACCATTTGTTCGTCCGCTGCTTTTCTGCAAGAACTACTTTTAGCCTATTTAAATTTTTACTTACCATATAGTAATCGTTTCTCTTGGCAAAGATACTGCTAATTTCTCTATATAAAGAAAATCTAAATAAAATTTATAGCTTATTTGCAACAAAATGAATTAAATTCTATTATTAAGCATGTGTTTCTTTTTTTTCTTAATTAAAATACGTTCATATTTGTACCAAGAAATGCTAATTTATTGACTATCAATATAGTTTATTTTCGAGGAGGTGAAGTTTCTCTGCTTTCATAATCACACCGCCATTGGCATTATCCATAGCCACAATGGGTATAGCTAACGTTTTCGGTTTATTCCTCCTCGCTCCAATCACCGATGTTTTGTCTCATCGGTGCCTTGGCGCCACCCCAGGATCCGTTGGTGCTTTCTGAGCTGTTAAAATCTATTTTGTTTTCGCTGGTATCGTATTTGGGGCCGCCGGAACCTGCCAAGATGGTGGTGCTTTTCATGTCAAATTCGATTATTTTAGGTGCAATGTATTTGTTTTTTCTTATGGTTTTGTTCATTGTTGATTGTATTTCTGATTTGGTTTTAGTTTGTTTATGTATGCAAAATTTGTGGTATTCAGTTGGATATGAAAGTAAAAAAGAATATTTGTGGATGTTGAGTACTATGAATTGTGGGGTTTTACAACTAACTTTTGTGGCAGTTTGTGATTAACTTTGTAGCTAACCTTGTCCGTATATTATAAATTTATAATGCTGACTATTATGGTATTGCAGGTGCTGATGAGGCTCGGGCTTATAGGCAACACCCCGTGCTCAGAGAAAGATTGCGAGAGATAACGGAGGCTCTGCTTCTGTTGGATGGTTTGTCGGCAAAACAAATCTTTGGAGATGTAGACGCAATGAAACTTAGGTCGTCGATGACTTTGTTTTGGGAGGCTACGAGGGAAGGGCTGTTCCGTAAGGTTCTTGATAAGTATTACGAAGGGAAAATGTGTGACAAAACTTTAGGAATGCTTTGATGCAATGTATTTGTTTTTTCTTTACAACTAACTTTTGTGGCATTTTGTGATTAACTTTAAGTTTTATTCTGAACAAGAAACAACAATAAGGCGTACAACCTTAATCATTACGATTTTAGTTGTACGCCTTTTTCGGTTGTCATTGAATTTGTTTATTTCGCTGCTTTTGTGTTTTTAACGAACCACCACTTTCTTTCCGTTGACAATGTAGATGCCTTTAGAGGTTGGAGTGGTTATGCTGTGGCCTTGCAGGTCGTACCATACGGGTGCGGAAGCGTCATCGCATTTGATGCTTTCAATGCCAGTCGGGTCTACATAGTTGTGCTTGCTGTAGTAATAGTGGCACACGTTGCGATAGCCGTCGGCTGCCGTCTCAACACTCTCAAGCAGATAGTCGGTGCCGGGGAGATACTCGTAGGTGATGTTGCCACCCTTGCTGTAGATTTCCTCAACCAGTCGGTAGTTGTCGTCAAGACGGTATGTTATTGTACTTACTATGGTCTGATTGCCGTTGTAGGTATCGGCAACGATATTGCCATCCTTGTTATACACCCTTCGGGCTTCTGTCGGTCCCTCCATGGGTTCCCAATCGCCCTTGTCAGTGTTCCAATTATAGTACCACATTACTACACCGTTATCATATTCGTCATCATCCTCTTCACTTTCGAGAGGCATCAATGGGTCGGTATAGTTATATTGCGGATTAGCAGGAACGGATGCGTTGCTTACGAGAGTCTGTTCATAATAACCGTATGTTACAACGCCATCTGATACAACGTAGTTTCCATGAGTATTCCATACGCCATCATTGTTTTCTATAGAATGATAGCCGTCGGTCATATCATCGATAAACTTCGGCGCTTTAGCTGCACGCGTTGCGAGACGCTTTCTGGCTCTTGCTTTGCTCCAATCTACCTTGGTCCACGGACCATCCCAGCTGTCGCCATCATATTCTGCCTCACCAGTCCATATACCTTTCTTGTTATACAAGTATTCAATCTTGGTGAAGTCGTTTTCGCCGATGCTATGGTCAATCTTCCATGCAATATGTCCATCTGCGTTATATCCTACTCGTGCCTCGCCGTAGTCGGTCACAGTTGACGTGTCGTTGTTATCGGGGTCAGACTGTATATAAGTCTCCGTCCATGTGCCTCCAATGAGTTGTCCGTTGGCGTTCCACTCGTATGTACTCTCACCCTTATCACCATCCTCGGCATAATAGTAAGAAGAGGTTGCTATACGTCCAAACTGCATAAACTCGTCCTCCGGATATATCTGACCGCCACCGTTTAATGCTTCAATAGCTTCGCGCAGCGACAGCTTCTTTGCGTAGTCGTCGGCGTAAGTGTATTCATTTTTATATGATATTTCCGATGATGATTCGTTGTATTCGATGACGGATAGCAGGCGACCGCTATTGTCCCATGCGAAAGTAGAAGTGTGCTCGCTTGTTACCTCGCCATTCTTGCTATAGTAGCGCATCGTTTCCTGTACGGGGCGGGTGCCGTCAGCGTTGAGTTTGTATTCATGTTCGGACGATTTCCACATTTCTCTCTCTATGCTTCCTACCGTGATTTGCAGAAACCCTTCGCAGCCGTATTCCCGTGCGTACAGTTTGTCGTTTTCTGTTTGCCATACTACCTTACGGAATTCCTCAACATACAGCTCGTTTATATCCATCGTGGTTTGGTCGGAACCATTTGTTTCTGCCGTAAGATCATACAAAAGTCGGCTTTCCCTGATGCTATTGTAGTTTGCATTGTCGGCGTATTTGTCTACCGGTCCGGAGTATTCTCTCTTCTTATAGCCGCTTATGTACTCCTTCTTGCTGTCGATGTCGTATCCATAATTGATTTTCTCCACTCGGTTGCCCCACTGGTCGTAGGCGTATGCCTCACTTAGGTGAGTGGTTCCGTCGTCGTATTTCTGATAGTGGCGCTCCCATGTCGTGTTGCCGATTACTTCCACTTCGGCTTTGTTCTTCTCAGTGGTCTTGTTGCCAGCCTTGTCCACGTTATAGGCAGTTCGGGCTGTACACTGTCCGTCGGCGTCGAACACGTACTCCTGGCGATACGAGTTGTCGGTGTCGAGCACCCACTGTCCCGCCTCTTTGTTGTATTCCATGACCGACGTGATATATCCATACTCGTTGTATTGATATTCCTTCTTGCGCGTGTCGCTTTCCACTCTGTCGAGCAGCGTAAGCTCGGTAGAAGGCTTTACAGCCTTGATTTTTCTGATAGGCACATTGTTTTGTGCCACCGCAGGAGCAGCCTGCAGAAGCATTGCCGAGGCAATAATAAATAATAGGGTAGAACTTCTCATATTATATGTTTATTAAGTTTTGACAAATACAAATCCTTCTGTAGCCGGACGACAACACTCATAGTATTCCCATACGATAAACGGTTCCGATGAGCTGTGCGATATTTCGCGATTTTGTTTTCTTGAGCAGTTGTCGGCGATGATACTCCACGGTATGTGGAGATATGAACAACTTTTCCGAAATCTCTTTGCTGCTAAGTCCTATGGCGAGCAGACTTAATATCTCCTTTTCGCGTGTGGTGATACTGTCCTTTATATCGGTATTCATGTAGCTGGTATTTGATAATGAGTACGCTGTTTGGTTACAAAGGTATAGAAAAATAATAGTAAATATATTCCTTTTAATACAGTAACCCCCTACCAAAAACTAAGAACTATTGTTTTTGGTAGGGGGTCAGCTATGGTTTTCCGTAGTCAGCCGAGCCGCTGTCCGACCGACATAAAACACTTTATAGCTATCCGGCATCAGATGTTTGCCTTCAAGCCCAATTCAGTTGTCCGGCTTATCATTTCGGCAGCGTTGGCAACATTGAGTTTCTGCATGATACGACGGCGGTGGAACTCAACGGTATTGGCACTGATGCCAAGCCTTGAAGCCATGTCAGCAGCCGAAAGTCCCATTGCCGTGAGACTGACGACCTGCTTCTCGCGGTCGGACAGACGGTCGGGATGGCGCTTCAATGAATTGAGCAGCCGGAAGAAGGTTGGACTATAGTAGCCCTTGCCGTCACAAAGACTCTTAACGGCCATAAGCAGTTCCGCAGCGTTGTCGCTCTTCATCACCACCGCCTCGGTGTCCATATCGGCTATCTCGCCTACCGACCAGGGTTCTTCGTGCATGGTATATACCACCACTTGTGTGGCTGGTTGTACGTCGCGAACGTGCTCTATGAGCATGGATCCGCTTTCGCCGTTGAGGTCGAGATCGGTTATAAGTATGTCTACTTTATGTCGGTTGAGCATCTGTTCAGCCTCTTTAAGCCCTGCGGCATCCATGATACGGGCTTCGGCAAACGACGAAGCCATTAGGGCGTGTATACCCTTCAGCACTATGGGGTGGTCGTCGACGATGAGTATTGTCATTGTTTTCAATTGGTAAAGGTGTAATTATATGGTGGCGAGTCGGTAAGTCAGCGTCAGCCTATGGCGCTTATCTGCCTCACTTATGGTCAGCTTTGCACCGATGCGGTCGGCTCGTTTCTGCAGCGTCTGCTGTCCTATGCCATGGTCGGAAGTGTGCCTGCCGTCTGCCGAACGGGCGCCTATGCCGTTGGCAACGCATACGCATAGGTTGCCGTCTATGGCAGTCAGCGATATGTCTATGGTGCTGTGGTCGCCGTATTTCATAGCATTGGCTGTCGACTCCTGAATAATGCGGTATATCTCGTAAGCCACTTGTTGCGGCAGACTGCTCCAATCGAACGCAGTGTCTATTTTGAGCGAGATGTCGCGGCCACCGTTCTTGTTGATGGCGGCTACATACGAGCGCACCACAGCGTCGAGTGTGACCGTGGCGAAAGATGGAGGCATAAGCTCGTGCGATAACTGGCGCATGTTGCGCCATACGTCGTCGAGATACTGCTCGGCATGAATGCTGTCTGTAGCAAGCATCAGTTTGGTGGCGAGGATGTCATTGCACACCCCGTCGTGCAGATCCTTGGCTATGCGCTCACGCTCGCTCTCGAGCCCGTCGATGTAGCTCTGCTTCTCGTGCAACAACGCCTGCTGTGCAGCGATGCGTCTGCGATAGAGCATAATGCCTACCACTCCCAGCAGTAGCACTATCGCCACCACAAGCCACAGCACCTGATTGGCTTTCTCGGCAGTCTCGCGTTTGGATTCAGCCAGAGCCGTCTCCGTTTCCAGAGTCTTGTATTTCACCGTGAATTCGCTCATGCTTTTCTCAATGTCGCTTTGCTTTACAGAGTCGAGCACGGCATAGGCACGATTCATGAACGCGAGCGCTTCAGCGTTGCGATTCATGTTTTCGAGACACTGGGCTTTCATGCGCAGCATCTTGTCTAACGGCATTGCCTGGTTATGTGTGCCGCTGGCGATGATGCTGTCCACAAGTGCGAGTTGCTCGGCGTATCTATGCTGCTTGCCAAGAAGATCGGCTTTCACCTCAAGAATGCCCAAAACTCCGTTGCTATTAACTGCCATTCCGTCCATTACACGGTCGGCATATTGCATGTATTGCGCTACGGATTGATAGTCGCCCAATACGCTGTACGACTTCAGAATGATAGAAAGAAACTTCAGCGTGAGCACGTTATAGCCTACGCTCTTCACCTCTTGCCAGCACGGCAGCATAGCTTCGAGTGCCATACGATGGCGGTTCTGCTTCATATATATACCTCCGATGTTGGCACGTGCCGACAATCGCTGTATGGTGTCGTTGGCTGCGAGGGCTGCTTTTTCGGTCTTTTCGGCATAGTGAAGAGCCTCTGCAAAGCGGTTGCTTTCGGAGTATAGCACCGTGACACAGTTGTTCAGATATATCTCATATTCGGCATTGTGCTCTGCAAGCGCCATCTGTATGCCTTCCTTATACTGCACCAAAGCCGAGTCGGTCTTGCCAAGCCTGCGGTAGGCTATGCCCATAGTGCCACGCAGATTGAGCATAGCGTCTACGTCATGCAGCTTCTCTGCCAGACGGTAAGCGCCATGAGCCACGTTGACGGCATCCGCCATGCTCCCCATGTCGACAAGCGTCACTGCCTTCTCACTCAAAAGCCAGCATCGGGTAGTGTCAGCCGGGTGCATCCGTAGGGCACTGTCTGCCAGAGCCAAAGCTCCATGTTTGTCGCCTCCTGCGTTGAGCTCGGCTACACGTTCGAGCATGGAGTAAGCGTGGTCGGACGCTGAATTGTGTTTGGTTCTGTTGCATGCAAGCATCAGAAGCGCAAGCAGTAATGGTAGAATTTTTCTCATTAGCGTGGGTTTAGGTATGAATCTCTGATGCAAAGGTAGCGATAATGTTCTAAATATCTACACTATTCTGATGATGAATCAATGTTTGTGGATGTTGAGTACTATGAATTGTGGGGTTGTATATTTGAACTATTCTATTGAACTTTGTGTGTTTGGCTTCTCGATCACCATATACTTTGCGCCACTTTCTACAAGTACATTCCAGCTAATCGGACAAAAATCGTGTACGTAGGTGAAATGTTTGACAATTGGCTTACCATCGTCATCGTATGTGTCGTGTGTTAGACAAACGATAGAGAGGTACTTGTCTGCCAATTCAATATTTTCTTCTATCCAGTTGTTTTCAAAAGTGCAATCAAGCCACTGGTTGGTGATCGGCTTTTTCTCTTTTTCAGGGAGCGTAGCCGAGGTTTCAACTTGCTCGCCAATCAGATTCCTAAGATAGCTGCTGCATTCTTTATAGTGACGTTGTATTGAATTGCTAAGAAGCATCGACTTTATCTTTGAATTGAAGTCGCGTATAACTTTTTTGGCCTCTTTTAGAGCTTTACGTGAGACAGGTCTGAAGTTGCAGAACTTGCTGTCACGGGCTGCCATTGGGAAACGCCGCTGAATATTCACGCCTTTTATATCAAGAGTATACCAGCTTACGGTACAGAAGTCCATGCTGTCGGTACTTTCATCCACTTCGTCTATTTCCATGAAAGTGATGGATTCCGGTTCGCACAGAACCAGTCCGTCACCTTTTTTTAAGCGTATCGATTGGTCGTCTGTCTTAATGTCGTTCATATTATGTGTCGAATTAGTTTGTCCTACAAATTTAGATAAAATTACCGAATTAGAAACCAGTTGGGAGAAAAAAACAGAAATGAGCTATCTCCGAGTGTTCGCTGCTTGAGTTAAAATGTTAAGACCGCCTGACTTCGTCATTGCGTCACCCAAAAATCTTCATCAAAGAGTTTGGCGATTTTCTGATGCCTTGCCATCAACATTGTTTGGGTGTGAAAATGGAGAGTGTAAATAGATTTATGTTACTACTTTTATTGTAGCTTGACATAGTTCTATTAACACTCTCGAATGTACCTCAGTTCGGGTTCAATAGGGCTGCAAGTGTGTGATATATGCCGAACTCGACAAAGTTTAGCGAAGTCTGTAATTGCACTATTCTCTGAATGTTGTTCCATTCATGATTGAGTGTAACTACATTTTTATACTTTGTCAATATCGTCAAAAGGCAAGGAGTTGAATTTGTCAAAGTCAGAACTAAACAGTTTATCTTGTATCACACGATATTTTTCAAATTCTGATTCTGCGAAATTCTTGGTAAACTCTGCCGATATTTTCCTGCATCTTGCAATACGGCATCACCACTTGCTTCAAGTATTATGTCGATGCGTTTTGCCCAGTCTTCCATTGTCATAGGCATATGTCGGTTTGCCATTCTTTCTGCAAAGTCAAGAACGCCATTGACTAGTCTGCCCATATCTTCAAGTTCAACTTGTTTCAGATAATCCCAAATCTCTAATGACCGATTTGGGATTATTGCAAGCAACTGATTCCAACATGTGAAATGCTTCACATAGCGGTCTCCATCATACTTGCGAACATAGTTGTTAAACTGAGTTCTGTTCAAAAAAGCGGTGAGTTGGGCAAAAACGTATTTGTCTTGGAACATAGCAGTCATTTTAATTTGACTGCAAAGTTACGAAATCAAGTCCGTTTCATTCCAAAACACCACCTAATGGACTGTATTTCAATTAATTCAAAGAGCGATTAGTCCACTTTAACGGGACAGTAGTGAGTAATATACTTTGATCAGTTATGTCATCTGCATATCTCTTCTTGGTTTCATCCGTTTCTGGTAGATTCCAGAAGTTGGTCGTTAAGTCTTTTGCTATATGTGTAGCAATTATAGGCAGACTATCCGTGTTAAGCACGGAAAAATACTGATTAATATGTTTAGGAGCAAACATTTCAAGAATACCACGCCAATCAGGGGTCTTTATATAGTGACGAGAAAATCCCGAGCCTAAAAAAGGAACGGGGCTTGTTTCTTTGAAATCAACTTCTGTACCAATTCTTCTTTTGTCATAATACAACACATTTATTTTTTATATAGAAAACCTAATGCTTTTTACACTCTATCAACAACATTCTCCAAGTTATTCAGCTTTACCAGCATAAATGCCATACGCTCATTTCCCCAATATTTATTAGGGATGTCTTTGACATTGAACAGCATCTTCTGTAATTCGGCATCTGTTTCACTTGGCTTCCTTATTCGAATCATGAAATATGCAGACTGGCTCGGAGTGTCGGGATAACTTTCTTTCTCCAGCTTATCCTTTGTCCACACATCATGTCTTGTGCGGACAATCTTGCACAGATTACCCACAAACTTTTCTCCTTTGACATATAAAAGCAGATACTTCGCCTGATTCCATGGAGAGTCAGCGACTTTATCCAAAGGTATGTTATACCAGAGTTTATCAAATGTCCATTGGCGTTTCTCTTCACTACCCGCAATTGCTACCATCACCAAATCATCAGGCAACATTCCTGCCTTTTCATCTTCGGTAACATATGCTAATGTGCGTTGTGGCTTGGCTTTCGCCACATGGGTATCAGTTGTCGAATATTTCATCAAGATGTCATTCAGATGCTCTCGCAATAAGGTATCGCTGTTGGGCAGCAATGGAAATGCACCAATATTCACGCTCTCCACACTCGCACTGTAATAACGCTTCTTGATATATTCATCGCTGCCACGACCAGGAAAGAGAATGTAGCCACCGATTATCTCCTTCGAGCGGTATGGCTCATGCTCTTTGCTGTAATAGATAGCGTCACGATAACGGTGCATCTGGTTGATGGCATCAGTAGGCGGATAGTCACCGCCAGGCATACCTGCATTCTCGGCAATATCCTGCTGTTCAAAATCCTTGTCAAGCTTCTTGTCGTTGATAACACGATACTTCGCATCATACAAGTATGTCAGTACGATTTCTCCAGTTGCCTTGCGGATGTTGAGGACAATGTCGGGACGTTGCTCCGTTGTCGCGGTATTGATGCCCATACCATATTCGTCCTTGCCGCTTGTGCGGTTGAACGTGTGCTGATAGTGAAGCGTGACCACGTCTCCCTCGTGTGCTGCAAGTTGCGCCTTGCGTTCGTCCGTGTCGTTCTCCTCCGCTTTCGGATAATGATATTCCACAATGTGTTCCAAAGAGGAATCGGTAAACGGGTTGAGCAGAGAACCCTTAGGTTCGGTTATCAGTTGCTCATGTGACGGTTTGTTATGGTCAATGCCCATAGCGTCAGCCACAAGTCTCTTCATCTTGATAAAGCACCACAACTCATATATTTCCCATATCTGCAAAGTGCCAATGTTCGCCGCTCCATTATAAAGGTCGATGCCTCGCTTCAACTTGAGCCAGTCTTTGTATATATGTTGGTAGCCTAATCGGCTTTGCAGCACAAGACTCTCCTGTTTCATTCCGTCAAAGCGTCCCACAGTTTTGAAGAACGGATGTTTCGACAGCCTTTTCAGGGAGTCTTGATAGTCAGTCCACATTTGTCTGTGGCGTTCTGACAGTTCTTCTTGCGAGGAGTCGAGTATGGTCGCTATTATTGAAGAAAGCCGGTGCCCGATGCTTTGGAGGGTATGTTTCACGAAGCGATTTTCCATCGTGTCGTGTGTGGAACGCACTTCGTCAAAGCCGAAGTAATGCTCTTCCAGTTTGCCTTCCTTCTCAATTTCTCCATATCGCTCCTCCATTGCAGGTGTCCAGAACTTGATTTGCTCCGCTTTTCTTGATGTGCGGAAGTTTACAATCTGCGAATGTGGATTCTGTATAACACGCTTCACGTTCTTCACATAGTTGTCCACCACGCTTTGGAATGCAGCCATCCATGTAGCATCGGTATTAATCTTGCCTCGGCTGAATTGTTGAAGCGTGATGCTAAGATAGCGATAGATCACGTTTTCGTATTCCTCGTTGACCTCTCGCAGAAGCGACTTGTAATCGTTCTTGGTGTCGAGTTTTGGCGATACCACGTCAAACGTGACATAACTTTCCTTACGGATTCCATTTTTATGATACGAAAAGTCGAGTTTGAACACTCCTGGCTCATTCAAGAAATCCAATTCTCCCGTAAGAGATTTCTCCTCCCTTCCGTTCAATTCCTCATCTACGAAGAAACTTTCCTCCACATCTTTGCGCACATGGCGTATTTCCGGCACGGAGTCTTTGTCCACTCCGTGAAAGAGCAGACGAACCTGATATTTGCAAGTCTCATAGACCACTGGCCACAAACCATCCCACACCTTTCCGCTTTCAAGTCTTGTTTCCTCTTCTCCGTCAGTCTTCTTTCCTGTTATCGGACTGTAAAGGCAAAGTCTGCACTCGTCTTTCGAGGTATAACGGCAATATGACTCTGGCGCATCAATATCGGGATTGTCTCTCCTTGCATAATTGATGCGCCCCTTGAAGCGTTCCCACGAATAGCCGATGTCCAGTGTGCGGACAATTACTTCATAGTCGGGGTGTACGAACCTTAAAACCTCTGTCTGCATAAGCCTGTCCTATACGATTATGGCCAGAAGCGAGTGAACTCCTGATTGTTCAGTCGGTCAATCATTTCCTGTATTTTCTCTTTCGCTGTTTGTTGGCACTCTTTGACAGTTCCTGTTTTTTCTTCTGTATCGTCATTCTCAGATGCGGCTTCAGCCGATGATTCTTTGATGTCTGGCGCAATATCCTTCAACCATTCCAGTCGATTGTCATACGATACGCCAGCTTTTGCCTTATATTCTCTTGATATAGCGAACATTTCCGCATCGCCTTCAACACGTGGCAAAATCTTCATCAACAGAATGTTGTTTACGGATGCAGCGATGGCTTCGTCCAAGCCCATGCCTTCATCGAGCATAACACCAACCATTATGGTCAGCTCGTTCAGCACACGATAACTGACCATGAAGGGAGTTCCCTTCAATGCCAAGTTTATTTCTTCCAGCTTTGTCGGAAGTCTCTCCATCAGTTCTTCTGCCACATCTGGATGTGCATCCAAAACCTCGTCTGCACTCACATATCTACGAGTGAACGCATTCTGCCATTTCTTCTGCTCTGATTCAGCAAGGTATTCCAAGTTCTTGCTGCCGCCAAACATATTGCGCAGATTGCCGCCATTCATATCAATGGTCATGGCACGGTCAATCACCTTGCGAGAGAACTGGTGCGTGGTGTCATCCATATTGACAGTACCAATGATTACGACATTGTCTGGCAGCTGAAGACCTTCAGTCGTTAAGTCCGTGCGATTGCCCACCTTTTTATCAATATCGCTTTCGGTATCCATACCGAAGAGCTTCAGATAGATGTCCCTGTCTGTCAGATTGCTGCTGAAAGGCTCTCCCGTCTGTACATTCTTGACATTAGGCATTTCCGCCAATTCACGGAAATACTGTGCGTCGATTATCGGCTCTGTCTTGACCGTCTCCATATCCACCTCGCCTGTTTCAACATTCTTCGGATGCTTACGGGTTTCCAATATGCTCAGTATCTCAGCGAAATACTGTTCCACAGGTGCTAAGTTCATCTCGTCAAGGCATACGAAGAATGGAACGTTCGGGAACATCTTTGCCTTCACCAAGAACTTCACGAACTTCGTAAACTGATAGCCAGCCTTGCCCAGTCGGCTGTAATACCCTAACAGCTCCGTTGAGTCGTGCCAATTGGGTTTCACCTCTATCATGCAGTAGTTGCCTGGGGTAGTGCCAGCCTTGTCCTGCAAACACTTGGGACATGACTTAAAAGCAAACTCTCGCACAATGCGGCTCTTACCTGTGCCAGAGATGCCGGCGAGAAGGAGGAATGGCTTGGTGCGGAGGGCAGCAAGATAGGTGTCTAATGTATGTAGCGTTTGTAGATTTTGGCCGTTCTTGTTTGTCCGTTTCGAGAAATGCAGACCAAATCGTTGTCTCTCGATAGCCATATACAACGATTTGCCTGTGTTCACATTTCCGTCTTGCGAGTGGTCTATTCTTGCACCATTCTTATTGGCAGCATCTATCAGTTCTCTGGCCTTGTAGTCATTTTTGTTGATGGCCTTGCCATATTTTAATCCGAAGGCCACACACGTCGTCACGATACCAGTCTCGTCCTCTTTGCCGACCATTGCCGCAAAACGCTTGCCAAGCTCCTCGATGGTGTAGTTGTCGCACATTTCTTCCTGATAGACAGCCATCGATGACGTGTCGTCCTTGGGCGCAGTCGGCAATGCCTCTTCCTCATTCCACATACCTTTTTCGCCTACAGGATGTGGTTTGCTCGGCACCCATACAATGTTCTTGTTGCGCCCAATTTTTATGCTATAAAACTCTGATGTACGGATAAGAGCACCCTCAATGGCGGAACGCTTGTTGCCACCATTGACAAGGGCGGCATCAATAGATATAGGAGTGTTCTCAATTATAGAATTAGCCATGGTTTCCATAGCCGATACCGTCAGAGGAACGTCCTTTTGTGTCTCAATGCTATTTTCAAACAAAGAGAAATGAATTTCATTGTCTTCTATAGGTTTTCTCCTAACAGTGAAGTTGCCTGGGATAACATAATCACAAACAGTTTCTGTTGGCAGTTGCTTGAACAATTCTAATATATGCTCTTTCGTAAGTTTCATAGTTTTTTCAGTTATGGATGTAATCGTAAATTGAATTTGCGATGCCGTTTGCAAGAACAAAAGGTACGCCATTTCCTATTGTCTTAAACGCATCTGTCAATGTCACATCATTTGGCAAAACAAAATTTGCTGGCAATGATTGAATAGCCAATGCTTCCGCAACAGAAATACGGCGTGGCAAATAAGGGTGTATATGTACCTCATTGTTTCCGTATGCTGCGGTTGGGGAATAACGCCAACGATGCAGCCGCTTATAGCATTTCTTTTCAACATCGCCTTCATCTTTTGTTTGGAAACGAACAATTCCGGCGCGAGGCTGAAAAAACATATTTTCGTTTGGATGATGTGTAACGTCATTCTTTCGCCACCAATGCTCTACCGTCAAATCTTCTATAACGTTATTTGGTGCTGCGGTCATTACGCCTTCTTTATATGGGGTTTTGTCAGGCCAAGCCTTTTTCTTTACATCATCCAGCCTGTACTGCTTATGGGCTTCCCAAGGGAAATCCAAAAGACAACCATTCTCGGCTCTTAAATGTAACCTTTCTATTATATCTTGGCGAAAGCCAATCAATATAATTCTATCACGGTCTTGTGGTGCGCCAAATTCCAAGGCATTTACCAACTGCTCTGTCAAAGAATAACCATGTTCTCTGAATTTCTTCTTTAGTTCTTCAAAGAATTCTCTGTGACGTGCTGTCCTATAAAGCCCCTTTACATTCTCAAACAAAAAGAAATCAGGCAAGGCCTCGCAAATAAGTTCAGCGTAAGTTCCTGACAGCTTTCCGTTTTCGCCATCACGTCCTCTGTTTTTTCCAGCTACAGAAAAATCAGGGCATGGAGGACCGCCAATAAATCCTGTCAGTTCTTCAGTCTTGGACTCATCCACCCATCCTATCAAACGCCGTAATTTGTCCTCATGTTGACCGTCGATATATTCCGTTATGTCTTCAACATGATGGCCATAGCGAGGATTGTTTATGCCCATGTGCTGCCTTGCATATCTATATATTTTATTGAACGCTTCATGAAACTCATTGACAAATACAACATTGAAATTACCTTGTAGTTCAAAGCCTAAGTCCAAGAAACCGGCTCCTGAGAAAAACGAAAAGATATTCACCTTAATTTTATTATTTTTTTTATTGTATTTCTCCTCCCAAAACTTCCTAATCTCATTTGTGAGGTCTTCCTATAATTCTTTCTTTGGGTACTATCAGTTGATAGTCCGTAAGAATATTCTTATTTATCGTTATCTTCTACATTAGGCAGATAATCACTGGCTTTAGCCTGTGTTATCACCCCATGTCCCAACTTCGACTCCAACTGTGTACGTGCAGCCTTCGCCACGCTACCACCATCCTTAGCCACTTGCTTCTGCTGATGGAATCCGTTAGGGTTGCGCTGTTTGGACAGCTCCGTGGCAGATGCCTCGGCAAGCATATTGAGGGCTATTTCCATGTTGGTCATGTTGTCGCGCAGACTTTCTTTCTTCAGACCTTTGAAACTCTTGTACTGTTTGGTTGTCATTCCGCTCCACTCTCTGGTAATGATGTCGGTAAGAGAAGCATATTGCAGACCTTGCTGCACCCCAGTACGTGCCCATTCATCGGTGAGTTCCTTCCTGATTTCTATAGACTTGATGCGCTGGTTTATCCAAGCATCTGAATATCCCAAACGCTTGTAGTCAACGATGGCCTGGTCTATGCTCTTTTCCGGATCCTGCATCTGTTCCAAACGAGAGCTTGCCACCTGTGCCATCCATACCTTGAAAGGCTCTGCCTTTGGTGAAGGAATCGACTGGATAATGCGGAAGAGTTGCTCAGTGTCAGCGACATCCGTCATACGCAATTTGCCGTCTGAGGCACGAAGTTTTAACCCGTGACAATTTGTCACGGTTTCATTACCTTCTTTTTTGAGTCTCTGCTTCAGCTTTCTCCAATAAGCATTGGCATCTTTGCTATCAGTCAGCACACCGCATACATCCACAATGGAGAAATACCACTTCTCCTCCTTGTCATCCCATACGGTGCGCACCTTCTTTTCTTCAAACAGTTGAAGAGATTCCTTCTTCGTCATATTGCTCTTTTTCTATTTCATTATCTTATTGCCAATCAATATTATCCTCTCTAAGAAGATCTGTAACCTCCACTTCAAGCAGTTTTGCTGTTTTCATTAGGCTGCCCAAGTCTGGCTGACAGGTATTCGTGCACCATTTTGATATGGTGGTCTTGTCCTTCCCCAGTTGTTCGCCAAGCCATTTGTTGGTTTTCTTCTTTTCTGCAAGGACCACTTTTAGCCTGTTCAATTCTCTATTTGCCATATTCAAATATATGTTTTGCTTACAAAGGTAGCTATAAAACACGACAATCGTGAAGAAATTATGTAATATTTTATGATTATTCACCAACTTGGTGAGAAAATTTCACTGTAAGGTAAGACGCTTCTGGTTTATCAAAAGAAACAATAACGATATTAAATAGAAGAGTAAGAAGATGATAAACCGATTCTCTATTTGTCTATCCTTCCCAACTTTTACCTATCATTATAAGTATCCATATTTGTACCATAAAAATATAACTCATTGATATTCAGTGATAATGATTTTCGAGGAGGTGAAGTTTCTCTGCCTTCATAATCACACCGCCATTGGCATTAGCCATAGCCACAATGGGTACAGCTAACGCTTTCGGTTTATTCCTCCTCGCTCCAATCTCTGATGTTTTGTCTCATCGGTGCCTTGGCGCCACCCCAGGAGTTTTTATCACTTTCGGAAACGTTAAAATCGACTTTGCTTCCGCCAGTATCGTATTTCGGACCGCCGGAACCTGCCAAGATGGTGGTGTTTTCCATGCCAAATTCGATTATTTTAGGTGCAATGTATTTGTTTTTTCTTATGGTTTTGTTCATTGTTGATTGTATTTCTGATTTGGTTTTAGTTTGTTTATGTATGCAAAATTTGTGGTATTCAGTTGGATATGAAAGTAAAAAAGAATATTTGTGGATGTTGAGTACTATGAATTGTGGGGTTTTACAACTAACTTTTGTGGCAGTTTGTGATTAACTTTATGCCTAACTTTGTCCGTATATTATAAATTTGTGTTAACTTTGACGGAAAATACAATAGATATGTCAAAGGCAACGATAAAGAAGCTTCTTCGCTCGATGTCGAAGGAGCAGATAATAGAAATGGTGATAGAAATGTATGATGCTCGCAAGGAAGCAAAGGATTATCTGGAGTATTATGCAAGTCCTGACGAGAATAGCAAACTCGAAGAGTACAAGGATATTATTCGTGACGAGTTTTATCCAGAGGGACGTCGTGAACCAAAGACGCGTTTTTCGGTATGCAGAAAAGCTGTAGCTGATTTTAAGAAACTAAAGCCGTCTGCCGATGCGCTTGCAGAACTGATGCTGTCGTATATGGAATATGCCATTGAATTCACATACGACTATGGTGATATGTGGGAGCAATATTATGATTCTGTTGAAGGCAATTTCGACAAGACTGTGCAGTTTATTGCTAAAAACGGTTTGTGGGAAAAGTATGACAAGCGACTTCAGCAGTGTGTCAAGTGGTCGAGCGTTTGTGGCTATGGTTTTGCCGATGGTATCGATGACATATACGAGGAGGCAAGGTCGCGATATGGATACAACCAAGCATAAATGGCTGTGCGCATCAAGACAAAACAACTTATAGACATAAAACTTATAGATATATGAAGAATGTAATGCTGATTATTTCGATGCTCTTGCTTTGCATCGGCGTCGGTGCGCAGACAGCGAAGAACGTGGGCAAAGCGGGGGCTGTTGTGAAGACTGTGAAGACAGAAGAGCGACCGGAGGTGCTCATTGAGACGACGATGGGCAATATTCGGGTGGCGCTGTATAACGAGACGCCGCTGCATCGTGACAACTTTCTTAAGCTCATACGCGAGTACCACTACTACGACTCGCTGCTGTTCCACCGTGTCATATCCGACTTCATGATTCAGGCTGGCGACCCGTATAGCAAGAATGCTCCGAAGGGGGCTGTGCTCGGCGACCACTCGCTCGACTATACCATTCCGGCGGAGATTCGTTTGCCGCAGATTTACCACAAGCGTGGTGCGCTGGCGGCAGCACGCGAGCCGGATATGGTGAACCCGAAGCGCGAGTCGAGCAGTTCGCAGTTCTATATCGTCTACGGACGCAAGCAGGACGAGCGCGGACTGCAGCGCGGACGCGACAATCTGCGTCAGCTTTTCGGCGACAGCATACAGATGACCGACGAGATGCGCGAGGTGTACACCACCGTCGGCGGCACGCCGCACCTCGACGGAGGCTACACGGTGTTCGGCGAGGTGCTCGAAGGCATGGATGTGGTAGACCGCATACAGCGCGTGGAGCGCGACGCCAACGACCGTCCGCTTGAGGATGTGCGTATCGTAAAAGCCACTATTCTGAAGGACCTGCCGGACATGGAGAAGAAACCGAAAAAGGTAATGAAACGTGTGGCGAAGAAGCCGGTTAGAAGAAAGTAATGACGAAATGTGACAAGATAACAAGATGCCATACCGCAATAACAAACCGATATGATTACACGATGCTATCTCGAAATAACTAATGTGTGCAACCTCAACTGTGTGTTCTGCCCGAAGACAGAGAGGGCGAAACACACGCTGACGTTGGACGAATTTGACGCTTTGACCTCGCGACTCGAGGGCGAGGTAAAGTTTCTCTATTTCCATCTTATGGGTGAACCGTTCCTCCATCCGCTGCTGCCGCAGTTTGTGCTGATGGCTCGCCGCAAGGGTTTCGTGCCCGTTATCACCACCAACGGCACTCTGCTCTCGCGACGCCCAGACCTTTTGGACGCTCTGCCTCATAAGATTCAGATTTCGCTCCACTCGCACGAGGGCAACGCGAAGGAGAATCTTGCCGGGTATGTAGACGAGGTGATGGCTTTCGCGCAGGAGGCTGCGTGCCGCGGCTGTGTCGTTGTGCTGCGCTTATGGAACGAGGGCGGACATAACAGCCAGAACGCGGAGATTCTCGATCTGATTGCGCAACGCCAGCCGCGTCCTTGGACGGAACGCCACGACGGATGGCGACTTGCCGAAAACCTCTTTGTCGAGAACGACAATATGTTCGAATGGCCCGATCTTCAGAACGCCACTTACGACGAGCGGGAGGTGTTCTGCTACGCCTTGCGCAATCAGATTGGCGTGCTCGTCGATGGTACCGTTGTGCCGTGCTGTCTCGACCATAACGGCGACATCCAGCTTGGCAATCTGTTCAGTCAGAGCCTTGCCGATATACTTGCCTCGCCAAGAGCACGTGCCCTCTACGACGGCTTCACCAGTCATACCGCCGTAGAGCCACTCTGCCAGCGCTGCGGCTATTCGGTTGTGTCGAAGAGGTTCAGAAAGTAGAAGTTGCAGGTTATGTTTTGTAACAAACACTAATTTTACTCTATAGATTATTAGAATGTTCGATCAGATTGCGTTCGCCGTCCGATCGGATTGCGTTCGCCGTCCAATCGGATTGCGTTCGCCGCCCGATCAGATTGCGTTCGCCGCCCGATCAGATTGCGTCCGCCATCTATTCGTATAATCATAGACTGTACACACTTAGTATCAAGTCGTATAGTAATACGTATTGTTGGTTGCTGCGGAGGCCGGAGACCTCCTCTACGGCTTTTTGTTTGTACCGACAGTTTATCTTCTACTGCTTATTGTTGTCGATTTGCCATTCTTTGCCTTCGCGTCGAATCTGTATCTGAAGCTCAGATTCAGATAGTGGTGTATATAGTTTGTGGAGTACTCCTGGCGTTGGAAGGCTGAGTATTCGCTTTCGTACCAGATGTCCTTATTGAAGATGTCGTCGGCAAACAGGCTCAGCATACACTTGTTCTTACAGAAGCTCCATCTGACGGATGCCATCGACTTGAGCTTGTGTCCGTTCATCGCCGATGTGGCGTAGCCCGAACAATAGTCGTCAGACAACTGCACGAACACCTCGAACGGAGCGAGATGCAGGTTGGCACTTATGCCCACGCTGTTGAAGAGCGGCGTGGTGTTGTACGAAGCATCGTCGTAGCGGTAGCGGTTGCTCTCCAGGCGGTCGAAGAGCGTGAGCTGCAGCTTCTCGGTCTCGTACGAAAACTCGAAGTCGTTGTTTATGCCCAGTCGCTTCTGCTTGTTCAGTTCGGGCTGAGCGTTGGCAGCGTTGTTGTCGACGATGGTGAGGAAGCCGTACGACTTAGCCGTCTCTAATGCGAACTTGTTCATCAGTCGGAAGTAGAAGCCGATGCCCTGGTCGTAGTTGAGACCAAAGTTCCACATATCGCCGCCCTTCACGTTCATCGGTTTTGACGTGTAGACGCCGGTAGCCGAGTTGTAGCTGTAGAGCGTAGCCTCGGGGTTGATGTCCTTGTTGTACGAAGCGGTCAAGCCCAGCACAATCTGCTTGCGCAGCCACATGCGGTGGTAGTTGTACGTAGTGGTATGACTGTGCGAGTTGCGCAGCAGCGGATTGCCCATGTATATATGCAGCGGGTCGATGGTGTTGCGGTAGCCGAGCGTGCTCACGAGGTCGGGAACGGAGGTGTTGTAGGCGAATGCGATGTCCATGTTGCGCACGCGGCTCATCTTCCACTTCAGGAAGATTGACGGCTCGTACGTGTTGCTTGTGCGCACGGCTGTGGTGTCGAGCGGTCCGTAGTGGTAGTCGGCCTTCTCGCGACTGTAGTTCCAGCTGAACTTCGGCATTATCATCAGCGCCTTCACCGGCGTGATGGTCGACTTCACGGTCAGCTCGTTCGTCCATTTGTGCGTGAGGTTGCGCATGGAGTTCGTGGGGTCAGCCGTTGTCGGCGTGCCGCCCACCACGTTCTGCTCGTCGGTGTCGCTGAAGAAGTTTCGTGCGATGCGTGTGCGGCTTAATCTCACGTTGTCGAATACGTTGAAATAGACCTTCTTGCCGAGCCAGTAGTCGAACGAAGCGCCGAACTGCGTCACCAGTTCGTGTTCGCTGCGGTCGTAGAACTGCCACAGCTTCTCGTTGCGCTGTTCGCGCAGATACTCCACGTCGTGGTTGGTGTGCGTGTCCTCGTTCGTTCCGCTCAGGTTGGTGTAGCCCCCCAGCATGAACGAACCCTTCTTACCGATGAAGTGCTTCCAGATGTACGAGATGTTGAGTCCGCGTTGCTGCTGTTCGGTCGACTCGTACTCGCTGTCGCGCGTGATGAGTCGGTCGTAGAGCGCGTCGCCGGGCTTTGCGTCGAGCGCCTCCTTCAGCGAGTGGTAGGCGAACTGGTCGGGCTGGTAACCGTACGAAGCCGACTTCTCCTCGTACGATTTGCGAGCCTTCTCGTATGAGGCTTTCACCTTCACGTCGATGGTGTTCGCGGAGTCGGTGTAGGCGAAGAGCTTTGCCTCCAGCTGCGGCTTGAGGTTGTGCTTGTAGCGGTAGGTGTCCTTCACGCCGAACGTGTGCTCCTGGTTCGGGAAGAACGTCTCGGTCGACGCCTTTCCGCTGTTCCATCCGTCGCTGTGTCCCATGTTGGCACTTATGTTGAAGCGGTTGCTTGTGTATTGCTGCGTGCCCTTTGTCTGCCAGTTGTGCTGGTAGTTGTACGAGCCGTACTGGCTCTTGCCGTCGCCGTCGATGTTGCGGTTCATGGAAGAGCCAATCGTCTTGTCAACGTAGCGGTTGGCGTTGTTAGCCTGGGCGTATATCATGTGCGGGTCTTGGTCGCTCAGTCGGCTTGCGGTGATAGCTCCGCTGTAGCGTTTCTTGGTCTGATACTGAGCCTCGATGTCGCCGTACCACTTGTCGAGGAAGCCCGGCTTCACCTGTATGTCGAGCACATGGTCCTCATCGCCATCGTCGTTGCCCGTGTGGCGTGCCAGCTCCGACTTGCGGTCGTACACCTTCAGTTTGTCAGCCACGTCAGCCGGCAGCTGCTCTAAGATCTGGTCGCCGCCGAACATGTCCTTGCCGTTCATCATCAGGCGTATGGGCTTGTCGTTCCAGAAGAGCTTGCCGTCGCGACGCTGCACGCCCGGCAGTTTCTTGATAAGCTCGTCGAGGCGCGCGCCCTCCTTCAGCTTGAACGCCTCGGGGTTGAACACGATGGTGTCGCCACGCATCGTTATGCGCGGCACCTTCGCCTTCAACTCTACCTCCCGCAGCATGAGCGCCGTAGGCTGCAGCCTGATGGTGCCCAGGTCGGTGGTGTCTTTCACCTCGAGTCCGTACGCATAGTCCACCTTGCGCGAGTTCTTGTAGCCGATCATACTGAACGTGAACATGATGCGTCCCTCCCATTCGGAGTCGAGCGTGAAGCAGCCCGTGCTGTCGGTCTCCGCCGAGTTCTGCATCGACCAACCCGGCTGCGGGTTTATCTCGCTGCGCACCGTTGCTCCGATGAGAATCTCGCCCGTCTCGGCGTTCACAATCTTTCCCTTGAACGTGTCGGCAGTACATACGGCGGTCTCCATGAGGCAAAGCAGCATGGCGACAAAAAGTTTCTTAATTACATTTTCCATAAGCTGGATGTTTTGGGTTTTGTTTGTGCAAGTATCTTTATCCTTTTATATGGAAGTTTTATCTTGACAAACGTTTGTTAGACATCCTTGTGGTTAAGATGGTGCAAAGATAAGCAATATATTCCTATTTCGCTTAATCTTATGTCGGAACTTTTTCGTTGCCGAAAAGGCTTTTCAGTTGGCGGTCGAAGTCTGACATAATCTCGCGGTCTTGAATGATACGGAACTTGTCATATTCCGTTAGAGCCTTTTCGACAGCTTGTTCGTGAGTCACACGTCCTGCATCAGGAAGTACGGGACGATTGTTGAGGTTCATGTATCTTTGCAAAAGGTCGTACCACTCAGCCATTGTCATCAGTATATGGTCTTCGGCACGCTGTTCGGCAATGTCGATGAAAGCATTGCTGAGTCGGTTCAGCGAGTCGACCTCCTTATCGCTCAGATAGTTCTTGGCAATGGTAACGTCCGATTTTATCACTCTGCCTTCGGGTGCATTTTTCCATGTCGTGAGTCCCATGTGAGGACGTTCAGCATCGGCACGGTTATAGATTATTTCAGCTGCTGTATGTTTTGTTACAGCAAAGTGCATCATGTTCTGCACAGTCTTGAAGAACTTGCGTGTCTCTTCAGAATCCTTGTTGTAGTCGGCACTGCATTCGCTGTATATGTCCGTTATTTTCTGGTAGTAGCGACGCTCGCTGATTCGTATCTCTCGTATACGGTCAAGCAAGTCGTCGAAGTAGTCTTCTCCGAAAACGTTCTTGCCCTTCAGACGTTCATCGTCCAGTACGAAGCCCTTGGTAAGGTACTCCTTCAATACGTTCGTAGCCCATATACGAAACTGTGTAGCCTCGTAACTGTTAACACGATAGCCTACGGCAATCACCACGTCAAGGTTGTACATCACCACTTCGTTGGAGCATTTGTCCGATGGTAACAAAATTTTTTTGTAGCCCTCGGACAAATGTAGTTCGCCACTCTCTTCAATCTGTATTAAGTGATAGCTGATGTTCTGTTGAGTAACGCCGAACAGCTCCGCCATTCTCTGTTGTGACAGCCAGAACGTATTGGTGTCGAACACTACCTGCACCTGCACTTTCCCTCGTCCGCCTCTATACATCAGAATAGACGCCTCCATACTTTTCGCCGCCATGTCAGGGGTCATGGTCGAACTGAAGTACTGCTGTGCAGCCTTCACCATTTCCTTCTTTTGGTCGGCATTCATAGTCACAGCCATACATGCAGCGCGTGATAGCAGCATGCTTGCTACCTCTCTTATTGCCCCATTGCCGAGTTCTGCCATTTCTCTGATTTCCACGAAGTGTTCGCCGAGGTGATATCCCTTTTGCGAAGTCCATGCCTGCGCTTTTGCTATGACACGTTCAAAGTTCCAATATTTGCCATAGCCCATAACTCGCGCAAGCCTTCGCGAGTTCCACCATTCCTTGCCGTCCGCATCCAGTTCTCTCAGCTGTTCGAATGGCGATTGAAGTTCGGGTATATTGTTTTTGTCTTGCATATCCTTTTGTTATGTTATAATTGAAGTTGCTGCGCCTACTTGCGGGCGTCGAGGAGCAGCGCCGTTTTGCCCTCGTCAACGAGCTTGATGATAAGCTCGCCGAAGAGCGTGTTCTGCCATGCGAACCACTCGCGCGTGAACTTGCTCGCATCGTCGACGTTGAACGACTCGTGGATGAAGCCTGTGCCGGCGTCGGTGCGCTGCAGCATGCGCAGACACTCGGCTATCTCGGCGTCGTCGGTGCTCGTGAAGGCGCGCATCATTATAGACATAGGCCACGTCATGTGGTAGCCCACGTGCGGACCGCCGATGCCTTCGCCCGCCTTGCCGCGGAAGAAGTAAGGGTTGTCCTCGCTCCAGACGAAGCGGCGCGTGTTCTGATATACGGGGTCGTTAACGTCGACGTCGCCCAGATAGGGCAGGGCGAGAAGCGACGGCACGTTGGCGTCGTCCATGAGGAAGCGGTTGCCGAAACCGTCCACCTCGTAGGCGTATATCTTGCCGTACTTCGGGTGGTCGACCACGGCGTACTCTTTCAGTGCCGCACTCACCTCGTCGGCAAGCGCCGTGCAGTTGTCGGCAAGCGTAGTGTCGGCGTTCACCTTACGCAGAATCTCAGCCGCCTTGCGCAGCGAGCTAACCGCCATGAAGTTGGACGGCACGAGGAAGAGGAACGTCGTGGCGTCGTCGGACGGGCGGAAGACAGAGGCGATGAGTCCGCAGGGCTTCACGGGGTTGCCCCAGCCGTGATTGCAGACCGTGTCGAGCTGGTCCTCCGTCTCGCGCTGGAAGCGGTAAGAGCCCAGGCCCTGCTTGCGCTGCTGCTCGCGGAATACGCGCAGAATGTTGCGCACCGCCTGCAGCCACTCGTCGCCGAAGACAGAAGCGTCGCCCGTCACCTGCCAGTAGTGGTAGGCGAGGCGTATAGGGTAGCAGAGTGAGTCTATCTCGTACTTGCGCTCGTGCAGTTCGGGCTTCATGTCGGTCATATCGTTAGCCCACGGTCCGTTCTCCACCGGATCGCGGTTGAAGGCGTTGGCATACGGGTCGATGTTGATGCACTTCAGCTGGCGGCGTATCACACCGCGCAGCATCTTCTGCAACTTGCGGTCGCCCTTAGCCAGCTGCACGTAGGGCCACACCTGCGCCGCCGAGTCGCGCAGCCACATGGCGTGTATGTCGCCCGTGTAGACGAAGGTGTCCTCCTCGCCGTCCGCAGTGTCGGTGAAGTGGACGGTGGTGTCGAGCGTGTTCGGGAAGCAGTTCTCGAACATCCACGCCAAGTAGGCGTTGTCCTTTATGCGTTTCTTTATCTCGCGAATCTTCTTCTCCACGGCGTCCGACACAAAAAGACGCTCGGCAGGAGCAGGGCGCTTTGTGGTGAGGGATGAGGGTTGAGAGTTGAGAGTTGAGAGTTGAGAGTTGAGATGTTGAGATGGTGAGATTTGATGTTGTGATGGTGAGGTGTTGATGGGGTGGAATGGCGAATCGTTCGCCGCAACACCATTGCTTGCGACAAGGCAGAGCGCAAGGAAGGCGCCCGAAAAAATAGTTGTATGAGGTCTCATATTCATCGTTGTTGTTTAGATTTACAAGCAAAAGTATTAATTATTATTCAAAACAGCAAATTTGTGTAAGATTTTCCGTAACTTTGTACTGGTAAATAAGATACGAAAGGATAATAAGAAGATGAACATTTCAGATATACTCACCTCAGGTGGTGGCGAGAAGCACTTCTCGTTCGAGGTGTTACCACCGTTGAAAGGCACAGGAACAGAGCGTCTGTTCTCTACGATAGAGAAGTTCCGCGATTTCGATCCGGCATACATCAATATCACCACCCATCACAGCGAGTACGTATACCGCGAACTCGAGAACGGACAGTATGAGCGCCTTCGCGTGCGCCGCCGTCCGGGAACGGTAGCCATCGCTGCCGCCATACAGAACAAGTTCGGCGTGCCCGTCATACCGCACATCATCTGCAGCGGCGCCACAGCCGAGGCGATAGAGTACGAGCTGATAGACCTGCAGTTTCTGGGCATAGAGAACGTGCTGCTGCTGCGCGGCGACAAGGCGCGCGACGACAGCCAGTTTGTGCCCACACCTGGCGGACACGCTCACACCACCGACCTCATCGAGCAGGTGAACCGCTTCAACGAGGGCTTCTTCAACGACGGCACGCCGATAAAGAACCCCGGCAAGAAGTTCCACTACGGCGTGGCGTGCTACCCCGAGAAGCACGAGGAGGCGCTGAACATGGAGATGGACCTGAAGTATCTGAAGATGAAGCAAGACATGGGTGCCGACTACGCCGTGACGCAGCTCTTCTACGACAACCGGAAATACTTCCGCTTCGTGGAGAAAGCGCGCGAGATGGGCATCACCATACCGATCGTACCTGGCATCAAGCCGCTTGCAAAGCTCTCGCAGCTGACGGTAGTGCCGCGTGTGTTCCGCTGCGACTTCCCGCAGGAACTCGCCGTGGAGGCGCTGAAGTGCAAGACCGACGACGACGCCCGCCAACTCGGCATAGAGTGGTCGACCGAACAGTGCCGACAGCTCTACAAGGCCGGAGTGAACAACATACATTTCTACACCGTCTCAGCTGTCGACTCCGTAAAGGAAGTGGCAAGGAGGCTGTTGTAACTCATAATTCGCAATAGCGCAAATGACATTTGAAGAAGTAATAGGTCAGGACGAGGCGAAACAGTCGCTCGTCAAACTCATAGAGGAGCACCGAGTGCCCCACGCAATGCTGTTCTGCGGTCCGATGGGCTGCGGCAAGAAGGCGCTTGCCCTTGCGTTCGCGTCGCGGCTGTTAGGCGACAGTCAGCTGCTGCGCCAGTGGCAGCACCCCGACCTCCACTTCAGCTTCCCCACCATAAAGAAGCCCACTATGGGCTCCGACCACCAGCCCGTGAGCGACGACTACGCTCAGGAATGGCGCCAACTGCTCGGCGACGGAGCCTACTTCAGCATAGAGCAATGGATGGAGGCGATGGGCGCCGAGAACCAGCAAGCCATCATCACCGGAGCCGAGAGCGACCGACTCTCGCGCCGACTGAGCATGAAGGCGTCGCAGGGCGGATACAAGGTGTGCGTGATGTGGCTGCCCGAGCGTATGAATGTCACCTCGGCTAACAAGATACTCAAACTGCTTGAGGAACCGCCGCAGCAGACCGTCTTCATCCTAGTGAGCGAGGAACCAGAGAAACTGCTCGAAACCATACGCAGTCGTACACAGCGCTTCGACTTCAAGCGCATCAGCGACGAAGCCATAGAGCAGGCGCTCATCGCGCGACGCGGCATCGACGCCGACACAGCGCACCGAATAGCGCGCATCGCCAACGGATCGTGGACCGCAGCGCTCGACTCGCTACGCGCCGGCAACGAGTCAAGCATGTTCTTCGACCTTTTCGCCATGCTCATGCGCTACGCTTACAGCAAGCACGTGAAGGAACTGAAGAAGTGGAGCGAGAGCGTGGCTGCCTTCGGACGCGAGAAGCAGAAGCGCATGCTCATCTACTTCAACCGAATGGTGCGCGAGAGCTTCATGCACAACTTCCATAACCCGGAGCTCAACTACATGACGGCGCAGGAAGAACAATTCTGCACACGCTTCGCACCGTTCATCAACGAACGCAACGTCATAGAGTTGAACGAACTCTTCGAGCACTCACTACGCGACATATCACAGAACGCCAACGCAAAGATGGTGTTCTTCGACATAGCATTACAAACAATTATACTCATAACACGTAAAAAACAAGCATAAATCGTAATGAAAGATTTCAAAGATATGCAATTCAAGATAACGCGTGACACCGATCGCGGATTGCACCACTACGCTTGCGGACGACAGAACATGCAGCTCAACACATACGACTGGCTGTACGACGTGCCGGGCAACGACGAGGACACTGACCTCGTGGAGGTGCAGTTCAAGAACACGCGCAAGGGTTACTACCACAACGTCAACCACATCGACCTGCACAAGGGCGACATCGTGGCGGTTGAGGCAAGTCCGGGTCATGACATCGGTACGGTTACGCTCACCGGACGCCTGGTGAAGCTGCAGCTGAAGAAAGCCAACCTCAAGTCGGCTGACGACATCAAGCGCGTATATCGCATTGCAAAACCCGTGGACATCGACAAATACTACGAGGCGAAAAGCCGCGAACACGGCACCATGATTCAGAGCCGACAGATAGCCAAGGACCTCGGTCTACAGATGAAGATTGGCGACGTGGAGTATCAGGGCGACGGTAACAAGGCGATATTCTACTACATCGCCGACGAGCGTGTCGACTTCCGTCAGCTCATCAAGGTGCTTGCCGACACCTTCCACGTGCGCATTGAGATGAAGCAGATCGGAGCGCGCCAAGAGGCAGGACGCATCGGCGGTACGGGCCCCTGCGGCAGAGAGCTCTGCTGCGCCACATGGATGAAGAACTTCGTGAGCGTCAGCACAAACGCCGCTCGCATTCAGGACATATCGCTCAATCCGCAGAAACTCGCCGGCATGTGCGCCAAGCTGAAGTGCTGCCTCAACTACGAGGTGGACGACTATGTTGAGGCAAGTCGAAAGATGCCGTCGCGCGACGTCGTTCTGCAGACACTCGACAGCGACTACTACCTCTTCAAGTCGGACATTCTCGCCGGCACTGTGGTATACTCTACGGACAAGGGCATCGCTGCCAACCTCGAGGAGATTACAGCCGAGCGCGCCCGTGCCATCATCGAGATGAACAAGCGTGGCGAAAAGCCCGAATCGCTCACCGAGGACGGCAAGGTAAGACAAGACTCGCGACCTGCCGACCTGCTCGCAGACGCCGACATCAGTCGCTTCGACAAGACTCGCAAGCGCAAGAAGAAGCCTGCAAAGCGCCAAGGTGGCGCACCGAATAAACAGAATCCTCAAGGGGGTGCAGTTGTCTCAACTGCACCGAAAAACTCTCAAGGTGGCGCACCGAATAAACCGAATGGTGAGGGTCAGCGTCGCAACAACCAGCAGCGTCGCAACAACCGTCCTGGTGGCGCACCAACCGAGCAACCTCAGGGGGTGCACTTGTCTCAAGTGCACCAACCGAAGAATAGTGCCAATGGCTCGGTCGGTGCAGCAGAGACTGCTGCACCCCCTAAGGTGCAACAACCGAAGAATAACGCCAATAGCTCGGTCGGTGCAGCAGAGACTGCTGCATCCCCTAAGGTGCAACAGCCGAAGAATAACGGCAATGGTTCTGTAGGTGCAGCAGAGACTGCAGCACCCCCTAAAGGCGCTCATTAATTGTGGCTATGAAAAGAACAATAAGCTTTAGAATCGCTGCAATGACCCTTGTGATGTTCGCAATGCTCCTTGCAGCTTGCGACCATCGCACCGTCTACGACCGATATCAGAGCACCGCACTTGCAGGTTGGGAGAAGAACGACACGCTCTCGTTCGCCATTCCGCCTCTGAAGGACGCCGCTACGTACAGCGCCGTTCTCGGTGTGCGCACGACAGACGCCTATCCGTTCACGGCAATAACGCTGATTGTGGAGCAGGAGATAATGCCGGCGCATCGGCTTGTGACCGACACCGTATGCTGCAACCTCACCGACGAGCAAGGCAACATTCTGGGCGAGGGCATCAGCTACAGACAGTATCAGTTTGACATCTGCAAGCTACAGCTGCAGGAGGGCGACTCGTTGCACATCGTCGTGCGCCACGACATGAAGCGCGAGATTCTGCCCGGCGTGGCTGACGTCGGTATACAGTTGAAGAAAGAATAGTCGGCACGCAAATGCCAATAGAATAGTCGGCATACTATTGCTGATAGAATAGAAAAACGCCGCGAATGCAATAATATCACATTCGCGGCGTTATTATATATAATAAGGTGAAAATCTAAGCGTCATTTTCAGAACAACCAATCAATGAGAAAGTACATATATATATTATTAATGTGTATCGTGAGCCTCGCTGCCTCTGCGCAGGACCGCACCGTGCAGAACCGCCCGTACACCGACCTGCGTCCGTTCCATTTCGGAGTAGTCGTGGGTATGCACGTGCAGGACATGGAGGTGCTGATGGCTGGTCCGCAGACCATAACCACGGAGGACGGCACGGAGGAGACACTCGTCACAGCCGACCAGAGCCGTTGGGACCCCGGCATCAATGTCGGAGTGCTCGGCGAACTGCGTCTTTCTACACATTTCCAGTTGCGCGTGGCGCCGATGATGTACTTCGGCACGCGCCACATCGTGTTTCACGACCTCAAGAAACTGAGCGAAAGCGGACAGCCAGACGAGAAGCGTCAGGACATGAAGACGGCGTACATTGCTGTGGCTGGCGACCTTATATTCTCGGCGCCCCGATTCAACAACCACCGCCCGTACCTCATGGCTGGTGTGTCGCCGATGATAAACCTTACGGGCAAGAGCACCGACGCGCTGAAGCTGAAGCGCACATCACTCTCGCTGGAGTTCGGCGTAGGTTGCGACTTCTACTTGCCGTTCTTCAAGCTGCGCCCCGAACTGAAGTTCGTCTACGGACTCGGCAACGCTCTCGATACCAATCATGCCAAGGAACTGCGTGACAAGAGTCTGCTCAAGTTCGCGCAGGGCGTGAAGGAAGTACGCACAAAAATGGTTGTGCTGAGCTTCTACTTCGAGTAAATTGGAAAATAAGGAATAAAAGCCGGAATCACGGCTGAATTTAATAAACTAAAGCCGGTGTATCGGCTGTAAGATACGAAACAAAACCTGGAAGATAGGCTGGAAGATTTCTCGTTTCTGGAGAAATCTTCCAGCCTATATCGTTCTTATAATGTGCGGGTTATGACGGTGCTGGAAGATATGGAGGATTTTTGGCTCTTCCGTTAAAGCTATACGCTCTATAAATAAAAAAGAACCTAAGCCTTAAGCATATTTCGCTTTGCGTCGATGCTGAGGAATATAAACAGCAGGATGGTGAAGCCACAAAGCGACGATCCGCCGTAGCTGAAGAACGGCAGCGGGATGCCAATAACCGGCGTCAAGCCCAGCACCATGCCCACATTGATGAACACGTGGAATAGGAATACCGACGCCACACAGTAGCCGTAGATGCGCCCGAAGACGAAAGGTTGTCGTTCGGCGAGCGCAAGCAGACGCAGAATGAGCACGAGGAATAGTAGCAACACGCCAGCCGAACCGATGAAGCCCTCCTCCTCGCCTACGGTGCAGAAGATGAAGTCGGTGTCTTGCTCGGGCACGAACTTCAGTTTGGTCTGTGTGCCGTTGAGAAATCCCTTGCCCTTCAGTCCGCCCGAACCGATGGCAATCTCGCTCTGGTGAACGTTGTATCCGGCGCCGGCAAGGTCTTCGTCGAGACCGAGCAGCACGTTGATGCGCACACGCTGATGAGGTTCCATCACGTTGTTAAGCACATAGTCGGCAGAGTAGAAGAATACCACCGAACCGACGGCAAACTCAAGGATAAAGAAGTATTGGGGTAGACGCGTGCGCAGTCCGTGATAGAGCAGGTAGAGAAACAGCGCTATGCACATGCCGAGCTGCACCCACGTAACGTCGAACGGAATGACGTACACGTCGAAGAGAATGGCTATAACGGTAAATGCTATGCTATAGTCAAGAATAGTATTGGTATGCTTGCGGTTATGCACATAGTTGTACACCATGCCCGCAACGAATATCTGCACAAGTAGCAGCACGACGAACTTGCCCACCGACGTAGGCGTGTCGAAAAGCATAATGCCCTCGTACTTGATGCCCACAACGAAGTAGACCACCATCGCTACGCCCGTGAAGAGGATGCTGCCAGGCATGCCTTCGCGGTAGAACATGAGGAAGAAGGTGAGGTAGACCAGCGCCGAACCCGTCTCGCGCTGACCCACGATGCAGAGCATGGGCACGAACACCACGGCGCAAGCCGCAGCAAAGTCTTTCCAACGCTGTATGTTGTAGCCGTAGGTGCTCATCAGTTTGGCGAGAGCCAGCGCCGTAGCGAACTTGCCGAACTCGGCAGGCTGCAGGCGGAGCGGTCCGATGACGAGCCACGAGTGTGAACCCTTGATGTCGTGAGGGTTGAAGATGGTGGCGAAAAGCAGTAAGACCAGCACGCCGTATATGACGAACGAGAACGTGTCGAAGAAACGCGAGTCCATCATCAGAATGACGAATCCGAGGCATATACTTGTGCCTATCCACACAATCTGCATGCCCGAACGCGTGCCGAGCGACAACAAGTCGTTGTCGCCGAAGGTGTAGCTGGCACCGCAGATGCTGAGCCATCCGAACAACATAAGTGCTATGTAAAGACCAATTGTCAGCCAGTCGACCTGCGACCAAATGCTTTGTGGCTTCTCGTTTATCATTGTTTTTTCTCTTTTACTCTTTTACTTTTATCTTTTTGCCCTGGAAATCGCGGACCGTATCCGATGCGTCGAGCCTGCATAGCGCTTGCCTGAGCCTCTGAAGCAGGCGAGAGCTTGCCCGTGAGATACTGTTCCATCATCAGTCCGCCGATAGGCACACCGAAGTCGGCACCCCATCCGCCGTTTTCAACGTATACGGCGATAGCAATCTTCGGTTCGTTCATCGGTGCGAAGCCCATGAACACCGAGTGGTCGCGACCGTGGTTCTGCGCCGTACCCGTCTTGCCGCACGCCTCGAACGGCAGGCGCCCCAGCGCTCTACACGTGCCCTTCAGTGCCGAAGAACGCATACCCGCGACAACATAGTCGTACGCACGGCGCGACGCCTTGGTATAATGTTTGTGGGTGTAAGCCGTGTCGAGCGGTTCGCCCTGCACCTTGCGCACGACATGCGGACGATAGTAGTAGCCGCGGTTGGCGATGGTAGCGCCGAGGTTGGCAATCTGCAGCGGAGTGAGCGTCACCTCGCCCTGACCGATAGAGATAGAGATGATGGTGAGTCCGTTCCACGAGCCGCGATAGTTGCGGTCGTAGTAGTCGGCGTTCGGAATCATGCCGCGCTTCTCGCCCGGAAGGTCAATGCCCAACTTGTAGCCGAAGCCCATCGACACCATATAGTCGCGCCATATATTCATGGCGTTGTACGGATTCTTGTATTTGGAGCGGTTGCCTATCATGTAGTAGAGTCCCCAGCAGAAGTAGGAGTTGCACGAAGTGCTGATGGCGTCGACAAGAGCGATAGGAGCGGGGTGGGAGTGGCAGCCGACATGCAGACCGCGATAGTAGAAACCGCGGTTGCAAGGGAATGCGGTGCCTGGAGTGATAATGCCTTCGGTCATGTACGTCAGAGCCTGCGACGTCTTGAACGTAGAGCCCGGCGGATACATACCCATTATAGAACGGTTGAGGAGCGGTTTCCAAGCGTCTTTGGCAAGAGCGCGGTGGTTCTTGGAGCGTGCGCGGCCAACCATGATGCGCGGGTCGTAGGTTGGAGCTGACACCATGCAGAGCACTTCGCCCGTGCGAGGGTCGAGAGCCACGATAGAACCTATCTTACCTTCCATAAGGCGTTCGCCCAAAGCCTGCAGTTTCTCGTCGATGGCGAGCGTAAGGTCTTTTCCGGCAACCGGCTTGCGGTCGTATTTGCCCTTCATATACTGCCCCTGGATGCGTCCGCGAGCATCGCGCAGCAATATCTGCACGCCCTTCTCGCCGCGCAACTGTTTCTCGTACGACTTCTCCACGCCGAGCTTGCCGATGTAGTCGCCCGGCTGATAGTAGCTGTCTTCCTCAATGTCGTAGGGCGAAACCTCCGCAACGTCGCCGAGGATGTGCGCACCTACAGACGACTGATACTGGCGTATGCTGCGCTGCTGCACGTAGAAGCCCGGGAAGCGGAATATCTTCTCCTGAAAGTAGCTGAACTCCTCAGAAGGAAGCTGACTCATGAACATCTGCTGCGTGAAGCGCGAGTAGCCTGGGTTCTTCGAGTAGTCCTTGATGTCGTTCATGCGCTTTATGAAATACTCTTTCGTGATGCCCAAAGCGCGGCAGAACTCAAGCGTGTCGATGCGTCCCTTTGCCTCGTTCATCACCACCATGACGTCGTACGCCGGCTGGTTGTACACGAGCAGACGTCCGTTGCGGTCGTAGATGGCTCCACGCGACGGATATTCAATCTTCTTGAGAAAGGCGTTCGAGTCGGCGTTCTTCTTGTAGTCGTCGCTCAGCAACTGCAGCGTAAAGAGCCGCACGATGTAGACAACGACAATTGCCGTTGCCACGAAAGCGATGACGTAGCGCCGTTTCTCGAGATTATAATTGCTCATTTCCTACTTCTAAAAAATACAAATACTACTTTCTTACTAACGCTTGCTTCTGAAGTTCTCTATCACCAATATGAGTATGATGGTGAGCAGGGCGCTGCCGCCGATGCTTGAGAGCCATTGAACCCAGTTGTAGAAGTTGAATGCTTCGAGCGAGAAGAACGCTAAGCAATAGATAACCACGAGGATGATGGTGTAGTTGGCGTATTTGCTTGAGCCGAATGTGAATGGTGACGGGCGCAGGTCGTCAGCACTGTCGCGCGGGGCAAACAGTTCGATGACGTAAGGCTGCAGGAAGCCCACGAGAGTCATTGCTGCGGCAGCCACGCCCAGAGTGTTCGAGAAGATGTCTACAAGAAGACCCATCGCGAAGCACCACAACAGCGTTGCCCACTTCGACTCTCCGCGCTGTATGGTAAGTGCGAAGTAGACGTAGAGCAACGGCGTAGCGCATCCGAAGACGCTGATATGGTTGAGCAGCAGCGTCTGCACGAGGAGCAGCACAATGATGAATATTATGTTTCTGATGAAATTCAGGCTCATTTGATTTCTTCTATATATTTATTGGCGTGCCTTTAGAGAATCCTCCGCAGCACGCAGTAATTCGAATTTCTTATCCATCTCGCGGTCGTTGATGACGCTCACGTCGCGCAGACGTGTAAAGTCGGTAGACAGAGAGATGTTGAGGCGATACGAGAGTCCGTTGTCGGAGTTGTACACATGCTTGATGCGTCCGACGATGATGCCCGGCGGGAATACCGACGAGTAGCCCGACGTAACGACGAAGTCGCCCAAACGGAAGTGAGCATGTCGCGGAATGTCCTCTACGTAAGCCGACTCCGGCGAACCGCCATGCCAGCGCAGGTAGCCGAAGAAGCCGCGTCCGCGTATGGTGCAGCTGATGTTCGACTGCTCGTTGAGCACCGGAATAATCACCGAGTAGTGCTCGTTGCAGAGATAGACGATGCCCACGATGCCCTGACCGCACACCACGCCCATATCCTTGCGCACGCCGTCGGCGCTGCCTTTGTCGATGGTGATGAAGTTGTTAGCCTTGTCGAGCGACGAGCTGACGACCTTTGCCGGAATGGTTTCATAGTCGCGCATAACGTTCTGTTGCAGTCGTTCGACGAGGGTAGTGTCCTTGTTTGTCTTCAGCACCTGCTCGCGCAGCATTTCCACTTCGCGTTCGAGGTAAATATTGCGGTCGGTGAGTTGTCGGTTCACTTCGGTAAGAGCGAAGTATTGCTTAACGGACGAGTCCCATTCGTACATCTTTCCCACTACGGCATTGGCTGACGAGAACCACACGCTGCCCTGATAGCTGTTGTACTTGAACAGCAGAGTGAGGCTCACCACCTCCAGCAGGAGGAAGACGAACCAATGGTTGTGGCGTGAAAGAAAATCTAATAAGTTGCGCATAGTCGAAAAGTAAAAAAGTAAAAGAGTAAAAAAGTAAAAAGCAGAGGGCGTATCATCGTTCCAACTCTTTTTACTCTTTTACTTTTTTACCTTCTTACCTTTAAATGTTATTTACTGTTGAGAGCTTTTTACTCTTTACTTTTTTACTCTTTTACTTTTAGCTTATCTCATAAGGAATGAGAAGCGGTCGATGTTCTTAAGAGCAACACCCGCACCGATAGCTACGCTGTGCAACGGATCTTCGGCGATGTGGAACGGAATGTTGATCTTCTCCTGCAAGCGCTTGTCGAGACCGCGCAGCAGAGCGCCGCCACCACTGAGGTAGATGCCGTTCTTCACGATGTCGGCATAAAGCTCAGGCGGAGTGTTCTCAAGAGCAGAGAGCACAGCGTTCTCGATCTTTGCGATAGTCTTGTCGAGACAGTGGGCAATCTCCTGATAGCATACCGGCACCTCCATTGGGAGAGCGGTGATGCGGTTCGGACCGTGAACGATGAAGTCCTCAGGTGCCTCGTCGCCAAGCTCGGTGAGAGCCGATCCGACGTGAATCTTGATACGCTCAGCCATACGCTCAGAAACCTTCACGTTGTGCTGACGCGACATATACTCCTGAATGTCGGCTGTGAGGTCGTCACCCGCAGTACGGATAGAGTTGTTCGACACGATGCCGCCGAGTGAGATGACAGCAATCTCTGTAGAACCGCCACCTATGTCGACAATCATGTTGCCCTCCGGCGCTTCTACGTCGATACCGATACCGATGGCAGCAGCCATAGGCTCGAAGATGAGGTATACGTCTCGTCCGTCAGCATGTTCTGCGCTGTCGCGCACGGCGCGCAGTTCAACCTCTGTAGAACCCGAAGGAACGCCGATCACCATACGCAGCGACGGGGTGAAGAGGCGGCTGCCAGAGTGTACCATTTTGATGAGTCCGCGCATCATCTGTTCGCAAGCGGAGAAGTCGGCTATGACTCCATCGCGGAGTGGGCGAATGGTTCGGATGTTGTCGTGAGTCTTCTCATACATCATCTTTGCCTTCGAGCCGACAGCAATCATTTTGTCTGTGCGACGGTCGAGTGCCACTACCGAAGGTTCATCAACAACAATCTTGTCGTCGCTGATGATGATGGTGTTGGCAGTGCCGAGGTCCATCGCAATTTCCTGTCTGAATGAAAAAAATCCCATTTATTGAATTTTGAGTTTTGAATTTTGAGTTTTGAGTTATTGCGACTTGCAGTCGCAATTTTGAATTTTGAGTTTTGAATTTTGAGTTTTGAATTGTCGGCTAAGCCGATGTTGAATTATTCAATTTTGAATTCATAACTCAAAACTGATAAATTCAAAATGCGCATAGCGCATAATTCAAAACTCAAAATTCAAAATTCTACTTTGCAAACCAAGCGTGGATTGCAGTATCGTAGTGGCTGCTTACGCCGAATGCGCGCTCAGCGAACATCTTGCGCTCAGCGAGAGTGGTCTCTGCGCCGTTAGCGTTGAGAATGTCGAGGAGCACCTTGTACTCAGCCTTGCTCGGAACGATCACCACGTCGTTGAAGTTCTTTGCGCCGGCGCGGATGAGCGAGATGCCGCCTATGTCGATCTTTTCGATGATGTCGGCCTCAGAAGCGCCGCTTGCTACGGTCTGCTCGAACGGATAGAGGTCAACGATAACGAGGTCGATTTCAGGGATGGCGTATTCTGCCATCTGCTGGCGGTCGCCTTCGTTGTCGCGGCGAGCGAGGATGCCACCGAAGATGCGTGGGTGCAGAGTCTTAACACGTCCGCCGAGGATTGACGGATAAGAAGTGACGCTTTCTACAGCCTGGCACTCGTAGCCAAGCTTCTCGATGAACGCCTGAGTGCCACCGGTAGAGAGGAATTTAACACCTTCTTCGTTGAGCTTCTTCAGGAGCTCGTCGAGACCATCCTTATGGAATACAGAAATAAGCGCGGTCTTGATTTTTTTTGTTCCAGCCATTGTTTCTTTTATTATTGTTGATTATCCTTTTACTCTTTGTTGTTATCAGTCGTAATTGTCGTTAGACGCGGTTGTTATGCGCTTTGTGGCAGCGTCTTTCGCACACTTTACGAAAATCAATGCAAAGGTACTAAAAACCAAGAATATAACGTGTTAATTGTAGAAAAAATGCGGTAAAAGATGTGTTAAATCTGTTTTTAATTGATATAGATACAAAAAAACGAGTCAAAGAATTGTCTTTAACTCGTTCTTTTGTAGCGGGACCCAGGATTGAACTGGGGACCTCATGATTATGAATCATGCGCTCTAACCAGCTGAGCTATCCCGCCATCGTTCTTGATTGCGGGTGCAAAGGTAATGCTTTTTTGTTAATCTCCAAAACTTTTTTCAAAAAAAATCACTTTTGTATGCAAATTATTTATTTTTTCCTTAACTTTGCACTGTCACTACATTATATATATAGTAATTACGCTACTAAAAACAATATGGAGAAAAACAAAATCACAGTCGAACACCTCCTCAACTCAACCTCGAAGAACATAATTTGGCAGCTCATAGGCACCGATTCGGGTCTTCAGAAGTGGATTGCCGACAGCGTTACGCTCGACGGCGACCAGCTCACCTGCGCCTGGGGCGATGCCAACCGCCACCATGAAGTGCGCATGGCTACGGTCAGCGTGCTCGAAAAGTTCGGTCGCATACGCTGGTCGTGGAACGACGAGACCGACGGCTCGTATGTAGAGATACGCATGGAGAAAAGCAACCTCACCGGCGGCTATATGCTCTCTGTCACCGACTTCACCGACGACGGCGACAAAGAGTGGCTGATGGACATTTGGACGCACAACTTCGAGCGTCTGCGCCGCAGATGCGGAGTGTAGATGTAGACAGAGCGGCTCCGTGAAGCCGTAAAAATACTAAAATCATTTAATTTCGGGGAGTATATGAAATATTTATGCTAATTTTGCAGCATAAAAGTCAACATATACCCACCTCTTATATGTATGCTCCGGCGGCACGTTCCGTCCTATATATATAATAAGGTAAAAACTCTCACGATGTTTCGTATAAAGAAATTAGATATTTTCATTGCAAAGCAGTTCGGTCTTTTGTTCATAGGAACGTTCTTCATCTGCCAGTTTGTGCTGATGATGCAGTTCCTATGGAAGTATGTCGACGAGCTTATCGGCAAGGGTCTCTCCATGGACGTTCTTGCCGAATTTTTCTGGCACATGGGTCTTATGCTTGTGCCGCAGGCTATGCCGCTTGCAATATTACTTTCCTCGCTTATTACCTTCGGAAACCTCGGCGAAAGCTCAGAGCTTACAGCCATTAAAGCCGCCGGCATCTCGCTCATGCAGGCTTTCCGCTCGCTCATAGCTATCAGTCTGGCTATCTGCGTGCTCTCCATCTACTTCCAGAACTCCATCGGACCCGAAGCCCACCGCAAGCTCGCCGTGATGCTGATGTCGATGAAGCAGAAAAGTCCAGAACTGGAGATACCCGAAGGCGTGTTCTACGACGGCATACCAAACTCTAACATCTACGTCTCGAAGAAGAACATGGACACCGGCAAGCTATACGGCATCATGATATACCGCATGACCGGCTCTTACGAAGACCAGGCGATAATACTTGCCGACTCGGGTATGCTGCAGTCGACAGCCGAGAAGAAGCATCTGCTGCTCACGCTGTGGAGTGGCGAGTGGTTCGAGAACATGCAGTCGCAGGAGATGGCAGGCAGCGCTTCGGTGCCTTACCGTCGTGAGTCGTTCGTGCATAAACAGATAGTGCTCGACTTCGACACCGACTTCAACGTGACTGACGGATCGTCGCTCTCCAACGACGCACGCGGAAAGAGTTTCACGCAGATTACCCACGATATGGACTCGCTGAAGCATGTGTACGACAGCATCGGCAACTCTTACTACACAGCCGACCAGCGTCTGTTCTACACGCTCGGCACGGTGTCGAAGGCCGACTCGCTGCGCGCCCTGCAGCTTGCCAAAGGCGCGTCATACAATGTCGACTCCGTATACGCCCGACTCGCGCCGCAGCAGAAACGCTCCGCTGTGAGCTATGCGCTTAACCGCGTGGCGTCGCGCAAGTACGACCTCGAGTTCAAGTCGCTCATCACCGATGACGGCGACCGACTCATCCGCCAGCACAAGATAGAGTGGGTGGCAAAGATCACGCTCGCCTTGTCGTGCATCATCTTCTTCTTCATCGGCGCCCCGCTCGGAGCCATCATCCGCAAGGGCGGCTTGGGTCTGCCGGTGCTCATATCGGTGCTCGTGTTCATTCTCTACTACATACTCGACAACTCGGGCTACCGAATGGCGCGAAGCGGCATGTGGACAATCTGGTTCGGCAAGAGTCTTGCGCCAGCCGTGCTCGTGCCGATGGCGGTGTTCTTCACTTACAAGGCGACGAACGACTCCGTTGTGTTCAACGCCGACATGTACGCCAACGCCTTCCGTCGCTTCTTCGGACTGCGCATCAAGCGCCCGATATACCGCAAGGAGGTGGTGATAAACGACCCGCACTACGCCGAGAACCTCGCACAGCTGAAGCAGATGAACCGCGAGCTGACCGAATACTCGCTCACTCACCGTCTGAAGCACGCGCCGAGCTGGGTGAAAGTGTTCTTCAAGTACGAGCCCGACAACGTGATGGAGCGCATCGTGCCGCAGCTGGAGCAGATAATAGAAGACCTGAGCAACTCGCGCGACCGCACTATCATCAACCATCTGAGCCAGTACCCCGTGATGTCGGAGCGCGCCCACACACGTCCGTTCGAGCGCAAGTGGCTCAACATCGTGGCAGCCGCCGTCATACCGCTCGGCTTCGTGCTCTACATGCGCATGTGGCGCTACCGCTTGCGTCTGCAGCGCGACCTGAAGGTGGTGCAGGCAGAGAACAAAGTGATAATACGCCGCATCGAGGACATACTCAGCCGACAGTAGTGCATGGGAAAAAGACACAGACAACAATCAGAAAATTAAGAATAAATATAAAACTAACCAGAGTTGGGCAAGATGTTTGTGGCTACGAGCAGACCACTCCAGCCACCGCAGCCTGCCGACTCATAAACACTAAAATACTATGGGAGAATTCAAACTGAGCAGCATCGAAGACGCTATCGAAGATTTTAAAGCCGGACAGTTCGTAATCGTGGTTGACGACGAAGACCGCGAGAATGAGGGCGACCTCATCATCGCAGCCGAGAAGATAACTCCTGAAAAGGTGAACTTCATGCTGAAGAACGCACGCGGCGTGCTTTGCGTACCTATCACCCTCTCGCGTTGCGAGGAACTCGACCTGCCGCACCAGGTGAGCGACAATACGTCGATGCTCGGCACACCTTTCACCGTCACAGTAGACAAACTCGAAGGATGCACCACCGGCGTGTCTATCCACGACCGTGCAGCTACCATAAAGGCGCTCGCCGACCCTGCGTCTACACCGCAGACCTTCGGTCGCCCGGGACATATCAATCCGCTCTACGCCCAGGACAACGGCGTGCTGCGCCGCTGCGGACACACCGAGGCTACAATCGACCTCTGCCGTCTCGCCGGACTCTATCCTGCCGGCGCACTCATGGAGATAATGAACGAGGACGGAACGATGGCACGCATGCCCGACCTGCAGAAGAAGGCAGAGGAGTGGGGCTTGCGCATCATCACCATCAAGGACCTCATCGCTTACCGCCTGAAGAAGGAATCGATAATCGAAGTGGGCGAGGAGGTAGACATGCCTACAGAGTGGGGACACTTCCGCCTCGTGCCGTTCCGCCAGCAGAGCAACGGACTCGAGCACATGGCTCTCGTTAAGGGTGAGTGGCGCGAAGACGAGCCGGTGCTCGTGCGTGTACACTCGTCGTGCGCTACGGGCGACATCCTCGGCTCTAAGCGCTGCGACTGCGGACAGCAGCTGCACAAGGCGATGGAGATGATAGAGAAGGAAGGCAAGGGCGTTGTAGTCTACATGCAGCAGGAAGGCCGCGGCATCGGACTCATGAACAAGATTGAGGCATACAAGCTGCAGGAGGAAGGCTACGACACCGTAGACGCCAACGTGCACCTCGGCTTCAAGCCCGACGAGCGCGACTATGGTTGCGGAGCACAGATGCTGCGCCACCTCGGAGTGCACAAAATGCGTCTGCTTACCAACAACCCCACAAAGCGTGTTGGCTTAGAGTCGTACGGTCTCGAGATTGTGGAGAACGTGCCAATCGAAGTGATACCCAACGAGTACAACGAGCGCTATCTCAAGACAAAGCGCGACCGTATGGGTCACACCTTACATCTGAAGTAATAATCAAGTAGCGGAGGTGAAAGCCTCCGCAGCCGCAAGCAATGCTAACGATAAGAGAAAAAGAGCTTGGGTGTATGCTATTTGTATATACCCAAACTCATGTTCTCTTCCTTTTTTTATAGAGCAAATGATCTGTTTAGTATTAAAAATAAAAAATAGCGATTATGATTAAGGTAATGATAGTGGCGCTTATATCGCTTATGTCTTTTGCTCCGATAATGGCGCAGAACATTAAGGGAAAGATTGAAAATACTAAAGGAGAACCTTTGGCTTTCGTGAATGTCGTGCTTCTGACTCGTGGGGATTCGGCCTTTGTCAAGGGGGCTGTGAGTGGCGAGGATGGTAGCTTTGTTATCGATTCTCCTTGCAATGACGGAATCATTAAGGTTTCATCAATTGGTTATACGACAGTTTTCCGAGATTGTCGTGGAGAAGACATGGGTGTCATCCGATTAAGTGAAGATTCCTGGATGCTCGGCGAAATCGTTGTAAGAAGCCAACTGCCCAAGACGGTGTTGAGCGGTGAAGGAATGACGACGACGGTATCAGGTAGCGTGTTGGAGAAAACTGCCAATATGGAGCAGTTGCTTTCACGCATCCCCAGCGTGTCGGCTAAAGACGGAGATATAGAAGTGTTCGGCAGAGGAACACCAGTAATTTATATCAATGGTCGTAAGATGCAAGACCAAATGGAGTTGCAGCGTTTGCAACCCACCGACATCAAGAACATTGAGGTTATCAGCAACCCTGGTGCACGTTATGATGCCAGCGTGAAGAGCGTTATACGCATCACCACCAAGAAACCGCAAGGCGAGGGCTTCAGCTTTGACAATAGCACCAGTTTTGTCATCAATGAAGATAAGCGCATGAGTTATTACGAGTCGTTCCGAGGCAACTATCGTAAAGGCGGTTTCGACATCACCGGCTTTTTGTATGGGGCATACACTCATCAACCAGATAACAAGAGAATACAGCAGTATACATACACCAGCAATACATGGTTACAGAATACTAAGATAACGCAAGAATATATAAATCTCAATCCGTATGCACGCTTGAATGCCAGCTATATGTTTGACGATGAGAACTCCATAGGTGCGAGTTTCAGTTACGACCGCTATGCAAGAAAAGAAGGTAGGGGACTACAGCAAGCCCTATCATACTGCAATGATCAACTCGTGGAGACATCTCGTGGAGACTATTTCTCTCCTGGTCATACCTCGAAATATCTTGCCAATGCCTATTATGTAGGCAAGATAGGGGCACTCAAAATAGACTTCAATACCGATTACTATTGGTATGGTGACAAGAATAGAATGACTATAAAAGAGAGCGTCACCGGCGAAGACAACTAGATAAAAAACTCTCAAGCCGACTCTTACCGCAACAACCGCAACTCGCTGGTTGCTTCTAAACTTGTTCTTGGTTTTCCACTGTTCAAGGGCGAACTGTCGGTAGGTGGCGAATACTCTTCTCTTAATCGTCGAATGTTATACACCATCGTGCCAGAAGTTACGAGTAATGAGAACGAGAAAGTGAAAGAGTCGATGACTTCGGCTTTCGTAGATTACACCCGCTCCTTCGGGGCGCTTTCTGTGCAGGCAGGTTTGCGCTACGAGTATAACGACTTTGATTATTACACAAACGAGATTCGCATCGACCTTCAGAGCAAGACATACAGCAACTGGTTTCCGTCGCTTGCCCTTTCGCTACCAGTAGGCAAGACCCAGATGCAACTGACATACGCAGCCGACATCTATCGTCCCAGCTACAACGAACTCAGAAGTGGCGTGCAGTACGACAACCAGTACACATACGAATCGGGAAATCCGTTCCTCACACCATCTATAACGCGCAATCTTACTTACGCTTTCTCATGGAAGTGGGTTAATCTGCAACTGATTTGTTCGCATATCTCCGATGAGGTTTGTACGATGACGCAGTCGTATCAGAACGATCCGATAAAGTCGCTTTCCCGTCCGGAAAATATCAACAGCTATAACTCCTTTCAGGCAGGACTGACGCTGAATCCGACCTACGGCATTTGGCATCCCACATTAGAGGCGATGCTCTACAAGCAATGGCTCAAGATGGACACGCACGTGGGCAATAAGCTCAATAATCCAGTGGCTGTCTTCTCTTTTACCAACACGTTCGACTTCAAGTGGCTGACGGCTTCGCTCGTAATGACCGCACAGACCGAAGGAAACATGGGAAACAAAAATATACGTAAGGGATATTTCAACACCGATCTCTCTCTTTGCAAGGCATTACTCAAAAATCGCTTGACGTTAACCCTTGACGTTTCCGACCTATTCGCCACCGGCAATCAGTACCGCACGTTCTATTCCGGCGCTGCACGAACCTTGTTTTACGATGCTTATTCCGTCAGTAGCATCACGCTGGGCATCCGCTATCGCTTTAATGCCACAAATAGCAAGTATAAGGGAACCGGCGCAGGACAAAGTCAGAAGAGCCGAATGTAATTTTTTCGTCACCGATTCCGTCCGCCGTCCGATCAGATTCCGTCCGCCGTCCGATCGGGTTCCGTCCGCCGTCCGATCGGATTCCGTTCGCCATCCAATCGGGTTGCGTTCGCCATCCGATGCATTAAACTACGACTCTTGATGTTTAAAAAATAACAAAATATCATTTCATTTCGTAGTTTTGTTTTAATTCCTCTATATTTTATTCGCCAAACTCAGAATTTCTTTTTAATTTTGCAAGAAATTATAACTATACATATTTATAATTATGGCAGAATTATCAAATCGCCTCAATCGTCTCGCTCCGTCGCAGACACTTGCAATGTCGCAGAAGAGCGGCGAGATGAAGGCCCAGGGCATCGACGTAATCAACATGAGCGTCGGTGAGCCCGACTTCAACACACCCGACCATATCAAGGAGGCCGCCAAGAAGGCCATTGACGACAACTTCTCGCGCTATTCGCCAGTTCCGGGCTACATGGATCTGCGCAAGGCGATAGTGGCAAAGCTCAAGAACGAGAACCATCTCGACTACACAACAAGCGAGATACTCGTGTCGAACGGCGCCAAGCAGAGCGTTTGCAACACCGTTATGGCACTCGTAAACGACGGCGAGGAAGTGATAATACCCGCGCCCTACTGGGTGAGCTATCCGCAGATGGTGAAGCTCGCAGGCGGCACACCAGTTATCGTGAACGCCGGCTTCGAGCAGGAGTTCAAGATGACGCCCGAGCAGCTCGAGGCAGCCATCACACCCAAGACACGCATGCTCATCCTCTGCTCGCCGAGCAACCCGACAGGCAGCGTCTACACTAAGGACGAGCTCGCAGCACTCGCAGAAGTGATCAAGCGTCACGAAGGCATGTACGTGCTCGCCGACGAGATATACGAGCACATCAACTACGTGGGCAAGCACGAGAGCATCGCGCAGTTCCCAGGCATGAAGGAGCGCACCATCATCGTCAACGGCGTGTCGAAAGCATACGCCATGACCGGCTGGCGCATCGGCTTCATCGCCGCACCCGAGTGGATAGTCAAGGGCTGCAACAAGCTGCAGGGCCAGTACACAAGCGGTCCGTGCTCAGTAAGCCAGAAGGCAGCCGAGGCGGCATACACCACCTCGCAGGAGTGCGTTGAGACCATGCGCAAAGCGTTCGAGCGCCGCCGCGACCTCATCGTGAGCCTCGCCAAGGAGATACCCGGTCTGGAAGTGAACTGTCCGCAGGGCGCGTTCTACCTCTTCCCCAAGTGCTCGGGCTTCTACGGCAAGAGCTACGAGGGCAAGACCATCAGCAACTCCACCGACCTCGCTATGTTCCTCCTCGAAGAGGGTCACGTGGCAACAGTAGGCGGCGACGCCTTCGGCGACCCCGATTGCTTCCGTATGAGCTACGCCACCAGCGACGATAACATTCGCGAGGCTATGCGCCGCATAAAGGAAACGTTGGCTAAACTGAAATAAAAAATGTTAAATGCTCTGCAATAGTATGATTATTTGCCATTATTTGCTAACTTTGCCATGCTAAAATAGTGCAAGAAAGCAATTATTGGCAAACAATCCTAATACTATGCAGAAATAGTACTAACATAAAGAGAGAATTTTTTATTAACCATTTAATAACTTATTAAACTTTAAAAAAAATTATGGCAACTACACAAGCTAAAGCGAATCCGAAAAAGTCTTCTGGATTCCAGGGTGTTAAAAATGCGTTCTTTATCATCCTTGTATGTTTTGTACTCGCAGTGCTTTTCTTCAAGTACATCCTTGGTGCACCTGAGCACTTCGTAAACGGTGATCCGACACAGCCGGTTAAGGACGGTAACCTCATGGGTACAGTCTACAAAGGTGGTGTTGTCGTTCCTGTGATCATCACTCTTCTCTTCTCTGTAATCGCTCTCTCTATCGAGCGCTTCTTCGCTCTCCGCACAGCTTTCGGTAAGAGCTCACTCGGCAAGTTCGTTATCTCTGTAAAGAAGGCTATCGTAGCAGGCGACATGGCTAAGGCTCAGGAGCTTTGCGACAAGCAGCAGGGTAGCGTAGCTAACGTTGTTGGCGCTTCTATCGCAGCTTACAAGGAAATGGAGAACACACCTAACCTCAAGCGCGCTGCTAAGGTTTCTAAGATCCAGCAGGCTCACGAGGAGGCTACACAGCTCGAGATGCCTACACTGCAGATGAACATGCCTATCATCGCAACTATCGTTACACTCGGTACTCTTACCGCTCTTTTCGGTACTGTGGTTGGTATGATCCGTTCATTCGCCGCTCTTGCATCAGGTGGTGGTGGTGACTCTCTCCAGCTTTCAGAAGGTATCTCTGAGGCCCTCGTTAATACCGCATCTGGTATTTTGACATCATGGGTAGCCGTAGTCTCATATAACTACTATTCAAACAAGATCGACAAGCTGACATACGCTCTTGACGAAGTAGGTTACACTATTGCTAAGACATACGAAGCAAACCACGCAGACGAGGCTTAATTTTACTAACCCTTTAAAACATTTATCATTATGGGTAAAGTAAAAGTTAAGAAAGCGGACGTTTGGATAGACATGACTCCTATGTCTGACGTGATGGTCCTCTTGCTTACATTCTTCATGTTGACATCAACATTCGTGAAGAACGAGGCAGTGAAGGTCGTTACTCCAGGCTCGGTATCTGAAATCAAGGTGCCGGAGTCAAATGTCTTGACAATCCTCTGCGATAAGGACGGCCGAATCTTCGTAGGTATGGACAATCCAAGAAGAATGGGCGAACTCGTTCAGGGCATGGCAGACCAGTATGGCGTACAGCTCACCAAGAAGCAGGTAGAGACTGCTCAGGGCGCTGCTACCATCGGTGTAAACATGCAGGATCTCGGATCCGCTCTGAACCAGGAAGACAGATTGAATGAATTCCAGGCTACAAAGGGTATCCCTACTGATAGCGTGGACGGTAAGATGAGCCAGTTCCAGGATTGGGTTAAGATGGCTCGCGATAACAACGGCTCGGATATGAAGCTCGCCATCAAGGCGGACGCAGGCACTCCGTACAAGACCATCAAGAAGATGATGTCGGAGCTCCAGGACATGAGCGAGAACCGTTACTATCTCATTACCGCACTTAAATCAAAATCGGAGGACTAAGACATGGCAAAGAAAAAAGCAAGCAGACAGAAAAAGATGCAGACCCGCGTGGACTTCACGCCGATGGTGGACATGATGATGCTTCTTATCACGTTCTTCATGCTCTGTACATCTTTGGCTAAGCCTCAGACTATGAACTTGACCATGCCTTCGAACGACGAGAATATCTCTGAGAAGGATCGTAACGCTGCTAAGGCATCACAGACCATTACAATCTTTGTATGTGGTAACGACAAGATCTATCACGTTGATGGCTTGCCTAAGTATGATGACCCGAACTGTCTGAAGGAAACTACATGGGGTCAGAAGGGTATCCGCTCGGTGCTCTTCAACCACATCACCGAGGACGGCTCGCAGCCTGTTAAGGACATCATGATGGCTAAGGACGCTCTTGACAAGAAGAAGCTCGCTAACCCGGCTGCTTATCCAGAGGAAGTGTATGACGCTGCTCTGACTAAGATCAAGAAGGGTGAACTCGAGTCTGGCAAGGTGCCGACTATGACCATCATCATCAAGTGTACTGACGATGCATCATACAAGAACATGGTTGATGCTTTGGACGAGATGACTATCTGCAGTATTGGTACTTATGTCATTGACAAGATCAATGAGCAGGACGCTAAGCTCCTTGCCTCAAAAGGTATCAAGTAAATGACTAATAATTAAAGAAAGGACGAAGAAATGTCAAAAATAGATTTGATATCCAATGAATGGACTGACCTCGTGTTTGAGGGCAGAAACCAGTCATATGGAGCCTACAAGTTGCGCAAAGGCACTGGCAAGCGTAACGTTTGGGCTCTCATCATCGTTGCCCTTGCTGCAGCACTCCTCTATCTCGGTCTCCAACTTCAGAAAATGGCAGAGGCAAACAAGAAGGTTGAGAATACTCAAGCCGTAGAGCTTGCCAAGCTGAACACTGAAAAGAAGGAAGCTAAGGTTGAGAAGAAGGAAATCATCAAGCAAGAGCCTGAAAAGGTAGTAGAGCAGGTTAAGTCTTCTGTTAAGTTCACCGCTCCTGTCATCAAGAAGGACGAGGAAGTTAAGGAAGAGGATGAGATCAAGCTCGACGAGGTTCAGAAGAGCGACAAGGCTGTCGGCGCCTTCACCGTTGAGGGTAACGACGAGGTCGGCGGTGCCGTACTCAAGGCTAAGGAAGAAATCGCAGCTCCCGAGCCTCCGAAGCACGTTGAGGAGCATAAGATCTTCACCGTGGTTGAGCAGATGCCTATGTTCCCTGGTGGCGATGGAGCGCTTATGGGCTACCTCTCAAGCCATATCAACTATCCGACAGTGGCTGCCGAGAACGGCGTTCAGGGTCGTGTAGTAGTAGGCTTCGTTGTTGAACGCGATGGTTCTATCACCGACGTACAGATCTTGCGTGGTGTTGACCCGTCACTCGACCGTGAGGCTATGCGCGTGGTTAAGAACATGCCGCGCTGGACTCCTGGTAAGCAGAACGGTTCAGCTGTGCGTGTTAAGTATCAGGTGCCGGTATCATTCCGCCTCCAGTAAACTCAACGCATTCTAATATCTTGCCTGACCTCGGTCGGGCAGGATTAACATAAACAACCATCCACGTGGCTCCGGCTTTATGCCAGAGCTCATGGATGGTTGTAGCTTAAAATCAGGTTTCTCGAAACCAAACTGTTTCAAACCACTCCGTAACTCTTTATTGTCGCTTGTAGTTCTATAACTTCTGCGCAATGCAACATTCGGCGCTCTGTAGCGCGATTCACCCCACCGACTGCACATGCGGTCCACTTAATTTGAACTGTATCTCACAATATATATAAGAATTTAGCGTTATACATTCAGTAGCGGCGCAGCCGATACTTGTATGTATCATCTATAATAAAAATAGAAGAAACGATGAAGACTAATTTTAAGAACATATCGATACTCGCTCTCGTGGCAATGATGCTTGTCATGGCTTCGTGCGGCGGCGAGAAGAAACGCAAGGACGGCAGAACCGACACAACAACTCAGGGCGAAATCAGCTTTGCATGTGACGAGAGCTTCAGTCCTATAATCGACGAGCTTATCGGCGTCTACGAGATGCAATGCCCCAATACCAAGCTCAAACCTATCTACACCAACGAGATTGACGGCGTAAACATGCTTCTCAAGCAGAAGACATGGCTCACCATCACAGCACGCAACTTCACTCCTAAGGAGTACACATACGTAAAGGACGGACTGAACATGCTCCCCGAAGCGGTGCGTCTCGCATACGACGGCATGGCGCTCATCTGCAACAACCAGAACCTCGATTCATGTATCAGCGTGAAGGATGTGAAGAACATCCTCTTGGGCAAGAAGACAAAGTGGAACGAGGTGAACCCTGGTTCGAAGCTCGGCGAGATTTGGGTTTGCTTCGACAATCGCAAGTCGAGCGCCGTCAACTACTGCTGTGACTCAATCCTCGGCGGCAAGCCAATCAACAGTCCGAACGTCTTCGCAGCCAAGAACAGCAAGGACGTAATTGACTACGTGGCACGCACACCGAACGCCATCGGCGTAATCGGCAGCAACTGGCTCAACGATAAGCGCGACTCTACCAACACCACATGGAACAAGGCTATCCGCGTGATGTCTGTCTCAAAGCTCGACCATGCTACAGCCATGAACTCATGGAAACCTTACCAGGCTTGGCTGCTCAACGGACGCTATCCGTTCGTGCGCACTATCTGGGCACTGCTTAACGACCCGAAGCGCGGCTTGCCGTGGGGCTTCGCCCACTTCATCGAGTCGCCCAAGGGTCAGCTCATCCTCTTCAAGGCTGGTCTGCTCCCCTCACGCGGCGAGATAACCATCCGCGACGTGCAGGTAAGCAACCAATAGTTTAGAATTGCGAATTTTCGCTAAGATATGCTAATGTTCACGCATCCATTTAAACTAAGTGTGTTGTTATAACATCAATTCAGTAAACGGAATATTAACAAATTAAACAATACGAATTATGAAGACTATTAAATATCTCGTAGCTGGACTGCTTCTCGCAAGTTTGTCAGTACCGGCAATGGCGCAGACATCACAGGCTGATATCGACGCTATCACAAAAGTTATCGTAGATGCTAAGGGCGACGCTGTCGCTACTAAGGATCAGGTTAAGGAATTTAAGAAGGCTCACAAGAAGGACGCGACAGCTCTCGCTGGTCTCGGTCGTGCTTTCCTTGAGGCTAAGAACTTCCAGATGGCAGAGGAAATCGCTAACCTCGCTATCAAGGCTAACGCCAAGAGCGCAGAGGGTTACATCCTCCTCGGCGACATCGCTTCTGCTCAGGACGACGGCGGTAAGGCTGCCGGTTTCTATGAGCAGGGTACTTACTATGAGCCGACTAACCCGACTTCATACGTAAGATACGCTACCGTTTACCAGAAGGTAGACCCGGACGGAGCTGTTGCAATGCTCGAGAAACTCCGCGCTGTGAAGCCCGACTATCCTGTTGACGCAGCTGCAGGTCGTATGTACTCACGCAACGGTCAGTTGAAGTCGGCTATGGCTCACTACGACAAGGTTGCCGACCCGACAACTATCGAGGACTACATCCTCTTCGACTACGCTCTTACTGCATACGCTCTTGAGGACTACGACAAGGCTGTAAGTCTTGCTCAGAAGGGTATTCAGAAGTATCCGAGCTACGGTGCGTTCAACCGTGTTGTTCTCTACGCTTCAGACAAGCAGAAGAACTACCCGACAGCTGTAGAGTACGGCGACAAGCTCTTCGCAGCTACCGACACCGTTAAGTACACAGCAAGCGACTATACATACTACGCTGATGCTCTCCTGAACGTAGGTCGCATAGACGACGCTATCTCTGCTTACAAGCACATCTCAGAGGTTGACCCGGAGAACAAGGAGGTTAACAAGCTCATCTCTGACGCTTACGTTAAGGCTAAGAAGTTCCCTGAGGCTGTAGCTGCTTACGAGGCTTACCTCGCTGCTAAGGGTGACGAGTGCACATACAAGGAGTACGACAACTTCGCTGACATCTACCTTGAGGAGTCAGAGGCTGCTACAGACGAGGCTGCCAAGAAGGCTGCTCTGAAGAAGGCTGCCGACATCTACGGTCAGATTGCTGAGAAGTTCGACTACGCTGCTGTTTATGCTCTCTTCAAGCAGGCTAACTTCTACCACGCTATCAACCCTGACTTGAAGGTTGGTCTTGCGCTTCCTTACTACAAGAAGCTCATCGACAAGATCGAGTCTCAGCCGGAGAAGAGCGCAGGCGACTTGAAGAAGCTCGGCACAGCATACCAGTATCTCGCTGTTCACTACATCCAGAACGACAAAGTAGCTGACGCTAAGCAGTGGGCTGCAAAGTTGCTCGAGGTTCGTCCTGACGACGAGACTGCTAAGCAGATTATGAATCTGAAGTAATCGGCTAAAAGTAAGATTACTCTGTAGACTAAATTTGTAACTAACATTTAAGATTACTCTGCAGACTAAATTTGTAACTAACATTTATAAATATAAAAAGGTGAGCCGTCTGGCTCACCTTTTTTCTTTAAATACCATGCCTGGGAGATAGGCTGGCAGATAACTCCATTTGCAAATTATCTGCCAGCCTATATTGTTCTCATATTGTGATGGTTACACTGTTTATGGAAGATATGGAGGATTTTTTCACCTACTCGGTTTTATCCTAATAAAAAAGCGCTCGAAACGATAAACGTTTCGAGCGCTCCATTTTATTTAGCTTTAAATGCTAAGCAGCTTGATTAGCACTGAGCGAGCTTGCCGTCAGAACCGAGCACATCTGTGATCTTGTGCTTGTACATCTGCTCCATGAGGTCGCGTGCAGGACCGCAGTACTTACGCGGGTCGAACTCACCTGGTTTGTCGTGGAATACCTTGCGAACAGCAGCGGTGAATGCGAGACGAGAGTCAGAGTCGATGTTGATCTTGCAAACAGCGCTCTTAGAAGCCTTGCGGAGCTGCTCCTCAGGAATACCAACAGCGTCAGGCAACTTGCCACCGTACTCGTTGATCATGTCAACATACTCCTGTGGTACAGAAGAAGAACCGTGGAGAACGATTGGGAAGCCCGGGAGCTTCTCCATGATCTCGTCGAGGACGTCGAATGCCAATGGAGGAGGAACGAGCTTGCCAGTCTTCGGGTCGCGTGTGCACTGCTCCGGTGTGAACTTGTAAGCACCGTGAGAAGTACCGATAGAGATAGCGAGTGAGTCAACGCCTGTACGAGTTGTGAAGTCGATAACCTCCTCAGGCTTTGTATAGTGGCATACGTCAGAAGATACCTCATCCTCTACACCTGCCAATACACCGAGCTCACCCTCTACAGTTACGTCGAACTGATGAGCGTACTCTACAACTTTCTTTGTAAGAGCGATGTTCTCCTCGTAAGGAAGTGAAGAACCGTCGATCATTACAGAAGAGAAACCGAGGTCTACACAGCTCTTGCAAAGCTCGAAGCTGTCACCGTGGTCGAGGTGGAGAACGATCTCAGGATGCTTGCAGCCAAGCTCCTTAGCGTACTCTACAGCGCCCTCTGCCATGTAACGGAGAAGAGTCTCGTTAGCGTAAGCACGTGCACCCTTAGATACCTGAAGGATAACCGGTGAGTTCAGCTCTGAAGAAGCCTTGATGATAGCCTGGAGCTGCTCGAGGTTGTTGAAGTTGAATGCAGGGATAGCGTAACCACCCTTGATGGCTCTTGCGAACATATCACGTGTGTTCACCAAGCCCAATTCTTTGTAGTTTACCATAATTGTTTATTGTTTTATGAATAAAAACGTTTGTTTCGTTGCTGGTCTGCCACATTATATAATAATGTATAGCTTTATCCACCTGCAAAGTTAGCATTTTAATATGTAACGGCAAAAGTTATGCACGTTTTTTTTTGCCTCGTATTGTCTTGTATCAATGCAAAAAGATGTTGCTAATCAGTCTGATTCGCTCTGTTTTTCAGTTGTTTTTGATACGTAAACTTTAAAATAACGTTTCATTTTTTAATCTTTGAAACATTTATTTGCTTGATTCTAATATTTTGCCTACATTTGCAATGAATATCAACTATTACATTTACAACGAATAATAATCTATTGCATATATTAATTAAAATTTATTGAACATGGGAAAAGGTAGTTCTAAACAAAATTGGATGTGGGGCATCTTCGGAGTAGCCGCATGTTCTATGTTGTCGTTTTCCTCTTCGGCTTATGCAGGCACTGCTTTCTCCAATGCGACTGAGGTTCAACAGCCATTGCGCGGTAGCATTTCCGTCAAGGGCGTTGTGAAGGATCAGAACGGAGAGCCTATCATCGGCGCTTCCGTTAAGCTCGTGGGATACAAGGCTGCCACAGTTACTGATGTAGATGGTAATTTCGGTCTTCAGGTGCTGCCTGGAGGCACACTCGAGATTTCATACATAGGCTATACAACAAAGAAAGTGAAGGTTGGCGCTAACAACCGCGACATCGTTGTTGTCCTCGACGAGGACAGCAAGATGCTCAACGAGGTTGTAGCCATCGGTTACGGTACCGCTACAAAGAAGAAGGACCTCTCGGCAGCCGTTGGCGTTGTGAGCAATGTCGACGAGCTGGCTGTGCGCCCGGTTACTTCTACCGAGGGCATGTTGCAGGGTCAGTTGGCAGGCGTAACCGTTGCTGCCGACGGTGGCGACCCTACAGCCGCTCCTAACATCGTGATTCGCGGTCAAGGTTCGCAGAACGGCGACAACGTGCTTTGGGTAGTAGACGGAGTGCCCGGCGCACCGATCGCTTCGCTCAACGATATCGAGTCGATCGTAGTATTGAAGGACGCCGCTTCAGCAGCTATCTACGGTGCACAGTCGGGAGCCGGCGGCGTAGTGCTCGTTACAACAAAGAAGGCAAAGAAGGGTGCCACATCAGTCTCTTATGAGGGTATGGTAGGTGTGCGCAACGCTACAAACCTGCCCAAGCCGCTCAACGCACAGCAGGAGATAGAGATGCGCAAGCGCTCTTACGCCAACGCAGGTCTGGCTCTGCCTAACGGTTGGGATGAAAAGAAGAACCCGTGGATAGCCACAACCCGCACAAACTGGATGGACGAGGTGTTCCGCACAGCGTTCTACCAGCGCCATAACGTAGCCATCAACGCAGGTACAGACACATTCACCAACCGTCTGTCGTTCGCTTACGACAACGACGAGGGTGTAATGCGCTATACGTTCAACAAGAACCTTGCCCTGCACTATACAGGCAAGTATCAGATTAACAAGTGGGTTTCTATCAGCGAAGACTTCGTATGGAAGAACACCGAGAGCCGCACTACAGACACCAACGAGGGCTACACCGGACCTATCCTCTCGGCTATCTACATGCCGGCAAGTGCCACCGTTTACAGTCCGTTCACAAAGAGCGGCTTCGGCGGAACAACAACCGAGGATCCAAAGTACATCGCTACATATGGCAACAACTTCGCTGATGCTCATGGCGACGCTGTGAACCCAATCAGCACGCTCTCTTCCAAGAACATCTTCGACCGCACCAACGACGCATGGTCAACTACATCGTTGGAGATTGCGAACGTAGTTCCGGGCTTGAAGTTCGTGAGCCGCTTCACATACAACCTGCAGTCGAACCACTACAAAGGCTTCACGCCGCGTCGCGACGAGGTAGGTAAGCCCGACGGCAGCAACTCGCTCACCGAGAGCACATACCGCACCGACCAGTGGAAGACAGAGAACACCCTTACATACGACAACACCTTCGGCAAGCACACCGTAGGCGCACTCTTCTCTACCACAGCCGACCACTTCAACATACGCGGTTTCGAGCTGAACGGCAAGACCTTCGCCGATGAGTCGCCCTATCTGCAGTATATCGCTTACGCAGGCTCCGTGTCTGGCAAGGACTATCTCACAGGCCCTGACGCCAACGTGTCGCTCATCGGACGTCTGGCTTACTCGTTCGACGACCGCTACTTCCTCACAGCTTCTTGGCGCCGCGACTATGCAGGTCGTCTGCCTAAGAGCAAGAACCACGGCGACTTCCCCGCTGTGACAGCCGGCTGGAAGATTTCTAACGAAGCCTTCTTCCCGAAGACCGACCTCGTGTCGCTCCTCAAGCTGCGTGCTTCTTGGGGTCGTGTGGGCAACCTCGGTTCTATCGGCTACAACTACCGTTCGGCAGTGCTCTCTAAGGACTCATGGCAGGAGCAGGCGCAGTATGGCGTTGAGAAGAATACACTGTGGGATACATTCATCTACAACTCTATCGCTCTCAACAACAACCTGACTTGGGAGACCTCAGAGCAGTTCGACCTCGGTCTCGATCTCAATATGTTCAACGACCGCTTGGCTTTGCAGTTCGACTGGTTCGAGAAGCGCACGTTCGACCTCATCCAGACTCAGTCGATGAACTGGCCTGGCTCTATCGGTCTCGACCCGATGCTCATCAATCAGGGCGAGGTGCGCAACCGTGGTCTCGAGCTCTCGCTCAACTGGAACGACCGCATCAACAAGGATTGGGCGTACTACGTTGGCGGCAACTTCTCTTGGCTCAAGAACTGGGTTAGCGACATCGGCGTGAAGGACGCAGACGGCAACGCAGGTGTATGGACCGGCGACGGTTCGTTCCGCAACCTGCCTTACTGCTATCAGGACGCAGAGGGTCAGCCTCTCGGTTCGTTCTACCTCATCAAGAGCGCAGGCATCTTCCAGAGCGACGCCGAAGCATCTTCTTACGTAGACAAGAACGGCAACCGTATTCAGCCTAACGCAAAGGCAGGCGACTTGAAGTTCATCGACAAGAACGGCGACGGCAAGATTACAGACGCCGACCGCCAGTACTGTGGTTCTGCCACACCGAAGTACACCTTCTCGTTCTCTGCAGGCTTCACATGGAAAGACCTCACCTTCTCTGCAATGCTTCAGGGCGTAGCAGGAGCTAAGGCGATGAACGTTGCAAAGTATATGACACTCTCAGACGTTCAGGGCAACTTCAACCGCGACTCGCGCATCCTCGACGCATGGAGCGAGACAAACCGCGACTCAGACATTCCGCGCCTCTCTAAGAACGACCCGAACGGCAACTTCTCTACAGCTTCCGACTGGTATCTTGAGAACGCTTCATACCTGCGTCTGAAGAACGTGACTGTTAGCTACGACCTCACCAACCTTCTCCGCAAGTGCTCACACTTCGGTTCGCGCAACAGTCGTTTGAGCGTTTACGTAAGTGGCGAGAACCTCTGCACCATCACCGACTACACCGGCATCGACCCCGAGTGTGGCGGATGGGATGCTATGAAGTATCCGGTGGCTCGCACATTCTCTTTCGGTGTGAAACTTACTTACTAAAACAACTAAAAAGCAATATCTATGAAAGCAAAATATATATTGACAGCCGTTTTCTCTGCGGCACTGTTGAGCTCGTGTAGCGATTTCCTCGACGTACAGAAAGAGGGCGAGCCTACTACGACGCTATATTTCACCAATGACGACCAGGCTGTAGATGCTATCGACGCTCTCTATGCGCCGATTCATCAGGAGGGCCTCTTCGGTCGCGAACTTTACTGGGAGCAGGGCGGTGCGTGCGACATCGTTTGGGGCCGTACGCGCAGCTATCCTACTCTCGCAAACCTCCAGTATACAGGCGATGAAGACCCGTTGAAGGGCACATACGGACGCCTTACCGGCGTCATCTCTCGCGCCAACTGGGTTGTGGAGCAGTTGCTCAAGAAGCAGCAGTCTACTGCGCTCACCGCTGTAGAGACACGCTCGCTCGGCGAGGCGTTCTTCATGCGCGCCTTCAGCCACTTCTATGTTGCCTACCGCTACGGTAACGACAAGCAGGGTGTGCCGTTCGTACGCTACGAGGACTTCCCTGGCGGCTACGACAACTCTATTCCGAAGCAGCAGGCATCGGTAGTAGACAACTACAAGATGATTATCGAAGACCTCGACAACGCCATCAAGTATCTGCCGAACTTCAAGGACTACGGCATCGACAACCGCGGACGTGCCCACAAGGCAGCCGCCGTTGCTTACAAGGCTAAGGTCTATGCTTACTGGGCTGCGTTCGACAGCAAGCAGTGGGAGAACGTGATAAAGATGGTAGACGCTCTTGAGAATGAGTACGGACGCGACCTCGCTCCTGAGTTCGCTGACATCTTCTCTTCCGACTTCTCTAACTACTGGACAAAGGAATACCTCTTCGGCATTGCCGGCACAGGTGGCGACACTCCTGGTGGCTCCGAGTTCCCTGGCGTTATCCTTGAGAACAAGGGTTGGGGCGTCTACAACGGTTGGGGTCAGATCAAGCCGTCGTACGACATCTTCGAGGAGATGCTGAAGGACGGTGCAGGCAACGCCCGCATCACACGCTCAGTGCTCGAATACGGTCAGGAGTTCCAGTTCTTCGGCGAGACACGCAAGTTCTTCTCTACATCAGACGTTGAGTCGGGCTTCATGATCAACAAGTACATGGATCCGTTCAAGTACGAGAATGCCGACAAGAACGGCTACGTAAGCTCTAACGGCAACTGGCCTACAGCGCGCGTTCACATGCCGCTCGTACGCTTCGCCGAGATGCTTCTGTTCCGTGCCGAGGCTAACCTCGTTCTCGGTCATGCCGACCTCGCAGCAAAGGACATCAACCGCGTGCGCAACCGCTCTCACCTCACTCCGCTGTCGGGCAACGCTACATGGGCTGACCTCTATCACGAGCGCCGTTGCGAACTCGCCTTCGAGTACACCGACCACCTCTACGACCTGAAGCGCTGGTTCCACTCTGGTGCAGCCGAGATTAAGGAGCTTGCTAAGAAGGAGCTGAACGCTCACCCGCGTGCTCGCCACTATGCCGACCGCAGCGACTGGAACAGCACCTTCGAAGTAGGACCGTACGAGGACTATCTCAACGAGGCTAACCCTGCGGTCAAGCCCGTAGAGTACGACGACCATCTCATGGTGTTCCCGTATCCTTCAACAGAAATCACGAAGTCGGGTGGTGCGCTGAAGCAGAACGACGGCTATTAAAAACTCATTAACCGACGGTTACAAACACTCGTTAACCGTCGGTTACTAATACTTATTAAACAACAAAACTCCGCACAGCAGAATGTTTCGCAGTGCGGAGTTTTTTTCTTTTATTGCTGTCAGGTAAAACTAAAAATGTGGTCGTAAACGGGCTGAAAGCCCAACAATCACATTATTAAACTATAGAACTTAAAGCGTTAAAATACAGTTTAAGTTGGTTGAGGCTTAAGACATGTATTATTCTCGTGGCGTGGTAATGATATTCCATCATATCGGTAACATTGTTACAGATATGATGGAATGATGTTTTACCTACGTGGTAATCTTATTTGGTGTAAAGCATATCGTCTGGAAGTATGCGACTACTGTTGTATCTGTCCGTAATCTTTATCTTAAGGCTCTGTCCCATGTAGTCCTCGAAGTAAATGATGCGCATCTCGTGGAAACCAGCTTCCAGCGCCACCTTACCAGCAACGAACTCCTGACTGTGCGAACCGTCGTTGTCGATAATCTCCTTGCCGTCGATGAACAGACGCGAACCGTCGTCGGAAGCAATGTCGAAGTAGTAGACGCCCTTCTCGGGTATCTTTATGAACGAACGGAAGTCGTAGCCGAAGTGGTCCTCGCTTCGAGCCTCGGTGATGATGAAGTTGTTCAGCACGCCCTCCTTCACCTTCTTACCATTGTTGAAGATGTCGGCAGTCTTCTTGAACTTGCCCTCATAGTAAGTATAGTTCACGCCGTGCTTCTTCGGTTTCACGTTCAGAGCCGGCAAGTACGGACCCTCCTCGTCAATCGACGTGATGCCCGACGGGTAGTAGTAGGCGAACTCTCTGCCCTGCGGTGTAGTCACCCACGAGTCGAAGCGTCTTTCGCCCTCATACATCTCGATAACACGTCCGCCGCGCACCAGTCCGCCGTAAGCGTCCGTACCCGTCACACGTCCGTAGGCAAGACAGATGCCTTTCTCCTGACCTATGAACTCGTTGTCGTGGTCGTGACCCACGAACACGCCCATCACGTCCTTACATTCGGCGAACGAAGCGAACATTCCGCTGTTGATGTCAGCCGCGCATACCTCGCCCTCGTCGCATCTGCCCCAAGTGCCTGGGCGGTTCATTAGGTTGCGATATTCTGGCAGAGCGATGTGGAAGAACGCCAACGCCGGCAGAGGAGTGCCGCCGTTCAGGTCTGTGTAGTGCTTGCTCTGGTCGCGGTACCAAGCAATCTGTTCGAAGTGAATCCAGTCGTAGTGACCCAACTCGTCGGTTTCGGGATAATCGTTAGAGTCGATGCAGTAGAGCAGCGACTGCACCTTGTCCTTCTCCTTCGAACCGTACACCGGAATGACATACTGGCCATGGCCCGGAATGCCCTGCGGTCCGTGCGAGCCTACGAAGTAAGGCGACTTCAACAGCTCGTCGAATATCTCCTGCTTGCTCATATACTGCGGCTCGGCGTCGTGGTTGCCCAGCGTCACGGCGAACGGCATCTTTGCCTCCTCGAAAATCTTTATTATAGCCTCCCAACCCTTCTTAGCCGGGTTGGCAGTAACGATGTCGCCCGTGAGAATAGCGATGTCGGGCTTCTCCTGACTCAGTACGGAGAGGATGGTGTTGCGTGTGGTGTCGCATCCGGCAGATGTCGGGTCCCAATGGATGTCGGTGAACTGCACAATTTTGAACTTGCCGTCGTTATTGAAACGGAACTTGTGTTGTGCAAATGCCGTTCCTGCTGCCAGCAAGAAGAGCAAAGTAACTAATAGGTTTTTGTTCATTTGTTATAGTTGTTTATAGTTGTTCTTATTGGTTTGTCCGTTTGTTGCATTTTGTTTTGAAACGTGTGGTTGCCGTGCTTAGTAAATCTCAATCTCGTCCAACGCCAGTTCGCTCGGTTCGCCGGCGTTGTAATGACCCTCATGACACTTTCCGCCGCCCAGAACCACGAGCCTTACGAACCTTGCGCCGCTTTCCTCGAACTTCACCTCGACGGGGAAGCGTGTAGCCTCGGTAAGCGAGAAGTCGTATTCGGGTTTCTTACAAGCAACCGTTCTGTATTCGGAGTCGTCGTCAGAAACCATCACCCTCACTTCGCGAGCCGGCCATACGGCGTTCCATGTGCGCCACAGCGTACCGAGTTTCACTCTGCTTATTGTCGTCGCCTTGTGCATACGGATGTCTATCTGCAGCGTGTCTTTGTTGAAGCCCGTCCAGTAGCGTGTGTCCTTCGAGAATCCGCGCAGTCCGTCGGTGAGCGCATATCCTTCGTGCATATTCTCCCAAGCAGCCTTCGGCGAGCACGTATATTCGCAGCCCGTAGCCTTGTTCACGGCGAAGCGCTTATGCGTTATGCCGCCCATCCGCTTACCGTCAACGTACACCGCCGCCCACAGCTCCGTCTCCTTGTCGAGAGCTATCGGCGCAGAGTAGGTCTTGAAGCGACTCTCGTCGGCGCAGTCGAGCGCATAGCGTATCTCGGCGTCGGGGCAGAGTGTCTTGAGCTTCACCTCATATACGTTCTGCGCATTGTTCCATTCGCCGCTGAACTCAGCCTCATAGAAGTTGCGGCAGGCATGCACGCCCTTCTTGTCGAGCCATGCAAACTGCGTCTTGAGACGTCGGTGGAAGTCGTTGACGTCCTTCTTCCCAGCGTCAGTCCATTGCACCTCAGCCATAGCCATCAGTCGCGGATAAGCCATATACTCCAGATAATCAGCCGTCTGCACATACTCGCCCCATAGATTAGCCTGCGTACCGATTATGTACTTCTGCTCCTCCGGCGTAAGACTCTCGGGCAACGGATTGTACGCATACACGCTGTCCAAAGGCAGATAGCTGCCAATGGCGAGCGGAGCATGCTCAGGGTCCTCCTGATAGTGGTCGATATAGCAGTAGTCGCCCGGCGTCATTATCACCTTGTGCTTCATCTTCGCAGCCTCTATGCCGCCCACTTCGCCTCTCCACGACATCACGGTGGCGTTCGGCGCCAGTCCGCCCTCCAGAATCTCGTCCCAGCCGATGATGTTCTTTCCCTTGCTGTTCACGAACCGCTCAATGCGATGGATGAACCAGCTCTGCAGCTCGTGTTCGTCCTTCAGATTCAGCTTCTTTATCAGCGCCTGGCAGCGCGGACAAACCTTCCACGCCTTCTTCGGACACTCGTCGCCGCCGATGTGTATATACTCGCTCGGGAACAGATCCATCACCTCCGTCAGCACGTTCTGCAAGAACTCGAATGTCTGCTCCTGCGGACAGTACACCTCGTCGAAGATGTCCATATAGTCGCGCACCACATACTGCTTGCCCAGTCCGCACGAATACTGCGGATAAGCAGCCAGCGCCGCCGACGAATGTCCCGGCATTTCAATCTCGGGTATAATCGTGATGAATCGGTCGGCAGCATACGCCACCATCTCCTTAATGTCCTGCTGCGTGTAGAAACCCTCCTGCGGTTTTCCGTCGAATCGGCGCGGATAGTAGTAGTCGGAGTGGCCGATCATAGTCTGACTGCGCTTCGATCCCACCTCCGTAAGTCGCGGATAGCGCTTTATCTCGATGCGCCAACCCTGGTCGTTGGTGAGATGAATGTGCAGTCGGTTCATCTTGAACGCCGCCATAAGGTCGATGAAGCGCAACACGGTCTGCTTCGACTGGAAGTTGCGAGCCACGTCAATCATCGCACCGCGATACTGAAAGCGCGGTGCATCCTTTATCTCTACGCACTGAACCGCAGCCTCTGCGTCAGCATCCGCCGGCACCAGCTGCATGAACGACTGCAAGCCGTAGAAGAAACCCGCCCCTTGAGCGTTCGACTTTATAACGGCATGCTTCGGCGTCACCGTCAGTTCGTAGGCTTCGTCCTGCAGAGTGTTGTCCACCACCAGCAGCAACTGCGCTTTCTTCGCCGTTGTCGCCGTTGTGTGTATGTTGTTGTCGTTCAGTCTGCCTTCAAGGTAGCCAACTATTGCCTTCCGCTTGTTGAGGTCTTTCGGTATGCTTATCTTCACTTCGCTGCCGAGTCTGAGCACTCTGCCAGCAGTCACCTTCAGCTTGTTAGGCATGGGTATGATGTCTGCCGACCCTTGCTCTTGGGCGTTGCATGGTAACAATGACAAAGCCGTAAAGATCAGAAGCAATGTTTTTCTCATAAATGATTATTCTTTTTTTTTTGATTTGTCCGATTAATTCATAACGCAAGCTAAAGTGCGGTTTCTATGCAAATGTAAAGAAAAAAACGCAATTATACACCTCAATGTATAGAAAACTTTCCGGTTCACAAAAATTATTCTTACCTTTGTCTACACCTAAGCAGTCGACAGAAAACGACCTCCGCAGGTTGTTCTTCAGCCGTTGCCGACCATGAAAGAAAGACAAACAACAAAATAACAAACAATCTATAGAACATTATGAAAATAAACAGACTATTTGCTATTGTGGCTCTTGCCGTATGCGCAGTCACAGCCAGCGCACAGTACAACATGCCCACACAAACCTTCACATACGACAAGCCATACGCCGTTGAGAAGATAAAGGCACCGAAAGGCAAGAAGGTGAAGAACGTAATATTGATGATTGGCGACGGCATGAGCCTCATGCACGTCTACACGGCGTGGACAGCCAACCGCGGAAAACTGTGGCTCGAGAACGCTACAGCCACCGGATTGTCGAAGACTTGGGCAACCAACAAGCTCGTAACCGACTCCGGTTCGGGCGGAACATCGCTCGCTACGGGCGTAAAGACCTGCTACCATGCCGTAGGCGTCGACCCCGAAGGCAAGCCGCTGACGTCGCTCGTAGACGTGGCGAAGGAGCTTGGAAAGGATGCGGGCATCGCCGTCACATGCCGTCTGTGGGATGCTACGCCATGCGATTTCTGCTGCCATAACATCGACCGCGACAAGGAAGAAGAACTCGTCGGCGACTATCCTACGAGCGGTGTCAACTTCGTGTTCGGCGGTGGCGCTGAGAAGTTCGCCAACCGCAAGGACGGACGCGACATCTTCAACGAACTGCGTGTGAAGGGCTATCACGTTTCGCGTTCGCTTGACGACTTCTTCGCATACGACACCAACAGCAACATCTTTGCCGTGCCTTACGACAAGGACACTCCGCTGCCCGACGAGCGCGGCGACCTGCTTGCGCGTGCGTCGATGAAGGGCATCGAGCTGATGAACCGCAACAAGAAGGGCTTCTTCATGATGATCGAAGGCTCGCAGCTCGACGACTACGGACACTTCAACCAGCTCGATATGCTCATGAAGGAGACGCTCGACTTCGACCAGACCATTGGTAGGGTGATGAAGTGGGCGGCAGAAGACGGCGAGACACTCGTCGTTGTTACAGCCGACCACGAGACGGGCGGACTCACGCTTGTCAACGGCGACAAGAACGAAGGACGTGTAGAGTGCTGCTTCTCTACACGCGACCACTCTGGCGCTATGGTTCCGGTCTACGCCTTCGGTCCGGGCGCAGAACACTTCACCGGAATCTACGAGAATACCGACGTGTTCAAGCGCATCAAGCAGTTGCTCACAAACGGAGTAATAAAATAACAGAATAAATAGTGGCGGAGGTCTCCGGCCTCCGCTGCAAGCAGCCGTACTGGCACATATAAACTGCTGCGGAGGCCGGAGACCTCCGCTACTTATTTAATACAGATAAATGAAGAAAACGATATTAACCCTTACAGCCTCGCTCTTTGCGGTGCTTGCGCCAGCGCAGAACCTCATATCTTCTGGTTCGCCGCTCTACAAACTGCCTTACAAGAACACGTATGTAATGCAGACACTCGTGGCGGAGAACACGTTCCGCACGGCTAAGGTTGAGAAACCGAAGCCCGGCACCTTCGAACAGGCACGCAAGGTGTTGCCCTCGCCCTATTGGGAGGGACACCAGAAGGAGATAGAGATGTACTGGAAGGCGTGGCAGATAGGTCTGAAGAACGTCTGCCAGCCGCTCGACGACTCGGGCTTCGTCACCTCATACATCTCGCCCGCCTACAACGGCAACATCTTCATGTGGGACGACGCGTTCATCACGATGTTCTGCCGTTACGGCGACCGCTTCTTCCCGTTCCAGAAGACGCTCGACAACTTCTACGCTAAGCAGCATCCCGACGGATTCATCTGTCGCGAGATACGTGCCGACGGTTCTGACTGCTTCGGTCGCTACGACCCTACATCTACTGGTCCGAACCTGCTGCCGTGGTCGGAGTGGCTCTACTATACGCAGTTCGGCGACGACAATCGTCTGAACAAGGTGTTCCCCGTGCTTGCCGCCTACTACAAGTGGCTGAAGCTCAACCGCACCTGGCGCAACGGTACATACTGGAGCAGCGGATGGGGCACCGGCATGGACAATATGCCACGTGTGCCGGAAGGCTACAATACTATCTATAGCAACGGTCACATGATATGGCTCGACGCCTGCCTGCAGCAGATAATGGTGGCGAACATTCTGCTGAAGATGGGCTTCTACCTTGAGCGCTGGCAGGAGATAGAGGAGTTTGAGGATGACATAAAGAATCTCTCGGCGTACATCAACAAGAACATGTGGAGCGAACGCGACGGCTTCCTCTACGACCAGTATGCCAACGACTCGCTCTCTACGACGCAGGGCATCTATGCTTACTGGGCTTTGCATACCGATGTGCTACCCAAGCAGCGCCTCGACCGTCTCGTGGAGCACCTCGACGACACCTGCAAGTTCAACCGTCCGCACCGTGTGGCGTCGCTCGCTGCCGACAACCCGAAGTATAAGGCTAACGGACGCTACTGGGAAGGCGGCGTATGGCCCGGAACCAACTATATGGTTGTTTCGGGACTCGTGGAGAAGGGCTATCGCCGACTGGCTCACGACATCGTGATGAATCATTACAACAACGTGCTGAAGGTGTATAAGAAGACGGGCACGTTCTGGGAGTATTACGCTCCGGAGGATGCTGCGCCGGGCTTCATGGCTCGCAAGGATTTCGTCGGTTGGACCGGTCTGCCGCCAATTGCCGACCTCATCGAGTATATCTTCGGCATACGTGCCGACATACAGGACTCGCACGTGACGCTCGACGTGCAGCTGCTCGACGCTTACGGCATCGACCGCTATCCGCTCGGCGCCGACGGCAATATCTCGTTCAATGTGGCTAAGCGCAGTTCTGTCAACGAGAAGCCGAAAGTTACTATCAAAACGAATATCCCATTCAAGCTGACGCTCATCTGGGGCGACGGCGAGAGTGTGGAGAAGGAAGTAGCCGTAGGCAACAACGCAATCTGATGTAATGTTGATGTGTTGATGTGTTGAGATGTTGAGATGTTGACATTACTCCGCACAACTCACCGCCTCAACATATCTCAACATATCTCAACATCTCAACATAACAACATCTTATCACCACCACATATCTCAACATCTTATCATCTCACCACCTCAACATCTCACTATGCTTACAAAAATGATATTCGCCACACTTCTGCTCTTCGCGCTCTCAGCCCTCAACGGCTACGCGTCGGAGAAGAAGCGTGAGGCAAACTGCACCGTCGTCATTGCTGCCGACCTGCATTTCGATATGCCGCCAGAGACCGACCAGTTCCACCATGTGCTTGCCATCAATGCGCTCGGTGACCATCGACGCATCGACGGCGTGATACTCGCCGGCGACCTCTTCGACAAGTCAGACCCGAAGATACTCGACCTCTACCGGCAACGTTGGGAGCGCGGACCCGGCTACCGGCAGATTCACTACGACACTTATCCCACCTTCGGCAACCACGACATATCGCCCGAGACTGGCAGACCGGAGCAGAACCGCATAGGTATGGAGTTTAATCTCCACTACCTCGACTCTACGCTGTTCGACATGAAGCAGACTGGACGCATCTTGAACATACACCGTTCGTCGCGTTCCTACTCGTTCGACATCGGCGGCGTTCACTTCGTGTGCGGACAACTCGCTGCCGGCGACACCACCTACTGCGAGAGCAACATGCAGTGGATTGCCGACGACCTGAAGAAGTACGCTTCCGACGGCAAGCCAGTGGTCTACGTGCAGCACTACGGCTTCGACGCGTGGGCGTTGGAGTGGTGGACGGAGGAGCAGCGCACGCTGCTGTTCGACATTCTCGAACACTACAACCTCGCAGCCTTCTTCGTCGGTCATACCCACGCCAAATCCGTGCAGCACTATCGTGGCTACGACATCCACCAGGTGAATAACGCCTGGCGCGACGAGGACGGCAACGCCTCGTTCGACGTGCTGCAGATAAAGGGCAAGCGTGTCACGGTAGAGACTTACGAGGTGCTCGACGGTAACGGCAACTTCAAGCGGTTGTGAGATATATAAAAAAGACGATATATGAAGATACTGTTGATAGGCGAGGCGAGCTTTCTTCACAATACTTTGAAGAAAGGACTCGTCGAGCGTGGACACCGCGTCACAACCATGTCCGACGGCAATGGCTGGCACGATGCTCCGCGCGACATCGACCTGCGCCGCGACGGGCGTTGGGGCAAGCTCGGCGGCTTGCGAGTGGTATGGCAGTTGCTGCGCCATCTGCCGCAACTGTGCGGCAACGACGTGGTGCAGATACACAACTATCAGTTTGTGCCGCTCATGTATCGCTGGAACACGCTACTGCTGCGCTTCCTCAAGCTCACCAACCGCCGCGTTGTGAAAGGCTGTTTTGGCGACGACCCACAGATATTCCGCCGCCAGGCGCAGGGCGTACCTGCCTATTCCGACACCTATTGGAGCGGACAGCTGCAGAACGCCGACCAGCATCGCGACCGCATCGCCGAAGTCATTGAGCACGGTGCTGAGGCTTCGTGGCGCAAGACGACCCACATGGCTGACGCCCTCGTGGCTTGTCTCTACGAGTATTGGCTCGACTACAACGAACCGCCTTACGCCGAAAAGCTCCATTACATCCCGCTGCCGATAGAGTGTGAAGAGATGGTGAGATGGTGTGATGGTGAGAAGGTGAAATGTGTGGGTAATGACACGCCCTCACCCTCTCAACCCAACGACTCTCAACTCTCAACTCTCAACTCTCAACTTACACCTTCTCACCCCCTCACTATCCTCATCGGTCTTCAGCCCAAGCGCGACTTCATGAAGGGCGCAATGAAGATAGCCACGTTCGTTGAGGAGGTGGCGCGTCGCCATCCCGGCAAGGTGCAGATTAAGTACGTAGAAGGAGTGCCTTACGACGAGTACATGCGTCTGCTTGCTGAGGCTGACGTGCTTGTCGACCAGCTATACAGCTACACCCCGTCGATGAACTCGCTCGCGGCAATGGCTCGCGGAACGGTTGTCATAGGTGGAGGCGAAGAAGAATACTATGAGTTTATTGGCGAGAAGACGTTGCGCCCGATTATCAACGTGCGCCCCGATGTGCCCGACGAGGAGAACATCGCGGCGATTGAGCGTGCCCTCTTCACCGACGGCATGCTCGAAAGAATGGCGCAAGAGAGCATACAGTTTGTTCATAAGTATCACGACTACCGCCACGTGGCAGAGCAGTACGAACAGTTATATTATAGTCTTTAGCATGCTAAATTATAGTCTTTAGCATCGTGCGGCGTTCGCAATCCGATTGGATTCCGTACGCCGCCCGATCAGATTGCGTCCGCCATCCAATCGGACCGCGTTCGCTGCACGGTCACCGAACCTATTGTTTTAGGGTGTTGATAAGCTCAACCCACTTTCCAAAAACATTATCCTTGAAGTACTGTCTGCCCACTTCGAGCGCATTCTCTCCGTACTTTTTGCGCATATCCTCCGAACTCATCATTTTGCAGAGTGCCTCGCTGAACGCCTTGCAGTCGTCCTGCTCCACGATGATGCCGTTGACGCCGTTCTGCACAATGTCAGCCGCACCGAACTTGAAGTTGAACACTACAGAAGGCAGACCGCATGCTTGCGCCTCGATGAGCGTGATGCCCTGACCCTCGTAGCGAGACGGCATGATGTGCAGACTGTATTCGGGGTAGACATCCATTATATTGTTCGAGCGTCCGCAGAGCGTTATGCGGTCGTTCAGATGCAGTTGTTCGATTTGCAATTGCAAATCGTTGCGGCACGAACCTTCGCCGTATATGTCCAAGTGCCAGTCGGGATGCTGTTCAGCCACCCGTTTCCAGCAGTTGATGAGCATATCGAATCCCTTTGGGGCTTCCAATCTGCCCACGGCGATAGCCTTTTTGCGAGTATAGTCTGCTACGCTGCGTTTCGGCTGCTCAATAAAGTTGGGTATCACGCATACATGCTTCGTTTTCTTATAGTTTTGCGCATCGCCGTGTGTAAGGCATACTATTGTGTCAGCACTGCGTTCCATGGGATGAAAAAGGCTGTGATATGGCGTGAATTGGCGAGCTGAATGCGACTCATACACCTTTTTCGCCCGTGTGCGACAGAACGGCAGTAGTAGGGCACCTAAGCTAAGTGTGAAGAAGATGATGTCGGGCTGTTCTGCATCCACCACTTTTTGGAACCTTTTTAATAAGCACAATAACATCCGTATTCGGTTGATGTTTTTGCAAATTACATTACAATTCTTTGCTATGAATGGTATGTTGAGCGAAATGAGTCGCACGCCCTTTGCAAGTGGATAACTTGCGGGGCGTTCGTCTTTGTATATGGACACAATCAATACGTCGTGCCCATACTTTGTGGCGAAGTGGTTTGCCTTTTGAGTGATAATGTTCTCAGCTCCTCCCTTAACGGATATATCTTCTATTGTGTATATTATTCTCATAGTTGGTGTAGTAGTTTAAATAAAACACATGCCACTTTCACTCCGAAGATGTTCAGTAATGCGGCTTTTATTCTTTCGTTTTTGGTGGTGAATTGCTTTATCTTTAGTTTGTTGTTTTGCAGCAAAATCTGGTTGTTGTTGCAATAAGCGTGTAGCTGAGTGGTGAACATATTCATATATAACCGGTGCCACTTGGGTTGCGTAGTGTCGATATTCAGTAACTTGACCACCTTTATCTGAGCCTCTAAGAGCAAGTGCATGTTGTTCTGTGCCACAATACCAGTATCGTTCCAGTGGTATATATACATGCCCCGTTGCGTAGTGACGATGTTGTGGCAGATGTTCAGCATATCGCCAATGAGGTACACGTCCTCGTATTTCTTTCCTTTTTTGAAATGCACGTTGTCGAACAGAGTGGCTCTGAATATTTTGTTGCAAACCCAGCAATGAGAGAAACCCTTGTCAGCGAGCCATTCCAATGGGCTTTCGAACATTCTGTTTTCGGGCATGAAGACGTGTTCGTCGGGTCGTCCTTTGCGTTCTGTTACGGGATATTCGAGTATATCTATATCGGTTTGTTCGCTCAGTACCTGCATCAGTGGTTGTAGTGTGTCTGGAGCCAATTCGTCATCGCTATCCACGAAGGTGATGTATTCGCCTTTTGCGCGGTCAATGCCATAGTTGCGTGCGTCGGAGAGTCCGCCATTGGATTTGTGAAACACACGTATGCGCTCATCGTTTGATGCCAATTCGTCAGCTATATGCCCGCTATTGTCCGGTGTTCCGTCGTCAACAAGCAGTAGCTCAAAGTCGGTAAACGACTGTTGAACAATACTCCTGATGCAGCGTTCAAGCGTGCTCTCTACATTGTATATAGGTACGATGATGCTTAGTTTCATATGGCGTAAAGAAATAGTGTTTAAACATCCAACGTTTATTTTTCATAATTATTGTTTGTTGTTGCAATAAAAACGCTACTTTTACGTTATGATAGTACTATTATAACCGAATGATCATGGTAACCGAACTATCTATATTAATACCTATCTTTAATGATGATGCATCGCGTCTTGTCGATGCTGTTTATCGCCAGGCACAAGCCATTGAAGGTTTGCGCTATGAAATAGTTGTCTTTGATGATGGTAGTACAGATGAGGCTATGATAGCCCTTAATCGTTCGTTGGAACGCTATTCGTGTTGTCGTTATGTGCGTATGGAGCATAGTAAGTGTCGTGCAGCCATGCGTAATAAGATGAGCAGCGTTGGGCGTTACGAGTGGCATCTTATGGTTGACGCTCGCCTTACACTTGTCTACGACGATTTTTTGAAACGTTATGTCAATTCGGACGTATTGCCAGGCGAGGCAGTATGTGGTGGTGTGTGTGTATGTGGCGGTGCTGATGAGGCTACGCTCTATCGCCAGAATTTGCGCTTTAGATATGAGAAGTACGAAGAGACAACACATTCAGCAGCCGAGCGAACACGCAATCCTTACAATGCGTTCCGCACAACTAATTTCTTCTATCATCGCACCGTGCTTCAGCGTGTGGCTTACGATGAGCGCATCATAGGCTACGGTTATGAGGATGTGATGCTTGGCAAGTGTCTGCAGCGTGCTGGCGTGAGAGTGTTGCACATCGACAACCCTGTTGCATACACGTCGTTTGAATCGAACACTCGTTATCTTGAAAAACTTGAGGAGGCTCTACGTACGCTTCATGAGTTTGCCCCCGAATTGATTGATTACTCTCCGTTGCTCCGTGCCATTCACAAACTCAATAGTTGTTGTCAGTTGTGGGCACTACGTTGTCTGCATAAACTATTTGGTACATCTGTTCGCAAGCTCTTGTCGGGTTCGCATCCAAAGTTGTTTATTCTGAAAATATACAAATTAGGGTATTACGCTTCGCTCGGTTAAGAGCGAAACGTAATTCTATAATGATAAAGTTTTGTTTAGTTGATGACTGCGACTTTGCAGACCGTTCCCTTGCCGCCGTCTTCTGTGGCTGCCTCTACCATGTATATGCCGCTCGCCACGCGTTTGCCATTAAGGTCGCATCCGTTCCAGCGGTACGAACCGCCCGTACTTCTGCCCTGGTTTACGAGAGTGCCGTTCGAGGTCACAATCTTTACGTCGGCGTTATAGCTCAGACCTACCACGGTGATGTATCCCGTGTAGTCGGGCGTCACGGGGTTAGGGTATGCATACACGTTGTCCTTCGTCATCTTCTCGTTCGGTGTGGTCGCATCGCTCTGATACGAGCACAGACCTTTGTCGGTGGCAAAATATACCATGCTTGAGTTAGGGTCGACAAGTACGTAGTGTACCGTGTTCGACAGCAGTGGCGAGTTGTCGGTGGTGAAGTGCTCGACCTGCGTGTTGCAGTCGTCGCTGATGAGGAACACTCCGTTAGACGTTGCTATCCACTTGCGGTTGCCGCCGTCAACGGCAATGCATCGTGTCTCGATGTTTGCCAGCAGATAGTCGGCGAGGTTCGTTCCGTCGTTGCGTGGTACCTTGTGTTGTGTCACCAAACCGCCACCATTCTTCACGTCGCTTGGGGTGAGGTATAATGGACCTGCCGATGAAGCAATCCAGATGTTGCCGTTTTTGTCTTCTGTTACATGAAACAGGTAGTAGGGTTTGATTGTTGCATAGTCCTCGTTGGTGTATGTAGGTCCACCCACGTCGTATAGTTTATCGTTCTGATAATCGTAGGCGAAAAGCTTGGTTTCCTCCCAATAGCTATTGATGAACCACATGTATCCGTATGTTGGACTGATGAAAATCTCCTTTACATCACGTGAGTAGTTACCTGCAAAGTTCGAGTGCTTCAACTCTTTCCATTCGCCATCTTTTGTGAGCAGTTTAAGTGGGTTTGTTGACTTGCAGTTGAGTACCCACAGGTTACCATTCGCGTCGTATTTCACGCCGTTTGCCATGACATAGTTCGGACTGTTGTTGCTCGCAGCCGACTCCATCGGGCTGTTGTTACTATTGTAGCACTTCACGAACTTACCATCCTGAAACTCGTACAGTCCGCTCTTGGCGCCCACCATCACGTGTCCTTCTTTCAGCGGGTCGAAGTCCATGCACAGATAGTCGACATTATTGTGTCCCAATTGCTCTGGTGTTGGTTGTTCAAAGTGTCCCCATGTAGTGCCGTCCCATACATGCACCTCGCCAGGCAGATTGCCGTTTGTTTCTTGGCTCCACATTCCGCCTACGGCGTAGAGCTTTCCGTTGTGTGTGTATAGGCGGTAGAAGTTGTTCGACACCGGACCTTCGGGCTGCACGCCCTCCGTCATGTATGTGCGTTTGCCGTCGGCGTCAAGAGCGTAGTAAGTCAGTTTGCCGTCGGCGGTCTTTGTCCACCATAGCTTGGTCTGTGTGTCTTGCACGTTTGTGCGGTCTTCGCGCAGCGTGGTGAATCCGTCCTCGCGCACCCAGTTGCTCTTGTCGAGCAGATTGTCGGTGAGCTTGCAGCGCAGGCGTCCGCGTTCCTTCGACTCGGCGTAGAGGTATCCGTTCTTCACGTACGTATAGCTCACGTTGGTGCCTAGGTCGTAAGTGTCCATGATGGCTCCGTCGCGCGTGTTCAGCTTCACCACGCCGAACGCCGTGGAGAGGTAAGCGTACGGTCCGTCGAAGTCGATATGGTTGATAGTCTTGTCGAGTGTCGTCGTCTTCAGGTAGAAGTCGGGCGCATTGATGACGTCGCCGTTGGCAGACAGCAGGTCGATGTTCGAGTTTGTGTACACCACGACCAGTCGTTTCGAAGCCTTAGCCCAAGCTATGTGGCTTACTCCCACGTCCGACATCACGCCAGCCTTGTCGTAGGTCTGCACGAGTCCGTCGGTTGTGTCGTAAGAGAACACCGAGTTTGAAGCCAGCACGAAGCAGACCGTGCCTGCCGGCTCTATCTCCGTGATGTTGCTGTAACTCTGATAGACAGTCCATCTGTCCTTTGCGCTGTCTGCCCACGCCGTGAGCGTAGCCATGAGGAATATTGCGAGCGAAATTATTGCTTTCATGTGTTTATTGTTTATAATAAATAACGTATGTGCGCGTTATTTATTGTGTATTTCGTCTGAAATCGCTAACTTTGCAATGAAGAAGCGTGTCTTCTTCGCACCAAGTGCGTTTCCGTCGTTTGCGGAAAGACTCTTATAAGCATTATCTACAATAACTAAAACAAACAAATATGAACAAGAGAAAACTATTCACAGCCGTGCTCGCACTCGCTTCCGTATGTGCAGGCACTGCCAAGACCTACGAGCCGGTCGACTACGTTAGCACGCTTGTCGGATCGGAGTCGAAGCACTCGCTTTCTACGGGTAATACCTATCCTGCCGTTGCAATGCCGTGGGGTATGAACTTCTGGACACCGCAGACCGGAAAGATGGGCGACGGCTGGACATACACCTATTCTGCCGACAAGCTGCGCGGTTTCAAGCAGACCCATCAGCCGAGTCCGTGGATTAACGACTACGGTCAGTTTGCCGTTATGCCTGAGGTAGGCGCGCCCGTGTTCGACGAGGAGAAGCGCGCGTCGTGGTTCTCGCACAAGGCTGAGGTAGCCACACCTTACTACTATCGTGCCTACCTTGCCGACTACGATGTCGTCACCGAGATTGCGCCCACGGAGCGTGCTGCCATCATGCGCGTTACGTATCCCGAAGCTGAGCAGGCGAGCTTCGTAGTGGATGCCTACGACGATGGTTCTTACGTGAAGGTGCTGCCCGAGCAGAACATGGTTGTGGGCTATACGACAAAGAACAACGGTGGCGTGCCCGAAAACTTCAAAAACTACTTCGTTCTGAAGTTCGACCGTCCGTTCGCATATACATCCGTAGTTGTTAACGGCGAGATAAAGAGTGGCGAACTGGTGAGCCAGTGCAACCACGCCGGTGCCATTGTAGGCTTCAAGACAAAGCGCGGCGAGCAGCTCAACGTGCGCATCGCCTCGTCATTCATCTCTGAGGAGCAGGCTGTAGAGAACCTCAAGGAACTTGGCAACGACGGTTTCGATGCTGTGAAGGCTCGCGGACGCAAGACATGGAACGACGTGCTGGGCAAGATAGAGGTAAAGTCGCACGACATCGACCACCTCCGTACGTTCTATTCGTGCCTCTACCGCTCGGTGCTCTTCCCACGCTCGTTCTACGAGAAGAATGTGCAGGGCGAAATCGTACACTATTCGCCGTACAATGGCGAGGTGCTGCCCGGCTATATGTTCACCGACACCGGCTTCTGGGACACCTTCCGCTGTCTCTTCCCGCTGCTCAACGTGATGTATCCGTCGATGAACGAGAAGATGCAGGCTGGCTTGGTGAACGCATACAAGGAGAGCGGCTTCCTGCCCGAGTGGGCTTCGCCGGGTCATCGCGGCTGCATGGTGGGCAACAATTCGGCGTCTATCGTGGCTGACGCTTACCTCTGCGGACTGAAGAACTACGACGCAGAGAAGCTTTGGGAGGCTGTAGTGCATGGCACAAAGGCTGTTCATCCGACGGTTTCGTCTACAGGCCGTCTCGGCTACGAATACTACAACAAACTGGGCTACGTGCCTTACGACGTGAAGATAAACGAGAATGTGGCTCGCACACTCGAGTACGCTTACAACGACTGGTGTATATATCAGTTCGGCAAGCAGCTGGGTAAGTCGAAGAAGGAACTTGAGCCGTTCCGCAAGCGCGCGTTCAACTACCGCAACGTGTTCGACAAGGAGACCAATCTCATGCGCGGTCGTCTGCAGAACGGCGAGTTCCAGAAGCCGTTCTCTCCGTTGAAGTGGGGCGACGCCTTCACCGAGGGCAACGCTTGGCACTACACTTGGTCGGTGTTCCACGACCCGCAGGGACTCATCGACCTCATGGGCGGCAAGCAGGTGTTCAACCAGATGCTCGACTCGGTGTTCAACGTGCCGCCATTGTTCGACGACAGCTACTACGGTGCTGTTATCCACGAGATTCGCGAGATGCAGATTATGAACATGGGCAACTACGCTCACGGCAACCAACCCGTACAGCACATGATTTATCTCTATGGCTACTCGGGCGAGCCGTGGAAGACGCAGTACTGGATTCGTCAGACCATGGACCGCATGTACAACGCCAACCCCGACGGCTATTGCGGCGACGAGGACAACGGACAGACCTCTGCGTGGTATGTGTTCTCGGCAATGGGCTTCTACCCCGTATGCCCAGGCTCGGGCGAGTATGTGCTCGGTGCTCCGCGCTTCGACGAGATGACGCTCCACCTCGAGAACGGCAAGAGCGTAAGCATCAAGGCACGCAACAACGAGGACGAGAACTGCTACGTGAAGACGCTGCAGCTTAACGGTGCTCCGTACACCAAGAACTACGTTACGCGCACCGACCTTATGAACGGCGCTCAGTTCGTCTACGATATGGCTTCGGAGCCTAACAAGCAGCGCGGCACGGCTGAGAGCGACGCTCCGTACTCGTTCTCGAAGACACAGAAAAAGTAATTTTTTCGCTTCAATTTACGGTTGTCTGTAGAAATGTATGGTTGCTGAAAAAATCTACCATATCTTCCAGAACCGCCGTAACCTTCATATTATAAACCATTTAAAGGCTGGTAGATTTTCTCGAAAACGGGAAATCTACCAGCCTTTCTTCCATCTATCTTCCAGTCGTTTTCCTGCTCTTTCGTAATTTTCAACTTTCAACTCTCAACTCTCAACTCTAAATTCTCAACTCTCAACTCTCAATTCTCAACTCTCAACTTGCTTGTTTCGCCATTTTTTAGTAATTTTGCACTCCGTTTGCCGCAGTTCCTGGCAGACAGCACCCGAAAAGATTAAAGGATAACATTGTAAAGTATATATGACAAGCAGTAAAAACACACACGCCTCGTCCGCTTGGACTGAGGTCGAATACTCGACTCGCTGCATGAACCCCTACATCAGCAGTCCGATCTACGTACCCGAAGAAACATCTTATTTTCTGTGTCGCGCTGATGGCACACGCCAGCAGTGCCGCCTCTCGTTTGTTGTGTTCCGTGCCGACGGAGCCGATGCCGACGATTGGGAGGACGACCCGATGGTGGGCAGTCTTGACATCTGCGTGCTTGGCGACGGCGATGAGGAGGTGCAGCCGGTAGAGGCGGTGTATCTCGGCATCTCGCCCGACCGCTTCCTCTCTGTAGTGCGCGAGGACGAGCAGGAGATTGTGTTCGACTTCACATGGCGACAGGGCACCATAGAAATCGACCGTGCGCAGGAGACCGACGAGGGCTTCGTTGTGCGTAAGGACGACTTCGGCGACGACGGCATCGTCTGCCGACTCACTCCGCGCAAGGGCAATCCGTTCACGCTGCGCCTGCAGATACCATACGTAGGCTTCTCGCTCCTCGATGCCGACGGCAACAAACTCTCGGGCGACCTTGAGATAGCGCACAGCGACATCCACAACTACTCGTATGCTTTCGTGGGCGACCACTCTAACGACCGCTTCCAGATAGCACTCGACGAGGGAAAGCTCAACTATATGTGCGTGCTCAACGACGACAACCGACTCTCGGTGCGCGATATGCGCAACCGCATGGCTCTCGTGAAGGAAATCGACCTGCAAGGCTCGCTCAGCGACCTGCTCATGGGTGCTCACTCGGTGCTCGTGAAGAACAAGATGATGCGTTGGCGCATCGCTCTCATAGGCGACGAGGTGGAGGGTGCCGATACTGTGGAACTCACCGGTGTGGCTCTCGCACGCTTCGCCTTCGAGCAGTTCAGTGTCGAGGAGAGCGTAGACGAGGACATGCTTGCGCAGCGACTCATGCACATGGAGCAGCACCTCGGCTTTCAGTGGTACTGGCTTGGTGATGCCGACTGGAGCCACGAGAACCTCGACGGACTCATCGACATGGACGGGCTCGATGCCGACCCCGAGAAGATGATGCGCCAGGCGCTGCTCTTCAATCGCTACGAGGCTTTCATGCAGCGTCTCGCAGCCTTTTCCTATATCTCGCAGAAACCAATACAGGGCGACCAGCTCCAGGCGCGCAACAACAAGCGCAAGATTGCACGCTGCGTGCGCCACATACTGGCTCACCGCGCCGGCGAAGCTAACATCTGGGAACTCGACGACGAGGCTCGCCGCGAGATAATCCACTTCCACAACACGTTCCACCGCGAGTTTGCTGCTGCCTTGGAAGCATAGAATAGCAAGACTCTGCATTTGCTGGTTTCGCGTAGCTACTGGTTCGCGCACCTTTATATCTTATTATGTTATTGCCACGCTGCGACAACGATGTTGCCGTAGCGTGGCAATGTTGTTTTAGTAGCGTGGCAACATTGTTTTAGTAGCGTGGCAATATTGTTTTAGTGGCGTGGCAATATTGTTTTAGTAGCGTGGCAATATTTTTTAAGCAATAAAGCTGTTGTCCGTAAACTTCTTGAACGACCAAAGGGAGTGATAAACTTCTTTAATACCATTAACTTCTGAACTTGCGAAAGTTTAATTAATTAACAAGTTCCCCAAGAGTGGTGGTTATTGTTAGATATAAAAACTTTTTTATAGATATTCTTTGTGGTTTAAAAAAATGCACTACATTTGCAATGTCTAACCCAAAGTCAACTTTATAGTTGTCATAACGGAGTGAAAATCACCGTGCTGAAAGCCCTGTGGGGTTTAAGGTGGGCAGGCATATATACATAAAAGGCGTTACTGACGCTTTGGTTTTGACGTGTTAGAACTTCGCAACTTCAAACTGTAAGTCAAAAACAAAGCAACGGAAACGCCCCAAGAGGTGTATTATATTTGTGTACTTAGTGTCGTTGTCACCATTTGGTTGATGACGCAGTAAGGCGTATTATATATCTACATCGGCGTGGGGCTTTCAGCGTTGCTCGTTTCGACTTACAGGGCAATGCGAAGGCCTTAACACGTGGAACGGGCAGAGGACTGACTCCACGCTTTTTGTATGTACCAGTAAAACTAAACAGAATTATTAATTGGTCTTTCTTGGGAGTCGGATAGATCGTCTTTAAATCCTAACATTATGGAAAAAAAGAAGAACGAAGAACTCCAGTCACGTAGAGATTTCTTCAAAAAAGCAGCTAAAGGTGTATTACCTATTTTAGGAATGGTTGTTGTGGGTCCTTCGCTTATGTCGTGTAGCAAAGATGACGAAGATGATGATGATTACGATTATGGTGGTTCTGGCAGTGGTGGTTCTAGCAGTGGTGGTTCCGGCGGTGGTTCCGGTAGTAATTCTTGTACTGGATGTGCAAGTGGATGTTCTTACCGTTGTGGAAAAACATGTTCGTCTGGTTGTTATGGCTCTTGTGATAATGATTGCTCTAGTGGTTGCTCTGGCAGCTGTAAAACAGGAAGTAAATACGATAAGACCTGTAGGGTTTGTCAAAGTGCTTGTTCCGGAGGTTGTGTAAAGGGTTGTAGCGCATCATGTGCTAAATCATGTTCTCATGGTAATGCTATAGATCCTGATTAATATTGTGTAAAGTTCCATAAATGAGTATGATAAAAGAAGTTAGCTCTGATTGGGAACGTTCTTATAAAAGCATTACATTTATTGTTACCAAAGATTGTCAATTAGCTTGTAAATATTGTTATCTTGTTGGTAAGAATGCAAAAGAAAGAATGTCATGGGATGTTGCCAAGAAAACGATAGATTATATACTTAACAACCACAACTTCTTCAATGAAGAAGCTGTGGTTTGGGATTTTATTGGAGGTGAACCTTTCCTTGAGATAGATCTAATAGACAAAATCTGTGATTATATTAAAACAGAGATGTTTAGATTGTGTCATCCGTGGTTTGATAATTATAGGTTTAATTTCTCTACTAATGGAATTAATTACAATTCTGAGAAAATTCAGAGTTTTATTAAAAAGAATATAACTCATTTGTCTATCGGAATAACAATTGACGGAACAAAGCGTAAACATGATCTCAATCGTATTTGGAAAACAGAGGATATGGAACGCGGTGTTGTGCCAAACCTAAGTGAAGAAAAGGGTTCGTATGATGATGTTGTCAAGAATATTCCGCTTTGGCTGGAACAATTTCCTGGTGCAGGCACAAAGGTTACGATAAGCAGTGCAGACATTCCTTATATTAAAGAAAGTGTACTTCACCTCTATTCGCTCGGCATACACGAAGTAAATATCAACTGTGTGTTTGAGGATGTATGGAAAGAGGGCGATGATGAACTCTTTGAAAATCAACTCATGGATCTTGCTGATGCCATCATTGATAGTGGTTATTATCAAGATTATGCTTGTTCGTTTTTTACAGAACATATGGGAAAGCCTATGGATTGCCAAATGGATAATCAAAATTGGTGTGGCGCAGGCCGAATGCTTGCTGTAGATGCCGAGGGCAATTTCTACCCTTGCACACGCTTTGCCCAATACTCCCTTCGTTCTAAGAAGGCTTGGATTATAGGCAATGTGCGCGACGGAATAGACAAGAACAAGCTTCGTCCGTTTCTCACGCTCGACCGTTGCACACAGTCAACACAAGAGTGTATAGACTGTGAGGTGGCGAGTGGATGCGCATGGTGTCAAGGCGAAAACTATGACGCTGCCGATACACCGACTATTTATCAGCGCAGTACGGCTATATGCAAGATGCACAAGGCCCGGGTGCGTGCCAACAACTACTATTGGAACAAACTCTATCGCAAACTCGAAAAGGAGGGGGAGCGTGAAGCCTTTGAAAACAATAAACCTAAGTCGAACGCACCTAAATGTTAAAGCCGATATGATAAAGTACATTGTGATTTTATTGGATGACACATCCACATCGTTCTGTCATTACGCCAATGACAAGACCGTGCGAAGGCCGATGCCGTTGCAGACCTTGAAGGATGGCATACGTTATGCGATGAAGGAGAATCTGAACATACAGCTTGTATATCCGGAGTATGCGCTGCCTGAAGAGTATCTGGAGGTGATAGATTCTATCGACCATACGGATATAAAGCCTTTTGGTGTAAGTAATAAAATAGGCAGCACAACCCTTTGTGGGTCGGATATTGTTGTGTTCAATACGTTGGAGGAAGCCGTTGACAGCCAGTTAAGAAGCGATACAACATACGTTGTACGTACTGATAAGGCGTGTCTATTTGCAGGCTGCGACGCATTGGGGACGATTCTTGGTAAGGTTGCACGTTTGAATGTTGTCATTACAGATGTTCAGACATTTACCGAAGACGATTTTGAATCGTACAAATCATTGCTTGGCAGACTTTCTGAAAAGGTGGAACGGCTTTATGTCTCAGGTCGGTCGCCGCAATTGAATCTGCTTACCGACCGGCTGCTGCTTGACCAAATGAACAACTGCGGTGCCGGCGAAACGACAATAACGCTTGCTCCCGATGGTCGCTTCTATGTGTGTCCAGCTTTCTATCAGTCTGCCGGCGGCTACGCTGTGGGCGACCTTGAACACGGTCTTGACATAAAGAATCAGCAGCTCTACCGTCTCGACCATGCACCGATATGCCGTAATTGTGACGCATGGCAGTGCCGGCGTTGTGTGTGGCTCAATCGCTTGACTACGCTCGAAGTGAATACTCCGAGTCATGAACAATGTGTTGTGGCTCATTTGGAGAGAAATCAAGCAATGAAATTGTTGAAACGCTTGAAGGCTAAAGGGTTTGGTTTTGACCAAGAGATAAAAGAAATCGATTATTTGGATCCGTTTACAATAAGGCGTGAGTGGTAATAATAAGGATTTATAGAATGAAAAAGTTATTTTATTTAATGTTATGGGGTGTATTAAGTTGCGTTCCATACAATGTGCAATCCCAAAGTTTGGGAAGCCTGTTCGGTAAATTGGGAGAAAGTGTGGCATTGGGAGCTATTTTGAAAAATCCCAATCTTCAGTCTCAGGATATGCGAAACTATATTGCATATGTTAATTCTGGTGACAATTGTATCAATAACGCAAAATATGCAGATGCAATGTCATACTATAAAGAGGCAAGCAACGTAATAAATCGAACTTACGATGGAAATTTGAAAAAATTGTATTTCAATTATGGTTGGGGCGATGCTTTGAAACAATCTTATGATTATGCTTATAGTAAGTATAAATTACAACAGCCACAAACAAACAATTCTTATGGTGACAGTGGAGGTTCTTATTATGTGCCATCCACACCGTCTACGGGAAATAACTACTCCAATTCAACAACTCCCAAAAGCAGAACTTGTAATCTGTGCCATGGAACAGGTAGAAAGATAAAGTTGCAATATGCTGCTGGTAAAGAGAAAATTTGTAGTGAATGTGGTGGAATAAAAGTTAGTGCTGGTCATTATCATGTAACTTGTGATTTGTGCCATGGGTCAGGAGTTCTTAATTATTAATTGGTAAATACTTTTATGTTATGAGAAAAAAAATAGTTTTGCTTTTTGTAGCAATTCTTTCTTTAGCATTTTGTTCTTGTGAGGAAGATACTGGGGAAATATGCTTTGAATGTAATGGACTCGGGTTGTGTACCGAATGTGTGGGAACAAAACTCTGTATGGTATGCTATGGTGGCACTGATTTGTATTGCTCTTATTGTAGAAATACAGGTAAATGTCCTCATTGCAAAGGTTCGGGCAAATGTCCTAGCTGTAAAGGAAAAGGAACTCATTAAATATTAGAATATTATGGCAACAAAAAGAATAGTAGGACAGGTTTTGCCTGAAGAACGCGACGAGATACAGCAGCTCTTTGAACGCCGTAATGGTTTGAACGAGCTTGCGCGTATAGTGACTGCCGACAACACCGAGTTGTATGAGAAACTTGTGAAAGACCTCGGTGAGACTGGTACACGCTTTCATCAATGGTGGGACCGTATGGAACAGAAATACCAGTGGGAAGGTTGCGACGACAGCAGCTGGGAGATAAACTTCAATACATGTGACATATATCTTGTAGGAGGACAATGTGATGAATGTAATGCTTAATGCGGTGGTGCTGCCTATGATGATAGGCACATCCGAACTTCTGCTTATCGGAGCCTTGGTGCTCCTTTTGTTCGGTGGCAAAAAGTTGCCGGAAATGATGCGTGGTCTTGGACAGGGCGTTCGCAGTTTCAAGGATGGCATGAAAGAGGGAAGCAAGGCGGAGGATTCTGAGGAAGACGAAAAAACATCGGCTGATGACAAACAATGACAACGGACTTATGACATTCGGGGGGCATCTTGAGGTTTTGCGCAAGATGCTCTTCCGTATTATTGGTGTAGCATTAGTGTTTGCCATTGTGATATTTTGTGCAAAAGATACCACATTCCGTTTGTTGCTTGCTCCGTGTGACAATGATTTTATGACCTATCGTTGGATTGAGAATATTGCACAGGAATTTGGCGTGGAATTTCATTTTGCCCCGTTCCATGTGCAGCTGATAAACACCGAATTGTCGAGTCAGTTTATGACACACGTTTCAACATCAGTGTATCTTGCTTTACTTTTTGCTTCACCCTATGTCGTTGTGGAACTTTATCGTTTTGTAGCTCCTGCATTATATGAGAGCGAACGGCATTATTCTGTTGGTGTGTCTGTAGCGATATATGTGCTTTTTATACTCGGCGTACTGATGAGTTATTATGTGCTATTTCCATTTGCATTACGTTTCTTGGGTACTTATCAAGTGATGCCTGATGTCATGAATCAGATAAATCTCTCGTCATATATATATACGTTTACTACATTAACGCTACTAATGGGGCTCGTTTTTCAAATACCTGTCCTATCGTTTTTTCTTGCTAAGATGAATATGCTTGAGGCTGGTTTTATGAAGCATTATCGTCGTCATGCTTTCATTCTGATAGCAGTAGTTGCTGCTTTTATAACCCCTCCAGATATATTTACATGTTGTCTTGTAACGCTGCCGATGTATGGGTTGTACGAAATTAGTATTGTGATTGTGGGTAAGGTGAATGCTACAAGCGCTCTTTCAGAGAAGCAGTAATCTATTGTACGAAAAAAGCGGCTGCAGGAAATGTGTTGTTTCCGTCAGCCGCTTTTGTTATAATCTAACAAACTCAACGCCTTTAGTTGAATACTTTTTGTCTTAATTATAAAGCAAATAGCTCTAATTCATACTTGTTTTTATTGTTAGTTGATGCTATTTAATCAATAAGTTCCCCAAGAAAAGTGTGGTGTTTGTGTGAAAGTTCCCCAAGAAAAGTGTGGTGAATGCTTGTAAGTTCGCCGAGAAAAGTGTATCTTTGCATTGTAAGTGTCAGTAAATTAGTAAATTAAGTAATTATGGAGCGTAGCATATATTCAAGCTTAAAGAAATGGAAAGAATCGCCAACCCGTAAACCGCTGATATTACAAGGCGCACGTCAGGTAGGAAAGACCTATATATTGAAAGAATTCGGAGCACGCGAATACTCGGAAGTGGTCTATATCAACTGCGACGACAACAACGATATGCAGAATATGTTCGTCGACTATGATGTAGATCGCATCATACGCAGTCTGAGTGCAATCTCCGGTGTCTCTATAAAGCCCTCAACCACACTTCTTATTCTTGACGAGATACAGGAAGTGGAGCGTGGACTTGCCTCGTTGAAGTATTTTTGTGAGAAAGCACCCGAATATCATGTGGCTGTAGCTGGTTCGCTTCTTGGCATAACCCTGCACGAGGGCACCTCGTTTCCCGTTGGCAAGGTGGATATGTTATACATGTATCCAATGGATTTTGAGGAATTTCTGTTGGCTATGGGCAAGGAGCAGCTCGTAGAATTGCTGCGCAGTAACAGTTGGGCGGCTCTGACACCATTGCGAGGTATGCTGACCGAACTGTTGCGTCAGTATTATTTCGTAGGTGGAATGCCTGAGGCAGTGAAGACATACGTAGAGCGTGGAGATATATGGGAGGTGCGTTCCATCCATTCTAAGATAATAGATGCCTATCGCAACGATATGTCGAAACACGTGCCCAAGCAGCAGGTGCAGCGCATAAACATGGTGTGGAACTCGATACCGTCGCAGTTGGCTCGCGACAACAAGAAGTTTATCTACGGGGCGTTGCGCAAGGGCGCACGTGCCAACGATTTTGAGATAGCAATACAGTGGCTTGTCGATTCGGGTTTGGTGCATAAGGTGCATCGCATAAGCAAACCGGTTGTGCCGTTGAAGTTCTATGAAGACATGGCTTCGTTCAAACTCTTTCTGCTCGACTGCGGACTGCTTGGTGCTTTGTCTGAAACACCTCCCGAGCAGATACTCATCGGCGACAATGTGTTTGAAGAGTACAAAGGCGCTTTCACAGAGAACTATGTCCTGCAACAATTAAAGTCGTTGCCGCGCACCTTCGTCTATTATTACTGCAATGACAATTCGACATTGGAGATTGACTTCGTTGTTCAACACGAAGCGCATGTAATCCCGATAGAAGTGAAGGCTGAGGAAAATCTTAGGGCTAAGTCGTTGCGCCAGTTCGTCACAGACAACTCAGGTCTGCACGGCGTTCGCTTCTCTATGTCCGACTATCGTGAGCAGGATTGGCTGACGAATGTGCCGCTGTGGGCTGTAAAGTGGGCGTTTTAAGGTGTAGGTTATCTGCGAAGGCATACGAAAAAGCGGCTGCAGGAAACGAAACATTTCCAGCAGCCGCTTTTACTTTTTTACTCTTTTACTTTTAAAGGCTCTACTGCACAACGTACTTCTTTCCGTTTACGATGTAAATTCCCTTGTTGAGTCCGTCGAGGGCGCGGTCGGCATCGTTGGTAGTGCGCACGAGTGTGCCGCTGATGGTGTAGATGCGTACCGGGCGCGGAGTGGTGGGTGCGTTGACGGTGATGATCGACGTTGGGTTCTGGTAGTTATCGTAGCTGAACGGCACGTTCTGCATGTCGCCCCAGATGTAACGCTCCAGACCAGGATAGTCGACGAACGGGTTGCGGTTCTTCTGCACGCCGTAGGCAGCCGTGTTGCGGTTCACCTCCTTTTCGCTCACGGGGTCCTGCTCTGCCCACTTCAGCAGCAGGTTGAGTGCCCACTCCTTGTAAGCAGGATAGGAGTTGCCGGCGAGCATCGGGCTCGACCAACCGCTTATCTTGCTCTCGTAGCATGTAGCCATGTAGAGATAGATGCGCGCGAAGTCACCCTTGTAGATGTCGTTCGGCTCGAACACGGTGCCCGTGTAGCCGGGTGTTGTTGACTTACCGAGTTTGCTGAAACCCTTGTTCGATTTGTATGTCTCGCCATTCGTTTCTCCGAAGGGATAATTGCCGCGCATACCATTTACCTTTCCGTCTGCAGGCACAACATGAACGATGTCGCTGACCATTGGCGATTTCTTGTTAAACCAACTTTTCGGGAACGAGTGTTCGCGGTTATATATATCGCCTTCTTTCTTGTAGTTGCCGCCATTATCGTTGAAGTTATAGTTGGTCGTGCAAGAATACATATCCCAGACCTTGCCGTCGTCGCGACGGTCGGTCTTCTGATAAGCCGAAATAAGTCCGTTATATGAAACAACGTCTGGGTTGCCGATAATCTTCGATAATGCAGTCTTGAGAGCCTTTCCCTTCTTGCCGTCGGCAGCGCTGTAGTAGGTGCCGCTGTTGTTGGGGCCTTGTGCGAAGGCGCCGACGAACGAGAAGAGGGCTATTGCGAATAATGATTTGCGTAAAGAAATATTCATCTTTCTGTATTTATACGTTTTCATGGGGTGCAGATGTCTCATCTACACCTACATAGCAAGAAAAAACGGTTGGTGCACTTGAGACAAGTGCACCCCCTGATGATTAGTTGTGTACCAATGTGCCGATCTCCTCGCCCTGCATCACCTTCTTCAGGTTGCCTACGATGTCCATGTTGAACACGTAGATGGGCAGGTTGTTCTCCTTGCACATTGTTGTAGCGGTGAGGTCCATCACCTTCAGACCGCGTGTGTAGATTTCGTCGTAAGTGATGTCGGTGAACTTCGTAGCGGTCGGGTCCTTCTCGGGATCGGCTGTATAGATGCCGTCGACGCGTGTGCCCTTGAGCATCACGTCAGCCTCAATCTCGATGCCACGGAGCGATGAGCCGGTGTCGGTGGTGAAGTAGGGTGAGCCAGTGCCGGCAGAGAAGATGCAGACATATCCAGCCTCCATTGCCTCGATAGCCTTCCACTTAGAGTAGAACTCGCCGATAGGCTCCATGCGTATCGCTGTGAGCACCTTTGTCTTCACGCCCAGTGCGCCGAGTGCCGAGCTGAGTGCGAGTGAGTTGATGACGGTAGCGCACATGCCCATCTGGTCGCCCTTCACGCGGTCGAAGCCTTTCGATGCGCCGCTGAGTCCGCGGAAGATGTTGCCGCCGCCGATTACAATACCTATCTGCACGCCCATTTCGTGCACTTCCTTAATCTGCTCTGCGTATTCGCCCAGACGTACCGGGTCGATACCGAAGCTCTGCTTGCCCATGAGGCTCTCGCCGCTGAGCTTGAGGAGAATTCTCTTGAACTTTGCCATGTTGTATGTTTGGTTTGTTTTTATTTGTTATTGTTGGGGTGTTCTCTGCTTGGTTGGTGCACCTTAGGGGGTGCAGCTGTCCCAGCTGCACCAACAGAGCTGTTGGCGCTATTCTTGGGTTGGTGCACTTCTTGCTTGGTTGGTGCACTTTTTGCTTGGTTGGTGCACTTGAGACAAGTGCACCCCCTTATGTGCACCCCCTTATGTGCACCCCTTGTGATGCAAATGTACTGCTTTTTTGTGATGTAGCCAAACCATTAGACTATAAACCTCACTTCCTTCATCCAATACGTGCGTTCCAGTCCTTGCGTGTCGGTGAGATGCAGGCGTCCGTTGAGCGCCACGCGACTGATGCGTGCCTCGAAGCGCTCGTGCGTGGCGCAGTCTTCGTAGGCGTGCATGCCCTCGCGGCGGAACAGAGCGGCGTTGTATTCGGCGCAGATGCCGTCACGGTCGCCCTCCACAGCGCGTCGGTAGTAGAGTTCGAAGCTGCGGAGCACGGCGTCGAGCATTTCCTCGAGCGGCGTCTCCCTACCTATTATATTATATAGCGACACGGGATTGGGCGCATTGCTGCGAAACTCGCGCTGGTTCACGTTCAGTCCGATGCCGTACACGCAGCGGTCTATGCGTTTTCCCTTCACGGTGGTTTCGATGAGCGTTCCGCTTATCTTGCGGTCGCGCCAGTAGATGTCGTTCGGCCATTTCAGCGTGATGTGGTCGGTGTAGCAGTCGAGCGCAGCCTTCAGCGCCAGCGCCCCAGCCATCGACAGCACGTATTGGTCGGCTATGGCTATGTTTTGCGGACAGGTGAGTATGGAGAACAGCAGGTTCTTGCCGCGCTCGCTCTCCCACGAGTTGCCGGCTTGTCCGCGTCCTGCCGTCTGATATTCCGCCACCGCCACCACTTTCTCGTTCTGCGGCGGGGCAGGGTGGGCGAGAAGCACGTCGTTCGTAGACGCCGTCTCAGTGAGTTTCAGTATTTTCATTAGAAGAATTTTGAATTTAAAACGCCATGCACGGGTTAAACGCATCGACGATGTGCTCCACCTGCGCCGTCTCTTTTGTTCCGCCGATGACCGAAACGACGTCGAAGCGCAGTTCGTCGAGCACGTTCAGCATCTTCACATACGTGTTAGCCGCCATGCCGATGTTGCGAATTTTCCTTCGGTCTACAGCTTCCTCGGGCTTTGTAATGACATCCGTAGCTCGCGTCTTCACCTCTACGAACACGATAGTGCGCAAGTCGGGCGACCGCGCGATGATGTCGATGTCGCGGTGTCCGTCGCGCCAGTCACGCTCGATTATCTCGTAGCCCTTCTCGCGCAGATAGTCGGCAGCCAGGTCTTCGCCCCATTTTCCCGTGTTGTTATGCTTTGCCATGCTGTTTCGTTTTGTAGGCAAAGTTACAGCTATTTGGAGAGACGACAAAGCGAGCAGGCTTGTTTTTGTTTAATTCGACCTCTACCACGTTAAGGAGTACGGCTACTTTGTACTTCTATGTACGGCAATAATAGTCGTTTGAATGTTAAAATCGGATGGTATTGAAATATTTTTCGTATAAACATTGCTTGTTATGATAAAATATCATTAAATTTGCAGTGGCTCTCAAGTCTGTGTGTCAAATTGGGTTCGCTCAATGTCGCTAAGCAGACAGCCAACGCCGAGCTGAAAACTGAGAAGTCAAAACAACTTTCTCGGTAATAAGTGGGCAATGGGTGGGAAGAGAGTCAAGACATATAGAAGGCGTTTATCTGACGCTGTGTTTGAGACGAGTCGAATCTTGCAAATTCATAATTGTTGTCTCGAATATGGTCAACGGTAGATGTCTCGGGTGTGATTTATCAATCCCCGTGGAGACCTTGTAAGCATAGATTGTATCTTTTGGAATGCAATCAAATGTATTATATAGGTCTCTTAATGGTAATGATTTTCATATCGGCGTGGGCTCTAACGTTGTCTGTTCGGCAACAATAGGCAATGCAAGAGCCTCGACTCGTGGAATGGACAACAGGACGATTCCACGCTTTTTTTATGTCAATAATTGCGGACTTAACGCCTGACATAAGAAACGATATGAACGCATTGCTTAATGCGCATACCCCCAGAGGTCGAAGCAGATCTACTCACGTTGGACTTACCTCCAACGTCCTCCCCGAAGCTCAACGCTCACAAACTGGGGTGTCCTCGGACTATGTGCAAAAGGCAAATCACGAGTGGTTCGTATTGCGAGTGATTTACAACAGAACACAGAAAGCTTGCGACATCATATCTACAGCCAATGTGCAGTCATATATGCCTATGCATTATGTAATAAAGAAAGAGATTGGAAAGAAGAAGCGAATATTACAGCCTCTTCTTCCCAATCTCTTTTTTGTATATGCTACAAGGGAAACCATAAACTCCATTATCAAGAAAAAGGGAGAGGAAACGGCTGTTTTAAAATTTTATCTTGATAAGACAAAACCATTGGAAGACAATGGCAAACATCCCCCTCTTACCATTCCAATTACATCAATGACGAACTTTATCAAAGCTACAAGTACAGACAGTGAGCATGTACGGATAGTGTCTGCGGAACAATGTCATTATAGAAGTGGTGATATAGTAAAGGTGATTGATGGAGAATTTAAGGGAGTTACAGGGAAAGTTGCTCGCATTGCAGGACAACAACGTGTTGTTGTAGAAATATCAGGTCTATGTTTGGTGGCAACTGCTTATATACCAACAGACTTTATCAAGTTTATCAAATAACGCCGAAAGGCATATGGTTTAATTAAATTCAATTTATTATGAAAAAGAATGAAAAGAATGAGGAACTCCAGTCAAGAAGAGAGTTCTTCAAAAAAGCAGCAAAAGGTGCACTGCCAATACTTGGTGCTATAGCTTTAGCTGGTGCGCCAGGTGTCGTTAAAGCCGCAGAAGAGGCGATGGATTGCAATTATAGTTGCAGCTATAGTTGCAGCAACTCTTGTCGTGGTAATTGCTATGGAGGTTGTAGTGGCTCATGTGGCGGTGCTTGTTCCTATAGCTGCCAAAACACATGTAAGGGATCTTGCCAAGGCCGTTGTAGCGGTGGATGTTCAAGTATGAACAGTTTTTAATCAGATTACTTGATGAAGAACAATGAACAAATTTGGCAGTCTGGAATGGCAAAAACCATAACGTTTATTGTCACGAAGGACTGCCAATTAGCATGTAAGTATTGCTACCTCGTTGGAAAGAACTCGAAAGAGCGTATGTCTTGGGAGGTAGCAAAGGCTGCTATTGACTATATCCTCAGTCATGAGGATGACATGAAGGAAGAAAGTGTCGTGTGGGATTTTATCGGCGGTGAACCTTTCTTAGAGATAGATTTGATTGACAAAATCTGTGATTATCTCAAAACTGAGATGTTTCGTAGAAGTCATCATTGGTTCAATTCTTATCGCCTTTCTTTCTCTACCAATGGCATCAATTATGGAACAGAGAAGGTTCAGAGATTTATTGAAAAGAATCGCGACCATCTATCAATCGGTATAACAATTGATGGCACAAAGCGGAAACACGACCTTAATCGCATTTGGAAAACCAAGGATATGGAGCATGGAATCATGCCAAAAGCAGAAGAGGAAAAAGGTTCATACGATGATGTGGTAAGGAATATTCCCTTATGGCTAAAGCAATTTCCAAAAGCCAGTACTAAGGTGACTATCAGCAGTAACGACATTCCTTATATAAAGGAGAGTGTCTTGCATCTGTATAGTCTCGGTATTCATGAGGTAAATATTAATTGCGTATTTGAGGATGTATGGAGTGAAGGTGACGACAAACTCTTTGAATACCAATTGACAAGTCTTGCTGACATCATAATAGACAAGGACTATTATAAGGATTACGCATGTTCTTTCTTCAACGAGAATATGGGAAAGCCTTTGGATTGTAAATTACAGAATGGGAATTGGTGTGGAGCTGGAAAAATGTTGGCAATAGACGCACAAGGTAACTTCTATCCATGTACTCGCTTTGCACAATACTCACTTCGTAATAAAAAGGCTTGGATCATCGGAAACATTCATAATGGCATTGATAAAAACAAGTTGCGTCCATTCTTGACTTTGGATAGATGCACACAATCTACACAAGAATGTATTGATTGCGAGGTTGCAGAGGGATGTGCTTGGTGTCAAGGTGAGAACTATGACGCAGCAGAAACACCAACGATATTCCAACGTGCTACGGCAATATGCAAGATGCACAAAGCAAGAGTAAGAGCTAACAATTATTATTGGAATAAGCTTTACCATAAATTGGAAAAGGAAGGAGGCAAGGAATGATACAATACATTGTCATATTGCTCGATGACACATCGGTTTCGTTCTGTCATTATCAAAATAAGAAGAACAGAAGACGCTTAATGCCATTGGAGACTCTGAAGTCTGCAATTGTGTATGCAATGAAAGAAAATATGAGTATTCAGTTTGTGTATCCAGACTATCCATTACTACCAAACTACGAGGAGATAATTGACAGTACCGACCATATAAAAATAAAACCTGCAAAAGTTGCTGATGACGCAGATGTTGTTGTTTTCAATAGTATAACAGAAGCAAAAGGCTTTGTCGACTATTCTATTGATGAGGTTTCGTATGTTATCAGAACGAAGCGTTGCGATTTGTTTGCAGAGATAGACAACATCATACCATTGCTTAGAAAGATAAGACGCTTAAATATCGTTATAACAGATGTTGAATCCTTTACTGAAGATGACTTCAAAACGTATTCAAAAACGCTTCAAATATTGTCGAAAAGTATAGAGGCATTGTATGTCGAAGGTTCTACTATTCAATTAAATCTTCTGACCGACCGTATGATGCTAAACAAGATGAACAATTGTGGAGCGGGAGATACAAGTATAACATTAGCCCCCAATGGCAAATTTTATGTGTGTCCTGCATTCTATGTAGTGAAAGAAGAGGATGAAATAGGAAACTTGAACACTCCAGTTGGTGATTTGGAAAATGGACTGGATATCAAGAATACCCAACTATATAAACTTGACCATGCTCCATTGTGTCGTCATTGCGACGCTTACCAATGCAAACGATGTGTATGGCTGAATCGGAAGACGACCTTTGAGGTGAATACACCGAGTCATGAACAATGCGTTATGGCGCATTTAGAAAGAAATGCAAGTCGTGAGTTGTTGAATTCCATTCGGCAACATGGCACCTTTCTACCTGACCAAGAAGAAATACAGAAAATAACTTATCTTGATCCTTTTGATGTTAGAAAGGAATGGGAATAGCCAATGTATGCTATATTATTTAAAAAGACAAAATGACTATGACAAGATTAAAAGTAGTAGGAAAAGTTACAGAAGAAGAGAAGGGCGAGATTCAACAGCTCTTTGAACGTCGTAATGGCTTAAACGAATTGGCAAAGATACTGACAGCGGACAATACAGAATTGTATGAGAAACTTGTGAGTGATCTTGGCGAGACAGGTATGCGCTTTCAAGCATGGTGGGACAGAATGAGTGCCAAATACCAATGGGAAGGTATCGAAGGTGGTAACTGGGAAATCAATTTTGATACGTGTGAAATTTATTTAGTAAAGGAGTAATGCTATGGTACATTTTTTATTTTTAAATCAATTGCTATTCATCGGCACAACAGAGTTATTGCTCATTGGTGGTATTGCTCTGCTCTTGTTTGGCGGTAAGAAATTACCAGAAATGATGCGAGGCTTAGGAGAAGGTGTCCGTGAGTTCAAAAAGGGAGTCAATGATGCCAAAGAAACCGATGAAAATCCTAATAATGAAGAAGTCGAAAAGAAGGAGTCAGAAGAGAATCCATCAAAAGATGAATTGAAAAATGACTAAAGAAAACGATGCTAACTTAATGACATTCGGCGGACATTTAGAAGTGCTTCGTCGAATGTTGTTTCGTATTATAGCAGTTGCTGGTACGCTCTCTGTAATCGTTTTTACTTGCAAAGAAACAATTTGGAGGATATTGTTAGCCCCGAGTGAATACAGCTTTACTACATATACACTTATTGAAAATGCCGCTTCTTTATGTGGGTATGATTTTCATTTTGAGAAATTTCATGTCGATTTGATAGCAACTGACTTGTCCAGTCAGTTTATGAGCCACGTCACAACATCTGTCTATTTGGGTCTGTTAGGGGCTTCACCTTACATTCTTTATGAACTATTCAGATTTGTGTCGCCTGCTCTTTACGAAAACGAAAAGAAGTATTCGGTAAGCGTAGCAATTGTAATATACTTGTTGTTCATAGTTGGAGTCCTTATGAGCTACTATGTATTATTTCCAATATCGTTCCGTTTCTTAGGAACTTACAGCGTTTCTGAAACAATTCGTAGTACAATAACGTTGGATTCGTACATAGAAACATTTACAACTCTGACATTTGTTATGGGCGTTGTGTTTCAATTGCCAGTCATCATGTTCTTCTTGGCAAAAATGGGATTTATATCCTCTCAACTTTTGGCAAAGTATAGGAAACATGCTTTAATCGTTATTATGATTGTTGCTGCAATTATAACACCTCCTGATTTGATGACACTTGTGTTGGTAACGATTCCTTTATACCTGTTGTATGAAGTGAGCGTTAGAATCGCTAAAATTGTTGAAAGTAAGTAGGTTGGTATGCGGTAGTGGTACTTATATTATAAAAAAATAAGTACGCTTATTTTGTGTTGTCTTTCTTTTGCATTATCTTTGTATTCACTTTTTCAGTGACTTAGTATCTACGATGTACTTATTAGGTATCCACTTGAAGAAATAAAACGACATGGAGAATACAGAACAGCAGAAGAAGGACGAGCAGTTTATGCGCCGAGCTCTTGTGGAGGCAGAGGCTGCGCGCGACGAGGGAGAGATACCCGTGGGCGCCGTCCAATCGGATTGCGTTCGGTGTCGGTGACCAATTTGCCAAATGATACACCCTCTTTTTATTGCATAAAAACGCAAAGAGTCGGCCAGAATTCTGACCGACTCTTTGCGTTTGTTCTATAATAGCTTTTATCTTACAATCTGCTTGACAGCCTTTCCGTTCTGCTTCTTGATGTATACGCCCTTCGCGCCAGCGTTAGTAATGCGTCTGCCCGAGAGGTCGTACATCTTGCCGTCCGTAAGTTTGTCTGCGTTGATAGCTTCGATGGCGTTCGTGCTGTCCGTCGTCGTTACGACCACCTCTGCCGACGGCTTTGTCTTCTCGCCGTTGCGCACAGCCTGAACCGTCAGGCTATACTCGGTGAGGGCGTTGAGGTCGGAGAACGTGAAGGTAGTGGCGTTCTGCACATCCTTCATGTTGTAGCGGTCGAGCGGGTGGTTCTTTATGCCCTTGCCGCTCACGCACACGTCGTCGATAAGCACGTTCGATGTTGCGCTACGCTTGAAGCAGATCTTCACCTGCGTTGTCGGCTCGAACTCTACCATAGCCGTTTCCTTCTTCTCTGTAGAAGCGTCGATGGTCTTCACCGTCGTCCACTCGTCGTCGCTCATGGTCTGCACCTCGATAACCGAACCTTCCTTCGGCACAGCTACGTAGTACCAGAAGCTGAGCTTGCTTGCCTTCGCCTCGCCGTTGTTGGCGATGAGGTAGCTGTTGTTAGCCGAGAGACGCAACGCCGGAGCAGTCTCGCCGTAGTAGCCCTCGCTGCTGATGAAGTTGCTGCTGTTGGTAGACCATCCTTCGGGCATGCCGTCCTTCTTGTCGGCGAAGTCGTACGATGTGGTTTGCTCGTCGCCGTCGAAGGCGCGCGTAGAGAGTGTCACGAGATACTGCTGCGCGTCGTCCATTGCATCCCATGAGGCGCTAAGCGTAGAACCGCTGATGTCTGTCACCTTCACGTTCTTCACCTGCTTCTCCGTGAACGGCATCTGCGTGGTGCTTACCGTTTTTGTCTGTGGCTCAGAGTAGAACGATGCGGCGCAGCTGCTGAGGCTCACTTGATAGGTGGCGTCCTCGTCGAGACCCGTCACGAGCACTTCTTCGCCCTCAACAGCCATCTCCGTGTAGTCGCCCACTGCGCTCAGCGAGTTGTCGGCTTCCACCTTCTTTATGTCGAGGATGTGTTTCTCGGCGTTAGCCTGCTTCTGCCACGAAAGGCGGAAGCGGTCGTAGCTCACGTCGCTCACTGTGAAGTCGGGCTTGGTGAGTCCGGCGTCCGATCCTGCCACGATGAACGAAACGACGCCGTCTGTCTCGGTGATGTTCTCGATAGTGAGCAGTTCGGTCTTGTCCCATGCCTTGAACTTGTGCGACGTCACGTTGTTCGCTCCGGGGAAGGGCACGCCCGTCTGATAGTACTGGTAGCCCGAGAGCTTGCCGTTAGCCTCGATGATGTCCACGTGCTGGTGGGCTGCGTTGTTGTTCACCTCGTTCTTCTGCCACACTTCGGGCACGTCGTCGATGTGCCAGATGAGCATTCCCTGACCAGGCAGGTAGGCATCCCAACCGGTTTTCTGCCTGTTCTCGAGCAGGAAGTATTCGTTGTCCTTTCCAGGCACGCTCACTCTGTACGCCTTGTTCGAACTGCCGAGATTAGGCATACTGTTCACGCCGCCGCTGCGGTGAGTAATCTCCTCGGGCTCGATCCAGCCCATCTCGTATCGCTCGAAAGCCGAGTAGAGCGGGGGCGTGTTCGAGTTGTTGCTGTACGAACCGCTCGCCATCGTGTCCCAATCGCCCGGCGTGTAGTTGGCGCTCGCGTCGCGCGTGTCGTAGTGGTCGGCGAAACCCAGACAATGGCCGAACTCGTGCACGAAGGTGCCGATGCCAGTCGTGAGGTTGCCCTCACGTGTGCCGTCCACCTCGTTGCTGCACGTGTAGCTGCCGATGCCCACGCCGTCGTTGGTGGTGAGATTGATGTTCCACTTGCGCAAGTCGAACGCATGGGGCCATATCGTCTGCGTGTCATCCGAGTCGGCAGCGCCGTTGCCCGCATAGTAGATGTACACGTTGTCGACAAATCCGTCGCCGTCGTGGTCGTATTTCGAGAAGTCGACAACATCGTCGAGACCTTCGATGGCAGCTTTCACGAACGTGCCCATGTTTATCTTGGTGTTGTACGTGCCTTGTCCTGCGTCGTGCTGGTTATAGTTGATCTGCACCGGTCCGTAGACGTCGAAAGTAGGACTGAACATGCCGTTGCTGCTCGCGATGAAGAAGTCGCGCGCACTGCCGTTGGCGCCGTTCTCTGCCGTGAAGCCCTCCTGGTTCATGGCGTTGGTGTAGTACTGCTGCGGGTTGTCCATCGTAGAGAACTTCTTGTCCTTGAACTCCATGAGGATAACTATCGAGTGCTGTTCGCCCGTATGCGGGAAGTTGTTCGTCAGCGTCTTCTTCGGCTTCGCGTTGCGCTTGTGTGTGTCGGTTTGCTGCATCAGCACGTTCGCGTTCATGCTCTTCGCCTTTGCCGCCGACAGCGTAGCCGACTTGTCGTAGCTCGCAAGAAACTGCTTCGCCTGCGCCGTACGCATCGAAGCGTCGGTTGCTATGATGCCACTCGTGCGCAACGTGCTGCCCGAGAGCGTTGCATACTCGTAGTTGCCCGTCTGACGGTTGAGCAGAATAGGGTAACCGTCGTCGGTTGTCATGAAGTTAACTCGCTCGTCGCCGTGCAGTCTCACCGATAGTAAGGTGCCGTCGGCTTGCTTCACCTTTATGATACCAGGATAAGCAGGCACAGCCATCGCGCTCTCTGCCGAACAGAGAAGCACGGTGGCTGTGACAATTATATTACGTAAGTTCAAAATCTGTAGATTTTAGGGTTTTTACTTAACGATAACCTTTGCTGTAGCCTTCTTGCCGTCCTTGAAGTTGGCAACCACTACGAATACGCCCTTGCCAAGCTCGCTTGTCTTGAGCAATTCGCCGTTAGCTCTTGCTACGTTGCGTCCGTCGAGAGCGAAAGCAGCCATAGAGAGTGCGCCTTCAGCCTTTACAACACCGTTGCCAGGCACGATAGCCAGAGCGTTGTTGTCTGCGACAGTCTCGTTGATACCGTTCAGAACAGCTACAGTCACCTCGCAAGATACGGTTACGTTGTCGAGAGTTACGTTGATAGTAGCCTTGCCTTCCTTCTTAGCCTTCAGAGCGATGATGACGCTCTCCTCGTCGGTGTCGGTAGAAGTAACCTCTACGACCTCGTCGTTTGTCGACTCAACGTCTGCGTTCAGAGCGCTCGCGCCGTAAGAGTTAGCAACAAGTTCGCACTCATCGTTAGGCTTCAGAGTAAGCTGTGTGCTTGAGAGTGTGAATGCCTTGAGAGAGTTCTCGAAGTAGAGCACCGGCAGAGCGCTTGTCTCCTTCCAAGGAGCCTGATCTGTTGTGCCGTAAGCATATCCGAGTGCCTCAAGAGCAGCCTTGTTGAGTTCAGCTTCGGTAGCGGTCTTGCCCTCTACGGTAGCAGCGTCGTCAGATTCTACGGCTACGCCGTTCACCTTCATGCCATTAACGGCGAAGTTGTTGGCAAGACGAAGCTCCTTGTCGGTGCAATCTTCCTCGTTCTCGATGGTGCGACCCACGATGCGGTGGATAGTAGCGTCGCTTTCAGAGCCCTCAGCGAGAGCAATCTCACCCTTTGCTACGTTGTTTGTAACGAGAGGTGTAGCTTTGCCAGTCCAGTCGGGAGCGAGAGAACCGACGATGCCGCCTGCAGAAAGTCCGTCCCACATAGCTTCCTTCACGGTGATGGTGCCGTCGAACATACACTTGTCTACGTTAGACGAGTTGTTGCTGCCGAGGATACCGCCTACGGTGTTGTCGGCTGCGAGAGTAGTGCCGTTCACGTGAGCGTCCTTAACGGTAGACTGCATTGCTGCGCCAACGATGCCGCCTACAGTCTGCTGAGCATTGATGTTCACGTTGTTGGCAGCAGCTGCTGCGATAACGGTAGAAGTGCGGATGTCGCCAGCGATTGCGCCAACGCTGTTTGCCTGCGGAGCGTCAATATCTGAGTTGTTGAGCGATACAGACGAGAGGCTTGTCTCGAGAGATGCCTGACCAACGATGCCACCAATCATGCCACCTGCTTCGCCTTCGATGTCGGCGTCAAACACATGCACGTTCTTGATTGTGTCGCCTACAGCGCTTGCTGCGAGAACGCCCACTGTGCTATTGTTGGTGGTGAGCTCGATTTCGGGATTTGTGAGCACAAGGTTTCTGATAGAAGCCTTCTCTGCGAGGTCGCCGAAGAGGCCTACGCTTGCCTTAGAGCTGTTGATGTAGAGGTTGTCGATAGCATGACCAGCGCCGTCGAAGTTGCCTGCGAAAGCGTCGATAGGTTCCCATGTGTCGTTAACAATATTGAAGTTGGTGAGATTGATGTCGTTCACCATCTTGTAGAAAGCCTTCGGATCGTCCTTCATAGCGATGAGGTCGCCCGCGGTAGCTACGAGATACGGGTTCTGCTTTGTGCCGTCGCCGCCGTTGTGATACTTCTCGAACGGGAGCTGGAAGAACTCAAGATAATACTTGCTGCTGGTCTCGTCGTTGTACTGTACGTAGAACTCCTTGCGTGTAGCGGTAGCGTTGTAGCAACCTGCAGTTGTAGCCACGCCCTTGTCCGAGCTTGCGAAGGTGCGGATAGTGTTTCCGTCCTCGTCAGCGATAACGAATACGTTGCCGAGCTTGCCGGTCTCCTCGTTTCTAACCTTTGCCTGGTAGCAGAATTCGAGCTTGTCGTTGGTGTCGAACAAGTACGGGTCGAGATAGTTGTCAGAGAGAGACATGCCGAAGTTCTCTGCCTGCGGTCCGAGGTTGAATGTGGTGTAGTGGTCTACGGTGAGATCCTTATTGATCCATGCCACGCGTGCGATGACATTGCCCTTGCCGTCGTCGCCGCCGTGACTGAGCTTCATGAGATACTTGTAGTTGTCTGCGCTTCCGTAGCGGTTCATGACGGTGCTGATGAGGTTGCCCTCAATCTCTGCCGGCATAACCATAGCCTCTTGGCACGACGGAAGGTTGACGATGCGCAGCTGCTGCGACGATTCGTCGGCTGTATACTGCATGAAAGCCATCTGGTCTTCAGCGCCCTTTATCGAGTTGAGGTCGAACCAAGCATTGTATACGCCGTCGCAGATGTCGCCAATCTTGTTGCCTTCATGGTCGTATGCCACGAAACGGTAGCGATAGTCGTCGTGAGCTGTCATATAGTCGAAGAACGTAACGACGTAAGCCAGCTTGTCGTCCTTCTTGAAATAGTCTTTGGTGAGCGTCTTCGAGCCGAAGTTACCGATGAGCGCCATAGCGAACTGCGTGTCCTCCTTCTGCTCAACGGGCACAGCGAGAGAGTCGACGCGTGAGAAACGCTCGTCGTAAGTCTTGATGACGAGTTTGTTGTCCGGAGTAGGTATCGGGTCGTAAGTCTCCTCGTCGTAGCCTTTGAGCCACGGCTTCTCGTAGTGCGACACCATATAATAAGGAGTGCCGTCTACGTTGAACACCTGCACCGGTGCGCCGTCGTTGCCGTAGTAGGTATAGTCCTCGTCCACTACGAACTGATGCTCAACAGCCGGTCCTGCGCCCCAAGAAGCGGGTTTGTAAACGTCGATATAGTCGTTTGTGGTGTAGTATGGGCTGCCGTCCTCATAAGTCTTGCCGTCGATAGCCTCGTACTTGGCGTTGCTTATGATGAGGCGCTGATACTTGGTCCATGAGTTTTTCGGTATGTTAAGGAAGACGCCGGCGCCGTTGAACTCCTGCACGAGTGTGCCGTCCTCAATGCGGTAAGCCTTTGTGTAGTAAGAGCCCTGATAGTTGTTGTCGGCGTTGCCCACCTGATGCAACTCCACGAGCACTTCCTGCGTCTTGTTGTCGAGGTCGAAGAATTTCTTAGTCACCGTTCCGTAAGGATCTATGCGGTTAACGTCCATACCCTCGGGTACTTCCACATTCAACGTACCTGCCAGTTCGTGGTTCTGGTTGTAGACGTTGATGACTGCCTTGTTGATAGAAGCGTTGAAACCAGTGCCGCGATAATCGTTGTCCTGGGTGTAGTACCACACGTTTCCGTCTTCGTCGTACAGGAACCCGTAAGTCTTAGCCTCCATCGTGCTCGACGGTGTAGAGGTCTTGGCTTTAGCGAGGCTCGCTGCAGGCGAGTCGAAGCCATGAAGCTTTACGAGCGGAGTCTCGAGCTTCTTGGTGCGATACTGTTCCGTCAACTTGGCGAGTTTGCCGTTAGTTGGGAAGTTGCTTCCTGCGGATGCCGAAGTGGCAACGAGTGCCATAAGGCTGTAAAGTAGTGACTTCTTCATGCGATTAATTAATTAACCTTAATTCCGCAACACTTTGATTTAACTTTATTTATAAGTTCCTGAGCAACAAAAAGTTGCTCAGGATTTTGCCATGTCAGATTTTTCACTTATCTTAGT
>ENA-OYXI01000007-OYXI01000007.1-human-gut-metagenome-genome-assembly--contig:-NODE-7-length-131672-cov-15.467865_pt1 | contig 131672 bp, 109 predicted proteins | sample MGYA00244217_ERZ653421 | MGnify/ENA primary metagenome ERZ653421 (study PRJEB26926, sample SAMN06165148) | human gut metagenome | biome: ENVO:00009003; feature: ENVO:2100002; material: ENVO:00002003... | reverse complement strand
TCGTCGGCAGCGTCAGATGTGTATAAGAGACAGGATTCTCACGGCGTGCGCCGGGCCGGGCGGCGGAAATGGCATCGGCTGCCTGCACCAGACAGGCCACCAGCGTCTTGCACTCCACGTCGCCGTGGTGCGCCTGAATGGCGTGGATGATGTCTTCCTTCTCGCGGTACTTGCGGGCGTACTCCACGCCCAGCGCCACATGGGTGCCCTCGAACTCATGGTCAAGGGCCTTGCCGATATCGTGGAGCAGACCGGCGCGCTTGGCGGCCTGTACGTCGGCGCCCAGCTCGGCGGCCATCATGCCGGCGATATGGCTGACCTCGATAGAGTGCTGCAGCACGTTCTGGCCGTAGCTGGTGCGGTAATGCAGGCGGCCCAGCAGCTTCTGCAGCTCGGGGTGCAGGCCGCGGACGCCGGTCTCCAGCACGGCGCGCTCGCCCTCGGCGCGGATGACGCCGTCCACCTCGCGGCGGGCCTTCTCCACCATCTCCTCAATGTGGGTGGGGTGGATGCGGCCATCGGCGATGAGCTTCTCCAGCGCCAGACGGGCCACCTCGCGGCGGACCGGCTCGAAGCAGGAGACGGTGATGGCTTCGGGGGTATCGTCGATGATAAGATCGGCCCCGGTCAGGGTCTCCAGTGTCCGGATGTTGCGGCCTTCGCGGCCGATGATGCGGCCCTTCATCTCGTCATTGGGCAGGGGAACCACACTGACGGTGATCTCGGCCACATGATCGGCGGCGCAGCGCTGGATGGCGGTGGCCACGATCTCGCGGGCGCGCTGGTCCGCTTCGTCCTTGGCGCGGGCCTCGATCTCCTTGATCTTCAGCGCCGTCTCATGGGTGACCTCGGACTCCACCCGGGCGATCAGGTACTCCTTGGCCTGATCCGCCGTGAAGCCGGAGATGCGCTCCAGCATCTCGGTCTGGCTGCGCTTGATGAGCTGGATCTCCTCCTGCTCCTTGTCGGCGGCGGCGTGCTTCTGGGCCAGCGCCTCCTCTTTCTTTTCGATCATCTCGGTCTTGTGATCGAGATTTTCCTCTTTCTGCTGCAAACGGCGCTCCTGCTTCTGCTGCTCGGCGCGGCGTTCTTTGACCTCTCTCTCGTATTCGCTGCGGTTTTTCAAAATCTCTTCTTTTGCTTCGAGAAGCGCTTCCCGCTTTTTACTCTCAGAGCTTTTAATTGCCTCGTTGATGATGCGCGTGGCTTCTTCCTCCGCGCTGGAGATTTCTTTTTCCGCTACGCGCTTGCGGTAGCGAATGCCGAGGAGGAAAAAGACCACCGCCGCCACAGCGAACGCGGCTGCTGCCACGATCCAACCTGTTACGGTCACTGTGCATTCCTCCTATGTTGTGATGGGTTGTATGGGCCGGCACAAAATGTGCCATAGAAAATAATCGAAAGGTACCCCTGTCCCCTCGATGATAATCCTTCATAATTCTAAACACATTGCGGGCAACTGTCAAGGGAAATTGGGAAAAATTCCCCTCCTTTTTTGGACAAATGCACGGTTTTGTGCAGGTCACTGGATATAGGACGCGGCGGCGTAGCCCAGTTGACCCTGATAGCCCACGCTGTACCAGCCGCCGTACTGTCCGTAGACTGTCACCACGGCGCCGGAGGGCAGCTGAGCCGCCACCCTGCCCTGCTGCGACGGGTACTCCCGCAGGTTCAGGTTCCCCGACTGGGTGCGGACCGTTCCGCGCCACGGGGTAATGGGCGTGATGAAGGGCAGGCCGAAATACTCCGTCAGGGACAGCACCAGATTGGCGGCGATGGACTGGATGTTGTTCTGCACCCAGCGGGCATCGGCATAGTTGTCGTGATATCCCAGCTCCAGCAGCACCGCAGGCATGCGGGGCTGGCGCACCTCCCCCAGGGTGGTGGTGGAGCGGGCATAGACCTTTTCCGGCAGGGGGTAAATGCTCTTGAGATTCCGCACGAAGATGTCGGCGGCCCGCCGGCCGTTGGTGCTGCCCGGGTAGTAGAAGGCGATAATGCCGCGGACGGTGCCCTCCCGGCTGCCGTCCGTGCTGCCGTTGGAGTGGAGGGCCAGATAGAAGTCGTAGTTCCCTGCATTGCCCTGACGGATGGAGCTGGCCGCCGTCATCTCCGGCGTATTGCGGCCGAAGCGGATGGTGTTGGCGGTGAGATACGGCTCCATGGCATCGGCGATGAGGTTCATGAAATGCTCCTCGCTGCCTGCGCCGGTGATATACGGGTTATATTCCTGCGTGGATGGACTGAGATAGATGCTGGGCATGGTCATTCCCCTTTCCTTTTCGCTGCACTATAAATATATGGAAATGACGGCGGAGATGTGTTATCATGGGGGCACGAAATGAAAGGCGGTATGTACCATGAAAGCTCCACGTCCCTACGCTAAGATCACCATCACGCCCAAGGGCGAGGCCGCGCTGACCGGCGGGCACCCCTGGGTCTATGAGGGGGAGGTCACCGCCGCGGACGGCGGGCCGGAGGACGGCGCGCTGGTGGACGTGGTGAGCCGCCGCGGCAGCTGGCTGGGCTGCGGGTTCTACAACAGCCGCTCCAAGATCCGGGTGCGGCTGGTGAGCCGCAACGCCAACGACGACTTCTCCGACGCCTTCTGGGAGCGGCGCATCCGCTATGCCTGGGAGTACCGCAAGGTGGTAATGGGCGAGACGGACAGCCGGTGCTGCCGCGTGATCTTCGGTGAGGCCGATCTGTTCCCGGGTCTGACGGTGGACCGGTTTGAGAGCGTGCTGGTGACCCAGACGCTGAGTCTGGGCATGGAGCGCATCAAGGACCGGCTGTTCCCTCTGCTGGTCAAGGTGCTGCGGGAGGACGGACAGGATATCCGCGGCATCTACGAGCGCAACGACGTGGCCATCCGCGGTCTGGAGGGCATGGAGCAGAGCAAGGGGTGGTATCCCCTGCCCGGTGAGACGCCGCCGGAGCGCACCGACGTGGACATCGTGGAAAACAGCATCACGTATACCGTGGACTTTGAGAATGGGCAGAAAACCGGCTTTTTTCTGGACCAGAAGTACAACCGGCTGGCAGTGGCCCGTCTGGCCAAGGGGCGGACGGTGCTGGACTGCTTCACCCACACCGGCTCCTTCGCCCTCAATGCCGCCAAGGGCGGGGCGGCCCACGTCACCGCCGTGGACGTATCGGAGTTCGCGGTGCAGTGCGCGGCGGAGAATGCGCGGCGCAACGGGCTGGACGGCGTGATGGACTGCGCGGCGGCCAATGTGTTTGACCTGCTGCCTCAGCTGGAGAAGGAGCCGCGGAAATACGACTTCATCATTCTGGACCCGCCGGCCTTCACCAAGAGCCGCAAGACGGTACACAGCGCCATGTCCGGCTATAAGGAGATCAACTACCGCGCCATGAAGCTGCTGCCCCGGGGCGGATATCTGGCCACCTGCTCGTGCAGCCACTTCGCCACGGAGGAGCTGTTCGTCAGGATGCTGCACAGCGCCGCCCGGGACGCGGGGGTGCAGCTGCGGCAGATCGAGGCGCGGCAGCAGTGCGCCGACCACCCCATCCTGTGGGGCGTGGACGAGACGAACTACCTGAAATTCTTCCTGTTTCAGGTGGTGTAAGGACAGCAGCAAAGCAGCAGCGTGACCGGCGGTCACGCTGCTGCTTTGTTGTCTTGTCAGGCGGCGGGGTCCTGAGGCTCCACGGCGTCCTCCTCCCCTGCCTGCGGCAGGGCGGCATCAGGCGCAGCCGGCGCGGCCGCGCCGGTGCGGGTGACGCTGTCGGCGGTGAGGATGACGCCCTCGCCCTCGGCGTAGCGGACGGTGACGCTGTCGCCCACGTTGTAGATGACGGTCTCCGGCGCCGCGGCGGCAGAGATGACATAGTAGGCGTCGCCGGTGTTCAGGCGCAGGTAATACAGGGTGTTGCCGTCCACCACGGCGGAGCGAATATCTTCAATAACGCCGGTGATCTCGCCCTGCCCCGTGACGGGCAGCTGGGCATCATCGTCGGAGACAAGGCCCTTCTCCGCCAGAATGCGGCGGTAATTGGCCTCGCACTCCGCCACGGTATCGCCGGTGGCCACGATCTGGTACTGGCTGACGTTGACCATGGCGTACATCTTCACCAGCTGGGCCGCGTCCTTCAGGGCCATGAAGTACGTGGGCTGGTCGGAGATGTTCAGCAGCAGTGGGAACGTAGCGGTGTACTTCATCTGCTGGACCTGACCCTGGGCGCTGTCCATGGCGGAATATTCCTTGGCGCCGGCCACCAGATAGAAGCGGGTGTCCTTGGTGCGCTGGTTGGACAGGATGAAGCCGATGTTGGACTCGTCGGACACCACGGAGGTGACGCCGGTATACATATACACATCGTCGCCGATGGCGATGTAGTTATAGCCCTCGGTGGTGACGGTGACATCGCGCTGACCGAACAGGGAGTTGATAAAGCCGTTGATATACGCGCCGTGGTAGTCATACTGCTGCATGATGAGGTCGGCGGTGTAGACGTGGTCCACCCAGTTGGGGACGCTGCCCGTCTCGTAGTAGGCGCTCTCGCCGGTGACGGCGTTCACCAGCACCGCGCCGATGATGTCGCGGCCGCCGAACAGGCCGATGGTGTGGCTGACACGGGGGCAGACCCACCATGGATCGCCGTTTTCGTCGATCTCAAAGGCGGGATCGTCGAACATGAAGGTGGGATAGCGGAGCCGCAGGTGGCGGTTCAGGTTGCGGCCGAAGTGCTCGGCGGTGGTGTAGCGGATCCCCTCGTCCAGACGCACCACCTCCACGTTCTGGGTGACCATGTCGATGATGAGATAGGCGGGCAGGCCCTGAGAGCGGTTGTTCAGCCACTTGATAAGGTCGCCGTAGCGCAGGGGCGTCACGCGGACGGGGCGGCCCTGATAGTTGATCTGCGTGTAATCATCGGCCACCTCGAACTGGGACACCATGTCCGCCAGCTCGCCCAGCTTACGGTTGCCCAGCTTCATGGCGGACTCGGCGTCCAGCATGGGGATCTGGTCGTAGCTGATCTCCTCCACCTCGGCGGCAAAGTCGCCGTCCTGGACGGTCAGCAGGTCGCGGTAGTCCTTGGCGCGGAACAGCTGCCAGCCCAGCACCGCGCCTACCAGTGCGGTGGCTGCCAGGGCTACGGCGACGATGAGGGGGACGGTACACTGCTTCTTCAGGAAGTCGAAGTAGCCCTTGGCACCGGTGCCCTGAAAGCCGGAGGTCAGGACGGCGCAGACGCCGTACACCGCGCAGCACAGCAGCATGAAGATGTAGAATTCCTCGCTTTTGAGGTTGATGGGCGGCAGCACCACATAGTAGTAGATGGCGGCGAATACCAGCGTCACCGCCAGATTCAGCAGTGTGCGGCCCAGAGGCGTGCCCACGGGCTTATGTTCCTTTTTGGGGCGGGGCTGGCGGGCAAAGCCCTGAAAGTTGGGGTCGTTCCAGTTTGTGTTCATAGGCAGTTCCTTTCTGTGTTTTGGCACTTTAAGGATATTATACCCGATGGCGGGGGTTTTGTATAGGGGGTGGGGATGTTTTGCATCTGCGGATGCGCAAACGAAATCTCCCCCTGATTTTGACAACAAGCCGTATAAAATGTCAAAAGAATCACCCTGCGTATCACTGCGCAGGGTGATTTTTTTATGACAGGCAGGTACATCTGCCAACCGTACACTGACACTCAGGCCAGGATGTCCGTCAGGTCATTCAGCCCCATGGACCGGGCGATGACCAGCACATGGTCGCCCTCCTCAATGGTGGTCATGCCGCCGGGGATCATGGTGACGCCGCCGCGGACAATGGCTGCCAGCAGCACGCCGCTGCGCAGCTGCAGGTCCTTCAGAGGCACGTGCAGCAGGCGGTTGGAGGTGCCTCTGGCCAGAAACTCCAGAGCCTCCACCTGGCCGCCCAGCAGCTTGTACAGCGACTCCACGGCCATGCCCTCGGAATTGGCCAGGGCGCGGACGTAGCGGGTGATCTGGTTGGCGATAATGTCCTTGGGGCTGATGATGCTGCCAAGGCCGGTGTCCTGCACCAGCTCGATGTAGTTGGGGCGGGTCATCTTGGCCAGCACCTTGCGGACTCCGGCGCGGCGGGCCGACATGGCCATCAGCAGGTTCTCCTCGTCGCGGCCGGTCAGAGACACGAAGCCGTCGGCGCCGAAGATATTCTCCGCCTGAATGAGGTCGTTGTCCGTGCCATCGCCCTCGATGATCATGGTCCCCGGCAGGTGCTGGGACAGGAACAGGCACTTGTCGTGATCCTGCTCTACGATGCGGACATGGGTATTGGTGCGGGCCAGCTCCCACGTCAGGTACATGCTGATGCGGCTGCCGCCCAGCAGGGCCACGTTCTTCACCCGATGGAGAGGGCGGCCCATGACCTTCAGCATCTTCTGGAGCTCACCCTTGGTGCCCACCAGATACAGCCGGTCGTCGGCCCGGGGCACAAAGGAGCCGTTGGGAATGATGCACTCGTCGCCCCGCTGGGCGGCGCAGATCAGCACGTCCGCCTTGCGCTCGCCGTGGAAGCTGCTGAGGCTGTGGCCCACCAGCGTGTCCTCCGGCAGGGCCTGCAGGCCGATCATATCGATGCGGCCGCCGGCAAAGGGCTCCACGGAGATGGCGGCGGGAAAGCTGAGGATGCGGGCTATCTCCTGGGCCGCAGCCAGATCGGGGTTGATGACCATGTCCAGTCCGATCTCCCGCTTCAGGATGTCCGCATCCTGCCGGTACTCGGTGTTGCGGACGCGGGCCACGGTATGACGTGCGCCCAGGCTCTTGGCGATGAGGCAGCAGACCATGTTGGTGTCATCCACGCCGGTGACGGCGATGACCAGATCCGCCGAGCGGACGCCGGCGTCCATCAGGACGCTGATGGACGCGCCGCTGCCGTGGACGCACATAACATCCATCGTACTGTCGGCGCGGGACAGGTGGGCGATCTCGTTGTCCACCATGACGATGTCGTGCTTCTCCTGGGTCAGCTGGCCGGCGATGGCGTAGCCCACCTTGCCGCAGCCCACAATGATGATCTTCATGCTTCCTCCTCCCCGCCCGATGAGGGCGCGGCATGTTTCTTTCGATGGATCAGGGACGCGGACAGCTCCGCGCCCAGTATCAGGACCTGCCCCGACATATACAGCCACAGCAGTACCACCACGATGGTGGCGATGGAGCCGTACAGCTGCGCATACCGGGCCATATTTTCCACATAATAGGAAAAGGCCATGCTCAGCAGCAGCCATGCCGCCAGAGAGCTGCCTACGCCGGGCAGTACCTCCCGCAGGGGGCGGCGCTGCCCCAGCGCCAACTGGTACAGGATGCCCAGCGAGATGGCCATGACAAGACCCAGAATGATAAAGCGCAGGTAGCCCCAGACGCTGATGAACGTCTCCGACAGCGGGAGAAAGCCGGACAGGAAGTACAGTGCGCGGCGGCCTACCACCACCAGCGCCAGCGTCAGTCCGATGACGAAGATCATCCAGATCGTGAACAGCAGTGTGCGCAGCTGACCCAGCAGGATATTCTCCGGCGCGCTGCGGCCGAATGCCTTGCGCAGCGAGTGCATCAGGCAGCCGGTGGAGCGCATGGGGAACCAGATGGAAAAAACCAGGCTGAACCACAGCAGCTGGCGGCTCTGGTTGGCGGCCACATACTCCAGATATGTGCGGATGATGTCCACCACATCCGACGGGAGAATGGGCGCCAGCACCGCCGTGATGCTGGCGATGTCCAGCTCCAGCACACCCAGCAGGGTGCTGACGAAGATCAGCAGCGGGAAAATGGCGAACAGCAGGTAGTACGTCAGGGCCGCGCTGTCACGGGCCACATCGTGGACGTAGTAGCGGCGGATCATGTCGCCCGCCAGACGGCCGAAGCCGGTCCTGGGCGCATAGAGTTTCGATGTTTTCATAAGCAGGGACCCTCCGTAGGGTTTATTGTATCACAGGGCGGCACAAAATAAAAGGGAAATCTCGCCAGCGAGGCCGCTATCCCCTCTGCCGCAGGGGTTTTACAGTCTTTCTTTTTTATGACATTTTTATAAATTTTTCGTTTTTCCTATTGGCGTACATAAAAATCCGTGGTATACTACGACAGCTTTATGTGGAAATTCTTTACAAAAAGTGAGGACCGATATATGGACAATCTTACGAAGCTGGTCCGCGATGAGATCTCGCGGCAGTACCGCAGCGTGCGCCAGTTCGCTTTCTCTGTGGACATTCCCCTCTCCACCATCAACAGTGCCCTGCATAACGGCGTCGGCGGGTCCTCCTTCGACACGGTGATGCGCATCTGCAAGATCCTGGGCATCAAGGCCATGTCGGACGATGCCGCCCTGTATCTGACGGACGATACCGAGCGCCTGCTGACCCAGTACGCCAAGCTGGATGACTACGGCCGCCATACCATCTCCTCCGTGATGCAGGTGGAGTATGACCGATGCAGCGGTGAAAAGTAAAAAAACGGAACCCCTGTATAAAGCCGGCACAGGCCGCACAAAACAGGCACGAACCGCCGTCCCGTTCGGGACGGCGGTTTTTCTGCTGCAAGCGTCACATAATGCCGGATTTTTCCTTGCTGGCGGCGATGGCCGCGTTCAGCTTGCGGGCAGGGTAGTACACCAGCAGGCCGAATAGCGTGAACAGCACACACATGCCCAGCAGGATCAGGACGCAGCGGAGGTATGTGCGGCCGTACATGCCGCCGATGGTCTCGCGGAGCATATCCATGCCGTAGTGGAAGGGCATGAAGGGATACAGACGCCGGAACAGCTGAGGCAGCACATCGATGGGATAGGAGCCGCCGGAACCGGCCACCTGCAGCACCATGATGATGACGGAGGCGGCCAGGCCCACGTTGTCCAGAGAGTAGACCAGCGCATAGTTCATGGCGGCGAAGTTCAGGGCACACACGCAGCAGCCCAGCACGAACAGAGCGGGCTCCGCCGTCTCCATGCCCACGAAGTGCAGGCAGCCGAAGGCCGTCACCAGTGCCTGAGCCATGGCCATACAGAAGTAGGTCAGAAAGCGTCCGAAGTAGCATTGGACGCCGCGGCACTGCCGGAACTCCGGCTGCGTCACAGGGACCTTCACCATCACCGCGGTCAGCAGGCTGCCTACGAACAGCGCCAGCATCACGTAATACGGCGCCATGGCGGAGCCGTAGTCCCTGATCTCATAGATGATCTGCGTGTTCATCTGCACGGGGGAGGCCAGATACTCCGCCATGCTGTCGGAGTCGCTCTCCATCAGCTCCACGAACCGCTGAAAGGCGGTGCTGTCCGCCACGCGGCGGACGTCCGCCTCCATATCGGCCAGATAACCGGAGACACTCTGCGCCAGCGCAGCGCCGGCGGCAAGCGTGGGCTGCGCTGAGGCCACAGCGCCGGAATAGGAGCGCAGCGTGTCGGAGACGCTGCCCAGTGTACCGGAGGAGGCGGTCAGCAGGTCCTGCACGGCGCGGAGGGAGGACTGCGCCCGTTCACCGGCATCGTGGATGTAGTCGCTGACCTGCCGGTTGGTGCTGACGGCGGCGGTACGCAGGGTCTGACGGACCTTTGCCACCATGGTCAGCAGCTCATCCTGCACCTGAGAGATACCGGAGCCGTCCACGGCGGTGCGCAGCTCCTCCAGACCGGAGATGGCGGCGTCCAGCTGGGCCTGCACGTCCTCGTCGGAGGTCAGGTCTCTGGCCGTCTCCAGCGCGGCGATCATCTTGTCGATGCGGGCGTTGACCTTCTCATGCGCGGCGTCATCCGCGGGGCCCATGTCCACCGCGCCCAGCATGTCCTCCAGATCGGACAGGGTATCGTCGGCGGCGTCCAGCACCCGCAGCAGGTCGGCGGAGGCGTCATCCGCCGCGTCAAGGCCGGAGCCGATGAGGCGGACGGTGCTGCCCACGGTCTCGGAGGCGTCCCCCAGGGTACTGCGTGCGTCGGTGATGGTGAGGGCAGAGGCGGCCAGCAGGCTGTCAGCCCCGTCCATCACATCCTGCAGCGAGCGGAGCACCTGCGCCAGCTCATCCATGTCCCTCTGGGCGGCGGACAGCTTCTCCAGCAGGCCGTCGGCAATGTCGCGGCCGTCCAGACCCATGGCCTTGAATACGGAACCGGCGGTGGTCAGAGCATCGGCCACCTTCTCCAGAATGGTGGTGTTGATCTGCTCCTGCACGGCGGTCTTGGCCTTGCTGGTGATCTTGGGCGCGATGGCGTTCTTTTTCTCGTTTTCGTAATACTGTATCTGGGGGTGGCGCAGGTCTCCCTCCAGAATACTGACGAAGTCGCCGGTGAATTCCGGCGGCAGGATCAGCGCGGCGTAGTAGTCGCCGGCGTTCACGCCGTCCAGCGCCGTCTGGGCACCATCCACAAAGACCCAGCCCATCTGGTCGTTGCTCTCCAGCCCACGGAGCACCAGCTCGCCGATGTTGACATGAAGGCCCAGCACATCGCAGCCGTCGTCCTCGCTGGCCACGGCCACCTTGATGCGGCTGGTGGAGGCGGTGCCGTAGGGGTCCCAGTTGGACAGGATGTTGAACCACGCATACAGGCAGGGCACCAGGCACAGTCCCAGCATGACCACCACGGCCACTACGCTGGCGGTCAGGCGCTTCCAGTCGGCGCGGAAAATGTTCCAGATCTGTTTCACCGCTCCCCCTCCTTTTCACGGTCAGCCGTCGGGCGGCGCAGGTCGTCGGACAGATCCTGCAGCGCGCGGGTCAGCAGCGCCAGATCGTCCGCCAGCCTGTTGGGGTCCTCCAGCACGTGCTCCCAGCCGGAGGGCAGGGTGACGCAGGGGCCGGCGGGCCTGGCAGGCTCCGCCGGTGCGGCGGCCTGCTCCGCGGGGACAGGCTGTGCCGCGGGGGCAGGCTCCGTCACAGGGACAGGCTCCTCCGGTCCGTCAATAGCAATAGTCTCCGGCTCAGCGGGAGCCGTCGCGGGAACGGCGGTCTCCGGCAGGGCCTCCCGCTTGCCCCGGCGGCGCAGCCGCGTATGGGGCAGACGCGGTGCAGCGGGCAGCTCCGGCAGCTCTATGAGCCCGTCGAAAACGCCCTCCTGCAGCTGGGCGATGTCCCGCAGCTTCTTTTGCAGCTCGTAGTCCATATACTCCACGGCGATGAGGTACGCCGCCACGGCGAACATGGACAATATCCACAGCATCAGGGTAAACACTTTATTGCCGTCGGCCAGGAACATCAGAAGCATCAGCCCCACGGTAACGGCCAGCAGGGCCCGCAGGCCGCTGCGAATGCGGTGCTGGTTGGCGCGGTGCAGCGCGCCAACCTCCTCCAGCAGGCGGTCGTACAATTTCTGGTAGTCGCGTTCTGTTGACATGGGTCGTGCGCCTCCTTTACAGCAGCTCCGTCTCCTCCAGCTTCTCCTCCATGAACCGGTTCAGGCCCATGAAGGGGCGGCGAACCAGCAGGCCGATGAGCAGTGCCGCCGCGACAAACAGCAGCAGGAAGGTGAGCTGTCGGATGTAGTAGTCGCCGTACAGGCCGCAGATGCACTCGCGCATGGCGTCGATGGCATAGGGGAATGGGAAGAAACGGTAAATCTTCTGGTAGATCTCCGGCAGCAGCTCGATGGGGAACGTGCCGGAGGAGCCGGCGATCTGCATGACCATGACGACCACCACCAGCGCCTTGCCCACGTCGCCGAAGGACAGGGCCAGCGAGTAGATCAGCAGGCTGAAGGTGAAGGCAGTCAGGGACGCCGTCAGGTACAGCAGGCCCGGGTGCTCGCACTGGATACCCAGCAGGTACAGGTCGCCGGTGACAATGACGGCCGCCTGTATCTGGCTGAGCAGGAAGAAGAACAGATAGCGGCCAAAGTACAGCTCCGCCGGTGTGGGGTCGATAAGCCCGTCGGTGCGGGCGTGGACCTTGATGAGGGTGGACAGGATGACGCAGCCCACCCAAATGGCCAGCGTGGTATAGAACGGCGCCATGGCGGAGCCGTAGTTCTCGACGGGATAGACCTTATGAACGGTGGTCTGCACCATCTGGGGGAAATACTGGCTGTACGCGATGGGGTCGCCGCCCAGTATCTCCAGCAGCATGTCCATATACTCGTCGGCGGACAGGCCCTCCAGCTTGTCGATGGTGTCGGACAGGGCGCTCACCATGCGCTCCGCTGCGGGACGCAGCAGGTCCACGGTGGTGTTCAGCGCCGCCGTGGTGTCGGACAGAGCGGCCTGCAGCGCCCTGGCATCGGCGGACAGGGTCCTGACGCCGGAGAGGGTGTCGGACACATCGGACACCACGGTGTCCAGCTGGCGGCGCAGGTCGCTGTCCGTGACGGGCAGACCGCCGGTGAGGCCGCGGATGGCGTCCGTCAGGGCACCGCAGTCATCCAGCAGACCGCTGACATCGCTGGCAGCGGCCAGAGCGTTCAGGTCGCTTTGCAGCTGGCTGCACTTCCCCGCCAGCGTCCGGAGCCGGGCGATCTGGGCGGAGACAAGATGCCCGCCGGACAGGGCGGAATCCTCCAGCCTGTCGGCCAGCGAGGTCAGGCGGCCGCTGAGCCGCCCCATCTCCGCTGCGGCGGCTGTCAGCTGCTGCTGCACGTCGGGCAGCTCCGCGCTGTCCTGTATCCCGTCCAGGCGGTCCAGCGCCCGCTCCACCTTGGCCAGCGCGGTATACAGCGCGTGCTGCAGCTCCGCGGCGGTGGCCTCCAGCTCCGAGCCGGAGGGCAGGTTTTTATTGATGTCGGCAATGGCGGCGGCCAGGGCCTCCGCATCGGCGGAGGAGATGCCGCTGCCCCCTGCGGCGCGGAAGGCGTCCATCATACCGCGGCAGCCGGTGAGCATGTCCTGCGCCTGATACAGAAGGCCCTTTACGGCGGTCTCGGGGTCCGTCTCCGTCAGGTCGGCGGCCAGCAGGTTGCTCTGCTCCATGACGCCGCCGATCAGCACCTCCAGATAGTTCTCGCTGATGGAGCGCTTCAGCGTCTCCACCGCCGTGTCGGTGATCTTGGTGGCCACAGCGTTCTTCTTGGCGTTTTCGTAGTAAGTGATGGCGGGCCGGCCGTTCCAGTCCGTGAACATGCGGTACATCTTGCGGGAGAAGTCCTCATCGATGACCACGGCGGCGTAGTAATCACCGGCGCAGACGCCGTCGGTGGCCTCCTTCTCCGTGTCCACAATGACCCAGTTGATGGAGGTGGCGGTCTTGAGATCCTCCAGCACGTCGCGGCCCTTGTTGACGTATTCACCGCCGTCCGTATAGCCCCGATCCAGCGAAGCCACCGCAATGGAGATGCCGCCGGTGCTGCCGTAGGGGTCCCAGTTGGAGTAGATGTTCAGCCAGGCGTACAGGCTGGGCAGCAGGGCGATGGCCAGCACCACCACGCAGGCGAAAAAGCACCTGCTCAGCGTGCGGATGTCCGTTTTGAAGATCGTCCAGATATTACGCATATGTCCTCCCACAGCGGCGCGGTATGAAGCTGCGCCGGTGTATGTTTCTTGCGCGAAAAACCGCAGTATTCATTATACAGAGTACTCTGCGAAAAAAACTACACATTTCGGCGGTTTTGTCTGAAATTTGCGCACAATGGGATGAGAAACAAATACCCCGCAGCGGCAAGCCGCTGCGGGGTATTGCGTACTATCGCATAGTTATGCCAGCGTCATCAGCAGCTCTCTGGCCTTGACAGGCTGACCCTCCTTGATGCGGATGGCCTGCACCGTACCGGCAGTGCGGGCGGTGATGGCGGTCTCCATCTTCATGGCCTCGATAATGGCCAGCACCTGATCCTTCTCCACATGGTCGCCCTGCTTGACGCAGACCTTGGACACCATGCCGGGGATGGAGGAGCCCACCTGCATGGGGTCGGACTCGTCGGCCAGCGTGGCCTGCCGCGTCTGCTCCGAGGCGTTGGGGTCACGGACCGTCACCTCGCGGCGCATGCCGTTGAGCTCGAACTGGACGTTGATGGTGCCGTCGCTGTTGTGGTCGCCCAGACCCAGGTACTTGATGACCAACGTCTTGCCATCCTCGATGTTGATCTTGTTGGTCTCGCCCAGGGCCATTCCGTTGAAGAACACGTGGCTGCCCATGCGGGTGATGTAGCCGTACTCCTTGCGGTGGCGGCAGAAGTCCTCGTATACCTTGGGATACATGGCGTAGGAGATCAGATCCTTCTTCTCCGGGCCCTCGTGGAACTGCTCCACCTCCCGGCGCAGCTGGTCGAAGTCCACCGGCGGCAGCAGCATACCCGGGCGGCAGGTGATAGGCTCCTCGCCCTTGAGGACCACCTTCTGCAGGTCCTTGGGGAAGCCCCAGGCGGGCTGGCCCATCATGCCCTTGAAGTAGGACACCACGGAGTCAGGGAAGGCCAGTGCCTCGCCGCGGCGGACAATGTTCTCCGGCGTCAGGTCGTTCTGCACCATGAAGATGGCCAGATCGCCCACCACCTTGGACGACGGCGTGACCTTCACGGGGTCGCCCAGCATGTCGTTGACGGTCTTGTACATCTCCTTGACTTCCTCGAACCGGTCGCCAAGGCCCAGAGACTCCACCTGGGGGCGGAGATTGGTGTACTGACCGCCGGGGATCTCATAGCGGTAAATATCGGTGGTATTGGTCTTCAGGCCGTGGTCGAAATTCTCGTAGCGCAGGCGCACGTCGGCCCAGTAGTTGCTGAGCTCCTGCACGCGGCGCAGGTCCAGGCCGGTGTCGCGCTCCGTACCGTGGAGCGCGGCCACTACCGCGTCCAACGAGGGCTGACTGGTGAGGCCCGCCAGCGGGGCGCAGGCCACGTCCACCACGTCCACCCCGGCCTCGGCGGCCATCAGCAGGGCTGCCACCTGGTTGCCGGTGGTGTCGTGGGTGTGCAGGTGGATGGGCAGGCCCACCTCCTGCTTCAGGGTGGACACCAGCTTCTTGGCGGCGTAGGGCTTCAGCAGGCCGGACATGTCCTTGATGGCCAGCATATGGGCGCCCCGCTTCTCCAGCTCCTTGGCGAGGTTGACATAATATTTCAGGGTGTACTTGTCCTTGGTCTCGTCCAGAATATCGCCGGTGTAGCACATGGTGGCCTCCAGCAGCTTGTTCTGGCGGAGGACCTCCTCCATGGCCACCTCCATGCCCGGGATCCAGTTCAGGGAGTCAAAGACGCGGAACACATCGATGCCCCGCTGGGCGGCCTCCTCCACGAAGGCCCGCACCAGATTGTCGGGATAGTTGGCGTAGCCCACCAGATTGGAGCCGCGCAGCAGCATCTGGAACGGGATGTTGGAGATCTTCTCCCGCAGCAGACGCAGGCGCTCCCACGGGGACTCGTGGAGGAAGCGGTAGGCCACGTCGAAGGTGGCGCCGCCCCACATCTCCAGCGAGAAGCAGTCCCGCAGGATGTCGGCCACGCCATCGGCGCCCTTGACCATGTCGCGGGTGCGCATACGGGTGGACAGCAGGCTCTGGTGGGCGTCCCGCATGGTGGTGTCGGTGAGCAGCAGCTTCTTCTGATCCAGCACCCACCGCTTCACGGCCTCGGGGCCCTCGGCGTCCAGCAGCTGCTTCAGGCCCGGGCCCAGCGGCTCCTTTGCTTGCGGGAAGCGGGGGATGTCGTACTGCTTGCGCTCGGCGTTGGGGTTGGCCACCTGAATCTCGGAGATATAGCGCAGGACGCGGGTGGCGCGGTCGCGGGAGTCCACGATCTCAAACAGCTCCGGCGTCTCGTCGATGAACTTGGTGTGGCACTGGCCGCTGATGAACGTGGGATGGGCCAGGATATTGGTGACAAAGGGGATGTTGGTCTTGACGCCGCGGACACGGACTTCGTTGATGGCGCGGGCGGCCTTGCGGCACACGGCAGGGAACGTGCGATCCCAGCTGGTGACCTTCACCAGCAGCGAGTCGTAGTACGGAGAGATAACGGTGCCCACGCCCACGTTGCCGCCGTCCAGACGGACGCCGAAGCCGCCGGGGGAGTGATACGCCGTGATCTTGCCGTTGTCGGGGGCGAAGTTGTTGGAGGGATCCTCCGTGGTAACGCGGCACTGGACGGCGTAGCCATCAAAGTGTACGTCCTCCTGTCTGGTCAGGCCGATCTCCGGGCAGCTCAGGGGATAGCCTGCGGCCACCAGCAGCTGGGCCCGCACAATGTCCACGCCGGTGACCATCTCAGTAACGGTGTGCTCCACCTGAATGCGGGGGTTCATCTCAATGAAATAGTAGTTGCCGGACTTGTCCACCAGGAACTCCACGGTACCGGCGCTGACATAGCCCACGGACTTGGCGATCTTCACCGCGTCGCGGCGCAGGGCCTCCACCGTCTCCCGGGGCACGGACCAGGCGGGGGCGAACTCCACCACCTTCTGATAGCGGCGCTGGAGGGAGCAGTCGCGCTCGCCCAGATGATAGACGTTGCCGTACCGGTCGGCCAGGATCTGCACCTCGATGTGCTTTGGCTCCACCAGATACTTCTCCATGAAGATGTCGCCGCAGCCGAAGGACTTCTCCGCCTCGCTATGTACCAGCTCGTAGGCGGTCTTGACCTCCTCGGGTCTGTCACAGCGGCGCATGCCGCGGCCGCCGCCGCCGGCGGCTGCCTTCAGGATGACGGGGAAGCCGAAGCTCAGGGCCTTCTCCAGCGCGTCGTCGCCGTCCTTCAAGGGCTCGGTGCAGCCCGGTATGATGGGCACGCCGCACTGGATGGCGATCTCCTTGGCACTGAGCTTATCGCCCATCTTTGCCAGCACATCGGAGGACGGTCCCACGAACAGGATACCGTTTTCCTCGCAGACGCGGGCAAAGTCGGCGTTCTCGGACAGGAAACCGTAGCCCGGGTGGATGGCAGTGACGCCGCGGCGGCGGGCCAGACCGATAATGCCCGGGATATCCAGATAGGCACCCAGCGGGGACTTCTTCTCCCCCACCAGATACGCCTCGTCCGCTTTGGTGCGGAACAGAGAATAGGTGTCCTCGTTGGAATAAATGGCCACCGTGTGGAGGCCCAGATCGTAACAGGCACGGAAAATGCGGACCGCGATCTCACCGCGGTTGGCAACCAGTACCTTTTTCAGCTGCGTGGTCTGCATGGCCAAATCGCTCCTTCCTGCCGCGCATCGGGCGCGGACTTATTTTACCCCTTATTATACACGGCGTTGGGGCCGTGCGCCAGACGGAAAATGTGCAAAAAGCAGAGGTTTCCTGTCAGTAGAATTTAGGCGTTCTGCGGAGAGCGCGGGCAAAAGCGGTCCGCCCGTCCACCACAGGCGGGCAGGGCGTTTTTCTCCTGCATCCTCCGCGCCCGCTTCCACGCCAAAATATCTCAATATCAACGTAGTACAGCGGCAGGTGTATATGCACACGCAGCCCCCTTGTCAGCCAGCTGCCGGTCCATCCGGCGCAAAAAACGCAGGGGCGCAAAGCATGCGCCCCTGCGGGGGATTTATGGTAAGGGACAGAGCGATGCCCTATCACCGCAGCTCCGCCAGCTCCAGCACCAGCTGCTCCGTCTTTTCCCAGCCGATGCAGGGATCCGTGATGGACAGGCCGTACACACCGCCATCCGGCTTCTGGCAGCCGTCCAGCAGGTAGGACTCGATCATCAGGCCCTTTACCATGCCGCCGATGTCCGCGCTGTGGCGGGTGCTGTGGAGCACCTCCTTGGCGATGCGCCCCTGCTGATCCCACTGCTTGCCGGAGTTGGAGTGGTTGGTGTCGATGATCACCGCGGGGTTTTTCAGCCCGCTCCCGGCATAGAGCTCATAGAGCTGGCGCAGATCCTCGTAGTGATAGTTGGGCAGCGAGCGCCCGTACTTGTTCACCGATCCGCGGAGAATGGCGTGGGCCAGAGGATTGCCCTTACTGTGTACCTCCCACTGGGAAAACAGGAACGTATGGGCGTGCTGGGCGGCCAGGATGGAGTTCATCATCACGGACAGGTCGCCGCTGGTAGGGTTCTTCATACCCACAGGGACATCCAGTCCGCTGGCGATGAGGCGGTGCTGCTGATCCTCCACGGAGCGGGCGCCGATGGCCGCGTAGGAGAGAATGTCGGACAGGTAGTAATAGTTCTCGGGATACAGCAGCTCGTCCGCACTGGAAAAGCCGGTCTGCTCCAGCACCTTCATGTGCATCTTCCGGATGGCGATGAGCCCCTTGAGCATATCCGGCTGCCCGTTGGGGTCGGGCTGGTGCAGCATGCCCTTGTACCCGTCGCCGGTGGTGCGGGGCTTGTTGCTGTATATCCGCGGCACCAGGAGGAGCTTGTCCTTCACCTGCTCCTGCAGCGTCCGCAGGCGGGCGGCATATTCCAGCACGGCGTCCTCCCTGTCAGCGGAGCAGGGGCCGATGAGCAGCATCAGCCGCGGGTCCCCGCCGGTGATGACAGCCTGTATCTGCCGGTCGTTTTTCCCGCTTGTTCTGCGCCATCTCCTCCGTCACCGGATACATATCTTTCACGGTCCGGGGCGCAGGCAGCTTACGTTTGAATTCCATGTTCATGGGCATGTACCCTTCCTTTCAAGGGTCTCAGGGCCGCACGTCCATGCGCAGCCCCAGTGCCCGCAGTGTGCGGAAAAAATCCGGATAGCTCTTATTCACGGCCTCCGCGCCGCGGATCGTGCCGCCCAGCGACGCGCACAGCACCGCCATCGCCATCACGATGCGGTGGTCGTTGTGGCCGTCCAGCTCCTCATTGGGCGCGTGGAGCGGGCGCGGCAGCACCGTCACGCGGTCCTCCTCCACTGTCACCTGCGCGCCGAATTTGGCAAGCTCCTGCGCCATGGCCGCCGCGCGGTCGCTCTCCTTGATGCGCAGGCGGCGTGTGCCGGTGAACACGGCCCCGCAGCGCTGGGCCGCAGCGGCAAACAGCACCGGCCCCAGATCGGGGCAGGCGGACAGATCCAGCACCGCGCCCGGGTGTTCCAGACGGCGCAGCATCTCCCGGCACACGCGGTCGCCCTGCAGGCTGTCCGGACGCAGACCGCTGACGCGGACGCCTCCGCCCAACGCCAGCAGGAAGGCGGCATTGGACCAGTCGCCCTCCACCGCCGCGCAGCGGCTCCCGTACCGCTGCCCGCCGGGGATATAAAAGAAATTTCGTTCCCGCTCCATCACGGTGACACCGAAGGACGCCATGATGTCCAGCGTGATGTCGATGTAGGGCCGGCTCTCCACCGGCGGCAGAACGCGGAGCGTACTGTCCTCCGGCAGCAGCGGCAGCGCCAGCAGCGAGCCGGTGACGAACTGGCTGCTGACGTCGCCCCGCAGCGTGTAGCTCCCCGCCGTCAGCCGCCCCGAAAACGTGACGGACTCCGGCGTTTTCTCCACCGTGATGCCCCTCTGGCCCAGCAGCTCCTGGTAGATACCCACGCCCCGCTCCATCAGCCGCGGTGCGCCGGTGAACACAGCGCGTCCGCCGGACAGCAGCGCCGCGGGGATGCAGAAGCGCAGGGTGCTGCCGCTCTCACGGCAGGGATACGTCCCATTGGGCCGAACAGCGCCGCCGGTGCCGGTGACACCGGCCGTCTCCCCCTCCAGGCGGCAGGCCCCGCCCATGGCGCGGATGCAGTCCATGGTGGCCAGCATGTCCTGGCTCCGGGCGATGCCGTCGATCCGGCTCTCTCCCGCGGCCAGAGCGGCGCACAGGAGCATCCGGTGCCCGCAGCTTTTGGACGGCGGCGCGGCTGCTGTGCCCGCCGCCCTGCCCGGGTATATGGTCACGGTCACGGGCGTCGCTCCCCCTTCAGCAGGATGTCCATGGCGTCCAGATACCCCGCGAAGCCCCTGCCCATCACCGTGGCCACGCAGGCCGGACGGACATAGCTGCGCCGGCGGAAGTCCTCCCGCTGGGAAACATCGGAAATGTGTACCTCCACCGTGGGGATGGCCACGGCCTTCAGCGCATCCAGCAGCGCCACGCTGGTGTGGGTGTACGCCGCGGGGTTGAGGATGATGCCCTCCACGCCATCGAAATACGCCTGCTGGATGGCATCCACCAGCGCCCCCTCGTGATTGGACTGGAAAAAGGACACCTCCGCGCCGTTTTTCTCCGCGTGGGCACGGATCAGCGCCAGCAGCTCCTGATAGGTGCCGCTGCCGTAGATGGCCGGCTCCCGCACGCCCAGCAGGTTCAGGTTCGGTCCGTTGATAACCAGTATCTTCATGTCGTCCACTCCTTTTCGATCTGCGCTGCGGTCTCCTCCGGTGTGCCGTCCCCATCCACACGGAGGTCCGCCGCCGCGCAGTAGAGGTCGTACCGCTCGGCGTACCGGCAGCGCAGCGCGCCGGTATCGGCGGAAAGGGGCCGGTCCGCCGCCGCAGTCAGCTTGTCCAGCGAGCGGTCCAGAAAGACGAGCCGCCCGCTGCGGCGCAGCGCGCGGAGGTTCTCCTCCCGCAGGATGACGCCGCCGCCGGTGGCAATGACCCTGCCGCCTGCGCCGGCCGCAGCCGCCACCGCCTCCTGCTCCCGCTGCCGGAAAGCGCTCTCGCCCTCCGCCGCGAAATAGGCAGGGATGGTCATGCCCACCGCCTGCTCCACCATAGCGTCCGTGTCCATGAAGGTCTTGCCGGTGCGCTGCGACAGCAGCTGCCCCACCGTGGTCTTGCCGGAGGTGGGCATGCCGATGAGCACGATGTTCTCCATCTGCCGCCGCACCGTGTGATAGGCCAGGTCGATCTCCGCCTGCGATGCCGTGCAGCCCCGAAACAGGGCGCCAGCATAGGCGGCCTGCGCCGCCAGCATGTAGAGGCCGCCCTCTGCAGCGATGCCCCGCCGCCGGGCGTTCAGCACCAGATCGGTGCGCAGGGGGTTATACACCGCGTCCACCACGCCCTCCAGCCGGGGGAAATCCTCCAGATCCACGGGGCAGGCGTCCACATCGGGGTACATGCCGCAGGGCGTCGTGTTGATGATGCAGGCCGCGTCGCCGTGTTCCGCCGCTGCCTGCTGATAGGTGATGGCGTCGCCCCTGCCGCAGCGGGACACGCGGTATATCTCCGCGGCATGCAGCTGCGCCGCGGCGGCCCGCGCGGTCTTGGAGGTGCCGCCGGTGCCCAGGATGAGCACCTTCTTGCCGGCAAGCGTCAGTCCCATGCGGCGGATGAGCGCCAGCATTCCCGGCAGGTCCGTGTTGTCGCCCACCAGTCTGCCGCTCCGGTTCACCACGGTGTTCACCGCGCCGATGGCCCGCGCCGTCTCGCTGAGTTCGTCCAGATAGGGGATGACCTGCTCCTTATAGGGGATGGTCACATTGATGCCCGCGAAATCCCGTTTTTCCAGAAAGCCGGCCAGTTCCTCCGGCTCCAGTTCCCAGAGCTCATAGCTGTAATCCGCCAGCGCATGGTGGATCTGGCAGGAGTAGCTGTGCCCCAGCCGCCGGCCGATCAGTCCGCATCTCATCGCCCTGCCTCCTTTATAAAATAGTCCGTGCCGAAGCGCTGGGCCAGCAGGTCGCACAGCACCAGCGCCGTCACGCTGTCCAGCACGGGGCAGATACGGCGGATGATGGCCGGATCGTGGCGGCCATGGGTGGTCAGTTCCGCGTCCCGCATGCGGAGAAAGTCCACGGTCTGCTGGGGCTGTCCGATGGACGGCGTGGGCTTCACGGCACACTGGAACACCACATCCATACCGTTGGTGATGCCGCCGTTGATGCCGCCGTTGTGGTTGGTGGCCGTCACCACCCGCCCGTCCCGCATGCGGAACGGGTCGTTGACCTCCGAACCGCTGCCGCAGGCCATGGAAAAGCCGCCGCCGAACTCAATGCCCTTAACGCCGCCGATGGAAAACACCGCGTGGCTCAGAAGGCTCTCCACGCTGTCGAACCACGGCTCGCCCACGCCGGCGGGCAGGCCGCACACGGCGGTCTGGGTGATGCCGCCCACGCTGTCCTGCCGCTCTCTGGCCTGTAATATCCTCTCCCCCACGGCCTGCGCCGCCTCATGGGTCAGGGTGGGAAACGGCGCCTCCTGCAGAGCCGCCACGTCCGATGCAGCCTCCGCCGCGAAGGGCCGGTCCCACACGTCGCCGCAGCGCAGGATGTGAGTACCCACGGTGACGCCCACGCCTGCCAGCGCGGACAGCAGGATGGCACCTGCCGCCGCCAGCGGCGCGGTGACGCGGCCGGAAAAATGGCCGCCGCCCCGCCAGTCCTCATAGCCGTGGTATTTGCAGTAGGCGGCATAGTCCGCGTGGGAGGGCCGCGCCAGCCCATAGGCATAGTCCCCGCTGCGCACGTTCTCGTTGGGGATGATGATGGCCACCGGCGTTCCGGTGGTGCGTCCCTGAAACACGCCGCTGAGGATCTGATAGCGGTCCGGCTCCTGCCGCGGGGTGTCCAGCGCCGTGGCGGGACGGCGGCGAGCCAGCTGGCGGCGGATGCACTCCTCGTCCACCGGCAGTCCCGGGGCCAGACCGTCCAGCACCACGCCCACGGCAGGGCCGTGACTCTCCCCGAAAATGGTCAGCGTCACCGCCTGTCCAAAGGTATTTTTCATGTCTCTGCTCCCTCCCAGCGCCGGAGTATCTCCTCCGGCGTCTCTTTTTCCATGCGGAATGCGCCCGCCTCGTCCGCCAGCACGATGCAGATCTCACCGGAGGCGGCCTTTTTGTCGTGCCGCAGGTATGGCAGCAGCTGCCGGGCCGTAAAGCCGCAGGTCGTGGGCAGGCCGCACTTCCGCAGGATGCCCGCCAGCCGATGCCGCAGCGCCGGCGCACACATGGGCAGCATACCCAGCGCCACGCACTCGCCATGGAGGAGCTCCCCTCCCGCACAGCTTTCAATGGCGTGGCCGATGGTGTGCCCGAAATTCAGTACGCGGCGCAGCCCCTGCTCCGTGGGGTCCTGCGCCACCACCCGCGCCTTGATGGCCAGAGAGCGTGCGATGATCTCCGGCAGGTCCGCCGTCAGGTCGGCGCTGTTCTCGATCAGCGCCAGCAGCGCCGCATCGCAGGTCACGGCCATCTTCACACTCTCGGCCAGTCCCGCAGCCATCTGCCGCGGCGGCAGCGAACGGAGGGTGTCCGTGTCGATCAGCACGGCACGGGGCTGGTGGAACGCGCCCACGATGTTCTTCACGCCGTCCATGTCGATGGCGGTCTTGCCGCCGACGGAGGAGTCCACCTGGGCCAGCAGCGTGGTGGGCACATTGTAGAAATCCACGCCCCGCATGTAGGTGGCGGCGGCGAAGCCCGCCAGATCCCCCGCCATGCCGCCGCCCACGGCGGCCACGCAGTCGCCGCGATCCATGCCCAGGGCCAGCATCTCCCGCAGGAGGCGCTGGTAATTGTCCATATTTTTGCTGTTCTCTCCGGCGGGGAGCGTACAGATGCGGGCCTGACGGCACGCGCCCGCCACCGTCCGGGCGTACTCCTGCGGCACGCCGCTGTCAGTCACCACCAGCACCCGCCGCGCCAGAGACAAGTGCTGCCCCGCCCGGGCCAGTGCGCCTGCCTCCAGCAGGATGGGATAGCTCTGTTCTCCCAGTGAAACGGAAATGACCATGGCTTCTCTCCTTAGATGTTGTTGGCGTAGTACGCGCCCACCAGCCGGAGCTTGGCGCAGGTGGCGGACAGCTCCTGCAGCATCTCGCGGCCATTGGTGTTGTTGATGCAGCCCTCGGCCTCCACGTAGAAGAAGTACTTCCACGAAAGCCCCTTCATGGGGCGGCTCCGCAGGGTACGCATGTTGTAGCCGTGGGCGCCGATGATGTTCAGCGTCTGCGCCAGCGAGCCGGCGTCGTTCTGCACGGTGAACACCAGCACAAAGTTCTCGTCCTCCCGCTTTTTGGTGGTCTCCGGCTGGTTCTGGGTACGGGACAGCGCGGCAAAGCGGGTGGTATTGGTCCGCATGGTGTTGATGCCCCGCTCCAGCACCCGCAGGCCGAACACCTCCGCCGCGTCCTCGGAGGCGATGGCCGCCAGTGCGGGGTCATTGGCCCGGCGCACATATTCCGTGTCCGCCGCAGCCCCCTCCACGCCCAGCAGGCTGTGGTCGATCTCCATGTCCAGCACCTGGTTGATATACAGCTCGCCGGAGAACAGCAGGTCCATCACGGCGCCTACCTCACCGGCGCAGCTGTTCTCCAGCGGCAGCACCACGCTGTCCGCCTCTCCCAGCTCCACCGCCCTGTGGGCCGCGGCAAAGTCGGGGTAGGCGACGAGCTGCGCCTCCGGAAACATGCGCCGCGCCGCCAGATAGCCGTAGGCCCCCTTCACGCCGCTGTACGCCACCTTCATACCGTTGAGCAGCTTGCTCTGGTAGGCGCAGGACAGGTCCAGGATGCCCCGCAGGAACTGCACGTAGTACGCGGCCACCGCCGGGTCCCGGATGCTCCTGCGGTTGCGGTCGATCAGCTCCCGCTCCCGTTCGGCGTCCCGAATGGACAGTCCCCGTTCCTTCTTGAAATCCGCCACCCGGGCGCTCATCTCCATGCGCTTCTGGAACAGCTGCGCCATTTGCTCGTCAATGCTGTTGATATTCTCTCTGATCTGATCCAGCTCACTCATTGTTGTACAACCTTTCCTAGCACAAAAAAATCGGTCCTCCTGTCCGGAAGGCCGTTCAAGACGCGAATATGCCGGTTTTCCACCGCACGTTCAGACACAGGCTCCCAGAGGCATTTCCTTGCCGGTAAAGGCGAAAAAACCAAAAAAGTGCAGCGCGCCAAAGGGCACGCTGCACGTAAAGCCGAAATCAGTCTGCGCAGGGGCAGAATGGGCGCACTTCACCGCGGCATTACCGGAACGCATCGCGCAGCGAGCCATGGCAGCACACCTCCTGCTGAAATATAGGTGAATTGTATGCTATTTTTTTCTCCCCGTCAAGAGGACATCCGCACTTTTCCCATCTACACAAAAATTTCTCCCCTCCCGCCGCCGGCTCTGTGCGATGCAGGCGGGCCGTATGGGGTGATGACAGCGCAATGGTCCCCCTGCTTTCGCTGACAGGGAAAGCAGGGGGACCTTTTTTGTTTTGCAGGCGGAGACGTCCCGCGTCAGAACCAGTCGGAGGCTTCTTCCTCCAGCGCCTCGATGTAGAAGCTCACGGGACGGAACCCGTCGTTGCAGGACACCATGGCGCTTTTCTTGTTCTTCATCCACCCCTTATAGATATCGCTCCCGCCGTAGGCCAGCGTCATCACGAAGGGCGAGATGCTGGACCAGGCGCTGTCGCACATCCCCTCCGGCTGGCGCCAGCCGTCCGCGATGAACACCTGCCCCAGCTGCATATCGCAGGCATGCTCCAGCGGGTTTTCATACGCGGCGGACAGGTCCGGATAGGACGCCATGCGCATGACGGTGATCCTGATCTTTTTCATGATGCAGCACTCCTATCAGCCGTTGGAGCTGGCCATCACGTTGGAGATGAACAGGTCGTACATCTCCAGGCTCTCGGAGGACAGAGAGGACAGTGTGAAGAAATTCGCGCTCTCGGGGATGTCAAACGCCTTGAACAGCTCCTTGTACTCGTCGGTCAGGTAGGCGATGCAGGCCTCGTTCACCGGCACGCCGGGGTACTTCATGACATTGTCGGCGTAGTTCTTGGCGTCGTGGATATAGTTGATGAGCAGCTCAGCCTCCTCGGCCTTGGTGCTGGAGGCCGGAATGGCCAGCATCCACTCGCCTCTGGAGTACCAGCCATCGGGCAGGGTAATCAGCTCATAATTGCCATCGGGGTCCTCCTGCTTGACCAGCACATAGTCGGTGGTATAGGTGAAGGCCACGCTGCAGTCGCCGTTTTCCAGAGAGGTACGGGGCGCGCCGTTGTCATAGACCTTCACGTTGCTGTTGAACTGGCACAGCCAATCGAACACGGCGTCCAGATCCGCCTGGTTCTCGCTGTTGGGGTCAAAGCCGTTCTCCGCCAGAGTGGTGGCCACGAACCGGCGGTCGATGTCTGTGGAGACGATCTGCCCCTTCAGGGCGGGGTCCGCCAGATCAGACCACTTGGTGATCTCGATGGGGCAGGTATCCTTGTTCACGATGATGGACATGGAGCCGCACATGTAGGGAACGCTGTAATCCTCCTCGCCGGGGTAGTCATAGGTGTTGAATTCATCGTACAGGTTGGCCAGATTGGGGATCTTGCTCTTGTCGATCTTCTGCAGCAGGTTTTCCTGCAGCATCTGGTGTACCGTTTCCTGGCAGGGATTGATGATGTCGAAGTCGTCGCCGGTCTCCACGCGGGTGATGTTGTCCTCCTCATAGGACAGGTAGGTGATGTTCACCTGAATGCCGTACTCCTGTTCAAAGGCGGCCAGCACATCCTCGGACACATAGTCGGGGTAGACCAGAATGTTGATGGAATCGGCGTAGCCGGTGTCGCCGTCGGCAGCGGCATCCTGCTGGGTCTTCTGCTTCCCGCCGCAGGCGGTGAGGGATGCCAGCACTCCCAGGGCCAGCAGCGCGGCCAAAAGTTTCTTCTTCATGTTTGTGAGCTCCTTTCTCCTAACTCTCTGTTTGTGTTTGATGGAATGGTTCTATTTTTGCGGCAGCGCGGTCCTGCCTGCCCTTCAGCAGCAGATAGACGGCAACTCCCAGAAAAATCAGGCCGGATATGATCGTCTCCAGCGCGTTGATCTCCGGTGAAACGCCCTTGCGGATGGAGTTGTAGATCTTCATGGGGAACGTGAGGCAGTTGGGTCCGGCCAGGAAGTCCGCCATGACCACGTCGTCCAGCGTCAGCGCAAAGCTCAGCAGTGCGCCGGTGAAGATGCCCGGGGCGATAGACGGCAGCGTGATGCGGAAGAACGTCTCTACTCCGCTGGCGCCCAGATCCATGCTGGCCTCCTCCACCGAGCGGTCCAGTCCCAGAAAGCGGGTCCGCACCGTCAGGATCATATAGGGCAGCATCAAAATCACGTTTCCCAGCACCACGGCCCAGAAGCCCTTTTTCAGGCCCATGAGCACCAGCAGCGCCATCAGAGGCACCGCGAACACCACACCCGGGACGATCATGGGCAGGTACACCGAATAGGTCAGGGCGTTCCGTCCGAAGAACCGGTAGCGCGTCAGGCCCATGGCGCCCAGCGTGCCGATGATCACCACGATCAGCGTGGACAGCAGCGAGATCTTCAGCGAAAGACCGAAGGACTGCCACAGCTGCGCGTCCCGGAACAGCTTGCCGTACCACTCGGTGGTAAAGCCCGTCCACCACTTGTTGCTGGGCTGCTGGTTGAAGGAATACACCACCATGATCACGGTGGGGATGTAGATAAAGGCGAACAGCAGCACCGCGTATATCACGCCCAGCTTATCGCCGATGCTTTTCTTTTTCACGCGGTTCATAGGCCCCCCTCCATCACGTCGGCCCTGCTGACGCGGGCGTACAGATATACCAGGATCATGGTGCCCGCGATCAGGAACACCGACAGTGCGCTGCCCAGCGGCCAGTTGCGGGAGGACATGAACTGATCCTTGATGAGGTTTCCGATCAGCAGCGTCTTGCTGCCGCCCAGCACGTCCGCCACGAAGTAGTTGCCGATGGACGGCACAAAGGAGATGATGGCCGCGGCGTACACACCGGGCATGGTCATGGGCAGCGTGATCCTGAAAAACGTTTTGACACGCCCCGCCCCCAGATCATAGGACGCCTCCAGCAGCGCCTTGTCCAGCCGCTCGATGGACGAGTACATGGGCAGCACCGCATAGGGGATGCAGACGTACACCAGCCCCAGCACCACGGCGCTTTCGCTGTACAGAAAATCGGCGCTCCACGTCATCCCCAGTCTGGTCAGAATACCGGTGAGGATGCCCTTCGTGTTGAACAGAGTGATGTAGCTGTACAGCCGGATCAGGCTGTTGGTGAAGTACGGGATCATCATCAGAATGATGAGGTTGGACGCCACGCGGCGGCTGCACCGCGACAGCATGTAGGCCATGGGGTAGGACACCAGGAGGATAATGACCGTGGACACCAGCGACATCCGCACACTGTTCCAGATAGCCACCAGATACGCCTTTTCAAACAGGGCCCTGTATCCGTTGAAGGATACCGTGAACTCCACGCCGCCATAGGACGGCCGCGTCATGATGCTCATCAGGCACACATACAGCAGCGGAAGCACCACCAGAAGCAGCGTCTCTGCGGCGTAGGGCCCTACGCTGGCCAGCACGGCCAGTCTCTTTTCTTTTTTCTTCATGACGCCGCCTACTTCCGCATGACCGTGCAGGCGGCGCTGTCCCAGTAGGGGTACAGCGTCTCTCCGCAGGAGAAGCCGTCCGCGCCCGCCAGGCGGGAGAAGCGCAGCTCATGGCCGTCCGCATCCACGCCGATGGACTTGATGAGATTGCCGGTGCAGATGTTGTCCGTCACCGTGATCTGTATGCCGAAGCCGGATACCGGCTCCGCAGACACACAGACAGCCTCCGGCCGGACGCAGAGGTACACCGTCGCCCCCTCCGGCACGTGAGCCGCCGCGCCCAGCACCTGCCCCATAGGCGTGGTGTAGACGCAGGTATCGCCCCGGACCGCTGCGGCGGTGGCCGGCAGGATATTGGATTCGCCGATAAAATCCGCCACGAAGCGGGTGGCCGGTGCGTTGTAGATCTCGGAGGGCGTGCCGATCTGCTGGATCTCGCCGGCGCACATGACGGCGATGCGGTCGGACATGGTCATGGCCTCCTCCTGATCGTGGGTCACATAAATAAAGGTGATGCCCAGCTGCTTCTGCAGCCGCTTCAGCTCCAGCTGCATCTGCTTGCGCAGCTTCAGATCCAGCGCCCCCAGCGGCTCGTCCAGCAGCAGCACCTTCGGCCCGTTCACAAGCGCTCTGGCAATGGCCACGCGCTGGCACTGGCCGCCCGACATCTGACTAATTCGCCGCTTTTCGAAGCCCTCCAGCTGCACGGTGCGCAGCGCCTGCGTCACCTTTTCCCGTATCTCCGCCTTGGGCAGCCGCTTCACTGTCAGTCCGTAGGCCACGTTGTCATAGACATTCATCAGTGGGAACAGCGCGTAGCTCTGAAACACCGTGTTGACTGCCCGCTTGTAGGGCGGCAGCGCGGTGACCTCCTGTCCGTCGATGGTGATATGTCCGCTGTCTGCCTCCTCAAACCCCGCGATCATCCGGAGTGTGGTGGTCTTACCGCAGCCGGAGGGCCCCAGCAGCGTCAGGAACTCCCCCTGATGAACCTGCATGTCCACGCCCTTGACCACCTCCACGTGGTCAAAGCTCTTGCGCAGGCCCGCGATCTCGATGATATTCTCTCCCATGCCCGCTCACCGCCTTTGTATACTTGGAGAATAAATATTCTTTATATTCAAATTTATGTGGATGATTATACACCCTTCTTCAAATTTGTAAAGAGCAAATCCGCTATTTTAATGCTTTTGTAACTGTGCACAAATTGCATATATATCCGCAGAAAATATCTGGCATGCCTGCACATTCCCCGCCCCGCCGCTTTTCAGGAGCAGGGGCAGGCAGCGGCTTTCATCACCTGCGCTTATGCATCACATATAAAATCCATACTTCCCTTACCCTGCCGCGGCGTGTATAATGGACTGTCGTTTGAAAAAACGCATCGAAAAACACACGAAAACACGCAGAACAGGAGGGTATACAGACATGGCAAATTGTGCGATCGTAGGCATCAACTGGGGTGACGAAGGAAAAGGCCGGATGGTGGACTACCTGACGGGACAGTACGATGTGGTGGTACGGTATCAGGGAGGCGGCAACGCCGGACACACCGTCATCAACGATATGGGCAAATTTGCTCTGCACCTGCTGCCCTCCGGCATCTTCCGCGCCGGTGTGATGAACATTCTGGGCAACGGCGTGGCGCTGGACTGTGAGAATCTGGTGTCGGAGATGGAGTCCATCCGCGCGGCGGGCGTCGGCATCTCGCCGGAAAACCTGCTGGTCAGCCACCGTGCGTCGCTGCTGCTGCCGTGGCATCGGGAGCTGGACGCGCTGGAGGAGGCGCGGCTGAAGGACAAGCAATACGGCTCCACCAAGCAGGGTATCGCGCCGTTCTACTCTGATAAATACCAGAAAAAGACCATTCAGGCCGGTGAGCTGCTGTATCCGGAGCACCTGAAGGCCCACCTTCAGGATCTGCTGGAATGGAAGAACCTGATCCTGCAGAAGGTCTACGGCGCCAAGGGCTATACCATGGAGGAGATGACCGCCTGGCTGGACACCTACGCCCAGCAGGTGCGTCCCTATGTGGCGGACACAGGCCGCTATCTGCGGCAGGCCCAGGCGGAGGGCAAGTCCATCCTGTTTGAGGGCCAGCTGGGTGCGCTGCGTGACCTGGACTACGGCATCTACCCCTATACCACGTCCTCCAACACCATCGCCGCTTACGGCCCCATTGGCGCGGGGCTGCCTACCGCCAAGATCGATGAGGTGGTAGGCGTGGTGAAAGCCTACTCCTCCTGCGTGGGCGAGGGCCCGTTCACCTGCGAGTGGTTCGGCCCCGAGGCAGATGAGCTGCGTCAGGCCGGCGCGGAGTTCGGTGTCAAGACCGGACGCCCCCGCCGCGTGGGCCCCATCGATTTGGTAGCCACCCGCTACGGCGTGGAGGTACAGGGCGCCACCAACATCGCTCTGACCAAGCTGGACATCCTCAGCTATATGAAGGAGATCCCCGTCTGCGCCGCCTATGAGATCGACGGGGAGATCACCCATGAGTTCCCCTTCCCCTCTGTGCTGGCGAAGGCCAAGCCCGTGATGGAGTACCGCCCCGGCTGGTGCTGCGACATCTCCGGTGTGCGGACCTGGGAGGACATGCCTGCGGCGGCCCGGGACTATGTGGAATATGTGGAGCAGGCCATCGGCTGCCATATCGGCTACGTCTCCGTGGGCGCCGAGCGGGAGAGCCTGATCGTCAGATAAAATAAGGAGGGATACCATGGCCCATGACACCTACCAGTCCCCTCTGGCGTCCCGCTACGCCTCGGACTATATGCTGCGGCTGTTCTCGGACGACAGCCGCTACCAGACCTGGCGGCGGCTGTGGGCGGCGCTGGCCCGCGTGCAGCACGAGCTGGGGCTCCCCATCACAGAGGCGCAGGCCGCGGAGCTGGAGGCCCACATCACCGACATCGACTACGATATCGCCGCCCAGCGGGAGCGGGAGGTGCGCCACGACGTGATGGCCCACGTGTACGCCTACGGCAAGGCGGCCCCATCGGCGGCGGGCATCATCCATCTGGGCGCCACCAGCTGCTACGTCACGGATAACGCCGACCTGATCCTGTACCGGGACGGACTGGTCTATCTGCGGAGACAGCTGCTGGCGGTGCTGGCGAATCTGGCGGCCTTCGCGGAAAAATACGCCGCCACGCCGACATTGGGCTACACCCACTATCAGCCGGCGCAGCCCGTCACCGTGGGCAAGCGGGCCACGCTGTGGATGCAGGACCTGCTGGCGGACGTGGAGGAGCTGGACCACGTGCTGTCCACGCTGAAATTCCTGGGCTGCCGCGGCACCACGGGCACCGAGGCCAGCTTTATGGACCTGTTTGACGGCGACGAGGCCAAGATCGATGAGATGAACCGCCGTCTGGCCGCCAGCTTCGGCTTCAAAGAGTGCTTTCCGGTGTGCGGCCAGACCTATCCCCGCAAGGTGGACAGCCGCATCCTCTCCTGTCTCAGCGGTATCGCCCAGAGTGCCTACCGCATGGCCAATGACATCCGCCTGCTGCAGCACGACCGCCAGCTGGAGGAGCCCTTTGAAACGGACCAGATCGGCTCGTCGGCCATGGCGTATAAGCGCAATCCCATGCGCTGTGAGCGCATATGTTCCCTGAGCCGCTATCTGATGGCCGATGCCATGAACGCGCCCATGACCGCCAGCGTGCAGTGGATGGAGCGGACGCTGGACGATTCCGCCAACCGCCGTATCGCGCTGCCGGAGGGCTTCCTGTGCGCCGACGCGGTACTGCGCCTGTGCCAGAACGTAACGGCGGGTCTGCACGTCAACGAGGCCATCGTGGACCGCACCCTGCGGGAGTACCTGCCGTTTCTGGCCACGGAGGACCTGATGATGGAGGCTGTAAAGCGCGGCGGCGACCGCCAGCAGCTGCACGAGATCATCCGGCGGCACTCCATGGCCGCCACGGCCCGCATGAAGGAGGGCCTGCCCTGCGATCTGCTGGACCGTCTGGCGGGGGATCCTGCCTTCGGCCTGAGCCGCGGGGAGCTGGAGCAGCTGATGGAGCCGCAGCGCTACATCGGACGCTGCCCCCAGCAGGTGCGGCAGTTTCTGGATGCCTGTGCGCCGCTGCTGCGTCAGGCGCAGGGCGCCGATGGAGACATCCGCGTGTGAGGCCGTACAGCTTCTGAATTATGAAAAAGAGCGCAGCACGGGTGCCGCGGCCGAGAGCGGGACGGGGCGATAAAGGCCTGCGGGATACGCTTATCTTCATGGAACGCACATCAGAAAAAAGCTGCAAAATCACCTTGCCGGTGATTTTGCAGCTTTCTTTGTCTTCTGTTATCTTTTTATCCTATTACGGAAAATGGGCGCACGCTCCGGCCGATCGGCATCGGCCGATTTTGCAGCCTTACAGCTCATCTGCCGCCGGAGAATTCTCGGGGAAAAAGAGGGCCGGATCGATCCGGTCATTCGCGGCGTCCTTGTTTGATGAATTTCGCTACGTTGGCATCGGCGCCCGCCTTGTCGATCTTGCACACGACCACTGCGGAGGGATCCACCTCCTCATAAGAGGTCGCCGGACGCCCCTTCATCTGCTGCACGGTGCCGAAGCCGCCCTCCATGGCCACCGTATAGACCACCCTGCGGGTGGGCAGGCCCGCCGCCCGCAGAAGCTTCGCTTCAGCGGCCTCCAGATAGTAGGGGTAGTAGAACTTTCTGATCTGCAGCACAGATACCTCCTTGGGAACATGTCCGAGCTTATTGAAGAAGGAACTGTCAGATTATTCAACAGAGGAGTCCTCAGGCTCAACATTCGCGGCAACGGGCTTGCGGCTCTTACGGATTGCAGAAACGATCGGCAGCAGCAGGCTCAGAATGCCGGCGCAGGGTGGCCCCGGAACAGTTGGCCTTCAAGATCTGCCGGTTACAGCGGGAAGAGCCGGAGCTTTACGGAAAAATCAAGGCGTTCCTGTCTCTCAAGGACTTTGTCAATTGCAAGCTGACCGGGATCTCCGCCATTGACCACACCACAGCCAGTTACTCTTTGCTCTATGATGTGGAAAAGCGCTGCCTTCCTACTGTAACTTTATGTTTTCTTTTGCTGAATCATAGAAAGAGGAACACTGAATGATCCGGTGTCCCTCTTTCTATTTACAGGATCGGAGAAGCAACGGTTCACTGTCGGGCATTTTTCCCTTTGGATACGCATAGGCTGGACACCAGAAAGGATGGGGATCGTATGAAAGAGAAACGGGTGCGGATCTTTCTGCTGCGGCGGTGGTACATGGTAGGCGGCGCCGCGCTGGCTATGGCGGCGGTCATCTTCTACGTGGTGAATTACCCTGCCTCCGTCAGCACGGCGGCCAGCTCCCGCCAGCTGCCTATCTACTCGGTGGAGCGGAACCAGAAGGTGTGCGCCATCAGCTTCGACGCCGCGTGGGGTGAGGAAAAAGTGCGCAATCCTGAGGCACCTTTCAGGCGCACCGAATATATGAAAAGAGGTGCGTGAAGGGAAATGCCCTTCACGCACCTCTTGCATTATATTATGCTTCGTTTCTCGAATTCAGCTCATAGGTACACAGATAGAACAGGAACGAGGTCATCTGATAACGGTTGATGCGGGTGTCATAGGCTGCCAGCAGCTCACCCATCTCGCTGTCACGGGTGGTGATGTCCGTCTGGTCGCACCAGAGCATAGCCTTGACGACCTCGCCGCTGAGCCGGGGATTTTCCCGCATGGTCTGCCGCGCCAGCTCCTGATCTACACGGGTGTCAATGCCGGACATGGCGGCGTAGCGATAGATCAGCAGACAGGCCGTCTGGTAATCCATGTCGTCGTCATAGGCCGTATGCAGATCGCCCTGACGGAGCAGCCCCGCTTGATACGCCCAGCACACGGCGTCGTAGTAGGGGCAGGCGGAGCCGTTGAATTCCTCGGTTTCATAATCAGGCGGCAGGGCGGTGTTGTCCGTCTCCGGCCTTTGGGAGATGCGGTACAGCACATCCACGAATTCGCCCACCTTTGCCGTGGCCTTCCCGCCGAAGGTATCCGGCGTCGCCGGGTCGATATACCCGTTGCGGTACATATAGAGGACGCTGGCCTGGTTGAAAATGCCCGTGATGTCCGTAAACACCACCGTATCCTCCAGCGTGCCGCCGCTGGACGCCTTGCCGAAAACATGGGCGTAGTAGTCACTGTTGACGATGTTGCTGGACATCTGGAACTTATTGTCCACATACAGCCGGTAGGCCTCCAGCTGTTCGTCAGAGATGACGATGCTCTCGTCAGCGGGGATCACCGCCTCCGTACCGGCATCATAGCGGAAGGATTTCGTCAGGAAGGACTTGTCCGACAGCACCGCTATGTGTACGCCGTTGGACAGCGCGTCGGTGCCCGCCAGCAGCCGGGAGTCGTAGTCCACGCCGAACAGGTTCAGCAGCGTGGGCAGGATGTCCGCCGTGGAGCAGTACTCGTCCACCACGATGTTCTCGGACAGGCCGGGCACATAGCAGATGAAGCTGTTGCGGTACTTCTCAAAGGTGAGATCCATCTCCTGCCCTGCCAGCTCGTTGTACTCGTCCTCCGTCAGACCGTAGGGATAGTGGTCATTGGTCAGTACGATGCAGGTCTTATCGGCCACGCCCGCCTGCTCCAGCCGCTGCATCAGGTAGGTCAGCGCGTTTTCCAGCTCCAGATTGCAGGCGATATACGCCTTCACCGGCTCGGAATAGGGCAGATCCTTCACCGCGTCGTGGTTCTTGGCGCTCATGGCGTTGTCCCAGTTGTACTGATAGTGGCCGCTGAAGGTCATGTAATAGGCGTGGAAGGGCTCCCTGCTGCTGAGGTAGTCGTCCACGGAGGCCTCCATCATCTCCAGATCGGAGGAGGACCAGTCGATCTTTATATCCAGCCCGGAGTCCGCCGCCTTGAAGGTATAGCCCATGTTGGCGTGGGTGATGTTCCGGTTGTAGAAATCGCCGATATAGTCGTGATAGCCCCAGGTCTGGTAGCCCTTTTCCTTCAGGGCGTTACCCAGGCAGAAGGGCAGATAGTTGGTGCCCGCCACGTTGAAGCTGGAATCCGTCTTGGTGCGGGACATATCCGGGTAAAGTCCCATGCACATGGTGTACTCGCCGTTGGTGGTGACGGATTGGAACGTGCCGTAGTAATTATCGAAGATAATGCCCGTGTGGGACAGCTTGTACAGGGTGGGCGTCAGCTCCTCGCTGATGAACCAGGGGCAGAAGCTCTCGGCACAGATGGTGATCAGGTTGTAGTCCTGCAAAAGCCCGGTGTAGTTGTTCTTCCGGGTGGGGACCACCTGCGCCAAGTATTCGTCCGTGGTTTTGCGCATGACATCATCCGTGGACTCCGCCAGCTTTGCAAAGTCGATGCGCTCGATCACATTGTAGGAATTGCTGCTGTAGAGCCGCCTGGTGTCTGTGCCCAGCGAGGACGGCGTGATGATGACGCTGCCGCTGCTGCCAAAGACCATGTAGCGAAGCTCCTGCACGGTGGTGGCCAGCATGCCCACGCTCTTATAGCTGCTGTCGGTAGAGGTGTTCACATTGGTGAAGGTTTTGTAGACGGAGAACGATTTGCCCCGCCCGGCGTACATAATGCCCATCGTAGCCAGCAGCAGCGTCAGCAGGATACCCAGCGTCGCCAGCGCCTGCCTCCACTTGAGCCGCACAGTCAGCACCCGGAGCTTGCGCAGAGCAAGGCAGAGGATCGTCACGATCAGCGGTACCAGCAGCAGAAGGATGGGCGCGATGTTCTTGCCGATGCTGTACAGGATCTGCGAGTCGAAATTGGTGATGACGTTCCCGCCCATGCTCACCTGACTGATGGGCATGAAGTTGCCGAAAATGGCGTGGTACATCAGCTGCACCTCGGCAAACAGCACCTGCACGGCGACCAGAAGCACGCCCACGATCTGTCGGGCGATCTTGGGCAGGTGCGTGGTCAGCAGCGTGCAGACCGTTCCACCCAGCAGTCCGAACAGCACCAGATAGACCGCCCGCCTGTCCAGCGAGCGATAGACGCACAGGTGCAGACACAGCTCCACATAGACGCTGGCGCCGCAGAACAGCAGCAGGCTGCGGAGCCATTCCTGCCACAGGCCGCGGCGCGGGGCTCGCACCGCGGCAGATGTCTCATGGGGTGCCTGGGGTTGATTCGCTATCTCATTGGGTTTTGTCTTCAGCATATATGTCTCCTGCCGCAGGTCTCCCTCAGGGGAAGGCCTGCGAAATCTGTCAAAATATTGGCGCGGGGCATATCATACTGTAAATGTAAAGAAATTATATATGTCTTTTTGACTATCTTTTTATATCTTCTTAAATGTCCGCAAAGCCTTATTTTATCGGCTCTACGGGCATTTTGCTTTTGTGGTAAACCTCACATATCTAGGTCTATCTTCTTATATTTTCGCTATCAATCGTGGTTAAAATCGTGGTAAATACTTCTATGCAATTAGACGCTGAACCTCTGATTTTGCGGTATCTATGGACGCATGAGCGTACCAGTTCATTGTGATACTAATGTTTGAATGTCCCATGATATACTGTAAATCTTTTGGGTTCATGTTCTTGCTTGCCAGCCTTGTGCAGAACGTATGGCGTAGCGTATGCGGTGTGATATGTGGCAAGGGATTGTCCTTGTGGTGCTTGTTGTATTTCTTTACCATACGGACAAATAAGGCGTTGTAATCAATCGCAACTTTTGGCTTGTCCTTATGATTGACAAATAGGAAATTGCCCCGTCCGTCTATCACAAATGGTTCTGCCTTTGGGCGTTTCTTCATAACCCGTTGAAATGCCTGTATCGTTTCTCTGCTTAATGGTACTTGCCTTATTCCGCTTTTCGTCTTAGGCGTTTCAATATAATAGCCTTGTTCCTTGCTCTTTAGTAACTGGTGGTCGATAATCACAACTTCATTCTTGAAATCAATATCGGCTACTGTCAGTCCGCACAGTTCCGAGATACGAAGTCCTGTCTTTAACAGTATCAGCACATCATCATAATACTTGTGATACACATTGTCCGTCTTGATGAATGAGAGTAGGGCTAGTTCCTGTTCCTCTGTCAATGCGACTTTCTCTTTGGTATCATTTTCTAGGACTTCACTCAACTTGAAATCAAAAGGGTTCTTCCTTACACAATCGTCTTGTATGGCGATATAGAATGACGCTTTTAACGAGCGTTTATGGTTGTTAATGGTGTTATAGGAAAAGCCTTTGTCTTTCATGCGTAACGCCCATTCTTTAGCGTCAGAGGGTTTTATCGTATCAATGCTCCTAGCACCTAACTTGTCCTCTTTCAATAACCGCATGAGTTGTTCCCGTTGTTTTATTGTGCTTTTCTTCACATTTGCCCTCTGTGCGTTCTGTTTGGCGTAGAGTTGGCAAAGCGTCATTTTCTTGCCTGTGCTGTCGATACCGTCCTCAATATCCCGTCTTATCTGCTGTTCCAGTTCTCGAAGTGAGGGTTTTTCCCGTTTTCCCTTTGGTGTCGGGTCTGTGGGTGTCAATCTCCAAGCGTACACATATTTTGTGTTTCCAAATGCGTCTACATATTTATATAAGTATTTTCCGTCTGTTCGTTGGCTCTCTCCAGTATGCAGGATACGTCCTTTGCTATCCCGTCTTTTTTCTTTCATGATGTCTGCTCCTTTCCTTGTTGGAAAGAGCCTTGATATGACTTGTGTTCATCATAACACATACAAGGCTCATTTGCATTAGATTGCGTCCAATTTGTCAATGACCTTTTCAAACTGTCGGCGTTTAATCTGTATGCGGTTGCCATTCATAATGAGCCAGCCAGCGTCCTTGTTTTCCTCTGCCAATCGTCTTAACTTGTTTTCTCCGATACGGAAATACTTTGACGCTTCTTCAATGGTAAGGGTGTATTTTTCCCATACAGGAATATCGTTGTTATTCATCAGATACCCCCTTTCCCATGTTTCGTGTCATACTGGATATAGGGGATAAGGTCGGTGCGGTCTATCCTCTGTAAGTGGGCGGTTAGTTTACTGGAAAGGGAATTGCTGTATCTTGCCTTATCAAGCATAGTTCCCACTTTTTCCAGTCCACCTAATGCGTCATGTTCTTCCAAGAAGTAAAAACTTTTCACAGCGGAAATCACGCCACCCTCTGTGAGCCATTGCTGTGTTTCTTCAAGAGAATTATGTAGTTTCGGTACTTGCAGTTTTAAGACTTCCACAGCCCCTAAAAAGCGTTCCCAAAACCGACACGTTTTCCATCTGCTCTTATTACTTTCATTTCTGTTTGGCACGACAAAGCGTAGGTTGTTTGCCAATAGCCCGAAAGCCAGTTCCCCAAGTTCCAGCGGTCTGTCCTTGAATGTCATGGCAAAAGCATGAGCCTTATCATCACGCAGTTGCATTTCTGTCCGTTTCCAACTGCCGACTTCATCAAGTGTCTTATTATGTTTTGAACAGACTTCCTTATCTTTATCATAAAAGCGGTAGGACAATCCCGATTTACCAGCACCGATATAAACAGTCTTTGCGGTGTCGAAATCATCAAACTTGCTTTCGTCAAAGTGGTAGCCCTCACTATTCGAGATAAATTCCTCTTTTTCGCATTTCTTCTTTATCTGCTCTATGGTAAAGAATGGCTTTTCGTTCTTATCATCAATGGCAATATCAAGTCTTGTGAAATGGAAATTATCCAGTCCGTATCTTCGCTCACAGCGTCGGAACATATCTCCAAAGGTACTATTCCTACTGTCGAGAATACGGAAAATATCATCACAACCTCTGCCAGTCATAACAAGATAACAGCCTAGCCCTTGTTGGTTGTCCTCTGTCTTTCTTGCGTCCCCCGATACATAAATATCTCCAATCTGCCAGCGTGCTTGATAAGTCTTGAATTTTATCGTTGCTGGATAAACATTGAAAATGTCAGTCGGTAAATCTAAAATGTGCATGATTACATCTTCAGCGGTTGCCGTTTCAAATACAATGCTGATGTAATCAATCTTAACGGATAAATTTTTGTGTGTAGTTATAGTGCATTTCTCCTTTCGTATGCCCCGTTTTTTTGCGGGGTAAAAATTGTGTTTTTTCCTTTATTTATCACAGTTTCTAGGTACTATGACATGTATACGCAGGGCGGTGTTACATATACGCCCTGTACGGAACGCCTGACGGCGTTCCCTTTCTTCCTGCACCTGCCCCGTTCTTAACGCTCACGAGCCTTTGGGAGGCTCGTGGCTAAACGGGACAGGCACAGGAAGAAACACCGTTTTCGGTCAGATAGTCCATGCCTATTCATGCTATCAAAGCGAAAACATCTCTTTTCCATGCTTACTCAAGCGTGTGATTGACCTCATTGTGCTTAATCACTATATCTGCTATGATAATAACGCCGTTAGAATTACTTGTCAAGATGTTTTTCTTGACTTTTCGCAAACAAATAAGTATGATAAGCTTATAAAGGAACAAAAAAGACGGGAAAGGAGAAGTTATACTAAGTTATGGAGCATGATACAAAGAAAATAAATTTTTTAGGGGAGAACATACAGACCATAAGAAAACACAGGAAAATGAAACAGCAGGAGCTTGCGGACGCTATTGGTATCAATATGCAGAGCCTTTCCAAGATTGAACGAGGGGTAAACTATCCCACCTTTGACACACTGGAGAAGATAATGGACGTACTGGAAGTAACGCCCAATGAATTGTTGTCGGGGGAATGGAAGTTTGTCCAGCAGGCGGAAAAAGAAGTAAACCAGTTTTTGAGGACAGAAGAACGCCTAAACGCAGAGTTAAAACATGGACACTATGATAACTTCTTTGACAGTGAAGAAGAATGGCTGGAATATGAGTTGGAGCAGTTGCGGAAATACATCACAGACTATATCAAGGGAGAGGACATACAAGCGTCCGACCTTTACCCTATCAAAACATTTATCCAGCACTTGAAATTTCAGAAAGTATTAACACGCTATGACGATTTATACAGCATGGATATGTTCGGGGAAAGTACAGACGGACACAAGTATGGTACGCCTTGTCAGATTGTAAAGAGGATAAACCCCAACTCAAAAGAGGATATGGAACTGTTATGGAAAGTATTGAAAGACAGCCATTTTGACAACGGGGACGAGTAGCCTTTTTCCTCTTGCAAAAAGATACAGCAAACAAAAAGCCCAGATCAAGAGTGCAAGCACCACTTCTAAAGAAGTGGCAGGCTCTTGACAGGGCTTTTTCTTTTCTGTTTATGGCAGACAAGAGAAAAAAGGATAGCTATATTGTATAGTTTCTCTAATAATTTTAGAGCAATGAATTTATCACAGGTACTTCGTCTTTTCATTGTAAAAGTACAATCGTGGAAAGCACTAATATTGGCACTTTGATTTTGTACATTATGCACAAAATATGATAGCAATAAAGAGGTCATATATAAAATAGAAACAAAAATAACTTGACATTTAATGAAATATATGTTATGTTGAGGTTAGCAAAAACAGTACGTGACATAAAACTATCAAAAAGCAAAAAAGAGAAAGGAGGTTTATCGAATGAGAGCAAAGAAGTTGAGAACGAAAGTAGTTGGTCTTGTAGCAGCAGTTATGGTTGTCGGCGCTCCACTTACAGCGTGGGCTATTGATGTAGCGGGTGGAGATTTGTACTACAATGGAGGGCAAACAGACACCATTGTATATTCCGAAATTGGGCGTAAAGCAGGTATTAGTCGCAACTACATGGTAAAGGCAACTGTAAAGGTCGGCGGAGATACATATACCAGTGGATTCAAGTCAAACTACGCTTACAAAGATGCAAAGAGAGTTTGGTGGGCGAACGAAACATCTTATTATGATTATTACCCATATTAAGTAAAATAGTTCAAACACCTAGGGCGTGGCTATTTGTCCCGCCCTATTTTATACATTTCTTCAAAGAAAGGGGCGTATGTTATGAAAAAATTTTTAAAGATTTTTATTTTCCTTGAAGTCATACTCTTTGCATATATTTTTAATACTTCTATTTACAACATTTATGAAAAGAATAACATTGCTACTGAGAATTTAAAAGGGTATGTTTTAGAAGAAACATCGCCAGAAATTCTCGACAAATTTTATACAATATTTACAGAAGAATATTCTCAAAATAAATTAGAACTCATTAACAATACGCTCACTTCCACAGATAAATCTGTTTATGATTTATATTGCTATCCATTAAATGAGTTTACACAAAAACAGCCTATATCTTCCTCTATTTTGTTTCAATATCATGAATTGCAAAAGGAAGATTTTTTAGATAGTGTTGGTGTATTCTATACAGATTTACCAGCTAACGCAATTAAAGAGATAGCTTCTCAACTGTCCGTCGCAATAAATAACTTTGAAAATGACGCTATTCCGTATAGTATGGTATTAGAATTGAATCTTCTGAATTTTGTAATCTTATTTATTGTACTTCAAATCATATACTGTATTTATACGTCTTATAGTTTGAAAAAAATAGGTATTAAAAAAAGCATGGGCTTTTCTACTATACATATTTTAAAGGAGCAAATTACCAGTGTAATAAAATATTTTGCTGTAATATGTTTAGTATTACTGTTCTTGCTAAATTTATATTACGCATTAACAAACAGATATGATTTTTCTTATTTAGCAACAAGTGTACTGTTCTTTATTGGTGTTTTAGCTATAAATATACTTTGTGTTTTAATTACAAGTATTTTAATTAAGTTTGTTTCTTTAGAGGCAATGATAAAAAATAAGACTTTAAATAGCGGCACAAATATTGTAGTTCAGGCTATAAAAATAATTTTTTCGGTAATAATCGCTATCACTATTATTTCATTGCTGAATCAGGGGAACTCATTTAGACAAAGCCAACAAGCTGTTTTAGATTATAAGTATCTGGACGGATATTATACCGCTAATGGTTTTAATTCATCGGAGTATGATTATGCGTTAGCAAACACAGACATATTAGAAAAATATTCTGAACAAACATTAGAGATGTATAATCATAACCATTCACTACTATGTGATTTTAGGACAGACGGTGGTTTGCAGACATCACGCCCCTATTATGAACAACAGCTTGTTATTGCAAATAGAAATTATCTGAATGAATTTTCAAATATCCAGCTCAGTGGAAAACCATTGGGAGAAGATATATTTAGTGAACCAACAGTATTAGTTCCACATAAATATAAGAATGATGAAAATTCTATTAGCGAATATATTAAGCAAGAATATTTCCGATTGATGAATTACAATCAATTTTATGGAATACCGGGAGAAGAAAAAACTATTGATAAATTTAATGTTGTTTATATAGACGATGATTCTACGATAAAAGTCAATACAGAAAATGGTTTTTCGGATATGGCTAATCCTATTATCATTGTTGATACGGGCAATTTTGCAGGACTTTACTATTTGGATTCTTTAAATACAAGGTGTTTATTTTTTCAAATGGAGTCAAGAGAAGATTTTTCTTCTTTGTTATCAGAATATGATTTAGAGCAATTAGTTACAGCTGGAACATTACTTACACCTTATTTAATGCAACTTGAAAATGTGACATTCGTTCTTAAAACACTCACTATGTTTACGATTGTCTTTATAGTGTCTTTACTGTTTATTTTGTATATTTCAAATTATGTGGACATTTTTGTAAATCGAAAGAGATATGCGGCAAAAGAGATTTTAGGATTCTCTCATTTTAGGACACTGAAAAATCGGTATATTTTTTGGGGAATCGAAATAATTATATCAGGCGTATTAACTGCTATAAATTATTATTTTGCTTGCCTTTTTGCGATTATACTTATTGACTACATATTCTGCGAATTGCTTTATAGAATTTATATCTCAAACGCTTTATATGAGATTGAAAAGGGGGCATAAGTATGTCATTGATTACATTGAAGAACGTCAAAAAAGAATATGGGAAAAATCAGGTTCTATTTGAAAATTTATCTTTAGAAATAGAAAAAGGCGAATTTGTGGGGCTTGTAGGGAAAAGCGGGGCAGGTAAAACGACACTTTTAAATATAATAGGATTGATTACTGATATATCCGAGGGAACAATCACTATTGATAGTCATAAAAATTTGTCCATGAACGGTAAAAATGCTATGATTTTGAGAAGATATACAATAGGCTATCTATTTCAAAATTATGGACTAATAGAAGATGAAAGCGTGTTGTGGAATTTAAAATTAGCTCTTGAATATAAAAAAGTAAAAAAAGAAGAAAAACTGAAACTAATCAATAAGTATTTAAAGCAATTTGAGCTAAGTGACATGCTTAACAAAAAAGTATATCAGTTAAGCGGTGGAGAGCAACAGCGAATTGCAATTATTAAATTGATTTTGCAAGGAAGTCAGATTATATTAGCTGATGAACCAACTTCTGGACTTGATAAAGAGAACGAATTGATAGTGATGAAACTTTTGAAAGAATTAAATGAAAAGGGCATTACTATAATCATGGTCACTCACAACATGAATTTGTGCGATTGTTTTTCCAGAGTTATAAATGTAGAAAACTTTAGATAGTTTGTTAAAGGGAGATACGCGGTTTTATTATACGTGCAATCTCCCTTTATACTTCGTCATATCAAGACTCATATTCAATTATGGTAAATTCGTGGTAAAACACTTATTTTTTCAAGTGATGAACAGCCCTTAAATGCTGTATTTATGCGGATAATCGGATTTTCTATATCAAGTTTAATTGAAATTGCAATGATTTCTGTAAAAATTAAAGAAAGGTTTACAGTCGCTCCCGTCGTTTTGAGCCGAAAATTTAACAAAATCTGCATAGCCGAAACGCGAAAACCGTGCTATACTGTACGCGCAATTGGGAACGCAGTCGATTTTAGGAGGTGAGTCCTGTGACAGAAACCGGTTTCCATCTGAAACGCCATCTGACATCCTTCCAGATCATGATCCTCGGCTTTGCCGGTGTGATCCTGCTGGGTGCGCTGGTACTGATGCTGCCGATCTCGGCGGCAGGGCGGGTGTGGACGCCGTTTCACGAGGCGTTGTTTACCTCCACCTCCGCCGTCTGCGTAACGGGACTGGTGGTGCAGGACACCGGCAGCTACTGGTCCGCGTTCGGACAGACCGTCATCCTGCTGCTGATCCAGATCGGCGGCTTAGGCGTCATCACGGCGGCTGTAACGTTCTTGATGCTCTCCGGCAAGAATATCTCGCTGAAGGAGCGCAGTGCCATGCAGGATGCCATTTCCGCTCCGGTGGTGGGCGGCATCGTGCGCCTGACGCGGTTTATTCTCAAGGGAACGTTCCTTGTGGAATTGGTCGGCGCTCTTGCGCTGCTGCCGGCGTTCTGCCGGGACTATGGACTGCGGGGCGTGTGGATGGCAATATTTCACTCCGTTTCCGCCTTTTGCAACGCGGGGTTCGATATTCTGGGGCGGGCGGATGCCCTCTACCCTTCCCTGACGGCGTACATGGCCGACCCGCTGGTCAATATCGTCATCATGCTGCTGATCGTCGTGGGCGGTATCGGTTTTCTGACATGGGACGATGTCTGCACCCACCGGCTGCACCTGCGGCGGTACCGGATGCAGAGCAAGGTCATTCTGAGCGCAACCGTCATCCTGATCGCGCTTCCGGCAGTGCTCTTCTTCCTGACGGACTTTGCTGAGCTTCCCGCGGGACAGCGCGTTCTGGCGTCGCTCTTTCAGGCGGTCACACCGCGAACGGCGGGCTACAACACCGCAGACCTGACGAAAATGAGCGACACCTCACAGGCGGTCACGATTTTGCTGATGCTGACCGGCGGTGCGCCCGGCTCCACGGCGGGCGGCATAAAGGTAACGACGCTGGCTGTGCTGGCCGCCAACGCGGTCGCCGCTTTCCGCAGGCGGGAGGATCCGCAGCTTTTCAAGCGCAGACTGGAGCCCTCCGCTGTGCGGAACGCCGCCGCCATCCTGCTGCTGTATCTGGGACTGACCTTCGCGGGCGCGGCGGTCATCAGTGCGGCGGAGGGACTGCCGCTGGGTGCCTGTCTCTATGAAACGGCATCCGCTGCCGGGACGGTAGGGCTGACACTGGGGCTGACGCCGCAGCTGGGTACGCTGTCGCAGGGCATTCTCATTCTGCTGATGTTCTTCGGGCGTGTCGGGGGACTGACCCTGATCTACGCCGCATTCTCCGGGCATGATTTGACCTATGCCCGGTACCCAAAGGAAATGATCACCGTAGGCTGAAAGGAGCGCACGATGAAAAACGTATTATTGATCGGACTTGGCCGTTTCGGGCGGCACCTTGCCATGCAGCTGAGCGAGCTGGGGCATCAGGTGATGGCGGTGGATCGGGACGAGGAGCGCGTCAACGAGTGTATGCCCTTTGTCACCAACGCGCAGATCGGTGACAGCACCCGCGTGGATTTTCTGCGCTCGCTGGGCGTTGGAAACTACGATGTCTGCTACGTTACCATCAGCGGAGACTTCCAGAACTCGCTGGAAACGACGTCCCTGCTCAAGGAGCTGGGGGCGAAATATGTGGTGTCCCGCGCGGAGCGGGATGTGCAGGCAAAATTTCTGCTGCGCAACGGCGCGGACGCGGTGACATACCCGGAAAAGCAGCTGGCGAAGTGGGCGGCCATCCGGTACACCGCCAACCACATCTTCGATTACATAGAGTTGGACGAGAAGCACGCCATTATCGAGGTCGCCGTCCCGGACAGCTGGCAGGGTCACAGCATCGGTGATCTGGACATCCGCCGAAAGTACGGCGTCAATATCCTCGGCGTGAAGCAGAACGGCAAAACCGATGTGACCACTTCGCCGGAAACCGTGCTGGACAGCGGCCTGACGCTGCTGGTGCTGGGTGAGTATACGGCGCTGAAAAAGTGCTTCCGGCTGTAAGGCCGCGTCTGCCGGCGCTTGTGCGGTTACAAGCGGCTCGCCGGGGTATGTTACGCTGCCAAGCGCATTGAGGCTGCCGGAGCGGATTTCCTCCTGATTTGCACGAATACAATTCACAAGGTCGCCCCGCAGATTGCGTCCATGATACGGATCGCAGATATCGATGGTACAATAGCATGTGAATCCGTTTGATTTGTCATCATGATCTTGACACCGTGTAGGATATTTTACATCCTGCACGGTGTTTTGTTTTCCTATCAATTCGAATAGGAGGCAGTCCTTATGTCCAACCGACAAACATACGGTTTCCGTAGCGCGCATACGATGGACTATTCTCAAAGAGGAGGTCTGTTTATGCCAACCGTTCAGCAAGCACCCACTCCGGCAATCACCGTCACTCGCAATTTTCTCGGCCAACAGACGGCAGAGGCGCTGCTGTTGGAATTGATCCGCGCCCACACACAGGCGGCATAAAGTCTGCGGGCAGTCCACGGAAAGGAGGGAGCTTATGGAGAAGCCGCCACTGCCTACCGCACTGTACTGCCGCCTTTCCCGGGAAGACGGAGACCGCATGGAGAGCGATTCCATCGGCAACCAGCGGAAGCTGCTGGAATCGTATATCGAAAATCATTCTGAGTTGGTAATGGCGGAATGCTATGCCGACGATGGCTATACCGGCACGAATTTCCAGCGCCCCGCCTTTCAGCGGATGCTGCGGGACATAGAAAGCGGGCGCATCCGCTGTGTGCTGGTAAAGGATCTGTCCCGCTTTGGGCGTGATTACATCGAAACAGGCCGCTATCTGGAACGCTGGCTGCCGGAGCACGGTGTGCGGTTTATCGCCGTCACGGACAACATCGACAGTGTCCGCGGCGCCTACGACATGATGATGCCGCTGAAGAATCTGTTTAACACCCAGTATGCACGCGACATCTCTCGAAAGGTCAAAAGCTCCCTCCACGCCAAGCAGCAGCGGGGCGAGTTTATCGGGGCCTTTGCCAGCTACGGGTACTGCAAGGACCCGCAGGATCATAACCGTCTTGTTATCGATCCGCCTGCGGCGGAGGTGGTGCGGCGCATCTTTACCCTGTTTGAAAACGGAATGGGAAAGATCCGCATTGCCAAGCAGCTGAACGAGGAGGGTATTCCCTGCCCCAGTGAGTACAAGCGGCTCACCGGTGAAAAATACCGCAACAACCACCGGCTGGAGTCTACCACCTACTGGACGTATGCCACTATCCACCGTATCCTGCAGAACGAAATGTACATCGGGAATATGGAACAGGGACGGGACGACCGCCTGCAGATGCACGGAAAAGCCAAGCGGAAGGATCGCTCCCAGTGGACGGTGGTATCCGACACACACCAGCCGATCATCGAAAAAGATCAGTGGCAGCGGGTACAAGCTCTGTTGAACGCCAACGCCCGCACGCCGGATTTTCAACAGAATGTCAGTCCCTTTGCGGGCTTTCTCAAGTGCGGCGACTGTGGACGAGCCATGGTCAAGACCACCTGGGGCGGCAAACCCTTCTACACCTGCGGCTCGTATAAGCGCTACGGCGCATCCGTGTGCAGCAAGCACTATATCGCCCACGATGTGGTGGTGAAGGTGGTTCTGGATGATTTGAACCGGCTCATGGCCGCCGTGGAAAACCTCCGTCAGTTGGTACAGCAGGGCGCGGCGCAGCGCCTCTCCTCAAACGGCGACCCGCCGCAAAAGCTGGAGGCGGCCTTACAGCGCATTCAGCGCCGCCGCCAGAGTGCTTACGAGGACTATCAGGATGCGCTTATCTCCAAGGAGGACTTCCTCCGCTACCGCGCCGATTATGACGCACAGGAGCAGGCGCTGCAAGCCCAGCTGGACAAGCTGCGCGGCACAGCGCAGGACGATCCGCCGTCTCTGCCGTGGGTAAAGGAACTGCTGGCGTCGGGGCAGCTGGCGGAACTGGATCGCCCCACAGTCGCCGCCGCCATCCGGGAAATTCGCGTCTACGAGGGAAACCGCATGGAGATCGACTATCTGCTCCCGGAATCCTATCGAGCACTGCTGGAGAGGTAACGATATGCGCTCTATATTAAAATGCAAAAAAGAGGAGGAGCTTTTGCGGCGGGGCGTGTCTGCGGATCATATCATCTGCAAGCGGTACACGGAGATGGACATTCCCGAAAATATCACCGCTACCCCAAATATGTTGTCACCCTGAATGACATGGATGCGGGGATTGAAAACGGCATTAAGATCGTGCATCTTCAGGATTTCCTGCTGGCAGAAATGTGGTGAGCATCCATTCTGGTTTCCCGACTAAAATCACAAAACAAATATCGGCAATTGCTTGTCCGACAATGTTTTTTGCCATAACCAGCTATCAAAAAAGTTTTCACCTTTTGAACCAAGTTTTGTTGCAGATAGGACACATTTATGCGATCATAAAAGCACAATAAAGAAGTGCGACAGTTCTCCGTGAACTGCCGCACTTTTACATCACCGTGGGGCAACGAGGATACCCAGACCCTCATCGACATTCTGGAGAAGTACCATGTCAAAACCACATTCTTCGTGGTGGGCGACTGGGCGGAAAAGTACCCTGAGTCGGTGAAGGAGCTGCACGATGCAGGGCACGAGGTGATGAGTCACTCCAACCACCACGACCACTACAACAGCCTGTCGGCAGAGCAGATCACAGCGGACATCACCGCCAGCAAAGAGCGCATCAGCGCCGTCACCGGCGTGACGCCCACGCTGATCCGCTGCCCCTACGGCGAGTATGATGACCACGTCATCGCCGCCATCCGCGCTATGGGTATGGAGCCCATCCAGTGGGATGTGGACTCTCTGGATTGGAAGGACTACGACGCGGACACCATCTGCAAGCGTGTGACCTCCAAGGTCCAGCCCGGCAGCATCGTGCTGTTCCACAACGCCGCGCTGCACACGCCGGAGGCGCTGCCCGCCATCCTCACCTGCCTCATCAACGATGGCTACACTGTGGTACCCATCTCCCAGCTGATCCTGCCCCAGCCCTACACCATCGACCACACCGGCCGGCAGTTCCCTGCGGAAGAATTGTCTTAAAAATACCAAAATGCACTTGTTTTTCAATAAGCGGAAATGCGGCGGAATTATATCTAACCCTCAAAAAGGGCAGGACCGACACCCACTGTCCATGCAGCGGTTGTCGGTCCTGCCCCGTATAAGGAAGGGGGTTAGATCATATACTTCAGAACATCTTGTACTCGTTCAGGGACATGGCCACGTAGCTGATCATGGTGTTGATGTCGAACACAGGGATGTTCAGTTCGTCGCGGATGCGGGCGGAATAGGGCGGCAGATCCGTACACTCCAGTACCACGGCGCCGATGTCGGGGTGCTCCTCCAGACCCTTGCGGACCACACCCACCACCTCGTCGGTGACGGCCTCCAGGTCGAACTCCTCGTTGGGATGGGTGTAGATACGGCCCCACTCCGGCTGATCGTGGAGGCTCAGGATCACCAGTTTTTCCGTGCACAGGGCCGCGGGCGCAAACAGCTATACTTGTATATACAAAGCTCTACAACTATGATTTTTGCACAAATTGCTTGCGTTTACTTGTATGATCATGTATAATATATAGATCGTCAAAGGTGCCGGATGCAGGGCAGCCGCGGCTGCCGCTGCGTCATTTTCATTTCTCCCGTTTTGTCATTTTGCTCAAAAATTGAGCCTTGATCATTCTTTTGGAGGACACAACACTATGGACCGTGCTGCGATGCTCACTCTTGACAAAGCCAATGCCAAACCTCTGCACATTCAAATTGAGGAATCTATCCTCCAGAAGCTGGAATCCGGAGAGTGGGCACCCGGCAGGCTGATCCCCTCCGAAAACGAGCTGAGCCATATCTACGGCGTCAGCCGCACCACCGTGCGCAACGTCATCACCAAGCTGGTGCAGGAGGGACTGCTGTTCCGCATTCCCGGCAAGGGCACCTATGTGGCTGAGCCCAAGATCGTGGCTCACTCCCTGACCTACGCCGGCATCCGCGAGCAGCTGGAGCAGATGGGCTACGAGGTCTCCACCCGCCTGATCTCCATGGGTCTGGAAACTGTGGACCAGAAGATCATGGAGCACTTCCCCGGTCTGGACGACCCCCACTTCTATGTGGTGCGCCGTCTGCGCATGCTGAAGGGCGAGCCCCTGAGCATCCACATCTCCTACCTCCCCCACGCCTACTGCCCCGGCATCGACCAGTACGACCTCAGCGGCGAGCAGCTGTGTACCGTGCTGAGCCGCGTGTACGGCCTGAACCGTGCCAAGGCGGTGGAGACGCTGGAATCCGTGGCAGCCAGCTCCACGGAGGCCTCCCTGCTGAACATCTTCCCCGGCCAGCCGCTGCTGCTGCTGCAGGACCGCATCCTGGATGCCAGCGGCCGCACCTTTGAGTACAGCAAGGTGGTGTTCCGCGGCGAGAAGATCAAGATCACCATGGAGATCTGACGCCGCGTCTCACAGAATACAGCAAAAAGCATCCATCCTTTCGGATGGATGCTTTTTTGTCGCAGGAGGAGGACACCCCCGACGGGTGTCCTCCTCCTCCTGCCTTTTCTGTTCCCCTGCCGCCCCATGTTAACGGCAGGTCCCCCATCAGCGTGAAGCCTGCGCCGCACTCAACCGGTGAAGCCGCCGCCCACATCCTGCCCCAGATCACAGGTGTAGACCCACTCCACCGTGTCGCCGTCCTGTAAGACGTACCGCGAGCAGCCGTAGTTGGGATACCAGCCGTTGACGGCGTACATCCAGCCGGACTCGCTGCCCGCATCGAACTCATAGAGGTTGCCGATGCCCTCGATATACGCGCTGTTGTATACCGGCGTGAAGCTGGATTCCATGTGGATCTTGTTCTCGCGGCACACCCGCTGCAGAACATCGTAGACACTCTCGCCCTGGGAGAAGGTGACCTCCGTGGCGGGCAAAAGCACGCCGTCATCAGGCACCAGCGGTTTCTTACTGTCGGCGCACTTATCCCAGTTATCCAGGATCGTGGCGCAGGAGATGGAGATGGTACACGTCAGCTGGGTGCCGGTATCCACCGCCGCGTCGTCCGGCTCCACCGGTGCGGGCTTGCCATCGGGCACGGGGTCGGTCTGGTACTGGTCCTTCCCCTCCGTCTGCTGGGCGCTGCCTGGCGGCGTATCCGCTGCGCCGCCCTGGACGCCGCAGCCCGCCGGCAGCAGCAACAGTACCGCCAGCAAAAGCGCCGCAATGGGCGATTTTTTCTGCTTCTTCATCATGCGATTCTTTCCCCTCAGTTTCTTTCGCGCGTTAAAGCGCCGCGCAGGGTTTTTTTCACAGGCGCTCGCCGCCCAGATACACGGCCTGCCGCGCCAGCGTGTCATCGCACACCACAAAGTCGGCGGGCAGCCCGTCGGCGATGCTGCCGGTCTCCCCCGCCCTGCCGATCTCCCTTGCGGGGATGGCGGTGGCGGCCAGGACTGCCTGCTCCACGGGGACGCCGAAGGCGGCGGCGTTCCGCATGCAGTCGTACAAATTGGCGGCGCTGCCGGCGATGGTGCCGTCGGAGAGCCGCGCCACGCCGCCGGCAAGGAACACATCCTGCCCGCCCAGCGTGTACTGTCCGTCCGGCATGCCGCAGCAGCGCAGCGCGTCGGAAATGAGGCAGACGCGGTTTGGGAACAGCCTGAACGCCATGCGCACGGCGCTGGGATGGACGTGGTGGCCGTCGCAGATCAGCTCCGCCGTGACGCTCTCCCGCTCCGATGCCGCGCCGATCGGGCCCGGATGCCGGTGGTGGATGCCGGGCATGGCGTTATAGAGGTGGGTCAGATGGGTGGCTCCCGCGTCAAAAACGGCGGCGGCCTCCTCGTAGGAGGCGTCGGTGTGGGCCACGGAGACGGTACACCTTTCCGATGCGCGGCGGGTAAATTCCACCGCGCCGGAAAGCTCCGGCGCCACATCCGCGATGCGCAGCAGCCCCTCCGCCGCGTTGTACAGGCGGGCGAAGGCATCGTAGTCCGGCAGGCGGAGATATGCCGCGTTTTGGGCGCCCTTTTTCTTCTCGGAAAAGAAAGGCCCCTCCATCTGGATGCCCAGCAGGCGGGCGCAGCCTTTCGGCGCGATGCGGTGCAGCCGCACCGCCGTGCGGAACGCCGTTTCCAGCACGTCGTAGGGCAGCGTCATGGACGCGGGAGCAAAGGACGTGACGCCGTTTTTTGCCAGATAGGCGGCCATTTTTACAAGGCCGTCGTAGTCCCCGTCGGAGAAGTCCGCGCCGGAGTTGCCGTGGGTATGTACATCCACCAGTCCGGGGATGACCCGCGCGCCGCGAAGGTCCACGCCCTCCCCGTCCGCCGCGTCCGCCAGCACGTGAGCGAACCGGCCGTCCTCCACGGAGAAGCCGCCGGAGACAAAACGGCCGCCCACAAAAATCAAACCGTTTTCAAACCGCATATCACACCTCCGGCAGACTGGCCGCCGCCACAGACTGGCCCACGCGGCGGAACTGCTCGTCCGGCAGGGTCACGGAAACGTGCAGCGCCGGATACTCCTCCGCCAGCACACGGCGGCACTCGGATACGATGAGCTCGCCGCCGATGCCGGAGGCCACGCGGCCCAGCACCATCAGATTTTTCAGCTCATACACCCCCGCGTACAGCGGCAGGGTGTGGCCCAGATAGACGCCGATGTCGCGGAAAATGGCCAGCGCCCGGGGGTCGCCCGCCGCGGCCAGCTCCTGCACGGCGCTGAGCTTTTCGGCGGGGGTCAGCATCTCCGGCAGCGGAATACCGGCGGCGGGGGCCAGCCGGATCACGGCGTCCTGCGAGAAATACTGCCCGCCCACGCCGGTATCGCCGGACCAATCGTCCTTCGCCGCCTGCGGGCTGAGGTCCACGGGGGCAAAGGCCAGCTCATTGAACCAGCCCAGAATGCGGCCCTCCCCGTCCACGTAGCCTGCGGCCTGGCTGGTGCCCATGGCGAGGCCCATGACGCAGGTGTCCCGCAGGCTCATGGCTCCCGCCAGTGCCGTGACATCGCCGTCGTTGGCCACCGCCACCGGCACGTTCCCCAGCGCCGCGGCGGCGCGGGTGTAGATGGTGCGGACCAGCTCGTGCTTTTCCGGAGGCACCTGCACGAACAGAGACGACACCATGGGGGAATCATTCAAAATCACACCGGCGGAGGACACGCCGATGGCGTCCACCCGCGGCAGATGGGCTGCCGCCGCACGGAGCGCCGACAGGATGCCGTCGTAGTGGTACTGGGGGTCCGGCTGCGTCTTGGGGTGCCAGACCACCTCCTCGGCATAGACCATTTCGCCGTTGATAACGGCGGAGACCTTCCGGTCGGAGCCGCCGGCATCGAAGCCGATGCGGCAGCCGCTCAGGTGGCCGCCGATCTTCCGCGCGCCGCTGCGGGCGGCGGGAAAGTCCCGCTCCGCCACGGATTCCAGCGTGAAGGGACGCCGGAACACCGTCTCCATCAGCGATGCGTCAAAGGCCCGGGAGCCGTGGGGCCCGTATATTTCCGCCAAGCGGCGGGTCAGGCCGTCACAGCCGCAGATACGGACCCGCCAGCCGCCCACGCTCCACAGCAGCAGCTTTACGATCCGCTCCAAAAAGCGCAGGTCGGCGGGGTCTGTCACGCCCCGCAGGCGGGTATCGAACACGGCCACCTGACCATCCTGCCGCTCCACGGCGATGCGGACGGGGCGATGGGCCTCCTTCAGATAAGCGTCCCGCCACGGAGCAAAGGGCAGGTACGCCGCGTCCAGGGCGGGGCGGTTCTTCACCGCGCAGGGGACGCCCAGGTAGGCGGCGCCCATCACGCCTTCATGCCGCTCCAGGCGGCCTCGTCGCAGATCAGCGTCACGTCGGGGTGGAATTGCAGGATGGACGCAGGCACCCAGGGGGTCACGGGGCCGCAGAACGCCCTGTGCAGAATGTCCGCCTTGTCGGCGCCGGTGACGATCATCAGCACGCGGCGGGCCGCCATCACCGTGCCCACACCCATGGTGTAGGCGGCGGTAGGTACCTCATCCTCGCCGGCGAAGAAGCGGGCGTTGGCCCGCCGCGTGGACTCCGTCAGCGCCACCTCGTGGGTGCGGACGGGGAAATGGTCGCAGGGCTCGTTGAAGCCGATGTGGCCGTCATGGCCCAGACCCAGCAGCTGGAGATCCACGCCGCCCAGCTCCTCGATGGTGCGCTCGTAGCCGTCGCACATGGCGTCCACGTCCGTGGTCATGCCGTCCGGCACCCAGGTGTTCTCCGGCCGGATGGAGATGTGGTCGAACAGGTTCTCCTGCATGAAGCGGCGGTAGCTCTGGGGATGATCGGGGGCAAGGCCCTTGTACTCGTCCAGATTCACGGAGCGGACGCGGGAAAAGTCCATGAGCCCCGCCTGCTCCCGCCGGATCAGCTCCCGATACAGGGGGATGGGGGTAGCGCCGGTGGCCAGGCCCAGCACGCAGGCGGGCTTGGCGCACACCGCCTGCTGGAGCTGGTCCGCCGCCAGACGGCCTGCGGCCTCGGCGTCCGCCGCCTTCAAAACCTTCACATGGTACATAACGATTCTCCTTTACTATATGCAGAGAGGGACGCCGCTTTCGTGGCCTCCGTCGGTTCCTTGCCCGTAGCATACACCATCCACGGGGAAAAATGCAAGTGCCTTCTCCGGACAGGGGGGAGAGAGGGTCCCTGCGGGGTCTCCCTCCCCCCTGTGCACATCCTTCAGGCGTCTTTATTTTGCAGGACGGCGGGACGGAAGGCAAGGTGCTTTTGCGCTGTCATCATTTTATCTATTTCTCGCGTTTTATGTTAATAATTCGTTAAAAAAAAGTACGGTTCCGCACTTGCAACACCGCATGCTTCATGCTATTATTGTAATACTTTTGTGAATTTTCGGCATAAATGCCAAAAATTGCGGAACTTCCCGCGCATAACAGTGATTTCTGTGGAAAAAGTATAGGGCGCGCACTGCCACCCTTTTCCAGCGCATACAGATATTTCCAGCGGCACAGGAAGTCGTTTCCAATTTGTCCTGCGGGCGTACAGAATGCGCCCGTTTTTGTCCGCACAGGGCGGTCATGGCCGCGAACTGTGTGCAAATTCCCTGCAAAACCAGAACTTTTCCTGAAAATATCGTTTTTTCGCCGTATTGTGATTTCTGCAACAGACACACGGTATTTTCCCCTGCTATCATACATCAGTTATTCCGTTGGAAAGGAGACCGCACATGGCCTATATGCGTTTGGGCGATCTGCTGATCGCCGCCGGCGCCATCACCGAGGAACAATTGCAGACCGCCCTGCAGACCCAGAAGCAGAGCGGCCAGCGTCTGGGCGACGTGCTCATCGACAGCGGCATTATCACCCAGCGGCAGCTCATCGATGCTTTGCAGATGCAGTTGGGCGTGGACTATATCGACCTGACCCGCGTGTCTATTCCGGTGGAGCTGGCCAAGTATGTGCCCCGCGCCATCGCCAGAAAGTACTGCGTGGTGCCGGTGAAGCTGGTAAAGGACGAGCTGTACGTGGCGATGAGTGATCCTCTGGACTTCGTGGCTCAGGAGGAGCTGAAATCCGCGTCCCGCAGGCAGATCGTACCCATGATCGCCACCCGCCGCGCCGTGGAGCAGGCCATCGCCACCCTGTACGGCAACGAGGGCACCGCGCGCGTCATCGAGGAGATGAAGCGGGCGGCCGGCGACAACGGCCGCGACATCGTGCCCGCCCAGATGACGGGCGGCCGCGAGGACGCCGACGCCGCGCCCACGATCCGCTTCGTCAACTCCCTCATCGAGCGGGCATTTAACGAGCGGGCCAGCGACATCCACCTGGAGCCTCAGGACGGAGAGATGGTGGTGCGTATGCGCATCGACGGACTGCTGCACAAGATGCTGACCGTCCCCGCCAATTTGCAGAATACCGTGATCTCCCGCCTGAAGATCATGGGCGGCATGAACATCTCCGAGCGCAAGATCCCCCAGGACGGCCGCGCTATGGTGCATATCCACCAGCACGAGCTGGACCTGCGTATCTCCTCCATGCCCACCATCTACGGCGAGAAGGTGGTGCTGCGTCTGCTGGACAAGTCCCGCCGCAACATCAGTAAGGAAGCCATCGGTCTCACCGGTGACGACCTGCGGAAGTATGAGGCCCTGCTGCAGAACAGCTCCGGCGTGATCCTTATCGTGGGCCCCACCGGCTCCGGTAAGTCCACCACCATGTGCGCCATGCTGCAGGAGCTGTGCAGCGAGGAGACCAACATCATGACGCTGGAGGACCCCGTGGAATACGACATTCCCGGCGTCAGCCAGTGCCAGATCAATGAAAAGACCGGTATGACCTTTGCCGCGGGCCTGCGCGCCATCCTGCGCCAGGACCCCGATATCATCTCTGTGGGCGAGATCCGCGACGGCGAGACAGGTTCTATCGCCATCCGCTCCGCCATCACCGGACATCTGGTGCTGTCCACGCTGCACACCAACGACGCCGTATCCGCCATTCCCCGTCTGGTGGACATCGGCGTGGAGCCGTACCTCATCGCCAACGCCCTGCGCGGCGTCATCTCCCAGCGGCTGGTGCGGCGCATCTGTCCCCACTGCAAAAAGCCCTACCGCCCCTCCGATGAGGAGCTGTCGCTGCTGAAGCTGCCCGCCGATGCGGACATCACCTTCTACCGCGGCGAGGGCTGTCCCGAGTGCCGCCACACCGGCTTCCACGGACGCCGTGCGGTGTTCGAGATCCTGACCGTCAATGACAAGCTGCGCCGCCTCATCAGCCAGGGCGCCGACTATGACGCGCTGCTGAAGGCCGCGGCTGACACCGATTTTACGTCCATGCGGGACAACTGCCGCGCGCTGGTGCTCTCCGGCGAGACCACCGCTGCCGAGGCCGCCCGCGCCATCCACTCCACCATCGACTGAAGAGGAGCCTATGCTTTCACTGGATCAGCTCATTGAGAAGGCGCGCGCCATGCGGGCCTCCGACGTTCATATCGTCTGCGGCCTTCCGGCGAAGTGCCGTGTAGACGGAAACGTTACCGACCTCACCGGCGAGGTGCTCACCGCCGCCGACTGCGAGATGCTGGCCCGTGAGCTGGCCGGTGCGGAATACGAGACCATGGCGGACATCGGCGAGCTGGACATGGCCCGCTCGTTCCCCGACGGGGGACGCACCCGCGTCAATCTGTTCCGCCAGCAGGGCAGCGTCTCCGCCGCCATCCGTCTGCTGGCCGACCATATCCCCTCGCTGGACGAGCTGTCCCTGCCGCCTGTGGTGGCGGATTTCGCCTCCTACCGCAGCGGCATCGTGCTGGTCACGGGCGAGACGGGCTCCGGTAAGTCCACCACGCTGGCGGCCCTGCTGGACCGCATCAACCACACCAGAAACGCCCACATCATCACGCTGGAGGACCCCATTGAGTACGTCTACGTGCCGGATCGCTGCATCGTGAACCAGCGGGAGATCGGCGCGGACACCCGCTCCTATGCCGATGGCCTGCGGGCCATCCTCCGTGAGGACCCCGATGTTATCCTCATCGGCGAGATGCGGGACCTGAACACCATCGAGACGGCGCTGACCGCCGCGGAAACAGGCCATCTGGTGTTCGCCACCCTGCACACCAACTCCGCTGCCGACGCGGTGGACCGCATGGTCAATGTGTTCCCCGCCGCCCAGCAGCAGCAGATACGTCTTCAACTGTCCACTACCCTGCGGGCCGTTCTGTCCCAACAGCTGCTGCCCCGGCGGGCCAGCAGCGGGCGCGTCGCCGCCTGCGAGATCATGGTCGTGACGGACGCCATCCGCAACCTCATCCGTGAGGGAAAGACCCCCCCAGATCGAGAGCTTCATCACCCTGAGCGGGCGAAACGGCAGCATCACTATGGACCAGGCCCTGCGCCAGCTGGTACAGCAGGGCACCGTGGCCTTCGACACCGCCGTGGCCTACGCCCGGGACCGCGAGGCGTTCCAGAGCGCCCGCAGCTTCTGACCCTACCCCCCCTTCCGACACACAAAGCGAGGTGAACTTCCTTGACCACCTATAAGTACAAAGGCGTGTCCCCCGACGGCGCCAGGGTATCCGGCGTCATCAAGGCCTACGATGAGTTTGAGGCCGTGTCCCAGCTGCGGGAGACGTGCTCTGTGGTCACGAAGATCGAGGCCGTGCCGGAGCAGAAGGAGGGCGGTGTCAGCTTCGGCTCCCGCCGCATCAAGGCCAAGGAGCTGGCCATCCTCTGCTCCCAGTTCGCCATCATCCTGACCTCCGGACTGCCCATCGACCGGTGCGTGGAGATGGTGGCGGCCCAGGCCCGCAGCCGCGAGATCCAGCGGGTGCTGGAGCACGTGGCCGAGGATGTCAGCGGCGGATACAGTCTGGCCCAGAGCTTTACCAACGCCGGCACCGCTTTCCCCGTCACGTTTATTGAGACCATTCGGGCCGGTGAGCAGTCCGGCACGCTGGAGCTGTGCTTCGACCGGCTCCACAAATACTATGACAAATCCGCCAAGACCCACGCCAAGCTGGTCAGCACCCTGACGTACCCCGTGCTGGTGCTGATCGTGGCGGCCATTGTGTTCATGGTCATCATGCTGTTCGCGGTGCCCATGTTCACCTCCGCCTTTGCCGAGCTGGGCAGCGACCTGCCGCCCATCACCAGGGGGCTTATCGCCGTTTCCGACTTCTTCCTGCACTACTGGTGGGTGTTCGTGCTCATGATTCTGGCGTTCTGCATCGTGAGGCTGCTGCTGCGCCGCAGCGACCAAGGGCGAATGTTCCTGGCGGCAGGCAAGCTGAAGCGCTCCCCGCTGAAGCGGCTGCACCAGATAAACGCTTCCGCCCAGTTCGCCTCCACCATGGCCACCATGCTGGCCGCCGGTCTGCCCGTCACCCGCAGTCTGGAGGTGACGGCGGGCGTCATCAACAACTACTTGTTTTCCGACTCCGTCCGCCGTGTGCGGCAGGGCGTGGAGCAGGGCCGCGATCTGGCGGGCTGTATGGCCGCCGATCCCACGTTTCCCCGTCTGCTGACGGAAATGACCGGCGTGGGCGAACGCTCCGGCAACATGGAGCAGACTCTCACCGTCATCGGCGACTACTTCGACAACGAGGTCAGCGTCACCACCCAGCGGCTGCTGTCGTTGATGGAGCCGGTCATCACCATCGCGCTGGCGGTCATCACCGTCATTCTGCTGCTGGCCGTTTACCTGCCTATGTTCACCATGTACGGCAGCATCGCCTAAGTTCGTTGTATCCCGCCTTCCCTCAACCCTAAACAGGCGGCTACATAAATAAATTATATAGAAAGAGGACAAAAGACATGATTTCCAAGCTGCTTAAGAAGAATGAAAAGGGCTTTACCCTGATGGAGATGCTGATCGTTGTGGCCATCATCGCCGTGCTGATCGCCATCGCCATCCCCACCTTCACCGCTTCCCTGAACAAGGCCAAGGTCGCCACCGATGAGGCCAACATCCGCGCCGGTTACGCCTCCGCCATGGCCGAGCTGATCGCCGGTGATACCGACGTTGCTGACGGTACTGTTCTGTACCTGCAGAAGGACGGCTCCGTGGCCGCCACCGGCGCCAACGACTACACCTGCGTGGGCACCCCCAAGGATGCTGTTGAGATCGCCGGTCAGTCTGTTGCCAAGTGGGCCAAGGACAACAAGGTCACCTATACCTTCGACGCCGCTGCCAACCACTTCGCCATCGCTACCACCGACGGCAACTAAGCGAACCTGCTGAAGTACTTACAACCCATGCAAACACACATTACTCTGCACCACAGGAGCCGGGGGGTTGCGGCTCCTGTGGCGCGGGTATCCAAAAGGAGACTGCCATGCTGTATCTGACCCCTGCCTTCACCGTCTACTGCTGCTTTGTGGCGGCGCTGCTGGGCGCGTGCATGGGCAGCTTCCTCAACTGCATGGCATGGCGCGTGGTACACGGGGAGTCCGTGCTCCGCGGCCGGTCCCACTGCGATGTGTGCGGACATGTGCTGACGGCGGGGGATCTCGTCCCTGTGGTCAGCTATCTGATCCACAAGGGCCGCTGCCGCTGGTGCGGCGCGAAGCTGTCGGCCCGCCATGTGTGGGGCGAGGCTGCCGCGGCGGTGACGGTCACGGCCCTGCTCCTGCGCTATGATATTTCGCTCCAGATGCTTGAAGCGCTGCTGCTGGCCTGCGTGCTGCTGGCCTGCGCGTTCGCGGATCTGGAGGGGTATATCATCCCCGACCGCTTTGTGGCGGCGGGGGCCATCCTGCGCATCCCGTTTTTCTTCCTGCTGCCTGACCCGAGAGGGCAGGCGCTGGACGCCCTGCTGGGCAGTCTCGCCGTGGGCGGCGGGCTGCTGGCGGTGGTGCTGCTGTACGAAAAACTGCGCAAAACCGACGCCATGGGCGGCGGCGACATCAAGCTGCTGTGTCTCACCGGCCTGTATCTGGGCTGGATGAAGAACCTGCTGTGTCTGCTTCTGGCCTGTGTGCTGGGCATTGTTTTTGCCCTGGTCACCCTGAAGCGCCGCGGCACGGAGGGGGACGCACGGCTCATCCCCTGGGGGCCCTCCATCTCGGCCGCCGCCATTCTGACGCTTCTGTGGGGCGACGCCATCACCGCCGCCTATCTGAGTCTGTTCTGAAAGTGAGGTATTGCCTATGACCGGAAATATCGTCTCTTTTGATATCGGTTCCGCCCAGATCAAGCTGGTCTGGTGCGCCGGAGGCGTCTGCAAGGCCGCCGTCTCCGCGCCGGTGCCCGATGGGCTGGTGCGGGGCGGCACCATCGTGTCCATGGACGCCATGGCCGATCTCCTGCGCCAGCTGGCCAAGGAAAATAACCTGCCACGCAGCGCGCAGGCCGCAGTGATCCTGCCGGCCCCGCTGGTATTCACCCGCATCACCGAGCTGCCCCCCATGACCGAAGGCCAGCTGACGTATAACCTGCCCTTCGAGTTCAAGGACTACCTGACCCAGGAGAAGAGCCGCTACTACTTTGACTACGCCGTGCAGGAGCTGGTTCGCGGCGAGGACGACAGCGTCACCCGGATGAAGCTGTTCGCCTGCGCCACCCTGAAAACCACCATCGAGGACTACCGCAGCATGATGAACCGCGCGGGCTTCAAGCTGAAGCTGGCCCTGCCGGAGGAGGCGGCCTACGCCGCGCTGCTCACCGACTGCATCCGCCGCACCCAGCCGGAGAGCCGGGACTACTGTCTGGTGGACGTGGGTCACGCCGGTATCCGTATGTTCATCCTGCGGGACGACCGGTTCATCACCCGCCGCACCATCGATCTGGGCATGCTGGACCTCATCCGCTCCATCTCCGAGCGGCAGGGCGTGGATGAACACATCGCCCTGACCCACATGCTGTCCAATTACGAGGGGGCCATGACGGACCCTGCCAGCATGGACCTGTACCACCGGATGGCGGCGGAGATCACCAAGGCCGTCAACTTCTATAACTACAACAACCGGCAGCAGGCGCTGCGCCGCGTGTACCTGTGCGGCGGCGGCGCGGCGGTGGGCCACATCGGCGACGCCATCCGCGAGGTGGCGGATCTGGAGGTGCTGCCCGCAGCGGACCTGATGCCGGACACCGGCTCGGACGCCCCGTGGCTCTACACCAGAGCTCTGGGCTGCGCCCTGCAAGCGTAAGGAGGCCGCACTGCTATGAAAAAAGACAACAGCGCAAAGAGCCTCCCCGTCAAGGCGTCCAAATATCCCACCAAGCGCACCGTGAATCTGGCCCAGCGGGAATCCCACTCCCGCAGCACCCTGACGCTGACGCTGGGGCTGGTACTCATCGTGGTGCTGAGCTTCTGCGTGGCCAATTTCGGCGTACTGCGCCAGCTGGACCGCCAGCGGGCGGCAGAGAATGCCTACAACACCGTGCATTCCCAGTACACCCAGATGCAGCAGGCGCTGGCGGACTACGACAACGTGGAGCTGCAGTACCGCACCTACTCCCGCACGTGGATGCAGGAGGAGGACTCCCCGTTCTACATCCCCGTGGACCGGCTGGAGGTGCTGGACCTGCTGGAGGGGTATCTGATGCCCTACGGCACGGTGAAAACCGTGCTGGTGGAGGACGATGTGGCCATCATCACCATGTCCGGCATGGATCTGGAGCAGATCTCCGCCATGTTCCAGCGTGTGCAGCAGCAGCCCATCGTCAAGAGCGCATCGCTGACCATCGCCGCTACGCCCCGGCTGTCCCGTACCGATCTGCTGGATTTCTCCGTGACCATCACGCTCCAGCCCGCGGATAAGGAGGCTGCCGCATGAGACATGTTTTTACCACCCGCGAAAAGGTCCTGCTGGTGATTTTGGCCGTGCTGGTCATCGCCGTGGGCTACTGGAAGCTGATCCTCACCCCCATCAACGACTCCATCGCCGACCTCAACGCCCAGACCGTCTCGGAGCAGGATGCCATCCTGACCAACAGCGCCAGGTTGTCCCGTATGCGCCAGATGCAGCAGGAGCTGGAGACGCTGCTGGCCGATCCCGACGCCAAGCCGCTGCCGGATTATGACAACTCCGAGCGGCTGCTGGTGGAGCTGAACACCATCCTGTCCGGCACGGTGGACTACACCCTGAGCTTCGGGAGCACCTACCTGCTGGAGGACGGCGGCAGCATCATCTGCCGTCCCATCTCGCTGGAATATACCTGCGGCTCCTACACCGCCGCAAGGGCTGTGATGGACGCGCTCCACGGCAGTGATTATGTCAACCTCATCTCCGACGTGACCCTGGATCTGGACGCCGAGCACGGCACCAGGGTGAACCTCACCATCACTTATTTCGAACTGCAAAGCACCGGCAGCGCATCCTGACACCCTGCGCTGCCGCGCGGCTTTTCACCGGCTTGTTTTATCAGGACTTGTTTTACAGGAGCAGAGCATGACCCGTCTTACCTGTCATCACAACAAAACAATGCGGAGCAAAACGGCAAGCGCCGGCTTCACAATGGTCGAGCTGCTGGCTGTGGTCGGCATTCTGGCCATTGTGGGCCTTATTGCCGTTTTTTCTCTTGGCCGCCTGCGCCTTGACCTGCGCCAGCGGGAGCTGGACAGTAAAGCGGAGCTCCTGTACACCGCTGCTCAGAAGCAGATGGCGGAGCTCCATGCCGCCGGCTGGGAGGACTGGTACCAGCCCGGCACCGACGGTGTGGTGACCATGCCCTTCCCGCCCTCCGACGCGGACGAGGAATCCCAGAAAACCTCGTTCTGCTACGTGCTGGCCAACACCGCCGCCGAAAAGGAAACTACGGCGGCAGCCGCCATCCTGCCCATGTCCGCCGTGGACGCGGAGCTGTGGGACGGCTGCTGGTACATCGAGTACGCACCGGACAGCGGCAGCGTCTACGCCGTGTTTTACAGCGCCTCTCCCCTGCCGGACCCCAATACGCTGGACGACTACCGCAGCTATCAGTACCGCCGCCGCATGGGCGCGAAGGTGGGCTACTACGGCGGTGACATCGCCCAGACCCAGCAGACCGGCACGCTCCAGCCCTCCCTGACCATCGAGAATGCGGAGAAGCTCACCGCCACGTTCTACTGCAACCGGCCCACGGAGCAGCCTATCACCCTGACCATCCAGCTGTCCGACGGTATCAGCACCTACACGAAAAAGCTGGCCCAGAGCCAGCTGTACCAGCAGGGCAGCCGCCTGTATCGCTATACCTGGGTGCTGGATGATCTGACCCGCGACAGCACGCGGTTCTATGCCCAGACCGGCGGCAAGCTGCTGTGCGGCGTACCCATCACCGTGACGCTCACCGCCAGCAGCGACGATCCGCTGGTGGATCAGGTGTCCGTCTCCGCCGTGACCAACGGCCTGTTTGACGACCGCACGGACTATGGCACCGACAGCGCCACCGCCCTCATCTCCTGCGGCCGCCACCTGCAGAATCTGGACGCCGCCTCCCATGCGGCATCCACCATCACCTCCGCCGTGCAGATCAGCGACATCTCCTTTACGGACGATACCACCGATGATAAGGACTGGTACTCCTGCTATGGGCCGTCCTTCACGCCGATCACCAATCAGAATCTCACCCGGTACACCGGCCTTTCCCAGTTAGAGGACAGCACTGCCGTGCAGTCCTCCATCTATGGGCTCACCGTGTCCTCTGCCAGCACAGCGGACGTGGGACTGTTCTCCAGCTTCGCCGGAAGCATCGACCATGTGACCCTCACCGGCGTCAAGGCCACTGCCGCCGCCGGTGCCGCAGGCGCGCTCATTGGCCGCGCCAGCGGGGCCGTCACCATCAGCGACTGCGCCGTGTACCTCAACGCACGGCGGGGCGATCTCGCCGGTATGACCGCCGAGGACGCCGCCGGTGTGCCCGCCCGCATCGCCGGCGGGCAGGCAGGCGGTCTGGTGGGTGTGTCCGGTCAGGAGCTCACCATCCGCGGCAGCTTCGCCGCCACCACCGTCAGCGGCAGCGCCAATGCCGGCGGACTGGTGGGCTATGCAGGCGCTCATGTCTCCGTCAGCGGCTCCTACGCCGACTGCTACCTCACCGCGCCCGTCACCGGCGGATTGGTGGGCGGCGCGGCCCAGGGGGCTTATACCACCCTGACCAACTGCTACGCCGTGGGCTATCAGACTGCCGGGACCCGCGCTGCCGGTCTGGTCAACGGCACGCTGGACCGCGCCGAGGCCACGTACAGCGCCTGCGCCTTCTACGGCGACGCACAGGACATCTATACCACCGCCGTGGGGCTGGCCGGAAACGCCGCCACAGCCATCGACCACGTATTCTATCTGCGGGGCGACCTGTCCGACAATTACACGGCGCTGGAGGGCACCGACGGCCGCACCTACGACCAGCTGTGCAGCGATGCATTCCGCGCCGACATCAACCGACTGTACGGCGTGTTTACCGCGCCCTCCGGCAGCGACAGCCATCCCTACAACCTGCTGAATCAGGGCCTGAGCACCTACTCCTACCCCCGACTGACAGCGCTGGAGCACTACGGTGACTGGCAGGCCCAGTTTGAGTCCGACGCGCTGGTGTACTACGAGGCGTACAGCGACGGCACCTACGGCTTCTTCGGCGGCAATGTGGACAGTCTGTCCGAGGCAAAGACCATCGTGGGCGACGGCTACGCCGTGGCCCTGTCCCAGCAGCCTGCCGCAGGCTGGAGCCTTACCGTCTCCTGCGGTACGTCCAGCATCACCCTGACCTCCGCCAGCACGCGGCACACCGCCTACTACAACGGTGAGGCCTATTATCTGTTCCCTGTGACGTTCCCCGCCGCCGTGACGGCCCCCTCCGGCACCCATGCCGCCTTCCGGCAGGAGGTGACAGTGGGCAGCCGCACCTACTACTTCAACCCCTATTTCGCCAAGAGCGTCACCACCGGCACCGGTACGCCCGATACCATCTATCTCCGCACCGCACGCCATCTCTACGCTCTGAGCCTGTACTACACCAACTACGCCGCCGGTACCGGCTCCAGCACCTATCTGCAGGAGCGGGACATCGACTATGCCGCCTATGACTGGTCCGGCTACACGGCCTACACCAGTGTCCGGCAGCAGGCGCCCATCGACAGTGCCAACGGCTTCGCGGCCCAGTACGACGGCGACGGCCATACGATTACCGGCGTGTCCTTCGTGTCCGACAGCCGCGGCAGCATCGGTATGTTCGCCACCGTAGCCCGCAGCGGCCAGGTACGCAATACCGTGCTGATGGCCAGCGGCAGCGAGGCCGTGCGGGTGTACGGTCAGCTGAACGGCAGCACCGTCCGCACCTATGCAGGCGTGCTGGCCGGGCGGAACTACGGCATTATCGCCAGCTGTGCCGCCTCCGGCTACGGCTTCGTGGGCTCCTCCGGCAGCCGCGACTACGGCCTGGTAGCCTACAATTACAGCACACTCTATATCGGCGGGCTGGTGGGCGGCAACTTCGCCAGCGGCTCGTCCCGCAACGGCTCGCTGGGCATCTTCTCCAGCGAGGCCAACTGCCCCTCCGTCATTGTCTCGGCCTACAACGCCTCGGTCTATGCCGGCGGACTGGCCGGTGTCAACAACGGCGCCATCCAGTCCTCCTACGCGCTGGGCTCCCTGTTCGCCAAGGACGTCCGCAACAGCACCGTGTGGCTGAGCGGCTTCGCCGGAAGCAACAACGGCGGCAGTCTGCGCTACTGTTACAGCGCCACGGCTCTGACCGCCGCCGGTGAGGCGGAGGTCTACGGCCTGACCCGTATCGGCGGCGGCGCGCTGGAGTGCTGCTACCTCAACGGCGGCACCTACTCCTACGGTGGGCACCTGTACGCCTACAACACCGCCGCCAACAGCTTCAGCAGCAGCGCCGCGGGACGGCCCATCACCGGCGCGGATCTGGAAAAGCTGCGGCTGTCCGGCTTCTCCCGCGCCGCCGTCACCCGCTACGACGGCACGGACAGCTATCCCTACCCTGCCGTGGTCCGCAATGACGCCAATCGCGTCGTTCACTACGGCCAGTGGCCCACGCTGGAGCACATCGGCACGCTGGGCGTGTTCTACTGGGAGTATGAGTCCGGCGGCAGCGCCGGTTATCACCTGAGCTATGTGGGTACCGACGACGGCACCCCCATCTCCGGCAGCTCCCTGTGTACCCAGCACAACGATGGCGGTGTGGTGACGCGCTACGGCTACGGCTACTTCTGCGCCACGGATACCGTCACCTCCGCCGCCGACATCAGCTATCAATTCACCAACTGCCGTACCGGCACACGCCGCAGCGAGGTGGAGCAGGCGCTGGCCGCCCAGATGAAGGGTTACTCCTTTGTGGCCTTCGAGACCGGCCCCGTCAGCCGGACGGCCGGTGACGGCTCTGTCAGCTGGACCCGTGAGGATACCATGTACCTCACCGGCGCCGACGTCAACAGCCAGTGGACCCTGTCTTACGGCGGCGGCAGCTACACCTACTCGGTGTGCCCGTTCTTCGCCGATGCCATCACTCTCACCGGCGTCAGCATCGACGGCATAGGCTCCCTGCCCGTAAGCGCGGCGCTGCCCGGGGCCGAGGCAGACAGCGCCTACGAGATCCGGTCCGTGTCCCAGCTGCAGAATATCAACTGGAACTACGGCACCCTCTCCACGGATCACTACGTCTCCGGCTCCACCGACAACAACATCACCAAGTACCCCTATCTGGGCAGCTATCGCAACTCCGTGTCGCCGGGACAGGACAACTTCACCAATGAGACCCGCCGCTACTGGGTCCAGAGCCATGACGTGGACGCCGTTGCCGAGGGGCTCGGCGGCACCGACGACCATCCCTTCACCCCTATCGGCAGCATGGTGGACACGGCTCACGTGGACAATGGCGCCAATTCTCAGCCCTATGCGGCCTATTTCGCCTCCAACTACGACGGTGACGCCTATACCATTCGGAACATCCAGATCCGGAGCACCGCCCAGTGCATAGGTCTGTTTGGCTTCACCGTGGGTGCTGACCTGAAGGACATCATCATGTACTCCGATCAGGGCAACGAGGTGATCAACGACGCCGCAGGCACTCATTGGTACGCCATGGGCGGTCTGGTGGGCTTCGCCGGCGCCGGTAAGAATGGCGCATCGTTCACCAACTGCTCCGTGTCCGGCTACATCATCCGCGATCTGCGGGCCAATAACCCCGGTTGGGGCGGCGGCTGCGTAGGCGGTCTGGTGGGCGCCACCAACATGAACATCACCGGCTGCTCCGCCGTGACGGACATTATCATCAACATCAGCTACGATATCGGCTATCGGAACCTTCGTGTGGGCGGTATCGCCGGTGTATGCCGCGCAACGCTGGATAAGTGCTACGCCGGCGGCTCCATCCAGGCCGAGGAGATGCGCAATAACTACAACGGTACCGGTAGATCCACCAATATCTGGGTGGCCGGTCTCGTGGGCGGCGTCATCCTCCGCGATCAGGGCAATCTGGAGAGCAGCATGGGTACTACCAGCAACCCGCTGACCGTGCAGAACTGCTACTCCTATGTGAAGCTTCCCACGACTACCAACGCCAAGACCCACGTGGTCGCCTCCTTTGCCATCGCCTCCAACGGCGAAATGCTGCACTCGTTCTCCATCCGGTACAACAGCAATGGCATCCAGTACACCATCCCCAACCCCCACGCCATCATCCGCAACTGCTATTGTCTGACCAGCGCCGTGGTGAATACCAATGACTACACCAGCTTCCGGAATCTGTCTGACGCGGACTGGAAGGCGGGCAAGAACATCAACATGAAGGATACCTCCGATGTCCGCCGCGTAGTGCTGACCAACGACCGCTCCCCCTACATCTCCTATCAGGATATGGCAGATCCTGATAAGCTGGCTGCATGGCTGAACAATGGCGTCTCCGCTTCTCCCCTGACCTTTGATTTCGTCACCGTGGAGGAGAATGGCGTCCGCATCGACGGCAAGTACAGCTTCCCCGGCGCTGACGCCGGACGGCTGGACGGCCTGAACTATCCCTTCCCCACCATTCTGACCCAGCTGGATGCCTTTGGCCGCATGGTCAACGTCCACTATGGCCCCTGGCCTATGCACGGCCTGTACTGGGAAAGCACCAGCGCCGACCTGGATCTGTTCGCAGACCGCGGCGACGGACGTCTGCCCACCCTGACGGTGGGGCTATACCCCGAAAACAACGCCGTCAACACCGGCCAGACACCTGCCATTACCCTGCTGAACGAGGATGGCACGCCGGCGGATGACACCCTCATCGGCAGCACCGCCGTGGCGGCCTATGACACCGCCAGCGGCTGCTGGCAGGTGACGTTCACCGCCTCCGCCGCCGGTGGAGAGGGTGTGGTGGTGGCAAGGGCCTCTCTGGGCAGCTACACCGCCGACCTCACCATCCGCGTGGGCGCGGTGCTGTCCCTGACCCACGACAAGCCCGCCGGTGTCACCGTGCGCTACGGCGCACCCTCCGAGACCGTGACGCTGTCCCTGCGGGACAGCCACGGCGATCCCGTCACCGCCGACGCCGCCAAGGGCGAGACCATCGGGTGGTCCGCGGCGGCGGAGACGCTGGCCGACGGCACCGCCGTGGTAGAATGCGACGCTGCGGACATCCGTGCCGTCGCCGGTCAGGCCGGTGATTTCACCCTGCCGGTAACGGGCTTCGCCGCAGGCGACTCCGCCATCACCGTGACGTGTACCTACACCTATCTGGAAAACGGCGTGCCCAAGCGTATCCAGTCCTCCACCATCATCAGTGCCCGTTCCCTCCGCGACGCGGTGGGACTGGTATACGATGTGGAGGAGGACACGGTGCTCCGCACCACCGTCAACGGCGTGTATCTGCCCTGCGAGGGCACCGGCAGCACCGAGGGCGGCGATGTCACCGCGCCGGGCTTTGAACGCCAGACCGGCAGCCTGTATCTGTTCGCCGGAAATGCCTACACCGATCTGAATGACTTCACCGTGGATCTCAGCGGCCTTACCGCTGTGGACAGCGGCGGCAACGCCCTGGACGACACCCGATGGGCCATTTACGCGGGCGACGTGATCGAGGCGGACGACTATCGATACCGTCTGCTGACGGTGGAGACGGATCAGCCGCGATGCCTGTACATCAGCGGCACTGTGACCCTGCGTCGGAATGGCGTGACGTACCGGCTGACGCTGACCAACTACCCCTGCGGGGCGGACCCCGCGCCATAAGAAATGAAAGGCAGGTGACACCGCATGGACGCGCTGCGCCGAAAATTACATGACCAGCGGGGCGTGTCCATGCTGATGGCCCTGCTGCTGATGCTGGTGGCCCTGATGGTCAGTGCCGTGGTGGTGGCAGGCGCTTCCAGCGCCGTGTCCGCCCTGCGCACCGACCAGAAGCAGGAGCAGGCGGCCCTGACCGTAACATCTGCGGCGGAGCTGATCCGAAACAGCTTTCTGGCGTCGGACATGAAGTACGTCAGTACCACTGTCAGCTATGAGTTCTACTACAACTCTAATCAAAATACCTCCAGTACCACCACCCAGACCATTCCCGCCGAGCTGGCGTTCAGCGACTTCGCCAACTACGCCATCGGGCGGCTCCGCGATGGGCAGCCGGTGCTGAGCCGCGTCTACACCTTCCACCTGGAGGACGATCGTGTCAGCGATGTCACCGCTACGTTCTCCATGACCTACGACACGCTGGACAGCGGCGAGACCAGCTACGTGCTGACGGCGGCGCTGGAGAGCACGGATCCCGACGCGCCCTACCGCATGACGCTGGTGATGCCCAGCGCTGTCACCACCAGCACCTCTGTCAACGCCCAGCGCTTTTACAAGATGACCACCACCGTCGAGACCATTTCATGGACCGATGGCGGCACCATCCATCGAAAGGAGGCGGGCTCATGAGAAAGCTGCGCTCCCGCAGGGGTGAAACACTGGTGGAGACGCTGGTATCCCTGCTGATCGTGGTACTGGTGATGGCCTTTCTGGCCACATCTATCGTGGCGGCCACCCGCGTCAACGCCAAGATGCGGGACGCGGACGTGGCGGTGCGCTACGACGGCATCTCGGAGCCGGCCAGCCTCACCGTGTCCTCCGGACGCGGCACCAGCTCCTTCACCGTCCCCGTGGAGAAATACACCACAGAGAACAGCTACTGCTACTACACCTACGACGGCAATTGACCTGCCGCCGCGCATCGCCGGAACAGGAGGTACCTGCCCGTGAAACAGAAGAAGAAAGCCGGCCTGACCATGGTGGAGCTGCTGTGCGCGCTGGCAGTCCTGCTGCTGGTCGCCGCCTGCATGGTGGTGGGCGTATCGCTGGCGGTCCGCAGCTATGACCGATCGCTGGCCAGCTCGGAGGCCCAGGTGCTGTGCGCCACGCTGCAGACCACGGTCAGCGACGAGCTGCGCTACTCCGGCACCCTGTTCTACGACCAGGCCGGTCGTCTCACCGGCTTTTTCAGCCAGGAGCACGGCGGCGAGGACGCCAAGGACGGCTTCCAGACCGATGAGAACGGCCAGATCCTGCTGGGCGGCACCAAGCTGCTGCCCAAGAAAGCGTATCCCCACGGCCTGCGGGCCGCGGTGACGGTGGACTACGACAGGGCCACCCGCCTGTTCTCCGTCACCGTGACGGTGACGGATGCGCAGGGCGCGGAGCTGTCGTCCACATCGTTCCAGGTGGAGAAGCTCAACGCCTCCGACGAGGTCGTGGTGGGCTCATAAGAGACGAAACAATAAGGACGCGGCGGCCGAATGGCCGCCGCGTCCTTATTGTTTTCGTTATTTCGCGCCGTTCTGCTCCACCCAGCCGCGGACATACGACACGAAGCGCTGCGTGGAGGCGGAAAGGGCTTTCTCATCCTTCACCGCGATGCCGATGTTGCGGTAAAACGTCATGGGCGGGCGGCAGGCCGTCACCGGATAGGGGCTGTGGCGGACCATCAGCTCCGGCAGCAGGCTGATGCCCAACCCCTTGGACACCATGGCCAGAATGGTCCGATCCTCACGTGCTGTGTACTTGACGTGGGGGCGCACGCCCATCTCATCGAAGGCGGCGCGTATCTCGTAGTCCTCGCCCTCCTCCAGCTGGATGAAGGGCTCCGTGGCCAGAGCCTCCGTGGGGAAAGGGTCTCTGCCGGCCAGAGGATGGTCGCAGGGCAGGATGATCTGGAGCACGTCCTGGTGCAGGGCGTAGGTATGGAGGCGCTTCACGGAGGGCAGGCGCAGGAAGCCGCAGTCCACGGTGCCCTTCAGGATCCACTCCTCCACCTGCTCGTAGAAGTCGCTGGTGATCACATCAAACTCGATGTTGGGGTAGATCTCGCCGAAGCTCTTGAGGATGGAGGGCAGCCACTGGGCGGAAACACTGGAGAACGTGGCCACCTTCACAAGGCCGGTGTCCACGCCCCGCAGGCTGGCGGCGGACTGCATCAGGGCGCGGTGGGCCGCGCAGAGCTCCTCGATCTGGGGCAGCAGGGCCCGCCCGTCCGCCGTCAGCACTACGCCGCCGCGGTTGCGGCTCAGCAGTGTGACTCCAAGCTCCTCCTCCAGTGACTGCACCGCGTGACTGACGCCGGATTGGGTGAAGTTCATGGCCTCCGCCGCCTTGGAAAAGTTGCCGCAAGCCGCGGTCTTGAGAAACATCTGGTACTTGGATATGCTCATGTCCGCACCTCCCTTTCTTCCGCCATTCTATCATACTTTTACTCATAGTTGCAAGTACAATAATGCGTTTTACAAATAGCGAATTCTGTGATACTATCATATCGTCAACAAGATCTGTGAAAAATATGGAGGTAATGAACTATGGCTCTGGTAACGAAAATGACCCGCTGCGCTGTCTGCGGCAGCAGCGATGTTTCCTTTGACGGCAAGATTTATCACTGCGCCACCTGCGGGACGGACAGCGATGTGAGCATGCCCGCCGCCGATATTGCCGCGGTGAACCGTATCGTGGCGATGGGCAACGACGCCGAGGCGGAGCTGCCCCGTCTGCGCCGGCAGTACCGCAATCTGGATATTTCCAGTTGGGACAAGGAGAACCGGCTGCAGACCAAATAAACTGCATTTTTTCCTACTTTTCTTTTCCATGTGGGTGATACCACAAAAGAAGAACACCGTGTCTGCGGCACGGTGTTCTTTTTTTATGCAGATGATGGTCCCTGCGGCGCGGTGAAGGAACCGGCGCACAGGGTGCGGAGTGCGAAGCAGGCTGCGGTCATCGCCGCAGCCTGCTTCCCGATACGGAACATATTATCTTCGGCGGGCCGCAGCCCGTGAGGATATGGGGTAAGTGCGCTTACACCAGCAGCAGGGACAGCTGCGGGATATAGGTGGTCAGCAGCAGCACCGCGATGATGACGCCAATGAACGGCCAGATCCACTTGACGATCCGCTCGAACGGGATGTGGGCCACGGAGGAGCCCACGAACAGGTTGACGCCGTAGGGCGGGGTGATGAAGCCGATGGCCAGGTTCATGGTCATGACGATACCGAAGTGGACGGGGTTGACGCCCAGCGCCACCGCCACGGACAGCAGGATGGGAGCCAGGATGGTGCAGCTGGAGATGTTGTCCATGAACATACCCACCACCAGCAGGAACACGTTCATCAGCAGCAGGATGATGATCTTGTTGTCGCTGATGCCCAGAATGAAGGCGGACAGGGTCTCGGGGACCTGCTCCAGCGTCATGACGTAGGCGAAGCTGGTGGACATACCCACGATGAAGGAGGTGGCGCCGGCGATGACGACAGTGTCCTTCATGCAGTCCACGAACTCCTTCCAGTGGATCTCCTTGTAGACGAAGGTACCGATGATGAAGGTGTAGACGCAGGAGACGGCAGCGGCCTCGGTGGGGGTGAAGAATCCGCCGTAGATACCGCCCAGAATGATGACGGGGCTGAGGATGGCCCAGAAGGAGTCGATGAAGGACTTGCCCAGAGCCTTGAAGTTGAACTTGCGGCCATTGCCCTTCCAGCCGTACTTCTTACTGGTGGCCCAGTTGTAGAGCATCAGCGCCAGACCCATCAGCAGGCCGGGGATGACACCGGCCTTGAACATATCGCCGATGGAGGTGCCGGTGGCTACGCCGTAGATGACGAAGGGGATGGACGGAGGGATGATGACGCCGATGGTACCGGCTGCCGCAGACAGCGCCGTGGCGTAGCCCTTGTCGTAGCCCTTCTCCTCCATCTCGGGGATCATGAAGGAGCCGATGGCGGACACGGTGGCGGGGCCGGAGCCGGAGATGGCGGCATAGAACATGGCGGTAAAGGTGGTGATGGCGCCCAGACCGCCGGTGAAGAAGCCAACGATGTTGTCAGCCAGATCCAGCAGGCGCTTGGAGATACCGCCGTAGCGCATGAAGTTGCCGGCCAGCATGAAGAAGGGGATGGCCATCAGGGAGAAGCTGTCGATGCCGGCGAAGGCGTTCTGCGCCACCATAATGGGGTCGATATTGGTGGCAAACACCAGACACAGCATGGTGGCAAGGCCCATGGCGATGCCGATGGGAAGGCTGATCGCTCCGAAGATGACCAGGCAGATGATCAAAATAGCTAACATATCAGGCTACCTCCTCCTTGATCTCCTCTTGGGGGCCGTCTTTCATGCCCTGGATCAGCTTCTGCACCAGACGGATGCTCATCAGCGCGCCGCCCAGAGGCACAGAGGCGTAGGGAATGGTCATGGGGATACGCATGGCGGAGGACACCTGACCCATGATGGCGATCTCCTTCACCAGAAGGACACCCTCCACGGTGAGCCACAGGGCGAAGATGAGCCACAGGGTCAGCACCACGGTCTCGGACACACGGCGCTTATTGCCGGTGAGCTTGCCGATCAGCGCGGTGATACGGATGTGAGCGTCCTCGCGGACGGCATAGGACGCGCCGATCCAGACCTGATAGAGCATGATGTAACGGGCCAGCTCCTCAGCCCAGACAGTGGCGGCGTGGAACCAGCGGAGCACCACCTGCATGAAGATGATCAGCACCATGGCCACCAGGGAGATGATGAGGAACCACTTTTCGAAGTTCTTTTCAATAAATTTCCAAGCTCTCATTTCTCTCACCTCTCCTTAAAAGTCATCGTTGTACTTCATGGCAAGGTCGATCAGTTCCTGTGTGCCGCCGTACTTCTCAATGAACAGGTCGTACACGGAGGCAGCGGACTCGATGAAGGCGTCCTTCTGCTCGGAGGTGACCTCCACCACGTTGATGCCGTTGTCCTTCAGCAGCTGGATGTAACCCTCCTGCGCATCGCGGATCAGCTGGGTCAGGTTCTGGACGAAGTGCTCAGAGGCCTCATCGAACCATTCCTTGTCCTGACCCTCCAGGGACTCGTAGAAGTCCTTGTTGATGTTGAAGATACCGGCGGTGTAGAAATGGCCGGTGAGGGTCACGGTGTTCTGCACCTCGTACAGGCGGTTGGCGGTGATGACGGCCAGGGGGTTCTCCTCGGCCTCCACAGCGCCCTGCTGCAGGGCGGTGAACAGCTCAGAGAACGCCATGGGCGTGGGGCTGGCGCCCCAGGCCTGGAAGGAGGCCATGTGGATGGGGTTCTCCTGCGTGCGGATGGACAGGCCCTTCAGGGCTTCGGGGCTGGTGGCCTCGATGTTGTTGGTGGTAATGTGGCGGTAGCCGGACTCGGTCCAGCCCATGGCGTGGAGGCCCAGACCCTCCAGAATGGGGTCAAGCTCCTTGCCAAGGTCGCCGTTGAGGGTCTTCATGGCCGCTTCGCCGCTCTTGAATACGAAGGGCAGGTCCACCACCATGAAGCGGGTATCGAAGCCCGCCAGCACGGACGTGGGAGGGGTGTTGCCCTGCATGTAGCCGAGGATGACGCTCTCGGTCTGCTGCCGGTCGCCGCCCAACGCGGAGTTGATATACACGCGGACATCGAATCGGCCGTTGGAGATACGCTCCAGTTCCTCCTCAAACATGTAGAGTGCCTGGGAAATGGGGTGGTCAGATGCGACGGTGTCGCCTACGCGGAACACGATGGTTTCCTGCGCAGTGTGGGTCTTGTTGTAAGACATTTTGGCGAAGATGCCGACGTTGGCCAGAACGGCGACAACAAGGATCAGGGCAACGACGCCTTTTGCTTTACTGCTCACGTTTTTTCCTCCGTTCCTCAATTTTGTGGTTCTCTCTTTGTGCTATTTCATCGGGCAAAGCCCGCTGCACACGGGCAATTGGGGGCGCTCAGCTGAGCATGGACACGATGGCCTCGTAGGAGATGTTGGGCACGTTGCGGAAGGTCTGGAGCATATCCACGCGCTCGGTGAGCATGTGCCCGTCGCGGCCGAAGGCGCCGATATTCACCACGGGTACGTTGATCTCCAGGATCTTGTCCACATCGTGGAAGTACTTCACCTTCCAGGAGGGCATGTTCTCCGCCACGGCGTCGAAGGACTCCCGTGTGTCGCACAGGGCCATGAAGCTGGAGTCGGAGATGTAGGGGTAGAACATGCGGGTCTTGATCTGGCGCTGGGCCTCGGGGCGGAGTTTCTCCACCGCGCCCTCCACGGCGTCCAGCAGTGCGCGCTCCTTCTCGGTCTTGCCGGTCATCTCGATGCGGGCGCTGAACACGGAGCCGAAGAACAGGACCAGCGCGGGGGATTTGTCCTCGTACCACTTCCAGACCTCCTCCACCACGGCCAGACTGAAGTAGCGCAGGTCCATGGCGGGCTGCTCGCGCTGGAGGTTCTCGGCAAAGGCGGCGATGGCATCCTTGAAGGGCTGGCCGTGACGCTCCGCAGCCTCGTTATAGAACTCCTTCCACGTATACACGCGGGTCTTCCACGGCAGCTTCGTGTAGGGCACGCCGCTGAGGGAGCAGTACTTCTCGTACTGTTCGTTGAGGTAGGCCACCACGCTGTCGAAGGCGTCCACACCCACCTGACGGCTCTTTTCCAGCACCACGTCGGGGCTCATGCCGTGGGTGAAGAAGTTATAGTAGGAGAAGGCGGTCAGCGCCGTCTGGACGGTGTAGCCCTCCTTGGTGTCCGCCTGCTTCAGAGAGATGGGCGGGATGGTCACCTCGCCCTGGGCGATGTCGCACAGGTCGGTGTTCAGGGACATGCGGCGTGTGACCTCGGCGATCAGCAGGTTGGGGTCGAAGGCATTGAAGGCGGAGCCCACGTGGGATTCCTTGCCCAGCGCCACGAAGCAGGGCAGCAGCTTGCCGATGCTGCCGTAGTAGATGTAGCGGTTCTCGTCTCCGGGCATGTAGTTGGTGGAGTAGTCGGCGTTGATGCAGGCCACGTACTCGAAGTGCTCCTTCTTCTTCAGGTCCAGCAGGTAGTCGATGGCGGTGATGATGCCGTGGGAGTTGTCCTCCTCGTCACACTCGGCGATCTGGACCAGATTGCCGTCCAGCTCCTCGGGGTGCTCGGAGAAGTACTTGACAAGGTACATGTGGCCGGCCACGCCGGACTTCATATCCAGAGCGCCGCGGCCGAACATGTAGTCGCCGGACTCAATGTCCGCCAGTACCTCCGGCGTCAGGGAGAAGGTCTCCTTCAGCTTCTGAGGCAGCTCGTCGGTCTTGAAGGCGTACTCGCGGATGGTGCCGAAATCGTCCACGCCCACGGTGTCGATATGGCCGATGAGGATCACGGTGCGGTTGGAGGTGCCCTTGGTGCCCTTGACGTAAGCCAGGGTGGAGTGGCGCTCCACAAAGTCGTCCTTGGTCTGGAAGCAGATCACCTGCTCCGGATGGGCCTTGAAATAGGGCAGATCCATGAAATAGTTGTACACGTAGCGGGCCACCGCCGTCTCGCCATGGGGTTCTTTGTTGATGCTGGGGATGGCCACCATCTCGGAAGTGAGGCGCTTGACCTCCTCAAAGCAATCCAGTTTCATATGCTGTCTCCTTTTTTATTTGCTGTATACTTCGCGGCCGGCCAGATACGTCTTTTCCACCTGGATATCCATGATCTCGTCGGCGGGGATCTTGAAAATGTCGCGGTCGATGACCACCATGTCGGCGAACTTGCCGGGCTCCAGCGTGCCCAGCACCGCGTCCTGTCCGGCGGCGTAATGCAGGTTCTTGGTGAACATGCATACAGCGTCGTAGACGCTCATCTTTTCCTCCGGCTGGTAGCCGCCCTCGGGGCAGCGGTGGAAGTCCTTGCGGGCCACGGCGGTGTAGATGTTCAGCCACGGAGAGAAGGGCTCCACGGGGCAGTCGGAGCCGCCGGTGAGGATCAGTCCGGCCTTGCGGTACGTCTCCCAGCGGTAGCTGTACGCCGCCCGCTCAGGGCCGATGCGCTCCACAGCCCAGTGCATATCCGTCTCCAGAAAAACCGGCTGCAGATCCAGCACCACCGGCAGCTTCTGCATGCGGCGGATCATGTCGTCGGTGGCCATCTGGGCGTGGATAATGCGGAACGGGTCACGGTCCGCCTGCTCCCGGGCCGTCATGCCGTGCTCACGGCTCTTCTCCAGTGTGTACTCGATGGCGGTGAGCACGCAGTCCAGACCCTTGTCGCCGATGCAGTGGGTGGCAGGCTGGAGGCCCATCTCATAGGCTTTGAGCATGTGCTCGTTCAGCTCCTGCTGACTCTGGACCAGGATGCCATCGGTATCGGGCGCATCGCTGTACGGTACCAGCAGCTTGGCGGAGCGGGAGCCCAGCGAGCCATCGGAGAAGATCTTGTGGCCGCCGTAGCAAACCTTGTGATAGGGATCGTCCATCTCCCTGCGGGTCAGGTAGGGCTTCTGATAGAGGGTATCCAGATAGATCACCACACGCAGGGGCAGCTGCCCCTTGCGGTCCAGAAGCAGGTAGTCCTCGGGATCCTCAGTGTACTTCCAGATGTCCGCGGCGTAGGTGTGGACGGTGGTGAGACCCTGACTGGAGGCCTCCGCCAGCGCCTCGCGCATGATCTTCTCCTTGACCTCGGGGATCTTGGCGGGGTCGGGGATCAGCTCGTCGAAGATCTTGGTGGCCTGCTCCCGCAGGATGCCGTTGGGCATGCCGTCCGCGTCCAGCTCCACCAGACCGCCGGGGCCGAATTCATAGCCCTTGCCGATACCGGCGGCAGCCAGCGCCGCGGTGTTGGCCACGGCGGTATGCAGACACACGCGCTTCATCATCACGGGGTGGTCCGGACTCACCATGTCCAGATCCGCTTTGGTGGGCAGGTGGTCGTTGTCGGCGTCCCACTTGGACTCGTCGAAGTTGGAGCCTTTGATCCACTGGCCCTTGGGGGTCTCCGCTGCCCGGGCAGCCAGCTTGCCGATGGCCTCTGCCTTGCTGGTACAGCCGCCCAGATCCACGGTGGTGTGGGTCTGACAGTAGGCAAAGAAGTGGAGGTGGGAATCACCCATGCCCGGGAGCATGGTCTTGCCCGCCAGATCCACCACCTGCGGCGCTTCGCAGGCGCCCAGCACCTCCTCCGTGGTACCCGTGTATACAATCTTACCGTCACGCACGGCCAATGCTTCCACCACGTCGCCCTCCCGGGCCATGGTGTATATCACGCCGTTTTTCAAAATCAGATCGGTCTGCCTCATATAAACCTCCTATGCAGCAGTGACATTGACGTCACTATAGCATCGTCAACAATTGTATGCAATATGGCGCGGCCATTTTTGGCGTTTAGCACCAAAAGTTTTGTATTCTTTTGTAAGTTTGTTAAAAGATTGCTAATTATGCATCCGCCATTTTTACGATACGTTGTTCAACAAATCGTGTATTTTATTACTTTTATGGCGTGGTTTGCGCGCAAATAGTTTCTTGAAATGAAATCGCAGGATTGCCATATGTTGGTTTTCACAGCTTGACGGAGCGGTATGCCGCCACTATAATCATTGTATCCAATTTTTTGTTCTGGAGGATTTTGGTATGTACAAAGCTGTGCGCATGTTCAATTATAAAGATGGCCTCGGACTGGAGCAGGAAGCGCTGAAGGGCGTGTGCGAGGTGGAGGAGCACGTCTGCTCCACCGAGGACGATATCATCAAGTATTGCCAGGACGCCGACGCCGTCATGGGCATCTTCGAGCCGCTGACCGCACGGGTCATCAACTCCCTGCCCAAGCTGAAGCTCATCGCCTGCAAGAGCATGGGATACAATTATGTGGATCTGGAGGCCGCCAAGGCCCGCGGCATCTCCGTCACCCACCTGCGCAGTGCCTTCTCCATTGATGTGGCAGACTACGTGACGGCCTGCATCCTGGCCCACAACAAGCGGCTGTTCGCCTACGACCGCAGTGTGCGGCGGGACAAAAAGTGGGACTACTCCGTATGCCCCGACATTCACCGCTTCAACGCGGAGACCGTTGGTCTGGCGGGCTTCGGCCAGATCGCCCGTCTGGTGGCCAAGAACCTGTCCGGCTTCGGTGTGCGCATTCTGGCGGCAGACCCCTATATTGACCAGTCTATCGGCGACCAGTACGGCGTCACCATGGTGGATATGAAGACCCTGTTCCGTGAGTCCGACTACATCAGCCTCCACGTGCCTCTGATCGAGGGCACGGAGCACCTCATCGGCAAGGAGCTGTTTGACGAGATCCCCGACCACCTGGTGTTCATCAACTCCGCCCGCGGCGGCGTGGTGGTAGAGCAGGAGATGATCGACGCCATCGACAGCGGTAAGATCTCCTACGCCTATCTGGACGTGCTCACCGACGAGTACCCCGACCTGAACACCCATCCCCTGGCCAATCGGGACAACGTGATCCTGACGCCCCACGTGGCGTTCTATTCCCAGGAGTCCGCGCGGGATGGCCGGCTCCAGTGCTGCGCCGACATCCGCAACTATTTCACCGGCAACTACGACAAGTGCGTCTTTGTACCGGGCGGCAACAACGTACAGAAGTAACGAGAACTGAAGGAGGAGCATTTTATGGAATTCAAACAGGCACATCGGCTGGAAAATCTGCATGTATCCGGCACCCGCGTGGTGTTCGGCAAGTGCGCCGAGCTGGCGGCGCAGGGCATCCCCGTCACCGCCCTGACTCTGGGCCAGCCCGATTTTGACACGCCCCAGTACATCATCGATGCCTGCAAGAAGGCGCTGGACGAGGGCAAGACCCGCTACACCGATGGTTCCGGCATTCAGGAGCTGAAGGAGGCTGTCTGCCAGAAGCTGGAAAAGGAGAACGGCCTGCACTACACGCCCAGCGAGATCTCCGTCACCACCGGTGTGGCGCAGGGTATGTTCGTGGCGCTGCTGAGCACCCTGAATCCCGGGGATGAGGTGCTGGTGCCCGATCCCGTGTATCTGACCTATTCCGAGATCCCCAACATCGCGGGGGCCGTCATCAAGAAGTACGACCTGCTGGAGGAGAACGACTATCAGGTGGATGTGGACCAGATCCGCTCCCTCATCACCGATAAGACGAAGATGCTGGTCATCGTCTCCCCCAGCAACCCCACCGGCGGCGTGCTGAGCCGTGCCTCGCTGGAGGCCATCGCCGCCATCGCCAGGGAGCACGATCTGCTGGTACTCAGCGACGAGATCTACGACCGCTTTGTATACGATGATGAGCAGGAGCTGGTGAGCATCGCCTCTCTGCCCGGCATGAAGGAGCGCTCCATCGTGCTCAACGGCTTCTCCAAGAGTATGGCCATGACCGGCTGGCGTCTGGGCTACATCGCCGCGCCGGAGAACATGATTGAGCCTATGAACCGGCTGTCCTTCTACATGACCGCCGGCGCCACCACTTTCGTGCAGTACGCCGGTGTGGCGGGCCTGCTGGAGGAGGACGGCTCTATTGAGCGGATGCGGCAGGAGTTCAAGCGCCGCCGCGACTATCTGGTGGAGGAGATCAACAAGATGCAGCACTTCAGCTGCAAGAAGCCGGAGGGCGCGTTCTACATCTTCATGAACATCAAGAAGTCCGGCATGACCGCCGATGAGTTCTGCGCCTACGCTATCGATAAGTACCGTCTCGCCACCATCCCGGGCACCGCCTTCGGCCGCAACGGTGAAGGCTATGTGCGTCTGTCCTACGCCTCCTCCATGGAGGTGCTGCAGAAGGCTATCTCCATCCTGCATCAGATCGATCAGGAGCTGTAAATACGCTGCGCCGGCGTCCCCCCCTTGTGGTTTACCTCCCACACCACCTGCGCCGGTCGGAGATAAAAAAAGCGCCCCGCCAGACCGTTTCGGTCCGGCGGGGCGCTTTTTGCCGGTATATGCCGCCGCTCACTCGCCGTGGGGGCGGATGGTATAGCCCTCCCGCGCGTTCCGCAGCTCCACCGAGGGGTCGAAGCCCTTGGCGAGGCCCATCAGCACCGCGTCCTTCACCTTGGACAGGTGGTTGCGGACGTGGGCCTGGGCCAGCTGGCTGTCGCGGCGCTCGATGGCGCCCAGGATGTCCCTGTGTTCCTGAGCGATGCGGGCGGACCAGTTCATGTGCATGGAGTAGAAGATGTAGCGCAGGCACAGGTCGTAGATCCACACTGTCTCCCGCTCCAGCAGGCGGTTGCCGGACAGGTGGGCCAGGGCGCGGTGGAACTCGCGGTCCACCGCCTGCACAGCCTGAGAATCCACCGGCGTCTGGGTCGCCAGCTCAAACTGGCGGTCCACCAGATCACGGGCGGCGTCGATCTGGCTGTGGTCCTGCCAGGCGTAGGCCGCCAGCGAGACGCACAGCGTCTCCATGGCCTCACGGATCTCGTACAGCTCCACAAAGCTGTCCACCGAGACGCCGGACACCACGGTGCGCTTGCCCGCCGTCTCGTCCACGAAGCAGTCCGCCACCAGCCGCTCGATGGCGGCGCGGATGGGCGTGCGGCTCATGGAAAGCTGCTCGCTGAGCTCCAGCTCCCGCAGGGGCTGACCCGGGGCATACTCCAGCATCAGTATCTTCTGTTTGATCAGCTCGTAGGCCTGTTTCGTCTTGCTGCCGTACATGACCTCCACGGTCATCTCTTCCCTTTCGTCCATGTCGCCTTCCTTATTTCTCCGGCGGCGGCAGGCCGCAGGGCCCGTCCGCCGGTCAATGATAATCGTTGTATGGTAATGGTTAAAGTATATCATACCGCGGGGCGCGGCACAAGGGGCAGACTAAAAATCGCGCAGCAGGGGCAGAGCGGGTGAAAAAAGGACATCCGCCCTATGCGGATGTCCTTTTTTTGCTCAGGCGCTCTGCTGCACGTAGTTGCCGTCCTCCAGCCGGACTTGATCCGCCAGAGGGCCGGCAATCACTGTGTCGTTGTCGGTAAAGGTGCTGTTGTGTACGTAGTAGGTCATCCAGTCCCCGGGCATGCGTTGGATATCCAGCGCCGTACCGTTGCGGATAAAGTTCCCGCCGTGGAGATCACTGCCCCAGGAGGAGCTCTCCGTGGTGTCGATGCGCAGAGCCGTGGCGTTGCGGGTGAAGCTGCTTTTCTCCACCCAGATCCAGCCGCCGTCCGCCGCCAGCGCGCCTACATCCCAGTTGGTGATCCAGCAGTTGTTCAGGTAAGTAGGGGCCTTGGCGGTGACGCCGGTACCGGTCATGTCCCCCGCGCCGCAAAGGCGCAGGCCCGACAGCACTACGTGGATGTCCGTGACCTCGCTGTATGCCATATGGTTCACCGTGATGGGGGCGGTGAACTCCGTGCCGTCCGCGTGAGCCTGCAGCGTCATGGCGCGGCGGATGGTCAGCGGCTCCGTGTAGGTCACGCTGGGCAGTTCCACCACCAGCTCCGTCTCCGCGTTCAGATTCAGCGTCAGATCGTCCAGCAGCGCCTGCAGATCCGCCGTGGTGTCCATGGGGGTATCCTCCCAGCTGACGGTACGGCGCTGCTTTTCGCTGCACTCCTCCACCTGGCGGAGGGTGATCTTGTCGCCGGTCTTCATGTGCAGCGTCCAGATGATGTCATTATAGGTGCAGGCACTGGTGACCTCATGCTCGTGGGCCAGCAGGGCCCCCGCGTTGTAATAGGAATCCGTCTCCCCCAGGATGGTGCAGGTATCGCTGCCCTCGGCAGCCACGGCCTCCACCGTGTGGTAGGCCAGCAGGGCACTGAAATCCTCCCGCACGTCCAGAGAGGGGTCCTCCGCGTCCTCCACGAACAGGCAGAGCGGGCTGGTACCGGACGCGTCGGCCGGAAGCAGCTCCGAGCGGTGGCTGGCAGGAAGCCCTCCGCCGTCAGACTGAGGGCTGAAGCAGACGTACAGGTGGTACATCCGCCCATCTGCGCCGTCGTACCAGGTCTGGCAGCCGCCGCTCTGGTAGTTGCCGGAAAGGCCGGTAGGCTCCGTTGGATCGGCGGGCTCCAGCGTCTGGGCACCGTCGGTCCGGGGCGGGGTCTGGGCAGCGCGGCCGCCGAGGGTCGCCCACAGTACCGCTCCTATCAGCACCACCAGCAGCACCGCGCAGGCCAGCGCCCCGCGCCGCTTTTCGCTGCGGGGCGGGGACATAGGCTCCCGTGCCAGCTGGCTGGCGGTGCAGCAGGGGCAGAAGGACGCCTCCTGCGGCAGCAACGCGCCGCATCTGATACATTTCTTTCGATTCTCCACAACTACCTCACAAAGCGTCCCGCAGTTCCAGCACATCGCGGAACCGCTGATTCGGATTCATCATGGTGCAGCGGCGGACGATCCGCCCCGCATGGCCCTCCGCCAGCAGGCGGGAGGGGTGCTGTCCCGTCAGCATCACATTCAGCAGCACGCCCAGAGAGTAGATGTCCGCCCGCCCATCGGTCTGGGACAGGCCGAACTGCTCCGGCGCGGCATAGCCGGTGGTTCCCAGGATCACCGTGTCGCTGTGGAGCTCCGGCTTCATGATGCGGGAGGCGTCAAAGTCGACGAGCACCGCCTCACCGCCCCGCAGGATGACGTTGCTCTCCTTGACATCGCGGTGTACCGCGCCCATGCTGTGCAGCACCCACAGCGCCGCGCACAGGTCGCGGGCTACCTTGCGGGCCTCGGGCCAGTCCAGCAGCCCGCCCTCCAGCAGATACAGCAGGGTGTCGCCCTGAACATACTCCTCCAGCGCGGCCACGCGGCCGTGGGACTCGGCCACCTCCTCCACCCGCGGCAGGTAAGGGCTGGACACGGTCAGCAGCCGCCGGTAGACATCAGCGGCGCCGTCGAAGCGGCGGAACACGTAACGCTGCCCCGTCTGCCGGTGGCGCACCAGCGTCACCGTGCCGCGGGCGCCCCGCTTCAGCACCTTCACCTCGTCAAAATACTGCTCCATGGCGCGCAGCAGCTCGTCGTACATGTCCGTCCCCCCTTCTTTGCGGTTTTTACCAGTATAGCCGAAATCTCGCCATCTGTAAAGCTGCGGGCAGAAAAATGAGGAAATTTGCCAACTATGCAGCGTGCATATTGTCTTTTCGGCAAATTTTGACTATAATGATAAGCAGCATAGAGATAAGGATGGTATGTGTGATGAAACGCAAGAATACGGATCAGCTTTTGAAGGAGCTGATGGACTCCAACGATCTGAGCCGCGTACTCTCCGATAATTCCGCCTGCTTCCGCGAGGGCGACCTGCCCCACGGGCTGCAGGCGCTGTTCGACCAGCAGGACATGAGCAAATCCGCGCTGGCCAAGGCCTCCGGCATCAGCGAGGTCTATCTCCACCAGGTGTTCTCCGGGCGGCGCACCCCCTCCCGCGACCGGCTGCTGTGTCTGTGCATCGGGCTGGGCGCCTCGACAGAGGAAACCCAGAGTCTCTTGCAGCAGGCACACCACGCGCCGCTGTACGCTCGGGACAAGAGGGACGCGGTGCTGCTGTTCGGCCTGAGCCACAGCTTGACGCTGCCGGAGATCAATGACGCGCTGTTCACCGCCGGCGCAGAGACACTGCTTTAACGCAATACAGCAAACCAGAGCGCCCAGCCTTTCGGCTGGGCGCTTCGGCGTTCTCTATCGCCTGGCACAGGCCAAGGGATCTCAGAAGATGGAGTAGTTCACGATCAGGCCGGCGAACACAATGGACACCATGCTCAGCAGCTTGATGAGAATGTTGATGGCGGGGCCGGAGGTGTCCTTGAAGGGGTCGCCCACGGTGTCGCCCACCACGCCGGCCTTGTGGCAGTCGCCGCCCTTGCCGCCGAAGTTGCCCGCCTCGATGTACTTCTTGGCATTGTCCCACGCGCCGCCGGCGTTGGCCATGTAGATGGCCATCAGAAAACCGGTAACGGTGGCGCCGGCCAGCAGGCCCACGACGCCCTTATAGCCCAGCACCATGCCCACGACGATGGGCGTTACCACCGCGATGACGGTGGGCAGCACCATCTCCTTCAGGCTGGCCTTGGTACACAGGTCCACGCAGCGAGCGTAGTCGGGGTCAGCCTTGCCCTCCATGAGGCCGGCGATCTCGCGGAACTGGCGGCGCACCTCCAGCACCACGCTCTGGGCCGCGCGTCCCACGGAATTCATGGTCAGAGCAGCAAATACAAAGGGCAGGCAGGCGCCAATGAACAAGCCTGTCAGCACCAGCGGATTCATCAGGGAGAAGTCGTTGAATGTGACATCCGCCGCGCCCACCTCCTTGACCTTCTCAATATAGGAGGCCATAAGGGCCAGGGCCGTCAGGGCGGCGGAGCCGATGGCGAAGCCCTTGCCGGTGGCGGCGGTGGTGTTGCCCAGAGAGTCCAGTGCATCGGTACGCTTGCGGACCTCAGGGTCCAGACCGGCCATCTCGGCGATGCCGCCGGCGTTGTCGGCCACAGGGCCGTAGGCATCGGTGGCCAGGGTGATGCCCAGCGTACTCAGCATGCCTACGGCGGCCAGCGCGATGCCGTACAGGCCCATGCTGGCGTCGGTACCGCCGCCGGACAGGAAGAATGCCAGCAGGATACACACCGCCACGATGAGGATGGGCAGCGCGGTGGACAGCATGCCCAGGCCCAGACCGCCGATGATGATGGTAGCGGAGCCGGTCTGACTCTTGCCGCTCAGTTCCTGAGTGGGCTTATAGGTGTCGGAGGTGTAGTACTCGGTGGCCTTGCCGATGAGCACACCAGCCGCCAGACCGGACAGGATGGCCACGTACAGTCCCCAGTGCTCCAGCCCCAGCAGAGCCCACACCAGGAAGAAGGAAATGACGGCGATGAGGATGGCGGACAGATTGGTGCCGCGGGACAGCGCCTTCAGCAGGGTGCGCTGGTCGGCATTCTCTTCCGTCTTAACGAAGAAGGAGCCGATGATGGAGCACAGGATGCCCACGGCCGCCATGACCATGGGGATAGCCATGGCCTTGAACGCCTGATTGGAGAAGGCCGCCACGCCCAGCGCGGAGGCGGAGATGATGGAGCCCACGTAGGACTCGTACAGATCCGCGCCCATACCGGCCACGTCACCCACGTTGTCGCCCACGTTGTCGGCAATGACGGCAGGGTTGCGGGGATCGTCCTCGGGGATGCCGGCCTCCACCTTGCCCACCAGATCCGCGCCCACGTCGGCGGCCTTGGTGAAGATACCGCCGCCCACACGGGCAAACAGAGCCATGGAGCTGGCGCCCATGCCGAAGGTCAGCATGGCGCTGGTGATGTCGGCGGCCTCCAGCTTGAACACAAAGCGCAGCAGGGCAAACCAGACGGAGATGTCAAACAGGCCCAAGCCCACCACGGTGAAGCCCATGACGGAACCGGCGGAGAAGGCCACCCGCAGGCCCTTGTTCAGCCCCTCGCGGCAGGCGTTGGCGGTGCGGCAGTTGGACTTGGTCGCGATGCGCATGCCCACGAAGCCGCTGAGACCGGAGAAAAAGCCGCCGGTCAGAAATGCGAAGGGCACGAACCAGGTCAGCAGATGGCAGGCAGCCATGATGCACAGCACCACGATCATGCAGGCGAAGAAAATACCGACGACGGTGTACTGCCGCCGCAGGTAGGCGTTGGCGCCTTCGCGGATCGAACGGGAGATCTTGCTCATCAGAGGGGTTCCCTCCTCAAAGCGCAGTACCCGTTTTCCCGTGAAAAGCGCAAACAAAAGCGCGATGACGGAGCCAACGAATGTGGCAAGGACCAGATACTTTTCCATGTGTGTTTTCCTCTTTCCTCCCCCTCGTTACAGGGGATATTCACTTTTTGTTCCGTCTATCATTATAAAAAATTTTGATTTTCACGTCAAATTTTCATACAAATTTTCAGGTAGTCTTAAAAAGTATGGATAATCATCCGTGATTTTGCCTACAACTTTTTTCGTATAAATAGACCGTTATTTCCCCTGTTTTTTCCGCCATAAAACGCTTCTATACGTAAGATTGACATATTTCTGTCATTTTCTCCCACGCATTTGTTCCCATTTGTATTTTTAAAAAATTTTTTATGCAACTATTCTCGTATAAAAAGAAAAAAATCTCCCGAAAATGGGAGAAAATTCTTTTTGGCATATTCTTTAGAATCTTCACGCAGGCGCGCATGTCTTCCTGCAAAGTTGTTGACGTTTTGCACAAAGCATTTTTGCAACATCTTACGCCGCGGGAAACAGCGGCAGAGAAAGCGTCCGGCATAGCCGAACGCTTTCTCTGCTTTCGGAGAGGACTATTACGCTGCCGCAGAAGCGCTGGCGCGCTTGTTGGACAGGTATTGGTACGCGACGATGGCGCCCACCAGCAGCAGACCCGCCAGGTCGGTGACGGTGCCGGGGATCATCATGCCCAGGCCGCCCACCACCAGCAGGATCCGCAGAGGCCAGCCGATCTTTTTGAACAGGTGGCCGTTGAGGGCCGCGGCGATGCCGAAGATGCCCAGCAGGGCGCTGACACAGATCTGCGCCACCTCCCACCAGCCGGAGATGTTTTCAAACAGCAGTGCCGGACTGTATGCAAAGATGTACGGCACGATGAAGGCCGCGATGGCCAGCTTCGTGGCGTTGAGGCCCGTCTTCATGGGGTTGGACTTGGCGATGGCCGAACCGGCGTAAGCCGCCAGCGCCACAGGGGGCGTGATGTCGGCCACGATGCCGAAGTAGAACACGAAGAAGTGGGCAGCCACCACAGGGAACCCCAGCTGGATCAGAATGGGGGCACAGGTGGAGGCCATGATGCAGTAGTTGGCCGTGGTGGGCACGCCCATGCCCAGCACGATGCAGCACAGCATGGTCAGCACCAGACCGACGATGGTGGCGTTGCCGGCCAGCTGAACGATAGCGTTGATGAGGATGGAGGCAAGACCGGTGACGGTGATGCAGCCGGCGATGATGCCCGCCATGGCGCAGGCCACGGCCACGGTAATGGCGCCGCGGGAACCGGCCTCCAGAGATTCCACCGCAGAGAAGAAGGAGCGCTTACCGGCGGAGGCCAGCGCCTTGCCGGTGGACTGGGCCTCATGCTCCTCATCGCCGCGCTTTCCCTGCAGGAAGAAGTTGACGAAGCCCACAACGATGGCCGCCAGAATGGAGTAGGCGGCAGAGTGGGACATGGTCTTGCTGCCGGAGGAAACCAGCCACACCAGCAGGATCAGGGGGATGATGAGGTAGCAGTCCCGGGCCAGCAGCTTCCACTTGGGCAGCTGGTCGCGGGAGATACCCTTCAGACCCAGCTTCTTGGCCTCCAGATGGACGGCAATGAAGATGCCGGTGAAGTACAGGATGGCAGGCAGGATGGCCTTCACGGCCACCTGGGCGTAGGGCAACTTCATGTACTCCGCCATCAGGAAGGCAGCAGCGCCCATGATGGGCGGCATGATCTGGCCGCCGGTAGAGGCGGCGGCCTCCACGGCGCCCGCGAACTCCGGCTTGTAGCCGGTCTTCTTCATCATAGGGATGGTGAAGGAACCGGTGGTGACGGTATTACCCACAGAGGAGCCGGACACCATGCCGCACAGAGCGGAGCTGATAACAGCCACCTTGGCGGGACCGCCGCTGGACCAGCCGGCGATGCGGTTGGCGAAGCTGATGAAGAAATTGGCGATACCGGTGCGCTCCAGGAACGCGCCGAAGATGATGAACAGCACGATGTACGTGTAGCACACGCTGATGGGCGTGCCGATAACGCCGGAGGTGGTGTAGAACAGCTTGTAGATGATGGTCTTGAGGGCGTCATACAGCGTAGCGCCGTTGACGGCACCGGCGTAGCTCAGCTGGTTGATGAACGCATAGACGATCAGCGCACCGGCCACGCACAGGATGGGCACGCCCACGCAGCGGCGGCACAGCTCCATCAGGATCAGGATGCCCACCACGCCGATGACGACGTGGACAGTCTCGATACGGGTGGACAGGCGCACCAGCGTCATAGCGTTCAGCGCGAAATAGAAGAAGCAGAACGCGCCCACCACCATCAGCACGATGTCGTACCAGGGCAGGTAGTTCACCCGCACATGACGCTTGCTGGCAGGGTAGGTCAGGAAGCCGATGATGACGATGCAGCCCACGAACAGGGTGAGCCGGATCTCCGGCATATCCTTGGAAAACAGGGTCATACCGATGCAGAACACGCCGAAGACCGCCATCAGGATGCGGATCAGCAGCTGGGGCGTGCCTTCCCACATGCGGGTGGCAGATTCGCGGTCATACTTCCGCATCACCGCATCCAGATCCGCAGCCTCCTCGGCAGAGGTCTCCGCCCCTGCCGCCGGGCGGGTATCCGGTTTTTTCTTGTCTTTGCTCATAGTGGCGATCCTCTCGATCTTTTCAGAATAATGCGAGGGCTACGGCGGGATGCCCCGCCGCAGCCTCGTAAAGTGTCAAATCCGCGTTAAGGATCAGTCGCCGAAGTACACATCCTTGGCGATAACAGTCTTGGTGTAGTAGTCAGAGGTCTCCAGCAGCTTGGTCACGTGCTCATCATCCAGGCTCACCAGATAGGTATCCTTGGTGGTGGCCAGGTCGGTGACGGCGGTGGTGGGCGCACCGGCCACGATGAAGGCAGCGTCGATCTGGCCGTTCTTCAGGGCGTCAGCGCTGTCGCCGAAGGACTGGTAGGTGGGCTTGATGTCGTTCTCGGTCAGACCGTAGGCACTCAGCACATCGATAGCGTTGAAGTACACGCCGGAGCCGGGAGCACCGATGGACACGGACTTACCGGCCAGGTCAGCCACGGTCTTGATATCGGGGTTGGTGGTGACGATCTGCACCTGCTCCATGTACAGGGCGGCCACCGTGGAGAAGCCCTCCACCTTGGTGTCGAACAGGTTGGTGCCGTTGTAGGCGTAGGCCATGACGTCAGACTGGCAGAACGCAAAGTCGGCGGTACCGTCCACCAGCTCCTGCACGTTGGCCTGGGAGCCGTTGCCGGACAGGCCCACCACGTTCACGCCGGCGTTGTTGGTGGCGTGCTGGGCGATGACGGAGCCGAAGGCGTAGTAGGTGCCGGACTCGCCGCCGGTGACGAACCGCAGGTTGCGGGAAGCGCCGGTGCCAGCGCCATCCTTGACGGCGGCCACATCGATGCCCTTCTCAGCGAAGTACTTGGCAGCGCCGGGGTGATAGGGTACGGAGGTGATGGACGCGCCGTACTCCAGACTCAGCTCGCCGTACTTGGCGTGGCTGGTCACCAGGTCTGCGGCGTTGTCGAAGATATCGGCCACGAACTTGTACACATCGTCCTCAGCCACATCGTCGCGGGCCAGGATCACCGCGCCCACCGCCACCGTAGTGGTGTCGGTATGCTCGGGCTTGCTGGCGCTGTCGCCGTTGTCGCCGTTGTCGCCGCTGCCGCCCTTATCGCCGCAGGCCACCAGGCTCAGCGCCATCATCAGGGCAAGGATCATGCTCATCAGTTTCTTCATAACAGTCTTCTCCTTCATATACCCCTCCGCTTGAGGGGCTTGCTCTTACAGCGCCCATTATAACGCGGCTTTTCCTGTTTTGCAACATCCAAATACATAAAAATTCATTTTTTTGAAAAAGTATTTTCACAAGCGTTGTCCGATTTGTCTGATTTCGCCGCCGTTTTTTATGCACTATTCCGATTCTGTCGGAGTTTTGGCACGATCGATGTTTTCACTGAACAACATGGTAAATTGTGATTTTGAATGGCAATCCTGCAAAATTGCAGGAATTTTCCACTTTTCCTGCAAATCAACCGGTCAAAATGCAGGGGCAGGGGCGCAAAAAAGAGGAGCATCCAAGGGAAACACTCCGCAAGGAAGTCGTTTCCCTTTTTGCTTTTGTAAGTCGTCAAAATGACTGGTTTGCGGAAAAATCATTTTATGATATAATAATTTTCAGATAGCAAATAACTATTTGCTATCTGAAGGGGGGAAAGACTGTGCCACAACATAAGTTTATTACAAAGCAACTAATAGATAAAGGTTGGTCAGAAGATAAAAAATACTGTCTTACTGACGAACAAGGAAAAAGATTTTTGCTTCGTGTTTCTCCGATTGAACAGTATGACAGAAAGAAAAGTGAATATGAACTTATGAGTCAGGTAGCAACTCTCGGTGTGCCAATGTGCAAACCTTTAGAGTTCGGTACATCTGATGAAGGAGTTTATTCTATTCAAACTTGGATAGATGGCGTTGATGTAGAAGAAAATGTACATAATTTAACATGCGAAGAACAATATTCTTATGGTTTTGAAGCGGGAAGAATACTGAAGGAGATTCACAAAATCCCAGCTCCCAAAGGAATAGAAGATTGGGAAATTTACTTTAATCGTAAAGCAGACCGCAAAATCAAAATGTATGAAGAATGTCCTATCAAGTACGAAAATGGGCAAGCCTTCATTGATTACATTAATGCTCACAGATATTTACTCAGCGGTCGCCCTCGAACTTATCAGCACGGAGATTATCATATCGGCAATATGATGATAGGGAATGATAAGCAACTTTACATTATTGATTTTAGCAGAAATGACTTTGGAGATCCGTGGGAAGAATTTAACCGCATTGTGTGGTGTGCTCAAGCTGCTCCTTTATTTGCAACCGGAATGGTAAACGGGTACTTCGATAATGATGTGCCGGTTCAGTTTTGGGAGTTGCTCGCACTTTATATCAGCAGTAATACTTTATCTTCTGTGCCTTGGGCAATTCCTTTTGGTCAGAGCAAAATTCAAGTAATGGTAAATCAAGCAAAAGATGTACTAAGTTGGTATGATAATATGACAAAACCCGTTCCAACTTGGTACAAAGAAGTTATAAACAAATAATACGAAGCATACGTCACCGAGTCCATAGGGATAGCGAGCATCGGATTGTGACAACACAATCCGAAAAGGAGTCAAATGTAAAGCAGTCGGGGCACCTTCCTTACGGAGGGTGCCCCAAGATGCTCCTCTTTTTTAACGGTATACGTTCCGCTTACTTGCGGGCCTTGCTGTCCACCACGTCGCGCAGCAGAGCGCTGAAGTCCGCCAGAGACATGGCGCCCAGATCCTCGCCGGTACGGGTACGGACGGAGACGGTGCCCGCCTCCATGTCGCGGTCGCCCACCACCAGCATATAGGGGATCTTCTCCAGCGTAGCCTCGCGGATCTTCTTGCCCACCTTCTCGTTGCGGCTGTCCACCTCCACGCGGAAGCCCTGCTTACGCAGCTCCGCGGCCTGCTGGGCGCAGTAGTCGGCGGCGCGGTCGGTAATGGGCAGGAAGCGCACCTGCTCCGGCATCATCCACGTGGGCAGCGCACCGGCGTACTCCTCGATGAGGTAGGCCAGCGTCCGCTCGTAGCAGCCCAGAGACGTGCGGTGGATGATATAGGGCAGGGCCTTGTTGCCGTTCTCGTCGATATAGTACATACCGAAGCGCTCGGCCAGCAGCATATCGATCTGGATGGTGACAAGGGTATCCTCCTTGCCGTAGACGTTCTTGTACTGGATATCCAGCTTGGGGCCGTAGAACGCGGCCTCGTCGATGCCCACGGTGTAGTCCACGTCCAGGTCCTTCAGGATGCGCTCCATCACGGACTGTGCGTGATCCCACTGCTCCGCCGTACCCTCATACTTGTTGTTGGGGTTGGCGGGATCCCACTGAGAGAAGCGGAACGTACATTTATCCAGCAGGCCCACGGTGCCCAGGCAGTACTTGGCCAGATCGAGGCACTGCTTGAATTCCTCCTCCAGCTGGTCGGGACGCAGCACCAGATGACCCTCGGAGATGGTAAACTGGCGGACGCGGATCAGACCGTGCATCTCGCCGGAATCCTCGTTGCGGAACAGGGTGGACGTCTCGCCCAGACGCATGGGCAGGTCGCGATAGCTGCGGCCCCGGTTCAGGAAGACCTGATACTGGAACGGGCAGGTCATGGGACGCAGGGCGAAGCACTCCTTGGTCTCATCCATGGGGTCGCCCATGATGAACATACCGTCCAGATAGTGATCCCAGTGGCCGGAGATCTTATACAGCTCCCGCTTGGCCATCAGGGGCGTCTTGGTCAGCAGATAGCCTCTCTCCTGCTCGGTGTCCTCCACCCAGCGCTGCAGCAGCTGGATGACCCGTGCGCCCTTGGGCAGCAGGATGGGCAGGCCCTGACCGATGCAGTCCACGGTGGTGAAATACTCCAGCTCGCGGCCCAGCTTGTTGTGGTCGCGCTTCAGCGCGTCCTCACGCTCCTTCAGATAGGTCTCCAGCTCCTCCTTGTTGGGGAAGGCCACGCCGTAGATGCGCTGGAGCTGCTGGCGGCTGGAATCGCCGCGCCAGTAGGCGGCGTTGCAGGCGGTCAGCTTGATGCCGTTGCCCTTGATGCGGCCGGTGGAGTCCACGTGGGGGCCGGCGCACAGGTCGGTAAACTCACCCTGCTTGTAGAAGGAGATGTGGGCGTCCTCCGGCAGGTCGTTGATCAGCTCCACCTTGTAGGGCTCCTCCTTCTCCTCCATGAACTTGATGGCCTCGGCGCGGGGCAGCTCGAAGCGCTCCAGCTTCAGCTTCTCCTTGCAGATCTTCCGCATCTCCGCCTCGATCTCCGCCAGGTTGTCGGGGGTAAAGGCAAAGGGTGCGTCCAGATCGTAGTAAAAGCCGTTGTCGATGCTGGGGCCGATGGCCAGCTTCACCTCCGGCCACAGGCGCTTCACCGCCTGCGCCAGAATGTGGGAGCAGGTATGCCAGTACGTCTTGCGGTACTGCTCGTTTTCAAACGTGTAGATGTTTTCCTCGCTCATGGTACAGTCCTCCTTGTTTTGGGGGCGGGTATAAAAATAACCTCACCCCTGATGTGTTTCAGGGGTGAGGTAAATGACTTTACTCCACGGTTCCACCCTGCTTACGGCATACGCCGTCGCTCGTGACTTCTGTAACGGGAAGCCCCCGTCCTGCTCGTCGCAGGCGGCTCGGGAGTGGTACAGGCTGCGCCGCAGGCAGGACGCTTTCAGCCGGGGCGCCCCTCTCTTTGGCCGTTGGAAAAACAGTTTCTTCTCCGTCAATGCCTTTTTGATGGGGAATAGTATAAACCGCTTTTTGCGTTTTGTCAACAGGTCTTGCCGCGTTTTACCGCAGAACCTCCAGCAGCTCCGCCGCCGTGTCCACGATGACCGCCGCGCCAGCCTTTGCCAGCGCCTGACGGCCCCGAAAGCCCCAGCTCACCGCTGCCAGCGGCAGTCCCGCGTTACGGGCCGTGGCCACGTCCACCTCGCTGTCCCCCACGTAGACGGCGTCGGCAGCGGCCACGCCCAGTGTGTCCAGCGCGCGGAACACCAGATCGGGCGCGGGCTTGGGCGGCACATCGTCCCGCTGCCCAAAGGCGGGCAGTCCCGGGAAGAACCGGGCGGCCAGCGTTTTGGTGGTGGCGTCCGGCTTGTTGGACACCACCGCCGTCTTAATGCCCGCCGCATCCAGCGCCGCCAGCACCGCCGGAATACCGGCGTAGGGCGCGGTGTCCACGCAGTTGTGGGCCTGATACCAGTCCCGGTACTCCGCCAGCACCGCCTCGAAGTCCTCGCCGGTGACGGTGGGCGGCAGAGCCCGCTCCATCAGCCGCCGTGCGCCGTTGCCCACGAAGGCGCGGACCTCCTCCGTTGTGCGCAGGGGCCAGCCGTGGACAGACAGGATGTGGTTCACCGCGCTGACCATATCCGCCAGCGTGTCCAGCAGCGTGCCGTCCATATCAAATAAGATCGCTTTGTATTTCATGCAGCATCGTTCCTTTCATCGGCGGGACACCCCGCCGCAGGTCGGTGCTATCTTACCACGCCTTCCCGCAGATGGCAAGAGGGATGAGGTGCTCCTCATCCCTCTTGTATGGCCGCCAGCACTACGGTGCGGGCGTCGGTGAATGCCGACGAGCAGGTGGACATGGCCAGCACCCGCTGCGGTCGGTCCGTCGTCTCCCAGCACAGGGCCTCCCCCTCGGCCCAGTCCAGCAGCGGCGATACGTCCTCCTGCCAGTGCTCCGGCCGGAAGATGTGTTCCTCCGATGCCGGCACCAGCAGGCAGGCGAACACCTCCAGCGTGCAGGCGCCGTCCGGCAGCAGCAGGGTTCCCGTCCGGTGCTCCCGCAGGAACGCCGCATCCTGATACTTCTCCAGATCGCCGAACATCTGGCCGCTGACCATGTGGTGGCCGTACAGCAGGCTGTACCCGCCGGCGAAGTCCGGTGCGCAGCGGGTATCCAGAAAGATGGTGCCCGCCAGGGAGAAATTCCCGTACACGTCGGTGTTCACGTAGGTCAGGTTGTCCTTTCCCTGCACCACGGGGTAGTCTACGCCGGTACCGTCCAGCGTCACCCAGGCGCACACGTCGGCGTTCACCGCCCGCAGCTCCGCAAAGGGCACCCCTCCCTCCTGGGGCTTCAGGGTCAGAAGAGACGCCTGCACCTCCTCCGCCGCCGCGTACACCTGCCGGTTGTCCCACAGGGCGTAGCCCGCGTATACCGCCAGCAGCGCCAGCAGCACCGCCACCAGCGCGCTGGTGACATCGTCGAAAAATTTCAGCACCTTATAGGGCAGCATGTCCGTCCCCCCTTACAGCCCGCGGCGGCGCAGCAGGGTGATGACCTTCCCCGCCGTGTCCTGCTGCGGCACCGCGCCGAAGTGACGGCTGTCCCGTCCGTGGGTACGGTAGTCGTTCAGTATGAACAGACAGCCCTCCGGCACGGTGTAGGGATACGTCACCCCACCGGCGGGATATGTGGGATACAGCACCTCTCCCGCGTGGAGGGTACCGTTGACCCGCAGCGTACCGTCCTCCTCCAGCATCACCACATCGCCGCCCACGGCGGCCACGCGGCCCAGCCGCAGCACCCCCTCCTGCCGGTACAGCACCAGGTCGTCCTGCGCCCACCGGCGCTGGAGCCGGTAGGCGATGAGCAGATCCCCGTCCTTTACGGCGGGGAACATGTCCTGTCCCTCCGCCTGCGTCACCAGCAGCACCACGCCCAGCAGCACCGTCAGTGCTGCCGCCGCTGCCGCCAGCCGCGTCAGCAGTGAGAGGGCCAGCCGCCGGTCCCGCTGCCGCTCCTCCGCCGTTCGCGGCGGGCGCGGCCGTGCCGTCCCCTGCGGTACGGCGTTTCTCTGTTCCATGATGCTCCCCCCCTGTCGTTTGCTGGAGCTATGGTAGCACACGCGGGCCGCAGAATACGCCGTTTTCTGTCGGAACCCCGATCTTATTCCCGCACAGGAAAAATAAAAGTCCCCCGGCAAAGCCGGGGGATTTTCCTGTAAGATGCCGTTACGCCGTCCGGCCGCGAAATACCGCGCCGATGAGTTCGATGACCGCGAACACCACCAGATACCACGCCACATTCACGCCGTGGGAGTAGACGGCTGCGAACACCATGAACAGTGAGCATAGGATCGCCAACACCGGCATAACCTTTCCGCGGAAGGCGGGCAGGTCGCGGCGGCGCATCAGAGCGATGTAGATGGGGATATACAGGACGTACAGCGTGATAATGGGCAGCTCCGAGGAGTCGAATTTGAAGGGGCCGAAGCCGTTCATGATCGTGCCGCCGTAGAAGTACAGCAGCCACAGAGAGCTGACCAGCAGGCCGAACACCGCAGAATTGTTGGCCATGCCGGTATTGGGATCCACGCTGCGGAACATGGCCAGCCGCGGGCTTTCGCACTCGCTGGCCAGGTCGAACATGCCGCGGGTCACGGCCATGGTCAGGCCGTTGCAGGTTCCCCAGCAGGATATGACCACGAACGCAAAGATCAGCGCGCCGCCCACCTGCCCGAATACGTTCTGGAAGGCCAGCTTTGCGCCGGTCTCGCCGCCGGCCATCATGACCTCCGACTCCACCGCGCCGGCAAGGCCAATGTAGTACACCACATACACCACGGCGATGATGACGGTGCCGAACAGCAGGGCGCGGGGCATGTTCTTCTTGGGGTTCTCCAGCTCCGTGCCGATGGAGGTGGCGCAGATCCACCCCTCAAAGGCGAAGGCCAGCGACACCACTGCGCCGAACAGTCCTTCCGCGAAGGGGATCTCCGTCACCACGTGGGTGAAGTTGAAGCTGGTCATACCGTTGCCGAGTCCTACGATAGTACCCACCACGGCCATCAGCAGCAGCGGGATCAGCTTGATGACGGTGGTAGTGATGGCAAACCGCCCCGCCAGCCGCGGGGCCAGCGCGTTCATGGTGTAGGTGACGATCATGAACACCCCCGCCAGCATCATGGTGCGGCCGCCTATCACCGCATCCTCCCAGCCCATCAGCACGCCGAAATAGCGGGCGGGCAGCCAACTGAGCACCGCCACCAGCGAGGGGTAGTAGATGACCGCCATGAACCATCCCACATAGTAGCCGTAGGTCTTTCCGCAGGAGGCCCGGGCGTAGCCCACCAGCCCCTCCACATCCTGATGGCTCTGGGCCACCACGCCGAAGGTGCAGGCGCTGATGATCATCACCACGCCCATAATAATGAAAGCCAGAATGCCCACGGACAGATTGCCGCCGGTCTTTGTCAGCACCGCTTCCGCCTTGAAGAACACGCCGGAGCCGATGACCGTGCCCACCACCAGCGCGATGGCAACAGGCAGCGTATACCGTTTTTCCATATAGATTTTCCTTTCTCTCCCGTTTCGCTTGTGCCCAAATCACAATAATGGATTTATTATACGCCGTACCGCCCGCGCCGGGCAAGCACTTTCCCGTCTTGCGCGGTAGAAATTATGTGTTCTTTTTTTGGATAATATGCCCAAAATCCGCTTATTTTTGTCCACTCGGCATACAAAAAGGCGGCGCAGAGCTGCCGCCTGCGCCGTCTCCGGATGGTTTTTTACACGTTGAAGCGGAAGTAGATCATGTCGCCGTCCTTCACCACGTACTCCTTACCCTCGGAGCGCAGCAGGCCCTTCTCCTTGGCGGCGGCCACGCTGCCGCCGCAAGCCATCATCTCGTCGAAATTGATGGTCTCCGCGCGAATGAAGCCCCGTTCGATGTCAGAATGGATCTTGCCTGCGGCCTGGGGGGCCTTGGTGCCCTTTTTGATGGTCCAGGCGCGGCACTCGTCCTTGCCGTAGGTCAGGAAGGAAATCAGGCCCAGAAGGTCGTAGGAGCACTGGATCAGTCGGTCCAGACCGGACTTCTCAATGCCCAGATCCGCCAGAAACATGGCCCGCTCCTCGGGATCGTCCAGCTCGGCGATATCCTGCTCCAGCTTGGCGCAGATAGGCAGCACCTGCGCGCCCTCCTTCTCCGCCAGCTCACGGACGGACCGGAAATAGCCGTTATCCTCGTAGTTGGCAAAGCCGTCCTCATCCATGTTGGCGGCGTAAATAATGGGCTTCAGGCTCAGCAGATCCGCCGTCTCGATGATGGCGCGGTCGTCCTTATCACACTCGAAAGTGCGGGCGGACTTACCGGCATCCAGATGGGCAGCCAGCGCCTTGAACACCTCGGCCTCGTGGAGGAACTTCTTGTCGCCCTTGGCAGCCTTTGCCGCCTTCTCCACGCGGCGGTTCACCATCTCCAGATCCGCCATGATCAGCTCCAGATCAATGGTGCCGATATCGCCCAGAGGATCCACCGGCACGTTCTGGCTGGCGTCCGCCACCACGTGCATGATGTTCTCGTCATCGAAGCAGCGCACTACATGAACGATGGCGTCGGTGCGGCGGATGTTCTCCAGGAACTTGTTGCCCAGGCCCGCGCCCTGACTGGCGCCCTTTACCAGGCCGGCAATGTCCACGAACTCAATGACGGCGGGCGTCTTTTTGTCCGGCTGGTACATCTCTGCCAGCTTGTCCAGCCGCGCGTCCGGCACGGCCACCACGCCCACGTTGGGCTCAATGGTGCAGAAGGGATAGTTGGCGCTTTCGGCGCCGGCATTGGTGATGGCGTTGAACAGGGTACTCTTGCCCACGTTGGGCAGCCCCACGATACCTAATTTCATAGAGGATAACCTCCCTTATATTTTTCGACTATATATCATACCATCTTTCCGCGGCGCATGCAAGCGCGGTGGAAAAAAAGACCGCCCGAGGCGGTCTTTTTCCGGTATTTCGTGTGTGCTTACGCCAGGAAGCCCTTGAGAATGGTGTCCTCGGCCTCCTCCTCCGTCAGACCCAGCGTCTCCAGCTTCAGCAGCTGGTCGCCGGCGATCTTGCCGATGGCCGCCTCGTGGATGAGCTGCGCATCGGGACAGTTGGCGGTGATGGCCGGTACGGACTCGATCTTAGCCCGTCCCATGATGATGCTGTCGCACTGGACGTGGCCGAAGCACTGGGCGTTGCCCACCATGACGGGGCGGAATACCTGATGGGACTGGTCCTGCGCCACGGAGCGGGAGATGACGCGGCCCTTGGCATCGCAGCCGTTGAGCTGGATGTTCATATCGCTCTCCGCCGTCTGGCTGCCATGGGTCAGCAGGCGCTCCGTCACCACCACCTCGCTGCCGGCCTCGCAGAAGAAGTCCGTCTCCCGCTTGGTGGAGTCAATGCCGCGGATCTGGATGGTATCCATCTGCATGGTGGAGTTCTCTCCCAGATACACCACGGTCTTGGGGTTCATCACGTTGCCGCCGGTCTGACCGGGGTCGTTCTCGCCGTAGTGCTTCTCGCTGTACCGCACCCGGGCGTTTTTGCCGATGTGGAACGTATGGATGCCGTCGTGGCGGCTCTCATCGCAGCCGGAGTTGTGGATGCCGCAGCCTGCCACGATCTCCACGTCGCAGTCGTCGCCCACGTAGAAGTCGTTGTAGACCAGCTCGCTCAGGCCGGTCTTGCTGATGATGACGGGGATGTAGCACTTCTCCCCCTTGGTGCCCGCTTTGATGCGGATGTCGATGCCCTGCTTCCCGTCGGCGCGGGGCGTGATCTCAATATGCTCGGTGGACTGGCGGGCCTCGCAGCCGCTGTCCTTCCGGATGTTGAAGGCGCCCACGGGCTTGCCCGTCAGGTCCGCGATTTTTTCCAGCAGCTTGGCATCAATATCGGTGATCATTGTACGCCCTCCTTTCTATCCAGCACGGGACAGCCGCCCAGCGTATTCGCCAGGATCAGCGGGAATATCTCCTGGGTGCTGCCGCGGTGGGCGATCTGTCCGTTGGCGATGACTACGATCTCGTCCGCCAGACGGATGATGCGCTCCTGATGGGAGATAATGATCATGGTGGCCTGCCCCTCCTGATGGATCTGCTCAAAGGTCTCGGTGAGCCGCGCGAAGCTCCACAGGTCGATGCCCGCCTCCGGCTCGTCGAAGATCATCAGGTCGCTCTGCCGCGCCAGAATGGTGGCGATCTCGATGCGCTTGACCTCGCCGCCGGACAGGGACACGTCCACCTCGCGGTCCAGATAGTCGTTGGCGCACAGGCCCACCTTGGTCAGGTACGCGCAGCACTTGTCCTTGCTGAGCTTCTCCTGTCCCGCCGCCAGAAGCAGCAGGTCGTGGACCGTGATGCCCTTGAACCGCGGCGGCTGCTGAAAGCCGTAGCTGATACCGCGGCGGGCCCGCTCCGTGATGGACATGTCCGTCACGTCCTCGCCGTTATACAGTACGCGGCCGGACGTGGGCTGCACCAGCCCCATGATAACCTTGGCCAGCGTGGTCTTGCCGCCGCCGTTGGGGCCGGTGAACACCACCAGCTTGTGGTCGGGAATGGTGATGGAGACGTTTTTGAGAATGTCCTGCTCCCCATCGGGAGTGGATACGCGATAACAGATATTCTGCAGTTCCAGCATGAATGCCTCTCCCCTCTTTGAGGTAATATCTGACAGCAGTATACCAGAGCTTTCCACGCCGCTTTATGGCATCTGCAACAGTCAAAAGAAAAAGTGCTGTGACTTCACAACCCCGTCAGTGTAACAGATTCCCCCGCAAAAAGCAATCTTTTCCTGCGTATTTTGCCGCAACCAGGCGCCACAGGCGCACCGCCGCCCCTCTGCGCATAGTATGCCGTGAGAAGGAGGCGTTCAAACATGGAGCAGGAACCGAACATCGCCTATGACCAAAAGCTGACCCGCGAGGTCTGGCAGCGGGTGGCACAGTCGCTGCCGCCGCTGGAAGCGCCCGCCGCGGATACCGGCAGCTGCGGCATCGCCGCCCCGCCGCCGGAGGACAGCACCCATCGCCTGCGGCGGTTTATCGATGAGGAGCTGTCCATGGCCCGCGCCTACCGCCGTCAGGTCCGCTGCGCCCCGCCTTCGGCCCGCCGGACGCTGCTGCGCCTGTCGGATGAGGAGTTGGCCCATGCCCGCACACTGCTGGCCGCCCACTATCTGCTGACCGGCCGGTACTACCGGCCCCCCACCCCCGTGGGAGAGGAGCCCCGCTCGTCCTGGTGCCGGCTGCTGCGGGAGCTATACCGTGAGGAAACCTGCGGCGGCTGGGCCTACGCCCAGGCTGCGGAAGACACGGAGGACGTGTGTCTGCGGGACATTTTCCGCCGCTTCAGTCAGGCGGAGTACGGCCACGCCGCCTCCCTGCTGCACCTGTTGGAAAGCAGCTTGACAACGGGGAATAACCTGCTAAAATAGGGGGCAATTCAACACCACAAAGGAGGTCTGGAAGATGAAAGAGTGCATCTCCCGCGAAGCGGCGCTGGCCGCCCTGAAAGAATATAATAAGGAACCGTTCCACATTCTGCACGGTCTGACGGTGGAGGGTGTCATGCGCTGGTATGCCAACGAGCTGGGATGCGGCGAGGATGCGGACTTCTGGGCCACGGTGGGCCTGCTCCACGACATTGACTTTGAGATGTGGCCGGAGCAGCACTGCGTCAAGGCGCCTGAGCTGCTGAAGAAGGCCGGCTGTTCCGATGAGTTCATCCACGCCGTCTGCTCCCACGGCTACGGCCTGTGCTGCGATGTGGAGCCCACCCACGAAATGGAGAAGGTGCTGTTCGCTGCCGACGAGCTGACGGGCCTCATCGGCGCCGCCGCCCGCATGCGTCCCAGCAAGAGCGTCATGGACATGGAGGTCAGCAGTCTGAAGAAAAAGTACAAGGACAAGAAGTTCGCCGCCGGCTGCTCCCGCGATGTCATCAACACCGGCGCCGAGCGCCTGGGCTGGCCCATCGAGGAGCTGATGGAAAAGACCATTCTGGCCATGCGCAGCTGCGAAGAGCGCGTCAATCAGGAGATGGAGACTCTGGCCTGACCCACGCAGCACTGTAAAGCGTGTCCCCTGTACCGCCGCCGCACCCCAAAGAATGCCCTGTGTGAATACACGGGGTGTTCTTTTTGCCGTTTTATACGATTTGTTGTCGTTTCTCCGCGCTGTATTTCCGTTGTGCTGAATAAGCCGCCGATAAGAAGCAGCCTTTTTCCTTGCCTTTCCCTCCCGTTTATGGTACAGTAAAAACGTTAAAAATCGCGGGTTTCTCCCCGCATTTGCCGGGTATCCCGCCCCCGCGGCGCGGAAGCCTGCACATACTTCATCCATTTCTGCGCCCCCGCTCATAAGGAGGTCCCCTATGCGTATCGCCATCGCCGGGACCGGCTATGTCGGTCTGTCCATGGCCGTCCTGCTGGCCCAGCACAACACGGTCACAGCCGTGGACATCGTCCCCGAGAAGGCGGACCTTATCAACCGCCGCATCTCCCCTATCGCCGACTCCGAGATACAGGAGTACCTGTCCACCCGTCCGCTGGACCTGACCGCCACCACCGACGGCGACAGCGCCTACCGTAATGCGGACCTGGTGCTGATCTCCACCCCCACCAACTACGACCCCGACCAGAATTATTTCGACACCTCGTCGGTGGAGAGCGTCATCCGTCAGGTCATGGCCGTGAACCCCAGTGCCGCCGTGGTGATCCGCTCCACCGTGCCCGTGGGCTTCACCGAAAGCGCCCGGGTCAAGCATGGCTGCCGCCGTCTCCTGTTCAGCCCCGAGTTCCTGCGGGAGGGCCGCGCACTGTACGACAACCTCTACCCCAGCCGCATCGTGGTGGGCGTCTCCCAGGACGACTCCCAGCTGCGGCAGACCGCAGAGGACTTCGCCGCCCTGCTGCGGGAGGGTGCCGTCAAGAAGGACATCCCCGTCCGCTTCATGGCCCCCACGGAGGCGGAGGCTGTCAAGCTGTTCGCCAACACTTATCTGGCCCTCCGCGTCAGCTACTTCAACGAGCTGGACACCTACGCCCAGGTCCGCGGTCTTGACACCCGGGCCATCATCGAGGGCGTCTGCCTGGATTCCCGCATCGGTGACCAGTACAACAACCCCTCCTTCGGCTACGGCGGCTACTGCCTGCCCAAGGACACCAAGCAGCTGCTGGCTAACTACCGTGATGTGCCCCAGAACATCATCTCCGCCATCGTGGCGGCCAACAGCACCCGCAAGGACTTCATCGCGGAGCAGATCCTGGCCAGACACCCCCGGATCGTGGGCATCTACCGCCTGACCATGAAGGCCGGCAGCGACAACTTCCGCCAGTCCTCCATTCAGGGCGTCATGAAGCGCATCAAGGCCAAGGGTGTGGAGGTGGTGGTCTACGAGCCCGCCCTCCGCGAGGACCGGTTCTTCAACAGCCGCGTCATCCGCGATCTGGACGAGTTCAAGCGCGTCAGCGACGTGATCGTGGCCAACCGGTACAGCGACGATATCCGCGACGTGCCGGACAAGGTCTACACCCGCGATCTGTATTTCCGTGACTGACCCCAAAGGAGGTGCCCCTATGGACCGGATCACCGGCGTGATGATGTCCCTGCTGACCGGTCAGGTCTGCGGCGGAGAGCCGCCCCTCCCCGCCCTGACGGCGGATGAGGCGGCACACCTGTACGCCCTGTCTAAAACCTACGATCTGGCCCACCTCACCGGCAGCGCCCTGCTGCACCGCAGCCTGCTGCCGGACGGTCCCCTGCGGGCCGCTTTTGAAAAGCAGGTGCTGCTGGCCGTCTACCGCTGCGAGACGCAGGGCAGCGACCTGGCCCAGCTGGATGCCCTGCTCACCCACGGGCAGATACCGTTCCTGCCCCTGAAAGGCTCGGTGCTGCGGCAGTACTACCCCCAGCCGTGGATGCGTACCAGCTGCGACATCGACGTGCTGGTACACCCCGCCGATCTGGACCGCGCCGTGGCCCTTCTCTGCGAGAATGGCTTCACCATCGGCGAGAAAAGCACCCACGATGTGGCCCTCACTGCCCCCGCCGGCTCCCACATAGAGCTGCACTACGACCTCATTGAGGACGGCATGGTGAACGACGCCGCCGCAGTGCTGCGCCGCGTCTGGGATACCGCCGTGCCCCACGGGGACAGCACCCTCCGGTACGACATGCCGGACGATCTGTTCTACTTCTACCACATGGCCCACATGGCCAAGCACTTCGTCTCCACCGGCGGCTGCGGCATCCGCCCGCTGCTGGATGTCTGGGTGCTGACCCACCGCATCCCCTTCGACCGCCGGAGCCGCGACCGCCTTTTGACGGAGGGCGGCCTGTCCGCCTTCGCCCAGCAGGCGGAGCTCCTGTCGGAGGTGTGGTTCGGCGGCGCGGCCCCCACCGCCGTCACCGACCAGATGACCTCCTACATCCTCCGCGGCGGCCTGTACGGCAGCATGGAAAACCGCATCACGGTGCGGCAGCAGAAGCAGGGCGGCAAGCTGCGGTACGCCGCCTCCCGCATCTTCCTGCCCTACGACACCCTGAAGCACCACTACCCCGTGCTGGAGCAGCACCGCTGGCTCACCCCCCTGATGGAGGTACGCCGCTGGGGGAAGCTGGTGTTCTGCGGCGGCCTGAAGCGCTCCGTGCGGGAGCTGCGCTGCAACAGCGCCACGCCGCGGCAGCAGGCGTCGGAAACCCAGTCCCTCCTGTCCGTTCTGAACCTGTAACCGAAACCAAAAGGACCCGTGACCACCCTTACAGGGCGTTCACGAGTCCTTTTTCTCTACTATTTGCAATATTCTTGTCGAATATTACGCTTTGTTGTCACTATTCAATGGCCACGATGTAGTAATACACCGGCTGCCCGCCGGGCAGGGCGCTGACCTCCGCCTGAGGGCACACTGTCTCGAACAGGGCCGCAGCCCGGGCGGCGTCCTCGTCGGACACGCCCTCACCGGCGTAGATGGTGATGAACTCGGCGCCCTTGTCTGACGCCATGCGGGCCAGCCGCTCCAGCAGCACGTCCAGATTCCGGTCGGTACCCATCAGCTTGCCATCGCACAGGGCCAGATAGTCGCCCTCGTTGATGGCAAACCCGTCGAAATCGGAGTTGCGGGCGGCGTAGGTGATCTGTGCCGTGGTGACGTTGGCCGCAGCGTCGGTCATAGCCTGCAGGATCACTTGGGCGTCCGGTTCCTCGGGGTCCACGTTCATCATGGCGGAGATGCCCTGGGGCACGGTGGCCGTAGGGACTACCACGACTTCCTTCTCCGACAGGCCCACGCACTGCTGGGCCGCCATGATGATGTTCTTGTTGTTGGGCAGAACGAACACCACCTCGCTGGGGGTCTGATCGATCTCCCGCAGGATGGCTTCGGTGGAGGGATTCATCGTCTGGCCGCCGGAGACGATGCGGTCCACGCCCAGGTCGCGGAATACTGCAGCCAGGCCCTCACCGGCGCACACCGCCAGGAAGCCGTACCGCTTCTCCGGTGCGGCCACGGCGCAGGCGTTCTTCTCCAGTTCCTCCTCGATGGCGTCCAGATCATCGGTGGACTGGGCCTTGCGTCCCGCCGCCAGATCCGCCGCCTGAGTGCGCATGTTCTCGATCTTGGCCAGCTCCAGCGTGCCGTACTTCTGGGCCTCGTTCAGGGCGTCGCCCGGGGTGTCGGTGTGGACGTGAACCTTGAAGGATTCGTCATCCTCGCCGATGACCAGACTGTCGCCGATGCCGCCCAGATATTCCCGCAGGCCGTCCAGCGGGCGGTTCGTGGTCTTGCGCACGATGAACACGGTGTCGAAGGCGAAGGTGATGTCCTCATCGCCGATGGCGGCAAAGTCCGCCTTCTCCTCGGCCTGCTCCTCCACCTCGGGGATCTCCTCGCCCCGCAGGGCACGGAGCATGCCCTCCAAAATAATGAGGTAGCCTTTGCCGCCGGCATCCACCACGCCGGCCTTCTTCAGCACCGGATTCATCTCCGTGGTCTCCGCCAGCGTGGCATAACCTGTCTTGATGGCCTCCTCCAGCACATAGTCGGCGTCGTTCCGCTCGCCTGCCGCCTCCAGCGCACGCTGGGCAGCCAGACGGGACACGGTGAGCACCGTGCCCTCTGCGGGCTTCATCACCGCGCCGTAGGCGGTGGCCACACCCTCCTGCATGGCGGCGGCCAGCTGTGCGCCGTCCGCCTCCGCCACGCCCTTCAGAGCCTTGCTCATGCCGCGGAACAGCAGGGACAAAATGACGCCGGAGTTGCCGCGGGCGCCCCGCAGCAGGCCGGATGCCGTGATCTTGGCCGCCTCCTCCACGGTGGCGGGCTGATTCTTGCGCAGCTCGTTCACCGCCGTCTGGATGGTCAGGCACATGTTGGTGCCGGTGTCGCCGTCGGGCACCGGAAAAACGTTGAGGTCGTTGATGGTCTGTTTCTGCTGTGCGATGCACGCGGCGCCGAAGGCGACCATCTGCTTGAAGGCGCCGCCGCTGATCCTATCTGTCATGTCCTAATTCTCCTTCTCGGCGATGTCACACAGTGACGGAATCCACGCAGACGTTAACCGCCTTCACGGTGACGCCGGTGTTGAGACTGACCACATATTTGACCTCGCTCATAATGGAGCGGCAGACAGTGGCGATGTTGACGCCGTTCTCCACCACGATGTGCAGCTCGATGGAAACGGTATGGTCATCGTTGTACGTGACCTTGACGCCCTTGCTCATGGCCTCCGGCCGAAGCAGATGGACCAGACCGTCCGTCATGCTGCGCTGTGCCATGCCCTTGACGCCGAAGCAGTTGGTGGCCGCCGCGCCGGTGATGGTGGTGAACACCGCATCGCTGATGGTGATCTCGCCCTGCTCAGTGGGGACTTTTATCATAGCTGACTTCCTTTCTGCGGAATACCGCCATCCGTCCCGCCGGTGCAGGGACCTGCCCGCTTGCCGCGGCGGATGGCAGCAAAAATAATAAGCCCAATTTAATACGTTATATTATATACTACTTCCCGCCGGAGTACAAGAGAAATTTCCTGCGCCGCCTGCCGCCGCGAAAAAAGCGGTTCGAACGCGCAAAAATGCGGAGAGCGGCACGGTGTGCCGCTCTCCGTAGCCCTTACCTTCACCGCGCCGCTCAACCGCGGTTGCCGAAGAAGTAGTTGTAGAATTCCTGCCAGTTGTCGGGCATCTGGCCGCCGTAGCTGTTGCCGCCGTTGCCGTAGCCGTAGCTGTTGTCGCTGCTCTGGCTGCTGTCATCGGAGCCGGTGGTCTGGGGCTGCGCGTCAAACGTCAGCTCCACTTCAATATACTGCCCGCCGCGGTACACCGTCAGCGTCACGGTGTCACCGGCGCGATAACCCTTCATAGCCGCGGACAGATCCTGACGGGAGGTCAGGGTCTTGTCGCCCATCTTGGTGATGACATCGCCCAGACGCAGACCCGCCTTGTCACCGGCGCCGCCCTCCACCACGGAGTAGACGAACACGCCCTCCGTGACGTCGATATTGAACTGTGCCGCCATCTGCTCATTCATGGTGCCGGCAGTGATGGCCATGTAGGCCTTATCCGTCACAGCGCCGTTTTCCATGATGTCGGTGATGATGCTGCGCACGTCACTGATGGGAATGGCGAAGCCCAGGCCCTCCACCGTGGTGCTGGAGTAAGTGGAGTACTTGGCGGACACGATGCCCACTACCTCGCCGTACAGGTTCACCAGCGGGCCGCCGGAGTTGCCGGGATTGATGGAGCAGTCCACCTGGATCATGTTGAAGGGGGTGCCGTCCACGTTGATGGCGCGGTCACAGCTGGACACGATGCCCTGGCTCATGGAGAATGTCAGCTCGCCCAGCGGGTTGCCGATGGCCAGCACGGTGTCGCCCACGTTGACGTCGGCGCTCTCGCCCAGCGTCACAGGCTGCAAGCCGGAGGCGTTGATCTTCAGCACCGCCACATCGTAGTCGCTGTCGCCGCCGATGACGGTGGCATCATAAGTGTCGCCGTTGTACAGCGTCACCTCCACAGAACTGGCGCCGCTGACAACATGGTAGTTGGTGACCACATAACCGTCCTCGGTGATGATGAAGCCGCTGCCGGAGGAGGCAGTCTGGGTCTGCTGGCCGAAGATGTTGGTGCTGGTGGCAGAGCAGTTGATGGACACGGCGCTGTTCACCACGGAGGCGTACACCTCGGCAGGCTCCATCTTGGTCTGACCGTCCACGTTCTTCACCTGCACCGACACGGGCTGGCGCGAGCTCTGCTGGATAGCGGTCCTGGACGCACTGCTCCCGGCGATGGCCGCGCCGCCCCAGCCTGCCAGTCCGCCTGCCACGGCGCAGGCCAGGATCAGCGCCGTCACCTTCACGGCAGTGCGGTGGAAGAATCCCTGCTTCTTGGGAGACTCCGGCGCAGGCGCCGGTGCGCGGTTGGGGCCCGGCGCGTAGTCGTCGTGGGGCAGTTGATCCCGATTGGTGTAGCGATACTGGTCGCTGCTTCTGAAGTCATCGTTGTAATACATAAAAAATACCTCCTCTTTCGGCGGACCATATGATTTTTGATGCTTGTGGCAGCGGGAAATTCGTGGTATGATACCGCCGCCGGGAAATTTCTTTTTCTATCTTATAGGATAAGCACTTTCCTTAATCCAATCTTTAAGTTTCCGCTGGAAATTTTAACTTTTTGAAAATGAGGTGAGACATTTGCTGCGGATCGACCAACTGCGCCTGCTGCCGGACCAGCCGGAATCGGACCTGACGGCCAAGTGCGCCCGTCTGCTGCGGACAGACCCGTCGTCTCTGCGGGACCTGACGGTGCTGCGCCGCGCCATCGATGCACGGGAGGGTCTGACCTTCGTCTACACCGTGGCCGTCTCCGCTCCGCAGGAGGCCGCCCTGCTCCGCCGCTGCCGGGATAAGCGCGTCACCGCCTACATACCGGAGCATTACGTCCTCCCCGCCCCCGTGGCTCCGCCGGAGGTGCGCCCCATCGTGGTGGGCGCAGGCCCCGCGGGCCTGTTCGCCGCTCTGGTACTGGCCCGCTGCGGCGCCCGCCCCATCCTTCTGGAGCGCGGGCAGCCCGTGGAGCAGCGCAGTCGGGACGTGACACGCTTCTGGCGCACCGGCCGGCTGGACACTGAGAGCAACGTCCAGTTCGGCGAGGGCGGCGCAGGCGCTTTCTCCGACGGCAAGCTGAACACCGGCACCCGCGACCTCCGCCACCGCTACATCATGGAACAGTTGGTGGCCTGCGGCGCACCGGAGAGCATCCTCACCGACGCCCTGCCCCATGTAGGTACCGACAAGCTCCATATTGCCCTGCGGAACCTGCGCCAGCAGCTGCTGGACGCCGGTGCGGACATCCGCTTCGGTGCGCGGCTGGAGGGCTTCACCGCACAGGACGAGGCCTTGACTGCCATCACCTGCCGGCAAGGCGATTCCCTTTACACCATTCCCGCCCAGCGGCTGATCCTGGCTCTGGGCCACAGCGCGCGGGACACCTTTGAGACGCTGTATGAATCCGGCCTCGCCATGGAGCCCAAGCCCTTCGCCATGGGCGTCCGCATCGAGCACCGCCAGTCGGCGGTGGACGCCGCCCGCTACCGGCAGCTGGCGGGCCATCCCGCTCTGCCGCCTGCCACCTATAAGCTGTCCTGCCACCTGCCCAACGGCCGCAGCGCCTTTTCCTTCTGCGTCTGCCCGGGCGGGCAGGTGGTGGCCGCCGCCTCGGAGGAACAGCGCGTCGTCACAAACGGTATGAGCGAGTACGCCCGTGACCGCGAGAACATCAACGGCGCCCTGCTGGTAAACGTCACACCCGCCGATTTCCCGGACGGGCATCCTCTTGCCGGCATCCGGCTTCAGCGGCAGCTGGAGGACGCCGCCTTCGCCTTGGGCGGCGGCGATTACCGCGCCCCCTGCCAGCGGGTGGGCGACTTTCTGGCGGGCCGCCCCTCCACCGGTGCAGGTACCGTGCAGCCCAGCTACCTGCCCGGCGTCACCTACACCGACCTGCGGCGCTGCCTGCCCGCCTTCATCAGCGAAACGCTGGCCCTGGCTCTGCCGGAGCTTGGCCGGAAGCTGCGGGGCTACGACGACCCCGACGCCCTGCTTACCGGCATCGAGACCCGCTCCTCATCGCCGGTACGGCTGGTGCGGGATGACCGATACGAGTCCAATATTCGCGGCATATACCCCTGCGGCGAGGGGGCCGGCTATGCCGGCGGCATCCTCTCCGCCGCTGCTGACGGTATGCGCTGCGCCGAAAAATTACTGGAGGTATACCGATGAAAAAGCTCGCTGTACTCGGAGATTTTCTGGAGCCGCATCACCATGCGCAGATCGACAGCACCGCGGCACGCTGCGGCTTTGCCGCGGACTATTATCCCGACGGCCATGTGCCTGCGGAGCTGGCCGGACAGTACGAGGTGCTGTATGGCATGCCGGATCGCGCCGCCCTCAGGACCTTCACCAGCCTGAAGTGGTTCTGCGGCAGCTTCGCCGGCGTGGATGCCTATCTGGATGACGCCCTCTACCCTTCCCCCGACGTGGTCCTGACCAACTCCTCCGGTGCCTACGGCGTCACCATCGCCGAACACCTCATCATGGTCACGCTGATGCTGCTGCGTCACGCTTCCGCCTACGTGCTGGAGGCCGCCGCCCACCGCTGGGGCCCCGTCCTGCCCATGCGTTCCATCATGGGCAGCACCATCACCGTGGTGGGCACCGGCGACATCGGCACCGAGTTCGCCCGCCGCGCCAAGGCTATGGGTGCCAAGTCCATTCGCGGCGTCCGCCGCACCATGAAGCCCGCCGACCCCGCCTTTGACAGCGTCCATACCCATGACCAGCTGGAGTCCCTTCTGCCGGACACCGATCTGCTGGTGCTGGCCCTGCCCTCCACACCGGACACCATCGGCTTCCTGTCCCGCCGGCGCATCGCCCTGCTGCCCAAGACCGCCTTCGTCATCAATGTGGGCCGCGGCAGCGCCATCGACCAGCCCGCGCTGGTGGACGCCCTGAACGCCGGGCAGTTGGCCGGCGCGGCACTGGACGTGTTCGTGCAGGAGCCCATTCCCGACGGCGACCCCATCTGGGACGCCAAGAACCTCCTGCTGACGCCTCACGTCTCCGGCCAGCTGAGCCTGGGCTATACGCGGGATAAGAATGTGGCCCTGTTCTGCGAGGATCTGGAGAATTACGCCGCCGGCCGTCCTCTGGCCCGCTACGTCGACCGCAAGATCGGCTATTGACGTACATACGATAGAAAGAGCCACCCGCAGTCGTAAGACTGCGGGTGGCTCTTTGCTCTCTCACAACCCATTGGGAGTGTTGACGCCGAAGCCCTCGCCCAGGATCTCGTAGGCGTCGCACACGATGATAAAGGCGTCGGGGTCCGCCTGCTTGACGATGGACTTGATGGCCACGATCTGAGCGCGGCTGAAGGCGCACAGGATCACGTTCTTTGCCTTGCCGCTGTATCCGCCCCGCCCCTCCAGCAGCGTCACGCCGCGGTCCAGCTCCAGCAGCTTGGCGGTGATCTCCTCATACCGTTCGGAAACGATGTAGGCCATTTTGGCACCGTTGCCGCCGTAGACCACGCGGTCCATCACCTTGGAGATGATGAACAGTGCCACCATGGCGTACAACGCCTGGGTCAGGTCGCGGAACACCGCGGCGTAGGACACCACCACGATGGTATCGATGGCCAGACACAGCGTACCGATGGACAGTCCCGGCAGCTTCAGCTTCAGAAGCCGCGCCGCCAGCTCCGTGCCGCCGGTGGTAGCGCTGTACCGCAGCATCAAACCGCAGCCCAGGCCCACGATGACGCCGCCGTAGACCGCCGCCAGCATGGGCTCCATGGGCCGAAATGTATACACACCGGCCAGCAGATCGATCATGCCGGAGCTTACCAGCGTGGCGTACAGCGTGGCGTACAGCCAGTGCCGCCCCACCTTGGTCCAGCTCAGGAGAAACAGCGGCAGGTTCAGCACGATAATGGCCACGCCGATGGGGATCTGAGGAATGAAGAAATTAATGATCTGCGCCACGCCGGTGAAGCCGCCCACGCTGAGGTGGTTGGGGTCGAAGCACCAGTTGAAGCCCACGGCGTACAGCGCGCAGGCCAGCGTGATCATGGCGTACTGCGCAGCGATGCTCTTGATCTTTCCGGTCATAAACAGCGTCCTTTCTTTCCTCTCATGAAAATGCATATACAGTATACTATGCAGAACGCTGTTTGTCTACTGCCGTTTATTCCACCACCGGCGGAGAAAAAACGAAAAGCGCATCCGCTTCCGCGGATGCGCTTTCGGCTGCGCTCACTTATGATGTCCCAGATGGAAGTGGTGATGGTGTTTGTGGCCCTCCCCCTCCGGCTGGGGATCGAATCCGTCCTGCCAGTTGGAAAGCAGGAAGTAGAGCAGGTAGATCACCGAGCTGATGGCCCATGTGATGGGATAGGCCCAGTAGACGTAGACGATCTCGTGCCGCCACTGCATCATCACGGTGATGTAGAGAATGCGGAACACGCACCACACGCCCAGCATGATGGACATGGGCACAAAGGCCTTGCCCGCGCCGCGGCACACGCTGGCGATGGCGTGGGAGAATGCCAGCAGGCAGTAGAACAGGCAGATGATCCGTGTCTCCAGCACGCCCAGCTCAATGACATCCGGGGTACGGGAGAACAGCCGCACCAGCCACGGCGCCGCCAGATAGGTGGCGATACCGATGAGCTCGGCGATGATAGCCGCCGCCGCGATGCCGAAGATGGCGCCCTTTCTGGCACGGGGCTTCATACCCGCGCCCAGATTCTGGCCCACATAGGTGGTAATGGCCATGGTGAAGCTGGTGACGGGCAGGAACGCAAAGCCCTCGATCTTGGAATACGCGCCGTAGGCCGCCGTGGCCATCTTGCCGAAGGAGTTGATGTTGGTCTGCACCACCACGTTGGCAAGGCCGATCACGGAGTTCTGGATACCGGCGGGCAGGCCGTAGCGCAAAATCTCCCGCAGCAGCGGGCCGTCCAACCGCAGGGCCGACAGCTTCAGCTGATAAATGGTGCCCTTCTTGGCCAGATGGATGACGCACAGCACGGCGCTGAGCGCCTGGGAGATGATGGTGGCCAGCGCCGCGGACCACACGCCCCACCGCAGCACCGCCACGAACAGCAGGTCCAGGATCACATTGGTCGCGGACGAGACGATCAGGAAGTACAGGGGCCGCTTGCTGTCGCCCAGAGCGTTCATGATGCCGGTAAAGGTGTTGTACATCACACCCGCGCCCACACCGGCGAAGTAGCACCGGAAGTAGCCGATGGCATCGGGCAGCACCTCGGGATCCGTGTCCATCCACAGCAGCAGCGTAGGGGTGAACAGTACGCCGATGACGGTGAGGATCAGGCTGCTGATGAGGCCCAGCAGCACGGCAGTGTGGACGGTTCGGGACACCTTGTCATAGTCCCCTGCGCCGAAATAGCGGGCGATAGCCACGCCCACGCCGCTGGCGGCGCCGGCGAAGAAGCTGATAAGCAGGAAGATCAGGGGACCGGAGGCGCTGACGGCGGCCAGCGCGTTGTCGCCCAGGAAGTTGCTGACGATCAGAGAGTCGGCGGTGTTGTACAGCTGCTGAAACAGCTGGCTCAGGAAAACGGGAATGGCAAATCCGGCGATGAGCCGCCAGGGCACGCCATGGGTCATGTCTTTGGTGGTAGCAGAGGCCAAGAGGGCTGCACTCCTTTCAAGATGAGGTGACAGCGGCGTTCAGAGCCGATAAATGGCCCCGACTGCCGGGGAGCGGTCGGGGTCTGGGTCGTTTGGAGATGCCGTCAGTTGGCAGGGGCAACCATGTCAACTGAGGTAAATATGCCTGATGCCATGCGGCTTTCACCGCATGGCATCGTTCAGGCTTTTCTGGCGCAGTGGGAGGGATTCGAACCCTACGAGAGCCGTAAAAGACGGGTACTAACGTACCCGCAAATGCTCTGTTTTCAAGGGTTTTCCCCAAAGCTGTTGATACCAATGGGATTTCATTTGTGGTCAAATTTGTGGTCAAAATGGGGCGCGACCCGCAGGTGCGAAGCACCGAAAGGAGGCTCCAAATGAAAACAAAAGAACACGTTTCAGACAGGCGTGAACGGTTCTGCGTCCTGCCCCCGAAGGCAGGGAACCCTATCAGGGGAGCGCCTTCCCCATCCCTGCCTGAGATTATATACGATGTTCGGGTGAAGGTCAAGAGTATCGAAAATAATTTGAAGGCACTGCGTGCTGCCCACAAGAAAATCGGATGGACTTTAGAGAATTTTGAAGACGACCTGCAGGGCGTCCGGAGGATTATTGACGCCGATACTTCCGATGAAAGTGCCGCCCGAAGAGCGGCACTGCTGCAGAAAGCGGTTGATGAATTAGCAAATAACACCTGCCTTCCCTTCATGAAAATGTGGGATTCGGTGTGCGAGCTTGAGAGTATTTCTCTGCAATGGAAGACCCGCGAGGCGGACGTTTCGGATGATTTTTGCGTCGAGCTTTTTGAAAAAACACGACGGGAAGCGGGCCTGTTTGATGCTTTTGTGGAGGCGGATTTGCTGCTGGTCAGGATGCCGGCACTGCCCTCGATTCGGGCTCACGGCACGGTTGTAAACGGGCGGAAGATGGTCATTTATGACACGCAGATGTTCGTTGAAAAGGTGCGCGGAGCCGTGCTCTCCGTGGAGGATTCACTGCCCAAAATCGCTCGAAAATGCGTGACGTATGTTTTCATTTATAACAGCCTCACGACTCCCTGTCTTGACTCCGACAACCACGCAACGAAGGCGATTACCGATGAAATTTGCTCTCATTTCGAGGGCGGGGACGATGGTCTTTGCACCGATTTTCGCTTCTACACGAGGGTGTCGGAGACCATTCCTGCGGGGACTTACGTTACGATTTCTCCCATGGAAGGGCCGCTTCCAACGCCGGAAAATATCATCAGAATATGGGAAGCTCGCCAGCGAAGCAGCGGGGCTGCTGTAGGCCATTAAAAGAGGGCTAAATTGGTCGCATCAAAACGACCGCCCCAATGGCCGCTTTGGTGAGAACGTGGTGCAAGTGCAATCCATTGATTTTACTGGATTTTACGAGCCTTAAAATCGAAAAATGCCATTGCCGATATTGACCAAAGTACAATCAGCAAGAAATTTATGCCCGCCCCTGAGAGACTAAAAACGCTGTTGATCTACCCCATTTTCGGGGGCGGGCATCCTGAAAATAGTAAAAGGAGGATGGAGAATGCCAACCCACTATAACGTGAAAATGAAAATGTTATATGCCCTCGCTATATGTGGTCTTGTCCGTCGGGATGACCTTGCGATTTTTTCCGAGACCATGAACGCAGGTTCCCACGACATTATGAATTTGATTAGCGCCGGTTTTGTGAAGGAGTCGAGCGCAGAGGTTGATATTCGCATTGGGGGAAGAAGTCGGAAGCGGGTGCGCCGCGTCTGCTGTATCACAAACAAAGGCTTGGCTTTTCTTTTGGAGTTCGGCGGCGCACTGTTCCCTTGGCTGGAGAGAATCCCCAAGAGTATCATCGGAAGCGTCAACCTGCGCGGTGGTACGCTGGCGCGGAAAGCGCCGTTGGACCGCCGCTTGAATTTGGCTGGGGCGAACTGCTTTTACGCTGCCGCAGGTTTTGAGGTTCACCCGCTGGTATTCGGTGATGACGAGGACAGTCAGAAACCTGCGCTGACGGCTATCATTGCGAACGCGGTGGGTGATTTCGCTCCGGAGGAAAGTACAGTATACTACAACGCCATCAAGGTGAAGCGGAAGTGTATTGACGCAGACGCAGAGGATTCTCACTCCCAGAGATTTACTCGGCAGGTCGGATTCGCGGCGTATTCCAAAAATGATTTCAGCATCTATGTCATTCCGCAGGGCGGCATGAGATGGAAAACAGAAATTGCAAAAAAAGAGTGGCGGCTGTTTTACGACTATCGCAGTAAAATCCGTATGCATCAAATGAAGGAGTGCTATGCTGTCCTCCTTGCTCGTAACCCTCGTGACTTTGCGGCGCTGTTTCGGTCTATTAAGGATTTCTCCGGCAGGAAAATTAAAATGCGGCGGCTATATGTCGTCCCAATGAAGTGCGAGGGGCGCAAGGACAACTCTATAGCCGTGACAACAGGCTTCGATAGAGAGTGTGAGAACTGCATTGCCAAACTGGAAGAGGATGCAAGATTTGAACGAAACACAAGCTCGTTCACCTTTCCGTTCCGTACGTGTCGGGAGGGGGAAATTTACCATGTAGCGCTTGGAACGGTAATGGAGCTTTACAACATTCACTACATCAAAGAGAAAGCGGATGAGGGAATGCCTGTAGTGATTTACTGCTACCGACATCAAGTCCCCTATTATCGAGCAGTGTTCGGGGATGATATACTTTATGATTTTGCGGACTGAATGAAAGGCGAGAGGCGATCCGCATTGCGGATCGCCTCTCGCTTAGATGGCAGCCGGCTGGCTGCATATTGGTCACAGAAACATTGCCATGTAGATGGGCAGATGGAGGATGTTATCGGAGCGCATGACATCCTTTGTGTAGAGAATATAGGACTCACCTATTTTCGAGGAAAACTTTGCGCGGAATTTGTCCAACGATGCGTGGCTGCGGTAGTTGCCGGACTTTACTTCGATGGGGGCTATTTTTTTGCCTTCGGCAATCAGGAAATCGACCTCCATGTGGTTTTCCCGATGCTCCTTATCACAGCGAGAGTAGAAGTAGAGCTTATGCCCACGGCACCGGAGCATCTGCGCCACCATGTTTTCCAAAATCATGCCCTCGTTTACATCCAGCTTGTCAAAGAGAATGGCTTTATATAACTCGTTGTCTGTATAGCCCTTGTCCATGAACGTCTGTGTTACCAGCAGTCCCGTGTCTGCCATGTAGCATTTCTGTGTGGTGTGGTCGGCGCTGAGGGCAAGCCCTACATTGGGGTCGGTGGCGTTGAAGCAGGTGTTGACCACCATCGCCTCGTTCAGCCAGATAAAGGAATCCTCATAGGAACGAAAACGCGCATTTTCGCCCAGCGAACTCAGGCGATATTTCTTTTCTTTTTTGGATAGCTGACCGGGGATACCGTCGAAAACCGCATAAACCTTATCCTCGTATCCCTCGGCAAACTTGGCTACGTCGTCGCGGTAGAGCCGCAGGATGTTCCGCTTGACCGCATCGGAGGCGGCAAAGTCCTTCCCGTTCAGGTAGGCGAGGACGGATTGTGGCATCCCGCCCACCAGCAGGTACTGCCGGAAGCTGTTCATGACCTTTCGATGCACCGCCTGACCCAAGGGTTTTCGCGCCTCGAATGCCTGCCGGATAAACGGAACGGTGACCTCATCACCCAGCGCCCATAGAAATTCCTCAAAGTCCAAGGGGAACATCTCCAGATGTTCCTCCTCCGATGGGATGATAATGTCCTTGACGTTCTTCTTGAGCCGGATGAGAGAACCGGTTTCCAAATAATCGTAGCGCCCATCCGCCACAAGGTACTTGATAAGCTGCCGTGCGCGGGGGAACTGCTGCACCTCGTCAAACACGATGAGGGACTCTCTGTTGTAAAGCTGTGTTCCGAAGAAGACGGACAGCTTGGCAAAAAACATATCGAGGTCGGTGCTGTCATTTTCAAAGATGTCCAGCACATCCTTCGGGACATTTCCGAAATCAATAATGATATGGCTTTTATACTCGTTCGCTGCGAACTCCTTGGCAATGAAGCTCTTGCCAACGCGCCTTGCTCCGTCAATCAGCAGAGCTGTCGTCCCGCCGCTTCGCTGCTTCCACGCGACGAGGTCATTATAAATTTTCCGCCTCAGCATACCGATTCCTCCTGACTTTCAGAGTCGTGTTGTTTTCCTTAGTTTAACACAGGGATGCACGAAAAGGCAAGTTAAAAATGTCGATATTTGCACGAAACGGCAGCTATGCAGTTTTTAATACTGCACGAAACGGCAGGTTTAACGCCTGCCTTTGTAGCAGTCAAGAAAGACGGGCCGCATGATCTGTGCGGAGGCACAGATCATGCGGCCTGCGTTGCGTGGCGTGAAGTAAAACTATTCGGCGGGCTTTTAGAATTTTCACTCAGGCTATCGTGTTATATGACTTAACACGCCCCTGTGTTTTTAGGACAATCTGCGGTCAATCACTGATTTTCATAGGTTCCGCTTCGCCACGAAAGTCATTATGCTTTGGCGCTCTCGTGGACGCTTAGGAATCCGAAACAACGAGACGCTCCCTCGGAGTCCCGCTGTGCCGCGCCGCAGAGTTGGGTATAGTTTCAGGCACGCGAACAGTTCCGCGCCTGCCGTGCCCCGCCTGAGGCCCTTGGCGGGTATGCCGCCGCACGCTGCTGATCAGCGGCATAGTCGGAACGCCTCGTACGGGCGGGAGGGCAGCGGATACCCGCATAGCCTTGCCTGCCTGAGAGCTATCCGACGATTTGCACAACGGTAAAGAGAAGTAGAAATTTGCCGCTTCAATTCGCGTATTGACCAATCGGAGTTGATAGAATTCTTTTCATAGAAACTATATTTGTCTGGGTCTGCAATCGTCAGCAGTTCGCAATAATGCGACCAACTCAATTTGCCAGACAGTGTCTGTTAAATTTGATAACAGAGCCCCCTCGTGAGGATCGACCTCATGAGGGGGCGCGTATATGCAGCGTTATATGAGCAAGAATGTTTTGTTTGAAAATTGAACAACATGAAACTCAACGCGCCATTCAATATCTTCCGCCACTGGCTCAAAATGCAGCGCGGAGCAAACAGCGTGTAGATGTCCTTGAGCGTTCTTTCCGAACACAACTGCGGCTGGGCCAACCGCGCCGCCAATAACGCCGACACAGGCAATATCGTTTTGGGCCTCCGGCGCATAGTGGTCAGCACACGGGGTGATTTCCAAAGGCCTGTCGCCCTCAGCACAATCGCAGATTGAAATATCATCGTCCGGTTCAGGAGAAAGGGTATAGCTCATGGCGGTAAAATGTGTTGGGTAGAACCAGCGGTTCGAGTCAAATTGTTCTTGAGAAATTGTCTGTTGCTCCAATTCCTGCACAGTCAATGTGTATTCGGTTCCGCTGACTGGATGGGAAAAGGAAAACGAATCGCCGGGAGCGTGTGTCCTAAAATGCGGGCCGGGTACGTGGCACGGCTGCTGCTCCATCGTAATGGAAAGTGATTTTATTTCAGGGCGGCGTTTTCTGCCCCACAGATAAGACTCCCTGTAAATCATCCAGCCGTAGGAGTCGTCTAAGCCATAATGCGTGGCTGCTGCTTGCGCCACTTTCTCGTTTGCTACTCCATCCGGCAAACATGGAATGATGCCTACTGCACAGCCGTGAGAAGATTGCAGTGTCTTTCCGTTCAGCTCTATTTTAGCGCTGAAATCAAGGCCAAGCGGATTTTCCAGCTCCATCTGCATCTGCTGTTCCTGCGTAAAGTTTTCCGCTGAATCATTCTCAGCAGTCAGGTTCCATTTTGCTATGAAACTGCGGATGTCCTCCGCTTCGGCACGCATACAGAAATCCACGACCAGACCCTTGCTGCAAGAATACACCGCAGGGATAACCCAATGATGCCCCGCCCAGTCAAATTGCTTATTCAATTTGATTTCTGTCCCAGCACGGTCTCTTCCCGAATGCCCCCAGAAATTTCCCTCAAAGTAGACTTTCCATTCCGGAGCAGTCGGTTCTGCCGCAGGATTCATGTCAACATCGTAGTAGTCCTCTGTATACTTGATTTTTCCATAATCAAAGGATGCTTGCAGCTCTTTGAGATACGCCCACGGATGCTCCATCGGAGTCAAGTTCAGCCGTGCAGCGACTTCAGACAGCCGCACCTGTTGTGCTTGCGTTGGCGGGCTATTCCGCAAGAAGGCTTCAAATTGTGCTTCGTCCCACATCCAAGCCTGCTCCAGTGCCGCTACATCGCCACAGGCAAGAAGCAGCCTCAAAAAGTCTGCAAAGTCTTTCGACAAAGGGTGAACGAAATCAGGCGCGGAATTCATGGGACTGACAGCAAAGACCATACCGCCGAATCCTCGTATAAAGCAAAAGTGGATACCATCCACGCCTGCCCAACCAAATATAGAGGCACCTTTCGGTGTGCAGAAATAAGGGTTATTACCCTCACGACGTTCCACCCCTACAGGAGAAAGGTCAATTCCACTCCGCAAAAACTTCTGAAATGTTTTATCCATAATTGTCTCCCTGAATAGCGGTTTGATAACCTTAGTTACAGTAATTATAAGCGAAGAAGTGCTACTGCACAAGAGTTTCGCGCAGAGTCCCTCTCCTATTGCTTCGGTGGCAGTGCCAAGGCCAGCACATAGCATTCCGTACCTGAGGTCACAAAATGTTCATACCCTCCGTTTGCTGGACGTGTTATAATATATTTGAAAATCATCGTTTAGGGCAGCGAGGGGAGTGATAACATGGGCTTGGAAAAAGCCATTGCATCCGGCCAAGAGCACCGCAGGCCGTACCACGGCGCGAAGGCGGTGTGCTTCAACTGCCGTAACCATGGCACCTGCGATTATTGCAAGAGCAATCGGCTACACAGCACACGCAGGCGCGAGGCGGCGGCAGATACGCAGCAAAGGGAATATAATAGCTATAACTGCGGCGGGGAGGACTCCGCCGCAGATGCTTTTATGAGAGCCGCCTTGCCGTTCTGACAAAGAAGGACACGGGCATCGCCACATGGCCTCCTATTATGGTGGGCGCAAACCGCGAAATCAATCGAAATCACAAAAAACAAGCGAGTTTTTCGAGCACCATCACATTTCATGAGCGAGTTTTACTTGTAGTTGCACAAAAACCGACATTAGTGGATAGCTGCAGAGAGGGAACTGTAGCAGTTGCTTTTTATGGGAGCCTTCTGCGAACACAGCACAAGCCGGCGATCCGCGCAGTCGCGCAGATCGCCGGCTTGTTTTCCAAAGTTGCGCTTATTTGTTGTCTCCAACATACTCCCTGTGCCCATCGGGATATAGCAAATAGGCAGCCTTTCTCTCTGCGTCGTAGCGTGCCACGGGGATGCCCTTCATCTTGGCCCGCTGATAGGCTTCAAATGCCACGGACGAAATGCGGCGGTCCATCTCAGCGTCATCTTCTTCATTGTCCAGTTCTTCGAGCGTGTGGCGCTTCGAATCGCCTCGTGTATAGCCCAGAACGGCCATCAGCTCAGGTACGGAGTCAAACGAGCCGGACAGGTCCTCGCCCTTCTCAGCGGCAGCCATCGCTGCCTGAGTTACTGCGTTAGGTATCTCCATGTCGTAAGGAAATCTTCCCGCTTGGACGACAGCCTCCGCAAAAAGAGTAAACGCCTCCTCAAGCGACAGATTATATCGGTCGCAGATGACCGCCAGTTGCTCCCTGATGTTGCTTTCCAATTCAAAGGTTATCGTTGTATTCATCTGCATCGCCACCTCCTGTGCCGTTATTATACCATGCGCGAGGTACTGCAGAAAAGAGACTCTTAAAGAAGCAGGTGATCTGCGCCGATGGCGCAGATCACCTGCCTTGTCTGCTCAGGTAGAGGAGTTGTCTTCACTCATAGCCTTGTCGATGGCCCGGTTGATGTAGGCGTTTACGGATTCACCCTGCTGGGCCGCGTGAGCCTGAATGACCTCCTTTTTGCCCTTGGGCATACGGACTTTAATTTCGTCATAGTTGTTCTTGACGTACTTGTTGACAGCACGTTGCTGTGCCTTTGAAACGGCCATAAACGCTCTCCTTAAACTATATCAGTTCCATATTATTCTAATCGAAAAGCTATACTGGGTGCAATATACAAACTGCACATATAATGTACCCAATATTTGTTTGTTTTACCTATTGAATATTGTACCCAATATGCTATAATAAGTATACAAAATAAAACAGCGGCAGTCAAGGGAAGCGCCAACTCCCCTTGACCTGAGCAGGTGAAGTGACCACCTACACAACGGAAAAAATCCGCACCGCAGGGAGTAGTATATCCTATTTTCAAGGGATTTGCAAGCCTTCCCTGCGGACGGATGCTCCGTCTCCTTGTCGTTTTTCGACGCACCGTGTAGGGATTATCCTGCACGGTGTTTTGTTTTGAATACGACGAAAGGAGTACGCGAGATGTACGAGGACGACAAGTACAAGGTAACGATTGATGTAACCGACTACGAATGGAAAGAACTCCTTCACATGTGCATTGACCTGCACATGTCGCCGGACGCGCTGGCAACGGCGTTCTGCAAGGAAGTCATTCGCCAGCAGGCCCTGCTGCGAATCATCGCCGCCGCACTGGAGGAGAAGTACGATGGGATGCTTGACGACGTCCGGGAGCTGTGAGAGCAGCTCCACCTACCTGAAAAAATACGAAAGGACATAAAACTATGAATAACGAGAAGAAGACCCCTATCGGGGAGGCAATCATCCAGAATAACCCCACTGGCTACGGCCTGTTTGCCGGTATCGGCGACAACTTTAACAGCATGGGGCAGGTTATCTGTGAGCTGGCGGACGACGCCATTTCCAACCTCCGCGCCAACTGCAGCGACCCCGACCTGTCCATGACGGTGGTGCTGTCGTTTGAGAATTTGGGTGACGCCGTGAGAATCGGCGTGGTAGACGGCGGCACAGGCATCTCCGACCTGAACAGCGCCCTGACCATCGCCTGCCGGGATGGAGCGCAGACTCCATTGAATGAACACGGCTTTGGCCTGAAGCACGCTCTGGCCTCCTGCGACAGCGGCCCAACGCAGGAGTGGGTCATCCGTACCCGCACGAAGAAGGACGCGCAGAAGAACCGCTACCGGGAGGTCACGGCGCCCTACTCTATGGGAACCTCCGAGAACGACAAGCCCATGAAGGTTCGCTTTTACTCAGGTACGGGCGGGCTGCCTCACCGGACCGGAACGGCCATCTCCGTCCGCTGCCCCATGGTGAAGTTCCGCACGGTCAAGCCCGACCGAAAGGCCGCATCCTCCGACTTCCACAGCCTCGTACGGTATGTTATTGAGGAGCTGCGGTACGTCTACGCCGGCGTGCTGGCAGACACCGGCATCACCATGGAGGTGGTGGAGATCAGCGACGGCGTGGAGAAGCACCATGTTCTGACGCCGCTGCTGCCGGCGTGGGAGGACGGTACGGTGACGGATTACGGCGATGTTCCCTGCGACCTCGGCGGCGGCCCGCTGACCATCCGCTGCAAGTACGGTAACATCCTGCCCACCAAGGCCAATGCCGTTTACTATAAATGCAACATGAGCTCCAGCGGCGTGGAATTGCGTATCAACGGTCGCGCCATCGAACACGGCCTTTTCGATAGGGTTTGGGGTGAAGCAGTACACCCCAGTCAGAACCGTTTCTTGGTGCAGGTAGACATGATTACAGACAATCCCGCCGCGCTGCCTGCCACGAAGAACACCAAGACGTCCTTCTGTGAGGCCGACCCGCGCCTGAAGAATCTGTTGAGTTGGATTGCCTCCTATGTACCTGCCCCGGCCAAGGACGTGGACACCCTTGAAGCGCGGTACATCCGCGAGCTGACCGCCAAGCGGGAGAGCGACCCCAACGCCCTGCGGGTGAGCCGCGAGGAGCCGGTATTCCAGAAAATCGGACTGAAGGCCAAGGTGGACCTGTTCGTGGGCTTTGTCAACGGTGTTACCATCTACGAGGCAAAGTCCGGCAGGACGAAGGCCCTCGACCTCTACCAGCTCCGTATGTACGTAGACGGTTGCGCGTTGGACAACAAGCCCGTGGATGAGGCGGTGCTGATTGCCAAGAGCCACCCTGCGGAGGTGCGGGAGCTGCGGGACATCCTGAACGGTCTCGCCGCGCCTGACGGTCGGCCCTACAACTTCCGTTTGGCTACTTGGGATGAGGAGGGCATTGTCATTCAGCAGAGCGCGTAAGGAGTGAAGGAAAAAGTGTGCAATGATTGCACACTTTTACAGGAGAAATATATGATTATCAGAAACGCTATCAAATGCAGGAAATGCGGAGAGGTCATTGAGTCTGTTTCCCCACACGATTTCAAGACCTGCTCGTGCGGCACCTGCGCTGTGGACGGCGGTCACGATTACCTGCGGCGGTCTGCGCCATCACTGGACGACTTCATCGACTTGAGTGTTGTCGAGCTGGAAGAACCCTCCGAAACGCTGTTCTTTTCGTGAAAGCAGAGCAGCAGATCGCGGCGATGCCGCGATCTGCTGTATCACTCCAGTATATCATCCACAATGGCCGCCACATGGTTGAGTTGTACGGCATTCAGCCGTTTCAGGCGGGTCAACATTTCGGAAGCCTCTTTCGGGGCTTGTGTGTCGAAGTCGAAGAAATCGCAGGGGGAGATGTCGAGGTACTCGCAGATATAGAAAAAACCAGTCATGGAGGGCAGCGTCTTCCCGCTTTCGATGTTGCTGATGTAGCCGGTGTTCTGTCCGAGAGCGAGGCTCATTTCACGCGCCGACACCCCTTTTTGAACTCGGAGTTGGGCCAGCCGCTTCCGCAAGGCGTTGTCATATCCGTAGCTGTTCATCTATATCACCTCATGATATATTGTAACCGCTACATTTTCAATTATATTTGATTTGCGCCATCGCAAGTGCTATAATGCTGGTTACAAACCCAGCTGGCGCATTGATTTGGCGGAATAAAAACGATAGCATGAATAATGCGCGGCAAATGCCGCGCACAGGGAAAGGACGAAAAGAAGATGAAAAACAGAAAACACATCGTTGTGTTCTTGCTGGCCGTATCGCTGCTGTTGACGTTGGCCGCCTGCGGCGGCCATGATGATGCTGAGATCAACAACGGCCAGCAGCGGTACTCGTTGGAACACCCCGAACCTCTTCCTGATGGTATGGAGGACACCAAGGGTTATATCGGTGATGGAAAGTACCGCAACGACGTGAAGCTGACCTGCACCCTGCAGTCCGGCTACGAGGTCACGCTGGGCATGGGCGACAAGGAAGCCGGCTCAAACGCCGTCTACCTGAACCCCACCTGTTCCAACCCCAACGGTGCGGTTTTCTATATCGAAGCCGAGCGTATGATGTTCCCTCAGTATTCTACCCCGATGGAACTCGCCACTGTTAAGCTGGCTGACTTCCCCGCCATGGATACCAACAGCATCGCTGCTTTCCAGTGGTATGAAGATACCATGGGCGTGGATGCCAACTACTACAACGAATATGACTATGGTGTGGCATGGCAGGACTCCATCCTTGTGGATGGCGACTCTGGTTCCGAAACACTGACCATCAAGGTCTGCGATAAGGTTACTGGTGAGGAGCTGGGAACAATCGTTGCCCACATCGACTATGACGCTGAAAATGACATCTACTTCCTCGCCGATTTGAATGAAGTATTAGACAGCGCGGCATGACATATTGCGGAGAAAGGAACTATGACAATGAAAAAGATGAAGAATTTTATGGCCCTGCTGCTGGCTCTGGTGATGACCATGAGTTTGGTGGCCTGTGGCAACAAGACCAGCGAGGAAACCAAGACCGGCGAGGAAATCGGATGCTACGTGCAGACGACTGAGACCGGCGAAAAGGTTCTGGTGGACAAGGACGGCAAGGCAGTGACCGACTTCACGCTGGATGCGGACGGCAATGTGCTGGATGCGGATGGCAATGTGGTCGTCAAGGCGGAGGATATCACCGCTTATGTCGAGCAGTCCGGAAACGTGACAGATGAGAAGGCGGAGGAACCCAAGGTCGATGATGCTCAGAAGACCGAGGATAAGACCGATGCCAAGGATGAGGTCAAGGCCGACGATAAGAAGACCGAGACCAAGGTTGACGAGTCTAAGAAGGATGAGCAGAAGCCCGCTGACAATAAGCAGGACACCTCCAAGACGGACACCAAGACCGACACGAAGCTGGATAACAAGTCTGACAACAAGAGCGACACCAAGACAGAGACTCCCTCTCAGAAGCCCTCTACTCCCAGCTATGACAACGGCAGCCTGACTACTGCTCAGGTGAAGGAGCTGCAGCGTTGGTATGGCGTGACTGCTGACGGTCAGTGGGGCGCGGGTTCTAAGAAGGCAGCCGGCGGTCGTACCGCTGACGAGGCTTGGGCCTACTACCAGAACAACAAGCAGACTACCACACCTGACCAGCCCTCCGGCGGCAACACCGGTAATACTGGTAACACCGGTAACACTGGCAACAACGGTGGCAGCACTACTCCCAGCAAGCCCTCTGACGACAACAGCGGTTCCACTGGTGGTGGTTCTACTACTCCCACCGAGCCCACCAAGCCCACCAAGGCTGATATCGACTGTTCCGCAGCTATGGCTGCTGGAAATGCTTACGCGGAAAGCGTAGGTTTTGAGATTTGGGATGGCAGCAGAAGCTATTTCCCTCCCATTTACTTGGAGCGCGATTGTCCTGAGTCTTGTTGGAATCAGGAATGGGTTGAGTCTGCAATTAAGCAGAAGGTGGATTATGTTAAGGAAACTGCCATCCGCCTTGGGCGTTGGAGTCCTGTTGATGAAGTCCCTGAGGGTTGCGCTTCCGCCGTCAACTGCGTGGTTCGTTGGAATGCCTCTGCTGGATACCACGAGATTTTCGTTTACTACGCAGCGTAACAAGTTTCAATTAAATTTAGAAAAGCAGCGGCGATGCCGCTGCTTTTTTTGCTTTGAACTCTTTATAAAACATCAAAAAATTTGCAGCTTCAGATGTGTTGACAATATAATCGAATATGCTACTATGGGATTATGGAGAGCGTCGGCCTCCTACCTTTTTCACATCTCGAACTTGGCAAAATATTGTATTCGTGTAAAGGTCGGCTGGCTGGTTAATCTTCAAAATTTTTGAAAGGAGATTTCAAAAACCATGAAACACAAGAAGCTGCGTGGCGTAGTAGCTATGTTGCTGACGCTGGTGATGATGGTCGGAATGCTCCCGACGTCCGTGTATGCAGCGGACGCGGATGGCGGCGGCAATTCGGTCGTTATCGAAAGTGTTTCTGACCCTGTAGAGGTATCAAGTGAAAAGTAGAGCCACCTGCCGGAGAAGCAGGTGGCTCTTTTGCTGTGCGAAGCGGGATGTTGATTTTACCTCAGGCACGCGAAGCACTTCCCCTGCGCGGCGGTGATCAGCGGCGTGCGGGGGTGCATCCGTATGGGGGCTCAGGTAGGGCGTGGTAAGTACGGGACGTGCTGTGCCCTGCCTGACCCCCTTGTGGTGCGGCACAGCGGGAGCTGGGGGGCAAAGAGCTACAATGAAAGCGTTAATTCAGGTGCTGCTGTATTCTTTACACAATTCGATGTTGGAAAGCGACCTGCAGCCAAAGAAAGCGGGGTGAAAGTTCTCATCTTCTTTCAGCCAGTGATATGATGTGCCGGTTTTTCCTTTGGCAGCCTCGCAGAGAAGATTAAAAGTGCGAGGCCATCCGATATTTCCGGCAAGGCTACATGCGATATTTATGAAATTCTTGATGCGACTGTCCGGGTCGCAACCGGCGGAGTCCTTAGGCCTTGTCAGGCGAATGGGCTGGGCGATAAGAACAAAGTTCTCCCAAAAAGCAGCAAGAGACCACCTTGATGGATTCGAATCCGTCAGGCTTTTGTCTTTAAAGCGAAGATACTTGTCCATGAGGGAGGCAAACAGTACATCTAAGATATCTAAGGAGAACCCTGCCCGCAGTGCATTGTCAGCGTTTTCGTTGCGGAGCTGAATTTCCGCCCGCACCCAATGTTTTTCAGGCATCTTCTGTTCCGCTGCCTTATCGTAAAACCGAATATACACATTACTCTTTGATGAGCCAAAAGAAACAGTGAGGCCGTCTTCGATTTTTTTGCTGGAACGAATCTCACTGTTGACTCGCAAAAGTGATGTGTACCGCCCACTGTCTCGCAATTCCTTGAGTTTCCTAATATCAAGAATTCCGGTGAAATCGTCATAGGCAATATCGAGACGAGTTGTATGGGCATCGGGCGCAATGGCGATTTTTCGCAACGCCTCCCAGCCGATGGGAGACTCTCGCTCGAAGGTGCTACATCCTTTACCCGAAAAGGTTATAGCCACACCTTTTTGGTCAAGTCCGTGGTGGCAAATTATGATATTGTCAAAGCCACACGCTTCTTCATAAAAAGAAGGCAATGGGTTTATGCATTTCTCAAATGGCCAATGATGGTTCAATCCTATCTCGGTGGCAGCCTCATGAGGCGTCAAACCTTCTTTGCGGAAAGAAATGTGGTCAATATGCACGTAGTTGCTGATTTCGTCCATAATATAATCTCCTTTGTATATCTATATTCCTTTCGATTCTAATTACCTTTTGTACGCAGAACCCCCCTGTTAGTAAAGGGGAGGGTATCGGCGGATCTCTGATCCGCCGATACCTTACTGGAGAGGAGATTAGTTAGTGGCGCAAAGAGCCTTTTGACTCTGTGCCCGTATCCACTCATCAAGTTCGACGATAGGGATGACAGTCCTGCGCCGGAGCTTTACGGCTGGAAAACCGCCCTCCTGTATCATCTTATATACAGTGGGTCTCGACACACCGAGTGTCTCAGCGGTTTCGGTCACGGAAAGAACGCGCTTGCTCATAATAACACCTCCTATATTGAGCACAAATAAGTTATTTCATTAACTTAATTGCATTATGAACCAATAACGAAATAATGTCAATAGTATTTTCTCGAAATTTTTAGATTATTTTGATTTAATCATATTGACAGAAAAAATTATTATGATATACTATTCTTGGCAAGAGAAATGAGGAGGCTTTATGATGAGTGAAACAGTGGCAGTGTCTCGAACGGCACATACTTTTGGAGAGCGATTTGAAGCTCTACTGCGGCAGAATCATGAAACATCAGCGGCAGCGGCTGCCAAACTTGGCGTTTCGGTAGCGATAGTGGCAAAGTGGCGACTGGGTAAGGTTATTCCCAGTGGAGAATACCTCGTAAAAATCGCCAATGCATACCAAGTATCTATCGATTACTTACTTGACATAGCGGATAAACCATATCAAGAAACAAGTGAAGAGGAAGTTTCCGAATACACAGGACTTAAAGCAGACGCAATCGAGGTTTTGCACCGTATATGTAGTAGTTCCAAAAGTGATGACATTGCAGTGCTTTATAACTTTTTTAGCGCAGAAAATATTGATTGCATCTTTGAACTGTTAGGCAGAATCAATGAATCGTCCGTTAGGGTAAGAACTATTCTCGCAAAAAAAGATGCATTGGGTGACGATTCTAAATATCGTGTAACCCCCCGGCTCAAACTTGAAAAGAGAATATTAGAAAATCGAATTTGCGAGATGCTTGTGTATATAGGGGACATAATCATCGAGGTTACAAAGTCTGAACAATTTTCACCGCAAATAAGAATTGAGCCCAAGGACCCACTTTCCCCCTATACCTCTGAGGCAACTATGCAAATGATAGAAAACCAAAAAATGGACGAGAATGGTAATTTCCCGCCATTCTACTACTAAGCGTCAAAGGCCATACATCCTTCATCCTTGAACTACTATTAAAAAAACAACCCTTTCCAATATTGATTTTCCCCTTAGCACCTTGGCTGCGATGCCGTATGTTTGAATACATTTTTTTGGAAAGGATGAAGGACTATGAACAAAAAGTGTTCTGACAGAGACGGTATTAGTGCTTTCGAACGGAAAGACGGTCGTTATGAGGCTCGCGCCCTTGATACGCGGCGGTTCGGCAGCGATGGCAAAAGGAAATACAAGAGCTTCTATGGTGCAACAAAAAAGACCTGCTAACAAAAGTCAAGTAGAAATTTCAGGTTTTGGGAGCAGCGAAAAAGGCAACACAAAATCAAGCCGCTGAGCAACTCAAAATCGAAACGGCGGCCAGCCAGATGGTATAGCGCAGGGAAATCAGTCGTGTTCCAGGGAATCCAAATAGGCTTTCACAGAAGCGTAGTAGATACGCAAGAACTTGTTGGCGGATGCCATCATGTAGACACGGTATGGCTTGCCCTCAGAGCGTTTCTTGTTCATGAACTGGTAGACCGGCTCATCCATTGGGGCACATTGCAGGAGGACGCCCATCACCAGGAAAAGTGTCCTGCGCAGTGAGGCAGATCCCCTCTTGGAAATGCTGCGGCTGCGGACATCTATTTGGCCAGATTGGTAGGGCGGGGCGTCAATGCCTGCAAAGGCCACCAGCGCTTTCTTGGAATGAAAACGGCGCACATCGCCAATTTCAGCTATGAGTTGGGGGCCGAGTGTAGGGCCAACACCAAACATTTCCATCACTACAGGATACTCCGGCAGAGAAGCTGCCAGAGACTGCATCTCCTGCTTGAGAGCAGCTAATGCGGCGGAAGTTGTCTGGAGTTGGGAAATGGCCTGTTCTACCAAAAGTTTTGCCGTATTTGTTTTCGGCATGACACCGAAGCGTCCACAGGCAGAGGCATAAATATCCAACGCCTTATCTTGGCTGAAATTGTAGCCGTGCTTTCTGCACCACTTCTGGTACTTGGCGGTAAAGGCTTTCTTAGACAGACCACAGACACACTCGCAATGCCAAAAAGTGGCGACAAAGTCCACCCACTTCTCACTGCCATCGGCGCGGGGCGGACTGGTAAACAGGCGGTTTGCGTCTGGGAAAGCGGTGTCCAGCAGGGAGATCAGGTTGTTTTTCAGCATGGTCTGTACTTTGGAATACTGCTGGTACTGCCGGTAGCAGGTCTTCAGCATGAGCCGGGTGTCCTCTTCCGGAACATATCTCGGAAGTGTGAGCCAGTGGTCAAGGCCGTAGTTGGCCAGCTTCACGGCATCCTTCTTGTCGGTCTTGCCCCGTCTTAAACTGTTGTTCCCGTAGTCGTGCACCAGCATTGCATTGACTACGGAGACATAAAACCCCGCGCCGTGGAGCAGCCAGGCCACCGGCGCATGGTAATTGCCCGTGGATTCCATCACCACGCGGGTCTCACCGTCCAGGTTTTTGAGCAGCCTTGCCAGCTCGCTCAGTTCGCTGGCGGTGTGGCGCACTTCAAAGGGTGAAACCACTACCTCTCCGAAGGGCCGCATGACTGCAATCATGC